>JAEEGL010197862.1_pt1 | contig 10392 bp, 12 predicted proteins | sample 9134231 | NCBI WGS metagenome assembly JAEEGL01 (sample SAMN16246548, study PRJNA631951) | gut metagenome | biome: gut microbiome; feature: rumen; material: fiber-attached | host: Bos | place: Iran: Karaj | collected 2018-10
AAGTTTACCGCGTCAAAACGCATATCGCGTATGGTAATATCATCACTTTCATAACGGATATTTGTTTTCAGGGCATTGAGGTTGTCATATTGCGTAGGCTTTGCAAAGAATTTTTCCTTGTCCAATGTCAGATCATAACAGAACTTATTTGCGGCTATTTCAGCCTTTGACGCAGAATAACCGAATTCATCACGAAGTTTTTCGGTCAGCTTATCTTTCGTGATGTTATCAGTAAGATTGAAAGAAAGCGTTTTATCGGTTTCAGTATCGGTTATAGTTACGATTTTAGTATCTGACTGCTCAAAGTTCTGTCGTGTTTCATCGTCAAATTTCTTTTGCAATTTTGATATTTCCTGTGAATAGTAAGCCTGCAATTCTTCCTTTTCCTCGTCGCTTACAGCCTCCGATATACTGTTGTTGCGTTCCTCCACCAATTCATCTATCTGTTGTTTCAGTTCAGTCTGATGTTCGGTTTCAGGCGCTCTTTGCTCGATTTGAAATCTGTTTTTTACTTCTTCATAGATTTTTTTGTATTCCTCTTTTATAATCTCGACCTGTTCTGCATTTTCAGCCGGATAAACACAAGACACTTTACCGTCCTTGCCGCCGAGGAATTGGCATTCTATGCCGTTCTTCTCAAATTCAGCTTTTATTGCGGACACGTTGTTTTCACCGAGGGAAAAGCACTTGACCGACTGAGGAGCATTTTTAAGACGCTCCTGCACGATCTCGTTACTTATCTGCTCTACAACTGCCTTGTCACGTTCAAGAAACTCTATTGTCTGCTTCTCATTGTTCCCAACAATAACAATAGGTATCTTGTATTCTTTCGCCCTTTGCGCGAAAAGTTCAGCATCGCGGGCGAGAATATTACTTGTAACGGATATGGGAGAATTAGCTTTTTGCGCTTCTACCATAAGTCCTTTACTTGAAATAGTACCTGTTGCTTTTATACTTGAAACCTTACTTCCTGCAAAATTTATACCGTCAACAGACTTATGGTATATTTCTGAAAGAAGTTTTTCCATCATCGGAGCAAGTATTTTTATCAGCTCCAATGCAGTTTCAACAGCTTTTTGACTTGTTGTAAGCGTGGCAGACGCTATTTCGTCAGACATATATGATTACCCCCTTTTGTGATTGTTTTACGACTTTTCATTGTCTTCCACGATTTCAAAGCCCTGTTTGTAGAAGTTTTCCTTCCAACGTCCGATAAGCGCTTGATCTGCAAGATTTGATGATGTATCAAGGTTTTTAAAATTTATGGATACATCGCCATTGATCTCGGTCACTTTCCAGGTTTGACTGAAACTCTTTACCAAGTCACCGACTTTGAGATCATCAACTGTTTTTTTCATTTGTTATTCCTCCGTTTATCCTGCTCCGCATTTCCCGATAAAAATCTCTGCCTGTAATGGATAATCCGTTGCTTAAACGCTCGTTCTCATAGATAAACCGCTGTTCAAGCTGTTGGACGTTATAATCAAAGCGAAACTCCCGCCAGGTCCTACTGTCCCATTCTTTCAACTTTTGCCATAGTTCCGGATAGTGTTTATACAGTTTCCGCAGCTCCGCTATTGACTGCAATGGACAGCACCAACAGGAAACACGGTGAAAATGCTCATACAGTCCATTCCAATCATATCCGCACTCATAACAGTATTTCAGGCAGTCACTTTCCGTCATACCCCATTCAATAAGCGGGTGGATATGATAAGGATTTTGATTTGTTTTTCGGTCAAGGCGATATAGTTCATCGGCAGCAATGCCGACATATTCATAGACCTCGTATTTTTCGCGCAAAGGTCTTAAAAACCTTTCACGGGGCAAATTTTTCAGTCTTGATGTACACCACCTTGTTCTGATACCAGGCCAACTGAAACCTTGTTTTATCTTATTACAGTTTCTGCACTTCATACGATGATCTATCAAGAGGTATTCAAAGCTGAATTTGTATTTTATGCGTGTAATAGTGATATTCTCCCGTTCAGCGACCTTGTTAATGTGGTCATACATATCGGGAAATTCAAGTCCAGTATCGCTGAACAAAATGCAGTCTATCGGCATTTTCCGCTCGATCATACCCAACAGCATTGCTGTACTGTCCTTGCCGCCCGAAAAGGAAACAAGATTGTATCTCAGTTTGCTCAATTCATCACCTCCCTGAAAAACAAAAGCCGACCACATCAGTAATCGGCTTTCATAAACTGTATTTATGGTGCTATATGTAGCACCGCCGTGAAGATCATACACGGAAAATGTATCTGTATTTTTCAAGGAGTTTCAAGTACGTCCTTATGTATTCAATATTTTCATACGAATACTTCCCGAAATCCTCTGCCTTGAAAGCTGCCTTGTTCTTAAAACATTTGATGACGATTGCCATAATACCTATCTCACTCAATGACAGTCGTCTGTCTTTTAATACTTCCATAAAAGTCAAGTGTTCTTTCACACGGTACGTTTTGTGCTTTGGGCAATTTTTGATAGCCGGAGATACCGAGCTTATACAGAAGTTCCAATTTGTCTCGCCCTCATCCGCAGGATAATACCCGCATTCGAGCATTGCGTCCTTGAATTGATTGTTTGTGATATAAACGCCTGTCTCCTTTTCAAGTGCGACAGCAAGATCATAGCTGCTTACCTCGTAAAACGGTGTAGCATTGGGAATAATGTTCAGCTTTATCCACGATATAACTGTATCGAGTTCAATGCTGGGTATATCTACAATCGTAAATTCATCGTTGATTGTCCAAGCTCTGCCGTCGATTATTTTAGATGTGATTGTTTTACTCATAAAAGTATTCTCCTGTTCTATTGAGATTATAATAACTCATTCATAAACTTTCATTTCTTCACTATGCAATGTTATAATGCTTTTGCTTTTTTATATTCTTCCCACGAGCAACTGCGAAACTTTCCGCTATATATGTAACGTTGAGAAAACTCCAATTGCAGCTTGTTCGGTTTGATACCGATACGCTCATTACGCTCCGCTTGAGCATAAATGTTTATCCCGTGTAGCTTTTTCAATTGTTCCACTCTATATGCCGCGTCTTCCAGGTCAGCGGTAACGAGCAGATAGATGAAAAGGCGGTACGGTTTTAGACCATTATGATAAAGCAATTCGGCAGTTTTGGTAATTGACTTGATCTGCGCTATACTGTCACACGAAAAGCGGATATGTCTTATCCATTTTATTTGTGACAATATTTCAGCAATAGGTGGAGTCACAAGTCTTGCGTCCATTCCTTGATTTAGGTCTATTCGATAATCGGTTTGGGTTAGACTTTTAAGCTGTTCAATACCATAGTCCGAGGCAAGTATATTGTTATCCATAAGTACCAGCTTATCTGTATCCGGACGGACAAGCTCCTGCCACTTTCGATAAGGTCTGATCGCACCTTCTTTTTTCGGAACTATACACCAACGGCAGTGGTTAGGACAGCCTCTTGTCAGATACCCGATAGCATAATCACATTCGGGATAGAGCGAATAGTCGGGAAACATATCGTCTATTTCACAAGGCAATTCAGTGTATATCCCATATCCTGTTCCGCCCTTTATAGTATTATCAGGAAGATACTTATTTTCGGGCGTGAAGTCAAAAACTTTGCTTGAATATACTCTGTCATACGTTTCAGCGGGTGTCCACCAATCCACAATATCATCTCTTGCCTTGTGGTAAGCTGAAATTTTCATAAGAGCATAATTCGGAAATGTTTTCTTTCGTCCGTGCGCTGTCAGATGTTCAGCGTCACCGTCGTGTAAGCCAATTTTCATATCAACCCTCCCCGTATGTCGTTATGGGCAAGATTAGAATAAAAATTACTCATTGTGTTTGCAGAATTATACAGCGTTGTTATCAGATAAGAACGTACATTGCTTATCAATCCCGACCGTTTTTTCATTGCGTCCAAAACAAAGCTGATATTAGCGTCGGTCAGATGAAGAAATCTGTCTTTTACTCTCGATTGAGGAACGTCCTCACGATTAACGCGGATAGTCGCTGATTTAGAACATACCACATCTGTCATAATCGAAACCATTTCTTCGACCTCATCTCTTATCAACGGATTTTGTCCCTCAATATCAACATTCCTGCTTATCAGATCGCTGTAATACTGCCATTCAGCCGATGAGTGTACAGAATTATTTGCATTATTCGCGTTCTGAACACTCCTTCGTTCATTCGCTCCGTCTTTTTTACGCGCCCTTGCGCGAGTGATTGAGTGATTTTCTTTATGCGTATTGAATATTTTTTTATTTGATTTTTTAGATGATACCGTTGTCGGATTTTCCGCTGACGGTTTTTCCTTTGGCGGATTATCCGTTGACGGTGATAAAAAAGAACCGTTCTTTTCCGGTATTTCTGAATTATCCTCCGTATGTTCTTCTGAATGATAAGCTGGATTTTGTGCCGGATCCTCGTACACAAGGTATTCATTTACAGTCATTCTTCCATTTTCATCGCGGAGTTGCGAACGCACCAAATACCCATTCTTCTCCAATTCATTGATAGCTGTTCTTACACTGTCTTTACCGTCGGCAGCAATAACCGCAAGTCCCGTGATCGTAAAGTCCCATTCGGGAGGCAAACTTAATATGACAGAAAGCAGCCCCTTTGACTTATAGGAGAGCCGACGATCTTTCAAATGTTTGTTTGACATTATGGTAAAATTTTTATTCTTTTCAATTCTGAATATAGTTGACATAATCCATTCCTCTTTTCCTCTTTCAGAATGGCATAAAAAAAGCCGATTACTTTTTACGGTAATCGGTTTTCTTTGCTATTCAGTTGTAGGCTTGTTTAACTTGTCCGGAGCCTATCGACAATTTTTATAATGACCTCGCAATCATCATCACTTGCAACTGATACAAGTTTTGAGATATATTTTGCAAGCACAGTTGCTTCATCTTCCGAAAGCACGAACGGCTCTGTAAACCGATGTATCATTTCAGGTTCATCATAATCGTCGGTATCTTTCTCCGCGGCGCTGTCGTGCTTATAGATTGTTTCTTCCTTGTTCCCAGGACCGTCAAGGATACCTTGTTCGTCAATGTCGATATTCTCAACGTTAGTAACAGGCGTTTCAACCTGTTCCTGTTTAGGTTTTTTCTGCATTTTCTTGACTTCTTTATGTGAGATATTGGGCTGTTTCTCGATGATCTCTTTCTGCTGTTCAGGAGCGAGCTTTGCAACTTCATTAGCAGTAGATATAGACATTTCGCCCGATTTAACTGCCTCCGCAACATCGGGTATAGCATTATGCTTAATGTTGTCGATCTTACCGATCTGTGCAACCGAAACATTCAGTATTTTTGCTATGTGTTCGCGTATCTTTCCCTTGACTGGTTTGCCCGCAGCGTCCAAAGCCTTGAATACTTTTTGTAATTCTTCATATTCCCGCATTGTGTCCGCATTCGTGTATGTTCGTTGTGTAGCGTTAAGCATTATCAGATCAAGCATCGTTTCATCATCGGATTTTGCGCTTTTTACATAACAGGGAACGGTTGTATTGGTGCGTCGCCCCTCGTCAATAAGCATTTTTATCGCGGCAAGCCGCCTATGTCCGCTTACAAGTATTAGCTTCCCGTCATTCTCTGCGACCACAAGCGCGCTCATCAATCCCTGTCTTTCTATGTCGTCTGCAAGTTCCTCGATCTCGGTCATTTCATAGAAATTATCCTCGTTCGGGGTAATACTGTTGATCTCGACCATTCGCAGACTGTCTATGTAGCTGTCAGAGGCGGCGGTCTTTAAATCGGTGATGATAGTGCTGTCAAATTTTAACTTTGCCATATAATCACGACCTTTCCATTATTTCATTTGCAAGTTTCGCATAGCTTTTGGCGGCACTCGTCCACCCCATATACTCACTTGCGGTCATACCGCCACTTATAGAATTTTTAATTACCTTACTTATAGGTATAATGCTGTTGAGCGTTTTATTGCCTAATGTGTCTTTCAGAACTTCAAGTAGTTGAGCGTCAGCCGAATTGCTTTTGTCGTATTTGTTTATGAAACAGCCACCAAACTTTGCTCCGCAGCTTGTCAGTATTCCTGTAACAATAGGAACGCCTTGTATAGCAAAAGAGCCAAGCTCTATCGGGATAAATACCACATCACAAGCGCTAACAAGTGTTTCGGTCATTTTAGAAAGTGCGGGCGGCATATCAAGCAGAACAAAGTCGTATTCAGAGCCGAAAGAAAGAACTTTCTGAGCGATACCCGTCTGTTCTTCTCCGGATAACTTCTCGAACTTGACTATCGTCCGATTAAGTGCGGAAGTTGACGTAATAATGTCTATATTATCATATCTTGTCGTACAAAGAGCTTTTTCGGGAGATACTGTCGTATCGGTCAGTATCTTGTCTAATCCCGCTTTCTGCTTATTAGTAAAGAAACGAGAGCAGTTAGCTTGTCCGTCAAGGTCAATGACAAGTACCTTGTTGTCACGCGCCAGCTCATACCCAACGTTGATTACCGATGTTGTCTTTCCGACCCCACCTTTATTGTTGTAAAATGCAATTGACTTCATATTGATAACCTCTTTCCGTAATATTAATTCCTCTTTCACTGATCTTAAATACGCAGCGCGGGGTAGGGGAAAGAGGAAATCCTACCCCAAAAGTAGCTAACTTTGCCGCGCAGTTAAATCCCTTACGGGAGATTAACCGAAATTAATACTATCATCTATTATAAATCCGTATGGAAGAATGTTCTGGACAAATAAAAAATTGTAACTTAAATAACCTTAAGCTACAATCACCTTCAAAAACTATTCAAAAACAATTTTGTAACAATTAACAAAATCAGCGCTGATAATTTATTGATTTTGCACAAATCTTTTGCTTTTTATAAAATCAGCAAATGTCCCAGGCATAAGCTGAAATTCTGTTTTAATTTTGTTATATGCTACAAATTTTTTCGGTGATTATAACAGATAATATTTCTTTGATAATCAGCACCTAAATTAGTAGCATTTAACGATGCGCAACAATTTACGCAACACTTTTAACCCACAATTTTATAAATTCATAAAAATCACAATCTCCAAAGTGCGTATTTAAGCGGAATTGAGCGATTATAATCAATCGTAATGAACCCAAGTAAACGCTCATAACCCGAAGGTCGTAGGTTCAAGTCCTATCTCCGCAACCAATTCTCAGACCTCGTAAACGGCTTGGTTAAGCCATTTACGAGGTTTTGCTTTTGCCTGAAAAACCGTTTTGTCCATTATCTGTCCATTATTGAAGAAAAAGCTTGTTTTCTGTCCATTTTGCTTATCCTAACTTGCTCTATCTTCCGTGCTGCCTTTTTCTGCGTCCTTTTTGGACGAGAAGTCGAGAATTGACGCGATAGCATTACCGGCTTTAGCCTGAGCTTCCTGGAAAGCATGAGTATATATTGAGGTCGTTGTGTTGACGGTGCTATGTCCTAATGCGCTCGATACTGTTGTAACGTCCACATTGGCATTGATAAGAGCCGAGGCGTAAAAGTGTCGCAGGGAGTGAAGCCCGTAAAAAGGAAGGTCATTCCGCTTGCACAGAGTCTGCAACCACTTGTACGGCATATTGGGACACATAGGCTCGCCGTTATCCTTTGTGAAGAGTCTTCCCGTCTCGATCCACAGATTACCCATGTTCTTTGCCTGCTGCTCCTGATTTTTCTGCAAATCCCGCAGCAAATCCATGACTACCTGCGGGAATTTGAGCGAACGCTGTGACTTAACGGTTTTGGTTGTATCCGTAAAGTATCCGTCGATTTTGGTGTAATAGGATGTTCTACGAACGCTGATGACATTGTTATCCCAGTCGATATCATCCCATTCCAAGCCAAGCATCTCTCCGCGGCGGAATCCGCTGTATACCGAAAGTGCGAAATATGTACGATATTTAATAGGCTCGTTCTCGGCAAGGTTGAATATACGTTCAACTTCGGCGAGAGTATATATCTTCTTTTCTTTTTTCGCCTTCCATGAATTTGGCACAGAGACGCGAGAACACGGATTATCAAGTATCATGCCCAACCTTACTGCATACCCAAGAATGTCACTGATGAATGTTAAGTGGTTGATAATAGTCTTACGGGATAACGGTTCTCCTGTTTTATTATTTTTCCCATTGAGAGCGAGATTGTCAACAAAGTGCTGTATCTGCCTGCTTGTGATCTTGTCAATGTAAAGGTGGCCGAACTCAGGATAAACGCGCTTTGTCATTGATTTAAGCATCGTGTATGTGTTTTTGCGTAGATTAAGCTTTGCGTGACCCTCAAACCACTGCTCAGCCAGGTCTTGGAATTTAACGCTTGATACGGTGCATCCTTTCAGGCATTCTTCCTCAAAAAGCATTGCCTGCTTCTGAACTTCTTTTTCTATCTGCCTATCTGTCATACCCTTGGGCGGTTTCCATGACTTTGTTTTTGTGATCTGATTACCTTGTTTATCATATCCGCAGCTTACTCTTATTTGATATGAATTGCCGCGTTTTCTTATATTTGCCATATCTGAAATCCTCCTACATTTCAGACATCTGACAACTTCCTGTTGATATTATAAGGCCGAAATGTATTAAAAGTCAAGTGTAAAGTCAAATTATGTCAAAACAGTTGTCATATCTGATTATACATTATTATGATTGTAGCACAGAGCCATAAGATTGGCTTTGGATATGAGTATCTTACCGTTTGCACCACAGCCGGCTCTTATGTAATCCAGTTCTCCTCGTTTAATCAGTTTGCGAATTGTATTGCTTGTCAAACCCTTTACGAGATCTGTGCATTCTCTAATAGTCAGCATTTCCATTTTGGGATCAGGCGCTGCGGCGTCTGGCTTTGTGGTAACGGGTGCAGCCTCTGACGGGACTGGGACTGCCGGTTTGGCAGTCTCAGTAGCATCGGGCGTATCGCACTCGATTAGTTTACCCAAGAGCACAATTATTTGCGATATTATCTCGTATTTTTCGTTATTGCTCATATGATGCTAAAACTTTGTGCAAATTATTGAATATAGAAATGTTGTCGCGTGGATATGATTTTGAAATGCTACAAGTGAAATATAAGGATTTGTCTGATGCTGATAAAATAAATTTATATCGAAATAAAAATTTTGAGTCATTAGTATTTACTAAATCCGTAGAATATAATTATCAAAGGGAGTTTAGAATATTTGTTTCGAAAAAAGGAAATAATGAACATGATCACATAGAATTGCACGGAATAAACATTTCTGAAAGCCTTGTTTGTAATATAGATGGATGCGATATAAGTATTTAGTTACCATCAAAAATGTATGCCGAACAGCAATTACGGTGTCCGGCATCGTCTATACTATTTGTTTTTTCAACCATTCAAGAATGATCTTATCATCATTCTCGCCTGCGGCTGTCTTTAGTATCAGCGCTATCAGATCATCATCGTCATATTCAAGTTCGATACTGTTGAGCCGGAGAAATATCAGCATTGCGTGAGTGCCGATACGCTTGTTCTCGTCAATGAACGGGTGATTTGCGATAAGTCCGAAAGCGAGCCTCGCAGCTTTGGATAACAGGTCGGGATAAAGCTCGCTGCCGGAGAAGGTCTGGAACGGAGTGTTAAGAGCAGAGTCAAGCATACCCTCGTCGCGCAATCCGTCCTGACCGCCGAATCTCTCCACAAGAGCGGAATGAAGCGTTTTTATCTGTTCTTTGGTGAGCTTCTTCATTTTGCAAGCTCCTTATAAACACGCTCATTCTTATCCATTAGGCTTGCCGACAGCTTTATGACTTCGGTGTCGGAAGCGAATTCCTCGTCGCTGAGCGTCATGCCGAACGGAAGACCTCTGACCGCGACCGAGCGCTTAAGGAAAATACGCATAGCTGTTGAGAAATCGAGACCGAGCTTTTCATAAATCTCCGTTGCCTGCTCCTTCAGATCATCGTCGATGCGGAACTGTACTACTGATGTTGCCATAATATGACCTCCTTTGTATTCAATTTATCTGTACTACAATTATAGTACATTGTAATACATTTGCCAACATAATTTAATATTGCAAATTTCAGCAAATTATGATAGAATATAAATGAGAGTATATAGATTGCAGATGTTAAATACTCGGCAGCATAAGAAAACCGGCTCCCTTGCCGGAAGCCGGTTCTGTTATTATTGATTCTGTATTTCAAGAATATCGAGCATCAGGGCTGCTCCGAGCCGGAAGCCGCGAACAAAGTCCGCCTCGCATTCAAGCTGTGTTTCAACGTGGAGTGCATCAGTATAGCGTTCAAGAAGCTCCTTGCAGTCCGGAAACTGTACGAGAAGCTGTTCCTCGGTGTCACAAATGATCTTTCTGTTTCCGATGCATTGCTCGGTCTGAGGGGCGGGTTTCTCACAAGGGCAAATCTCGCCGTAGT
>JAEEGL010590411.1_pt1 | contig 10392 bp, 13 predicted proteins | sample 9134231 | NCBI WGS metagenome assembly JAEEGL01 (sample SAMN16246548, study PRJNA631951) | gut metagenome | biome: gut microbiome; feature: rumen; material: fiber-attached | host: Bos | place: Iran: Karaj | collected 2018-10
ACCAACGGCATGGCGACTTGTCCGTTCTGTAAACCCCACTCGGTGCAAGATTGGAATGAGAGCATTCAATAGCGGCCCGCTACGCTCTTGATAATCGCTTGAACGGCCCGGCAACGGGTCGTCTAGATAGATGATCGTCCTTAGACAGAACTCGGCTTACGGCTTGCTCACCGTTATATTTTAAATGACGTACTTGGGGGATGTATGGAAGAGATTCGGTATTGGAAAGAGTATTCACAGATTCTGCGGGAAGAGATCGTCCCGGCAACCGGATGTACGGAGCCGATTTCCATCGCATACTGCGCGGCAAAGGCGCATCAGGTTCTCGGCATGCAGCCGACCGCAGTCACGGTTTCCGTCAGCGGCAATATCCTGAAAAATGTAAAAAGCGTCGTAGTCCCGAATACGAACGGGCTAAAGGGGATTCGCGCCGCGGTTGCGGCAGGCATCGTCTGCGGAGACGCGGACAAAGGCATGCAGGTCATCAGCCGTGTTTCCGACGAACAGCGAGCAGCAGTCGCACACTTCATGGATTCCGTCAATATCGACGTATCCTGTGCGGAAACCGATTGCCCGCTGTATATCAGCATTACGCTCTATGCGCGCACCTCCTATTCCCGTGTTGTGATTGCGAACAATCATTCCAATATCGTCGAGATCATGAAAAACGGCGAGGCGCTGTATAAACGCCCGATCGTTGCACAGAGCGAAGACAATCTGACAGACAAATCCTGTCTGAATCTGCATGATATCGTAGATTACGCAAACCGCGTAGACGTTTCGGAGGTGCAGGATCTGCTGGACTTGCAGATTGACTACAATATGGCGATCTGCGAGGAAGGACTTGCGCACGATTACGGCGCAAATATCGGCAAAATTCTTCTTACGGAAAACGTTTCCGACGCAAAGACTGTCGCAAGAGCTTATGCTGCGGCGGGCAGCGATGCGAGAATGAGCGGCTGTGAAATGCCGGTTGCGATCCTTTGCGGTTCCGGCAACCAAGGTATCACGGCTTCCGTTCCGATCATCTGCTACGCCAGACATTATGCGATCGGCAGGGAACGCATGTATCGCGCATTGATTCTTTCCGATCTTCTGACGGTTTATCAAAAAGCGGGAATCGGACGGCTGTCTGCCTATTGCGGCGCAATCAGCGCAGGATGCGCGGCAGGCGCAGGAATTGCGTATCTGCTCGGCGGCGACGAAATTGTCGTTGCGCATACGCTCGTCAATTCCGTTGCGATGATCTCCGGAACGATCTGTGACGGTGCGAAGCCCTCATGCGCGGCAAAGATTGCAGCGGCGATTGACACCGGCATTCTCGGATATCAGATGTATCTGCATCAGCAGCAGTTCTATCACGGCGAAGGGATCGTTGCGCCGAACGCCGATGCGACTGTTCGCAATATCGGAAGAATTGCATCGGAAGGTATGGTTGAAACGGACCAGACCATCATTGATATCATGCAGCAGGATTGCAAATAACGCATATTAGAAAAGACGGTCGGAGTGATCCGACCGTCTTTGTGCTGTATGCGGATTTTGTTTACGGATGCAGTTTGTACAGGAATCCGGCGTCTGTTTTTGCCACGATCTCACAGTTTGCGTTAAAATACGCATAGTCGATTTCGTAATTCGATCGCTCCGCATTGGTTACAAGGATGTATTGAACGCCGTACTGACGGAAAAGATCAGGATGAGCTCCCGGATCTTCAAACATCTGCGTAACGTCGGATTCGCGTTCGGAAGTGTCGATCCCGTGATAATAGAGGAAGGTTCCGGTTCCGGTTACGATGCTTCTTCCCGTGAGAGGCGTCACGACGTTCCAGTGATAGCTGTCGGCAAGAATCACCGCGTCCGGTTCGGTTGCGCGGTATATTTGATCGGACAATTCGGCTTCGGATGCTGTATAAACCTGGTATTCGCTTTTCAGCTCGCGCAGGATCGTCATGACGGACGATGAAAACAGTGTGAAAAGCACGATGCAGGAAGCAAGCGTAACTCCCACGCATTGCCAGGCCGTTTTCTGTTTCTGCGGATGGGCGATCAGCGCAAGGATCCGTGTCGTCAACAATACGATCATGGCGGCGGAGCAGAGGGCTAAAGTCAGATACGCCAATCCTTTGTTCATGAAAAGGGTGCGTTCCCGGTAGTGACAGAGCCATACTGCCGCTAACAGACTCAGCAGCCAAACAGACAGAACGATCGGCGCAATCCAAACGGTGCAGGATGCACGGTTCCGGAAGGAATCCAGGCATGCGGAGATGCAAAGCGCAAGCAGTATGCACGCGATAAAGAACAGGGTCAGCGCCGTTCCGTGCCGCAGCATGAACCCGCTTTCCGCATCAGCAACGAGCTTGAACAGGAAGTAACACAACAGTGAACCGGTCAGGAAACAGACGGAAACCCGATAAGCATTCAGCCGTTCCGAAATACCGGTCTTTTTCAGAATGAAACGACTGATCCTGTGCAGCCAAACGAAAATGAATTTGGAAATCAGCCCGCATGTGAAAGCAAACCAGATAAACAGCAGCTTGTTGTTATCGTAATTGTTCGGCTGAAACGCAATAAACTCCGCGATCAGCCAGACAGCTATCGCGCCTGCATAGATGCGTTTATCCCGCTTGGGAAGCAGCAGGAACGCGAACGGCATCAGCAGAAAGATCAGGCCGAGGTTTTTGATGTAAAACCAAAGATAGGAATCGGCTTCGTTCGCCCAGTTCAGATGGAACCGAACAAGTCCGCTTTCGGACGCCTGACGGAATGTAAACAAGAATAACTGCGGCGCGGCAAACAAGCAGGCGACGCCTGCATAAATCGCCCATCGAACCAGTCGTTTCGGTTCAAAACGAACTGTGATAAGATCTGATATACAGTAGACAGCGCTGATAATTCCGAGCGCAAGAAAGGAATGCGTGTGAATCATCGGCAGCAAACCGGCAAATACCGCAAGGGGAAGAACGTTGAAATGCTTCTTTTCAAAAGCAAATCCGTGCAGCAAATACAGGCAGGGGAACAGAAATGCCCACCCGAACAGCGTAGCGCGCTGCGGAATCAGCATATCGACGATCGGATTGACCCATCTTAAGCCCAGAGCAGGCATGTTGGTCGGTGTCAGATAAAAACCGTCAAGCAATAGCTGCGAAACGTTTTGATTCGCGTGAAGCAGGGAGGGAAGTATTCCGCCGGATTTCGACAAATCGAAGAAATAGAAGAACCCGAACCCGCCGCCGAAGAAAAACAGTAAAGCGGCAAACAGCGCGCGCGGCTTGCGCTTCAGCCATTGCTTGAAAAACAGATAAACGCCGGAAACGACAAGGACAAAGGCATAGATCGCGGAAATCAGATAAGCGTCGCGTACCGATGCGCCGAGTTGAAACAGCGAGGCACCGGAGGTCTCGCACAAAAACGGATAGTTCAGCGCATGTCCGGGGAAAATGCTGTATTGCGGAGGAAACGCGGTTTGCTCGGCAATGCTTGTGATAAAACCGAGATGCATTGCGAGATCGCCGTATGTTACCTGACCGACCCATAGCGAACCGTCTTCATGCCGGTTCAGGATATGCGTATGCAGCAGAATACAGCATAACAGAAGAACCGGAAGCAGCCACAACATCGAAAGAAGATCTTTTCCGATGCGATAGCTGTGATGCAGGCCGCGTTTCGTCTGTATGAAAACGACTGCGGCAGATGCCGCTGCGGCAAGCAGCGCAAGAGCAGCGGAAAGCAGCTGTGAAATGACGGTAAACCCGAGAAACAGCGCAAAGAGAGAGGGGACCCATGTCAGCATCAGCAAGCCGATCGTGAGTCCGAGCCAGATCCGGTTGAGAAACGCGTGCTGTCGAAATACGACCTCGGAGATACAGATCCCCGAGATCGCAAACAGAACGGTGAATAGTATAGCAGCAATCATTTTGTAATAAACAGGATACCGGTGGTATTCGGTCCGCAATGCGCACTGATCGTTGCGCTTGCATGCGTAATGTGGATTTCCTTGAAAGGCTGCAGCTGCATGGCAAGATCGCGCATCGCATACAGAACTTCCGGATCCGATCCCGAATGTGTGATGAAACAGCGGTCGAGTACGATGTCGGTACGGTCCTTAATCATGTTTTCGACATATTTCAGCGCGCAGCGCTTATAAGAACCCATGTATTTTTTCCCGACGGTCATGGATCCGAAAAGCTCGTTCCGGACCAAGATGCAGGGCTTGATGTTCATAAGCGTAGCACCGAACTGCGCAAGACCGGAGCAGCGTCCGCCGGCGTGCAGATATTTGAGATCGTCAAGTATGAAAGAAGCGCTGACCTTGTCCGTGATCGGCGTGACTTCTTCAAAAACCTGTTTTGCGCTGAGACCTTGTTTGATCCGCTCACCGCATTCGCAGACAATGTGACCGCTTCCGGAAGAAAGACTCTTGGAATCGATGACATATACGCGACCGGGATCGAACAATTCTCCGGCCAGCCGCGCGTTGCCGCAGGTGGAAGACAAACCGCTGCCGAGCGAGACGTGAACGATATCGTATCCCTGCTCGATATACGGCCTGAATACAGCTTCGTACTCGTCAATGTTCATGGCGGCAGTACTCGGAAGAACATGATTCTTCTCGTAGTTGTCGTAAATATCCTGATGGGTGATATCAATACCGTCGAGATATTCATTCCCGTTCATGCGAACGTGAATATGCACAAAATCGACGTCGTACCGTTTTGCAAGCTCCGGACCGATATCGCAGGAGCTGTCGGCAATCAATTTAACAGGGTTCATCGTATATTCCTCCTTTTTCATATTATCATGATGAGGCGAAGATGTCAATTTTTTTCGGTTCGGAGATGCAGAAAAACAAAAGAAAGGTGCATAAAATGCAACAATCTTGTGAACTGCATTGACGAACCGCGTAAAAACGGGTAACATAGACAAAGAAAAAAAGGGAGAGCGGGAAAGCAATGGCAAAGAATCCGTATACGGTACTCGGTGTTTCCGAGACGGCAAGCGACGAAGAAATCCGCGCCGCATACCGAAGGCTTGCCAAAAAATACCATCCCGACCTGAACCCGAACGACTCGTCTGCGGCAGCAAAGATGAATGACGTCAATGTTGCATATGATCAGATCAAGACGGCGGAGAAGCGGGCGGCATATCGCGCGTCCGAACGTCAGCAGACATACACGCAGCAATCCGCGTACGGTCAGAATCCCTGGCAGACCTATTATCGCACGGGGCAGGGTTATTACGGCGGTTCCTATACCGGCAACGGTGACGACGGCGGCAATGAGCCTCCGTTCGGCTGGGACTCGATTTTCGAAGAACAGGAACGCAGAAGAACGGTTTCCGTACGGTATCGCCTGCTTCGCAGATTGTATTTGCTGCTGATGTTCATCTTTTTGTTCTTCGTCTTCGTACACTGTATTGTAACGCCGATGCTGACCCGTTGTGTCGCGCCATTCTTCGGACTGTGTTTCGGTTCGCAGAACGCGTATCAATACAACGAAGTCACAGACAGCGCCGAGAGCATGAAAGAAGGTATTTATTATGAAGTTTCGTGAGCGTTTATATCGATTTATGCAGGGACGGAACGGTGTTGACGCTCTGACAAAGTTTATGAACCGAGTCAGTCTCGTGTGCCTGATCGCGGCAATTTTCTTTACCTTTCTGTCACTGGTTTGTCTGACACACGGAGGGAATACCGCCGCGCTTGTGTTCCGGATTCTGTACTATGTGTTCTACGGATTTGGCATCATCGTCATGATCTTGTGGATCTTTCGCGCGTTTTCCAGAAACGTATCGAAACGGCAGGCAGAGAATACCAGATTCCTGTATCGACAGCAGAAGCTGAACCGCCGTTTTGCATCATTGAAGCAGCAGTGGAAGGACCGTAAAACGTACAAGTATTTCAAATGCCCGCAATGCGGGCAGAGGATCCGCGCACCACGGCACAAAGGAAAGATCCGCGTTACCTGTTCAAAGTGTTCAAACATCTTTATCACAAAAACCTGATACTTGCATATACCTCCGATTGTGTTATAATATTAGCACAACGGAGGTTTTCTTATGAGTTACGCAGATCAGGTTTATATGGATAATTGCCGCAGAATTCTCACCGAAGGCGTATGGGATACGGATCGTCCGGTGCGTCCGAAATGGGAGGACGGCACGCCTGCACATACGGTAAAGCTGTTCGGAATCGTCAACCGGTATGATTTGCAGAAGGAGTTTCCGATCATGACGCTTCGCCGTACGTACTGGAAATCCTGTGTCGACGAGCTGCTTTGGATCTGGCAGAAGAAATCAAATGACGTTCACGCGCTCGGCAGTCATATCTGGGACAGCTGGGCGGATGAATCCGGTTCGATCGGGAAAGCATACGGGTATCAGCTTGCGCAAAAGCATCTGTATCCGGAAGGCGAGTTTGATCAGGTCGATCGCGTATTGTATCAGCTGAAGCACGATCCGACCAGCCGAAGGATCCTTACGAGCATGTATAACTTTGAAGATCTTCATGAAATGCATCTCTATCCCTGCGCATACAGCATGACGTTCAATGTGTCAGGAAACAAACTGAACGCAATTCTGAATCAACGTTCCCAGGATATGCTGACTGCAAACAACTGGAATGTGGTGCAGTATGCCGTTCTCGTCCACATGTTCGCGCAGGTCTCCGGATTGGAACCCGGCGAGCTGGTACACGTCATTGCAGATTGTCATATCTATGATCGTCATGTGGAAATGGTAGAGAAAATGATTCGGCTCGAGCCGTTCGACGCACCGAAATTCTTGATGGATACGGATGCAAAGGATTTTTATGCGTTTACGACGAAAAGCTTCAAAATGGAAAACTACCGGTATCATCCGTTTGATGGGACGATCCCGGTCGCGGTATAATAGAAATGAAAGCAATCGTAAATGTTACCCCGCAATGGGGAATCGGAAGTGAAGACCGTCTTTTGGTGCGTATCCATGCGGATATGCGCCGTTTTCGCATGCTGACGTCCCATAATACGATCATCATCGGACGCAAAACACTCGGAACGTTTCCGAACGGCGCGCCGCTTCCGAATCGCGACAATATCATTCTGACACGCGATCCGATGTTTACGGCAGGCAATGCGCTCGTCTGTCACGATCTGAGCGAACTCAGTCGTGCTGTTTCCGACCGTGATCCGGACACGGTTTATGTATGCGGAGGAGAGCAGATTTATCGCTTGTTGCTGCCGTATTGTGATTCCGCGCTTGTGACGCTGACGTACACGGATGCCGAGGCGGATCGATTCTTCCCGAATCTGAACCTGATGCCGAACTGGATCATAACGGACGTAGGGGAGAAGCAGGTCGAAGAAGAAACCGCTTTTCGCTTCCTGACCTATACAAATACCGAGCCTATCAGACTGTAATCGGAATCAAGTTTTATGCAATTCCATATAAATCGAGCTTGACGCTTCATCCTTCGCAATCAGATAATCCGGGAAGTCTTTCTGGCGGAAGCCCAGTTTCCTGTACAATGCAACAGCTTTCGTATTTTCCGGATTTGGGTCGACCCAGACTGTCTTTGCGCCGTTTTGGAATGCTTCTTTGATTGCGTAGGATAGTCCTGCGGCAGCGATGCCCCGTCCGCGTGCAAATCCGAACAGTTTTATATCAAGAGCGGCACTTTGATGCTCTCTGTCGATCTTATAGAATGATTCGCCGCAGTACTGCCCGTCTTCAAATATCGAATAGTGGTTCAGAGCCGGTCTGTTTAAAACTATCCATCGAAACCATTTTTCCATTCTTTCGTCTGTTTCGTGTAATCCTTCCGGGAAGCCGACAAACCGCATGACGTCTCCGTCAGCCCAGAGCTGTTGAACGCTTTTGATGTCATCAATAGTTGTTTCTTTTATCTCGAGCATCAGATATCCTCCGCGAATTCCTGAATTTCAAAGATCATTATACCCTAAAAACATGATATTTACAACTATTCAGAGCAATGGGCTCTGCGGCGACGTGGCGGAGGCGGGGGAGTCGCTTCTCGCTGCGCCGGGTTCTCCTCCCCCCCGCGCAATTCTAAAAAGAAAACAAGGCGTCAGCGACGCCTTGTTTTCTTTCTGTGAGAGAGCGCACAAACGTACAGTTTCCGAGGAAAGAAAAGACAAACGTAACATTCTTTCTCGTCCCGACAAGTTGGATTCTGTCAAATCAATACTATCTCTCCGTCTGAGGCAATCTGTCGGATCGTTCCGTCTTTGATCTCATACGCTTCACCGCGTATTTCCGCATGCTCGGAGTCCGTAAACAGGTAACTTCCGTCCTGAAGGGCATAAACGGCCCTTCCCATACTGTCCGGAAATACGATATCCTCAATGAAACGCATACCATCCAGCGTCTCATCCTTGTAATCGGCATAGTGGGGAAGGATATTGATTTTTGTCAGGGCCAGCCCTGGCAAGCGCCTTTGATAATTCAGATCGACCGCTTCGCCGTCTCTCACAGGAAACGCGTATACGGTTTCCGCGCTGTTCACGCTGCCTGCGCTGACGCCGAGCACCACGCCATGATAGTCCTGCAACAGCTTACGAAGGCCGATGGAATTGATGAAGCGGTTCTGTGAAGGCACGTGCCCTCCGTCCAGAATAATCAGTCCTGAGGCAGCGACAAGTGCCTCCGCATCCCCGGGGTTCCTGCTGTCCAGAACGGAAATGGACTCAATTTTGATCCCCGCGTTTGTCAGATCCTGCATGAACACTTCTGCGCTCTCGTCGTTTTCCTCGCCGTCATCCGGATATCCGCTGATATAAAGCGCACTGCAGGGCAACGTAATACATCTTTTCAGCGCATCAAGAAAACCGTTTGCAGGGTTCAATTCTTCGGTTTCTTCCGTATAAGGAAGACTGGTTAAGAAACAGAACATTTTTTCTCCTCAAATTTCGGTTTGTCGAGGTTATTATACCGAACTCTAATTGCTGCGTCAATCAGGAAACCCCTCTTGCCCTGGTAGACAAAAGAGGTTTCTTTTTTGGCTAAAGACTGTAACTTTAACAAAATGAGGATAATCGTTAAATTTCGTAACGCTACCATTCAATGCCAATTGCTTCCAGCTTTTTTTCTCTTTCTTCTGACATAATCTGATTTCGATGCTTTCCATGATATACCTGCTTTTGTGTGTATATCCATTTGCCTAGATTTTCGTTGTGATAGGTTCTGCCTCTAGGAACTCGTAAATCACCATACATGAACGATAAGCAGGCGCCTCCTGTTGGAACAGAGGGAACTGTTCGCGGAGTCGACGACATTGGATCCGTCATAGTGGCTTGGGATAACGGCTGCGGATTGAATGTGGTTCTCAATGAAGACGAGATTGAAATCATAGGCTGAACAGAGATAACGAAAAACGCCTCCGAGCCGATGTGGTTCAGAGGCGTTTGACTTTATGAGTGTGCATTGTCATACATCTTTTTTATGTCAGAAGGTAGGTTGTCAGGTATCATTTCCGTCAGCTTGTCTTCAGCCCCATCCTTGATCGCTGTTTCATAATACCAGCATTTGAATTTTAACATATCAAGCGTTTTCTGGAGCTGTAACATTTCGGCTTCCACAGCGGCTTTCCGTGTCTCAAACAGTTCTTTTCTCTGTGCATAGGTAGAAGGCCCCTCTACGCACCATTCCATAAACTTCTTGATGTCCTTTATCTCAAGACCGGAAGCCTTCAAGCATTCAATGACCCGAAGAGCTTCAACTTCTGTTTCTCCGAATTTCCGGATGCCGGATTGTCTCTGCATCGACGGGAAAAGCCCTTCTTTGTCATAATAGCGGAGCGTTGAAATCGGGAGATTGAACATCTCCGAAACCTGTCCTATCGTGTACATAAAAATTTCTCCTGAATTCATAAATTAGCCCTTGACCTAAAGTTAGGTTTAGGTGTTACAATATTATTGTACCACGGTACAGAAGAAAAAACAACATCAATTTATGGAGTTATGGAGGATTTTTGAATATGATTAGAACGAAAGAACTCAAACTCACACAGGAATGGGACAAGACATTCCAAAAGAGCTACAAAGTCGATCACAGCAAGGTGACCTTTGTAAATCGGTACGGTATTACGCTGGCGGCAGATATGTACGTTCCGAAAGACGCAGAGAGCAAGCTACCAGTCATTGCAGTTTCCGGTCCTTTCGGTGCAGTCAAGGAGCAGTGCTCCGGGCTGTATGCACAGACGATGGCGGAGCGTGGATTCCTCACTATCGCATTCGATCCGTCCTTTACCGGCGAGAGCGGCGGAAATGTGAGATACATGGCCTCGCCGGATATCAACACCGAGGACTTTATGGCGGCAGTGGACTTTCTTTCCCTCCATGAAATGGTTGATCCGGAGCGAATCGGCATCATCGGGATCTGCGGCTGGGGCGGCATGGC
>JAEEGL014418795.1_pt1 | contig 10392 bp, 7 predicted proteins | sample 9134231 | NCBI WGS metagenome assembly JAEEGL01 (sample SAMN16246548, study PRJNA631951) | gut metagenome | biome: gut microbiome; feature: rumen; material: fiber-attached | host: Bos | place: Iran: Karaj | collected 2018-10
CTGCGGTTTTCCTTATGTGTCTGCAGCCCGCTGTCTTCTCTGAGAGCCTTTACTGTCTGACCCCCTGGATCATGGCCGTTTCACTTCTCAGCGGGCTTTTTACACTGTGTATTTGTTTGATGGTTAAAGTCTTCGGGCTGCCTCGCTATACAGGAACGATTCTCGCAGGTATGATCGGCATTCTATACCTGTTACTGATGCCGTATCCCTCGGAGACTTTCTATTGGTACAACGGATCTGTCTATTATACATTCTTCCATGGCATCGCAATGCTGGCAGTGGTTTTGGCAGTTCATACTGTATATGAGGGTGGGATTTTCCGGATTGCAGGGCTTTCACTGCTAGCTGCTTTCCTGGCCGGCGGCAACCTAGTCACCGGGTTTTCTCTGTGCCTGACAGCATTAAGCGGTATTGTTGTGCTTATAATGGAGAAAAAAACATCTGGCATCAAACGTCTGATCCTGCCTGTTCTGGTTCTTCTGATTTGTTTTTGCTTCAATGCTTTTGCACCAGGTAACGCCATGCGTCAGATTGACACCCGTCATACCCCAGATGCTCTTGATGCCGTACTGGGTTCTTTTTGGAATGGCATATCTTTTTCCGTATACTGGTGCCGTCTCCCGGTACTGGGTGGAATGCTTGTTCTTGGGTTGCTGTTCTGGGCTGTGCTGCCTGACTGCGCTTTCCGATTCCGTTTCCCCGGGATAGTATCGCTTTGGTCCTATTGTTTCTTCTCTGCCATGTTTTGCCCAACCATGTATGCGATGGGCAATGCAGGACCCGGACGTGTGCGGAATATCATTTTTATCACTTATCTGCTGCTTCTTGCTTTCAACCTCTTCTATTGGCTCGGCTGGCTGCATCATCGACGCGCAGTGAAAGATCATGCGACAGGGCCTATGCTTTTTCCTACCTTGGGCGCCATGCTCCTCTGTGTGGTGCTTCTTGCCGTTTCTGCCGTGCTGCGCGGCGCAATCAGTCTGGCAAGCGCCTATACCGCTCTCTCCACCGGTCAGGCTGCGACCTATTATCGGGAGGCGCAGGATCGTCTGGTAATATTGAAAGATCCTTCAATCCGCGTGGCGAGACTGAAACCATACAGCGATCCTCCCTATCTTCTTTTCTTCGACGACCTGTATGAGCCTGATTCCTGGCAAAACCGAGATATGGCCAATTACTATGAAAAGGACAGTGTTATTCTTCTGACTGAAGACAATTCCTAAACAGGAACGGTCTCTGCTTTCTGCTCTTCGTTGGTAATCCAGAAAAAAGCGCCGGAGCAATTGTTTCCGGCGTTTTCCTTATCGTGACGACGGCAGCATCCGATCTGCTCGATACACACAGCAGCTTTCTGTTTTTTCTTACTATTGATTAATCTCTATACAGAACCCACTCTGCTGTTCAAGTGCGGTTTGAACGCCATTGTTGGAATGTGGCGATTCCCGGTTGATACTTCATTCGAAAGCAGTTCGTCAAAGACCACATCCCTTTAAATATCTTGACAACAATTCCTTATCAATATAATATCAGCCTTGAACTGTATGGCTTTGATTGTGTGAAGTGCAAGGATTTTACTTGTAAGGGATTACCGATAAAACTGATGAGAAATGAAGATGAAAATGCATAAGATCGTAAAGTATACATATCTTTTATTTTTAGGCGTTTTCACCGCTGTGAGTGATGCATACTTCCAGGGCGGCAATACTGGCTTTGCGGGAATTGTTGCCAAAGCTCTGGTCTACTTATTCCTGTATCTTGCTTTTTTTACCGCCGCGGAAAAATGCCTGGATCGCTTTGAAAACTCTGTGGATTCTTTGCCCTCCTGGTATCGTTTCTTTCAGTACAAAAGAGGGAATGTACTGCGTTTATCCGTACTCTTTTTTGCGATATACTTTTTCTATCTGCTTGTTTTTTATCCCGGTGTAACAAGCGGCGATACTGTTTATCAAATCACCGATCTGGTAACCGGGACTATCCCAATGGTATACCCTTCAACTTACAGCAATGAAACGCTCTCCGCGCTCATGATCGACTCGAATCCTGTCGCAACAACATTAATCTTCACATTGTTTTATAAAGTTGGTCTTGTTCTCGGGGATCCTAACAGGGGCTTGTTTTTATACTGTCTTTTTCAGTGTGCTTGTTTGTCCATTCTCTTTGCGACAATTGTATGTTTCATGGATCGCCTACAGGTCCCGAAACCTGTTGCGCTTCTCAGTACGGTTTTCTTTGCCTCACCGGTCATTGCAAGCTTTGCAATTTTCATGGGCAAAGATATGTTGTTCTCGTTGTGCTTTGTGCTGTATTATCATGTCTTCGCCTGGCTTGTGCTGAAACCGAAGAATCGGGGAGGATCCGGAAAACAATGGGCACTGTTAATCTTGCTTTCTATCCTGATTTCCCTGATGAACAAAAAAGGCATGTATCTGGCACTCTTTTCCAACTTATGCCTGATTTTTGTGATTTCCGGAAAGAAAAAGCTGCTGGCTTTGCCCGCAGCTGTAATACCATATCTTTTTGTGTCTGTGCTGATGCAGCAGTTATTATTTCCGGTACTCATTATTCTTCCCGGCGGACAACAGGAGGTTCTTGGGGTCGCATTTCAACAAACGGCGTTATCTATCATCGAGCATCCTGAGAGGTACTCTGAGGAAGAAAAGGCTCTGTTCTATTCCCTGCTAAATCTGTCGCCGGAAGAATTAGAGGAGGTGTACAGTCCGGATATTACCGACCCGATCAAAAACCGTTGCCAATATGATGTCAACAGAGAAGATGTACGGGCTTACTTGCAAATATGGGCTTCGCATTTTCGACATGAAGCACGGATATATACCCGGGCAACCCTGTCCGTCAGCGGCGGTTATTTTTCACCCCACAAACTGTTTAACGTTTATCAATACACCCCGTACAGTGAAGCATTGGGGGCATTCTCTCAGCCGGAAAGGCTGGCACTCCTACGGGAAAACCTCGGAGCCTTATTTTACTGGTTCGAGAGTCTCCCGATCTTTTCTGTTTTCAGCCAGGATTCATTTTATGTTTTCTGGTTTCCAGCCTTTGCGCTATACCATTTCTGCCGGAAACGGCAGTGGAGAAAAATCGTTCTGCTAACACCGTTTACAGCAAACCTTCTTTTTCTGCTCTTTGCACCGGTCTGTATTACCAGGTATACTCTCTGTCAGTTATGTACATTCCCGATGTTGCTTTCTATGGTCGCGCAGCCGGTTGATGTCAAACCAAAAGATCAGCCACAAATATCGTATGTAGAAGGGTCTCATAGTTTGAAAATATGAATTGCAATTTAAGCATTTTCAGTATTATACAATAAACAACACTCTGCACCTTTTATGAACACTATCACATAGTGCGTAGGCATCACGGAGTTGCATATCGTTGAAGCTCGTGGTTTTCCAGTTATAGTACAGGCTCTATGATCTTCAGTACTCTTTTTATCATTTCTGCATAAAGCCATGCAACTGCGATACTGAGGAGCAGGGCAAGCACTGCAAGAAATATTTCATGCTGAAGATACGGCCGGACGTTTCCATAGAGGCGTGCAAACACAGAAGTGTGAACCAGAAACCACTCGTATGAAATCCCGTCAAGCCACAGGAAAAGCGGCCGCGCCATCCGTTTCCCATAATTCCACAGCAGCAGGACTCCGCTTCCATATCCGAACAGGGCAGGAATATCGTTGAACGCGGCGGCCCATCCGCCATGCAACGCCATCAGCGCCTGTAAGGTTAATCCTGAAGCGGCAACTATCCAGAGAACCTGAACAGGTATATAGATTTTTCTGCTGTTGTACAGATATTCCGCTGCGCCCATACCTAGAGTGAATTCCCAAAGGTACTGCAGGCAAAAACTCCCCCAGATACGTTTTTCTCCCAGCCCGGTAATTACCATCAGCACCCACCAACCGATGCTGAGTACCAGTCCCATGATTACCAACGCTTTTAGAGAACTCTTTTTTCGAAACACGCAGAGCGGATAAAACAGAAGATAAAGCTGAAAAATCGTTGAAATAAACCAGAACTGCAAACCGAAGCTGATCATATACTTTTCGAAAAACATTTTATACAAAAACAAATGACTCAGCAATTGTCGCAGAAGGCCCTCCCGGTCTGCCGTATGCGGAAGGCAAAACTCGATGATGATAAACAGAGCATACGGAACATAAACCTTAATGAAGCGGCTCTTTATAAATGCCCGAAATTCTGTGGGATTCTTAAGATAACTGAGATATAATCCGAAACCCGAGCAGAACACAAATATATGTCCCCCTGTTCCGCCGAGCGAGGAGGCAAACCGCATCCATTGCGGGATGTTCCCGTTTGCAACAAAAACCTGAACCAGGTGCATCAGAATTACAGTTGTAATGGCAACTCCCCTCAGAAAGGATATCTCCTTATATTTTCGAAATCCGCCAACGATTGTCATTTCTTTGCACCCCTGCCCGGTCGGTTTTCCTTTATTATGTCCCGTTTCGGCTATTATAACCATGTTATGTTCGTTTGTCTACTGTTGCCCAACGAACTGATACGATGTGTTCTGATTAGTTCTTGTTTTCTCATCGATTATACTGTATAATAAGATTAACAGAAATGTATTGTTCATTGGACGGAGCCTGTTCATGAAAAAACTGATCAAATGCCTGGTCTTTCTACTGCTTATCATGGCACTCTCTGTGCTTCAGTTCTATCGCTTCCATCAGGATGAGCAGCTGAGCCTTTCAATTGCAACGGAGAAAAACGATACTATATCCGTTGCTTCCACCACTTTTTCCGGCGCTCCGGAACCGCCAGCCTCACCAACACCGACGCCGACTCCATCCCCTACTCCCACTCCAACTCCAGAACCAACCCTTGAGTTGTTCACCATTTCAGTGATTGGCGACGAGACTCTAACTACCCATCAGAACTTGAGCAATGAGTCGGAGTACTCCTATGCCGGGCGCATGCAGGGTGATTACAGTTACCCGTTTAAGAACACCTCTCAGTTTTTCCTGAATGACGAGTTTACCATCACCAATCTGGAATGCACGCTTGCTGATGACAAGATGTATTCCGATCAGACATTTTACTTCCGCGCGCCTACTTCCAACGCCCAGATTCTGACAGAAGGCGGCGTGGATTTTGTCACCACTGCAAACAATCATTCCATGGATTTCGGCCAGGCAGGCATTCTTGCCACTTATGCTGCATTAGACGAGTACGGAATCGCATATGGTAAAGAAGACAGCTTTCAGATTGTCACCACAGAACACGGTCTGAGAATCGGGATATACTGTGCCGGAACAGATCTGGCTCCTAATGCGGACAAGGCTGCGTCCGCAATCCAGCTTATGAAAGCTGACAACGCTGACTACATTATCTGCGCATTTCATTGGGGTCTTGAACTGAAAGCGGTTACAGCTGCACAGATGGATGTGGGCAGAGCGTGCATCGACGCAGGTGCAAACCTTATTTTCGGATGCCATCCTCACTGTCTTCAGCCAATTGAAGAGTACAACGGAGGAATCATCCTCTACAGCATGGGTGAATTCAGTTTCGGCGGGAGCACAGCACCGAAAGATCGCGACACTGCCATTTTCCAGGTTACATTAAGGCGCGATCCGGACGGGAGTGTTTCGGTTGACAGATGGCAGGTTATTCCATGCTGTGTGAGCAGCCGCCCGGTATATGAAGGATATAGCGGAGACAACTACAACGACTTTTGCCCAACCCCATATGAAGAAGGTTCTGAGGATTATGATCGTGTGATAGGCAAGCTTGACGGTTCCTATACCGAGCATTATACCGGAACCGATTATACCAACTGGTACAGCAGTTACGGCTAAGATCAGCCTTTATAACCAGTTTTTTGATACATTTTTTTCTGCGGGAGCGAACCGCGATGAAATCACTTGCCAGGTTTTATCTGGCGAATTGCGGATACTGTGAAAAGCTTTCCGCGCTTTGGACAAACTATATTCTGAAATATAATCATATCGAGATATTCCCATCATCAAGATTGAGAAATCTAAGAATCCAGAACTCGTCGAACAATATGACTATCATGCCGTCCCTTCTTTTTTACGGCAATAAAATGCTGTTTGAAGTACATCTTGTTATGCGATACGAGCAATTTGGGGATGAGGGACGCTGCGTATTGGATTATGCTGTTGCTTCCTGTAAATCATATACAACTGCAAAACTCGCAGAATCAGCTTCTGCGAGCTTCATTTAGTTGAAAGGAGGGTGCATTGTGTCCAGGGATCTGCAAGAAAAAATACCAGTTATAAGCTTTCTGATGATGTGCGAAGTCATGCTCTATCATTGCGAATCTCCGGATAATGCGCTCGCAGTCAACGCTGCTGACCTCTGGTGGAATCAACTGTTCACAAATGTTGTCACGGGTCCTTTATGTCTGCTCTGCATGTGCTGGTTTTTTGCCATCACCGGATTTCTGCTGTTTCGAAGTCTTACTTTTCAAACGCTCGGAAAGAAGCTCAATACGCGAGGGAAAACCCTGCTGATTCCATACATCTTATGGCAGATTATTTATATCATCAAATCAATTCTTCAAGGCAATTCATGGACGATTGGCGAGATGTTTGCGCAAGTCTTTCTTCTGCGGCTTTGGCCGCCGCTCGGTGTGTTCTGGTATGTCTACACAGTTTTTCTGTTTGCTCTTCTTTCTCCTATTTTCCTTCTGTTATTCCGGAGCAAAAAAACAGCCTGGTTTTCCGCTGCTGTATTAATAATTCTTCTCTATGTTTTCTGGAACAAACTATATATCGGCAACGGGAAATATCATTATACCGGAAATATCAAATCTTTTTTTCCTGCCTATCTTATCGGGGCGTTCTATGGCCACATTTTTGATGATTCCACGATTCGCCAAAAGCTTAAGTACGCCGTCGGTTTCCTTCTGGTTGCGGCTTTTCTGGACGGGCTAATCCGGAAATTCCTCTATAACATGACACTTTCCGTCCTTCCCATGCTGATTCTGTTCCTGCTTCCGGTTCCTGAATGGTCAAAAAACCGAAAGCTATACCGTCTCAACTTTCTGATCTATGCTACTCATACGTCAATTATCAGCCTGTCAATTGATCGTATCCGCTCATTGATTTTCAGCGTGATCCCATATGCTTCCATTTCAAATATTCTTGGCCGTATTCTTTGTATTTTGCTTATCATTGCGGTTAATGCAACAATTCATGCTATAATGAGCAGGTTTGCTCCAAGAACACTAAGGCTTCTTACAGGAGGACGATGCTGAACAGCTTATAATAAGAAGTATCGTTGTCTAAGCCGCTATTTCAAATGCCCCAGTAGAAGGCACGAGAATCAAACGCCTTCTATTGGGGCAGAATTATTGTTTTCTCAGCAGTGGAGAACTTGTTTTACCAAACTGTTTTACCGGTTACAATGATTGACTTCTTCCCATAAAAAGTGCTGGTATCCTCATTTTCATAAGAGGAAGGATCATCTGTCATATCTGTAAAAAACAAGAGATATGGCGTTTCATGAAACGGACTGAATACGCAGTCCTCAACAGTGGGGTCTTCCAGTACTCCCTGTCGTTCCAAAGCCTGGATATAGTAGTTTTGCGCTTCGCCGCTCCGGAGTTCTCCGAGAGCGGCGATTGACGTCATACTCCCGTGAAAGAAGATCACACTGCAGGCCATGCAAAGCAGTGCTACTGCGCAAAAGGAAAGGAATGGGACTGTTCTGATTCCTCCATGCGATGAATGGTCTTTCTTTTTACTCTTTCCGAGAATCCATCCACACCACCAGAACATATTAAAAACCAGCAGCAGAACAAAAGCATAGTAATAGATGTTCTGTATTCTTCCCGGCCCGTCAAAACCGATTGCATACACATGCGGTGTAAACATTGAAGCCAACAGGCAAAACGAAAACACTGTTACGATGCCGGGGAATCGAAATACATAACGCGTATTTTCTGAAGCCGCTTTCCAGAGAAACGGCAACAATGCTATCAGGCAGGCCAAGAGACGAAGGTCAAACCATTTAAAAACCTTATGTGCTGCATATCGAAAAGAGAGGACGATTGCCTCCAAAGGACCGGGATGTTCGGAAAAGAACGCCTGGCGTTCCAGATTTCCGGGTGCAGCCGCATTCACGGCAAATGCAACAATGAGGATAATAAAAGGGATTAAAACAGTTTTCCAGCACCTGTTATGGTATAATAAAAGCAGGATAACCGTACAGAAAAGCAATATTAATGATAGTAATGCTGTCACATAATTGTTTCCTCCGATCACGAAAGCCAGCAAACACAGAAATGGCAGGCGCCAACTTCCTCCATACAGAATGTATCCGCTGAGGGAAGCAAAAAACAACAGCATCACTGAAAATGTAAAGGAATAATAGATTGCCCCATTATACCAGTAAAACCCTTGACTTGGGGACGGCAGAAACTGAGTACAGATGATTGCCAGAATTGCTGCGATACAAGCTGAGAGTTTCTTGTCTGCCTGAAAAATCCCAGAAAAAACTCGAATCACAATAAAGAAAATGCCGGCTACAAGCGGGATAAGAATGATATACGTTGTGAGCCTGTAAAACCGGAACCCCCAAATAGAAGGCTGAAATGCCATCAAAAACACTGCCGTGAAAGAACCCTGCCAGGAATAATATACTTCAGCTGTTTTTGAGAACGCACCTGCAAGAATTGCAACAACGCCTTCCCCGTTTGCAACTGCTGAATGTGTTTCACAACTGAAGCTAAAATCATCTGCAGTCGGAACAGCAAAATATGAAAGAATCAGAATGGGAATCAACAGCAAAACCAAAGCAACCACAAGCAGTGCTAACAATGTAGTATAAGAGATTGTGTCTTCTCTCTTTCTTATGAATACTCTCATTTTACACCATCCCTTTTTCCACAGATAGGTATTATAGAGAGCAACAGCATTGGGATCAGACAATAATGATATCTCGCTGCAACTTCAACCAGCAGTTGAGCCAAAATCACGCCGATGAAGCAAAGAGGCACCATCCAGAAGCTGTCATTTCGATTCTGAGCCCACGCAGTCAGGCATCCAGAAGCAGCCAGAATACATACGAAATAATACCAAATATTGCTTATTACGCACCAAAATGAATACTGCTTATCCGACAGACTCTCTTTGGAATAAAAAGCACCACCCTCATCATGCCCAAGAAGTGTCCCGATCTTGTGAACCATCAGGCTGGGGATGCTTTTTTTATTATCACGGATACGCTCTATCGCACTGTAAAACATGCTTTTTTGCGCACGTTGGGCATCCCGGTTATACTCTCCGAAATACCTGCTCTGCAGAAGGTTCATGTCTTCATCAGCATACGACCCCTGTGTTCTCGGATTAAAGCCAACGTAAATGCTGTATCCGGGTATGGAAGGTGTTTTCTGTTCCAGCTGCCCTGCTGCATAAGAATTCCATACCCGACCGACACAAACATAGCAGATAAGCAAAGCCAGAAGGAAAAGTCCCCCTGCTTTTCTCTTCTTTTTCTTCCACTCGCAATCGGTCAAACCAAGAAACCAGATTACAAATGCGACAACAGGAATAATGCCAATCGGTCTCGCCGAATTGACGAGAGCCAATATGATCCCGGCAATCAAGCCGATCAGTGTTGTAACTGCAACTCCAAAACTATCCCTATCAAATGCTATTGACACGAACAGAAGAAATAGTACAAGCAGGAAGGAATAATATGGTTCTGACAAAACCATTGTGTTATACAGGAGTTTAGAAGGACAAACTATCCACAGCAGGAAAACAACTGCTGCCACGGTTCTGTTTCCGGACCATCTCAGACTTAAGACATACAGAAGAATCCCTGTTGCTGTAGTCAAAAAAACGTTTACGATCGAAGCAACCAGTATTTTCTGTCCGAATATACGCAAAAAAATACTTAGAAAACCCGAATAACCAAGAATATGCGGAAACATCGCCACATAGTCCTTCCCGGTTGGATGAATACCTTTTGCCAAGTCGACCGCCGTCTGAAAAAACGTCTGATAATCCGCCGCCTGAACCGGATGAAAGATCAACACCCAGCTTCCGTTAATCAGCAAACAGAATGCGCTCAGGGCAAGACAAACGGTGCCGGGACTAAAACGGTCTAAACATGAAAACACGTTCCTTTTCCGTTTTCCCGCTGCAATAACTACCGTCGCCAACAGTGTCGAGAGAACAAAAGCTACCAGATAAGACTTATGGGCAATGTTTCCAAGAGTACCCATTATGATACCCAACACGATTAAACATATTAAAACACACAATACAACTTTTCGAAAGAATTTTTTTATTCTCATTTATCTCTCAAACACTCATCATCTATATATCAGCTACCAACTTCTTCATCACTTCATTGTTCTCTCAGTCATCTGATATCACTA
>JAEEGL014818735.1_pt1 | contig 10392 bp, 11 predicted proteins | sample 9134231 | NCBI WGS metagenome assembly JAEEGL01 (sample SAMN16246548, study PRJNA631951) | gut metagenome | biome: gut microbiome; feature: rumen; material: fiber-attached | host: Bos | place: Iran: Karaj | collected 2018-10
CAGGACTGATGAACTCCAACATTCCTTCTTTGCCTGCTGGGAGCACTTCGCGCGTCTGCGTATCTCGCACGAGTACGCGAACATAATTACTTGTATGCTTGCATCCACACGGACAATCCGGATAGTTCAACCCCATCTGCTCTGTAAATCCATATATATCCACCACATCAGTAGGTCCTATGCCGAACACTTCCGATAACTGTTTATTGAAAAGCGATTTTTCCACTTTCTCGCTCTCCAATTTCTTCCATCCCCCGATATGGATGATTTTAGAGCCTTTGGGCAGATGCAGTTGTATTTGGGATGCTTGCAAGGCTTTTAGTACCTGAGAGTATAAGATATAGGTAAATCCAAATACCACTACCGGTTGCTCTACAGGAAGAGTTTGCAAGTATTCTTGCATCGCTTGCACATCGAAGTAGGATACTTTTTTCTCATTTGCTTTTAGGAAATAAGCCGCTTTAGAGGCAAAGTTCAAATAACCGGTGATAGCTGCAAAACGTGCACCAAGTAGAGCCTTGAACTCCGAACGAGGATCAATATCCATCACAAGGAACGGCTTGCGTTCACGCCCTATAACCTCCTGCATCACTTTGACCATTGCCTTTGCTTGACGACGGGAAGTCTCTTTATCGACCACAATAGTACTGGGCGTGCCGGATGTGGCTGATGATTGTAACCGCAGACGAATATCCTCTTTCGGCACAGATGCCAATGAGAATCCCAACTCCTTGAACACACTAACGGCAACAGGAGGTATTTGCGCGATATCCGTTAACAGCATATGCGGATCAAAACCTTTGCGATTAGAGAACTGTCGATATGCCTCATTATGGTCATAATGAAACTGCAGTTCTTCTTGCAAAGCCTGTATATACAACTTATCCGCCTCTGCCGATTGCTCATACGGAGGCATAGATAATAATTGTGCGGTAATATATTCTTGTTCTTCGCTCATACTTCTTTTAACTGTAATCGTTGAATCTTGCCGGAAGATGTCTTCGGTATCGCATCTATCCGAACTATCTTCTTTGGCCATTTATAGTTCTCTAATTGCGGACGGATGATATCCATAATCTCCTTGTCCGAAATAGGTTCTTTCTCTACAACGAACGCTTCCACCACTTCACCCATTACCTCATCATGCAAGGCACAACAAGCGCTTTCCAGTATCTGAGGAATGGCATTCAGGCAGTCTTCCACCTCCATCGGACTTACTTTTTCGCCGCCCACATTGATCATTTCCTTGATACGTCCTTTGATGTAGATATCGCCATGCTCATCCATCCAGCCGCTGTCTCCTGTTCGGAAATAGTCACCATGGAAATCTTGCGCAATCCGTTCAGGTGATTCGTTCCAATAAGATTGCGTCACATGCTCGCCTTTTACGCATATCTCTCCATCAATTATTTGGATATCCGTATTTGGTGCCGGCTTACCAATGGACGATAGATTATTAGCATACTCATGAAACTCCATAAACGCGCTGCGGGACGCTTCTGTAAGGCCATAGTGCATACAAATACGCGTCGTGGGGAGCCATTCGTTCAGCAGTTGTTTTTCTTCTATCGGCATAAACGAACTACCTATCTCAATATAGTGTAGTTGATTAGCATAGTTGCGTATCTTATCTCGGCTCATTCGCTTGAGGAACTGCCAGCTGGCAGGAACCATACCAAATCCGGTAACGTGATTCGTTTCCATTGCAATAAAGAAACGCTTCACGTTGGCAAAAGAGCCAAGTAGCACTATCGTGCCTCCTTTGGATAGCACACAACGTAAGCGCCCTAAGCCGAACTAGTGACTAACCGGTAAAGCCAATAGTTCTATATCATCCTCCGTATTACCAATATATTCATTGATATTACGAGCCGCAGCTGCTAAGTTTTGATGCGTCAGGACCACTCCTTTAGGTGCTCCGGTCGTACCTGTAGTAAAGAGTACATCTGCCATTTCCGGTGAAGGTATTCCTTCCGAAATGACACACTCTATATATTCCCTGCGAGCCGGCTTCGTATCCGGATCAATAGGGACGCAAATGCCGCCTGCTATATGTATTCCGAAATACCGATACACAAAATCAATATTGCCTGCCGCAGATAAGATGATGCGCTTCCCTTTATAGAAAGTAACGTCATCTCGCAACGATTGCGCCACTTCGCAACAATGCTCCCAAAGTTCATAATAAGTGACTTTGGTTTCACCACTAATCAACGCTACCTTGTCTGGTATCCGTTGCGCGTTTTGCTCTATTTGCTGTTCGATAGTCAGCATTACAACTTTGCTTCTACCGCCTTAACGATATCATTTACATCCTCTATCTCCATCATGTCTTCTGGTTCAAACTGAATATCGAACTCAGATTCAACACGCTGAAGAATTGCTAATTGTCCCATGCTATCCCATGCAGGGAAATCGCCTATGGCACTATTTAATGTTACTTCACTTACTGCAACCTCGCATATTTCTGCGACAATTTGCAAAATTTTCTCTTGTGTACTCATATCTTGTTGAAATTTATACTTATTTAACTCCTCCATCTACACGAACTACTTGGCCATTGATAAATGAGGCATCATCTGATGCTAAAAAGAAGTACGTTTTTGCAATTTCATCAGGAGTTGCCAAACGTTGCATAATCGAAAGGTTCTCCATCGAAGCCTTTGCTTTATCTCCCATAGCATCTGCAAAAGGGGTTTGCGTCAAACCGGGAGCAACAGCGTTGACTCGAATTTTAGATGACGCCAATTCCTTTGCAAGGACTTTAGTGAATAGTATCATCGATGCTTTTGTCGCACCATACACTGCATTTCCGATTTCACCATCAATGCCGGCAATAGATGCTGCATTAAGGATTACACCTGTACCATCCTTCGCGATACTACTCAACAATCCCTGCGTAATTTGTATTTGCGCGAAATAGTTTACCTGAAATACTTTCTTTGCGTCGCTTATGCGCGTAAAGGGAAGTATCGCCAGATGCGGCATACCGGCATTATTGATTAGCACATTGATTTTGAGTTTTAATGCGCGTATCTCGGCGATTCCGGATTTGATGGCTTCCTCTTCCGACAAATCAAAATAAATCGGATGGAATTTATCACCATATTGCGCTTTCAACTCATTAAGAAATGCTTCGTACGAGTCCGAAGGAGCAAGACTGCATAATATCATTTCCGCTCCATCTGCTGCAAACAACTTCGTAATGGCTCTACCAATGCCTCCATCGGCACCTGTTAGGCATATTACACGGTTTGATTCTTCCATATTTTATATCTCTATTAAGGGTAATACTACAAACGGCGCAGTCTCCATATATACCACTCCCCATGATAAACCCGCACCGAATCCACTCATCAACAATTTATTTGTTTTGGTTGAGAGTTGCTCTGCGATGGAATTAACCATTGTCATTGGTATAGTTGCACTGCTGGTATTGCCGTACATTTCTAAACAATACGGAGTTTTCTCTGGTGGGAATTTGAGTTTTTGTCGTATCTTTTCATCAATGTATTTATTTGCTTGATGAAGCAGTAAATAATCCACACTCTCGTTATCAATATTGACATGTTCCATCAAATTATTAATTGCTTTGGGCACTTGGGATATAGTAAATGAGAAAACGCTCATACCGTCCATAGCTACATGGGTTCGATTTCGATAAATATTATCATCTATGTGCTGCATTATCAACGAACTCTCAGTAATAGGTTCCCTCACACCTGATGCAGGAGCAATAATCGCGTCCATTTGACTTCCATCGCTCATCATGTTAAAGAATATGGGACTTGCAGATTCGTCAAACTCTATTGCTGTTGCTGTCCCCGCATCTCCATGTAATGGCCATAAAGTTTTATCTTCCGGAGACATAATTTTAGATGGAGTATCACCAACTAACATTAAGCCACGTTTCAAGCATCCATTCTGCATTATACTTCCGATAACTGATAAGGCATAACAATATCCCGAACATGCCATAGGCACATCTATCGTAAAGCAGGTACGTGGGAGTCCCATTTTCCCTTGAATTACAGTTGCTGTATTGGGTTCTATATAATCGCGCGACACAGATGTGTAGATTAAAATGTCGATACTTTCTTTTTCCCATCCCAATCTTTGGATGAGTTCTTCTGCTGCTGTTTGACAATAATCCGAACACACCATGCCATCTGGAGCAATACGACTCTGCTTCACTCCTGTCACGTTAATCACATTTTCTGCTTCACCCGTTCGAAAACATGATAATGTTGCTACATCTTTTATTTGACGAGGAACCGCTGCTGCGACTCCTGCTATTCTAATATTATTTACTTGTAAAAATGCCATATTAACTTAATTAAGAAGAAAACCACCATCTATGACCAATTGAGTTCCAGTCACCCAAGATGATGCATCACTTAATAAATATATAATTGCCCAGGCTATATCTTCCGGTTTACCATATCTTCCTAGAGGATATCTCAACACGTCCTTTTGACGATCTTCTTCAGAAAGGACCCCGTTACAAATCATGTTAGTTTCTACTGCGCCAGGATGCACAGAATTAACACGAATTCGCTTTGCTGCCAATTCAAGTGCACAATACCCGGAGAATGCTTGTAGTGCTGACTTGGACATCCCATAAACTGCATTTCCTATATCAGATGACATTGCAGCCACTGAAGACATAAATACAATTGAACCTCCTTTGTTAATTTTTTTATTTTTTATTAGCGACTTTGTTAGCAACACAGGGGAATAAGTATTAACAGAAAATATCTCATCCAAGTCTGAACGCCTTAAGAACGATATCAGTTTCATCTGAGCGACACCTGCATTATTTACTAACCCATCTAATTGAGGCATCTCTGCCACCAATTGCTCTAACGATTCAGCATTTGTCAAATCAGCAATTATCTGCATATGTCCATTTCCCTCAAGTAGATCAAATGTCTCTTGCAACCGCTCCGTATTGCGTCCGGTTATAACAACCTTTGCTCCGAGTTTTGAGCATTCAATTGCAGTTACTCGACCTATTCCGGAACTCGCTCCAGTAATGAAAATAGTTTTTCCTTCCAGTGAGAATGGGTTATAACTCATCACATTTTTCCTTTAACAATATTGTATAAATCTTCAATGGTAACAGCAGCGCGCATGTCACTGCCTTTAATCGCCACATCATACTCCTCGTTCACCATAGCTATTATCGAAAGAGCTATAATAGACGAGTATTCCTCTAACTCATGAAAAATAGTCTTTGGTGTAAATTGACTTTTGTCAGTGTCTTCAAACTGCTCAGCGAAATGAGCAATAAAATCATTAAGTTCCATAATTATTATCCATTTTTTATTAATATTCTATCTTCTTTGCTGGATTACCCATGACTGTCGTGTTTTCCCTGACATCACGAATGACTACACTAGCTATATTTACAACAGCTTTATTATGCAAAATCTTATGCGGAATAATGCAACTATGAGGATGTACCGTTACAGATTCTTCAATACACACAAAGCCGCCAAGGAAGCATGCGCTATCTATTATAGACCATTTATCTACGAGGCAATCATGTCCAATCAAAACGCCGGTTTGTAGAGTTACAAAATCTCCTATCTTTGTATCACTATCTATCCAAACATTTCCTGCGATTATGCATCCTGTTCCCAATTTTACATTCGTTCCGAGATGAACGGACGGGTGAATTACATTCATGAAATGCCCACCTTTGTTCAGTATAATCTCGGCATAATGCTTTTTATAATGAACATCTCCTAATGCACAAATGAACACATCGTCCGGCTGTATTTCATACGATTCCACAGTTCCGACAATAAGAGGGTAATTTTCATATCCTTCCAATACATCAACTTTATCATCCAAGAATCCTTTAACGTCAAATTCTTTTTGATATTGTGACATAGCGATAGCAAGATCGTAAACCGCTCTGCCAAATCCTCTTGCTCCTATGATTAATAAATGTTTCATAATCTTCAATCTTAAACTTGATTTTAAAAGACAGTCGCTTTTATTACATATCTTTAAACATATCTTCTATCTCGGATTCTCTTACTTCATAAGTCTCAAAAGCAATCACATGGTCTTGCGTTTCCCAATTACAAATCTTAAATAGTTTAGAAATATCATTGGGGACGTCTATATCTTCAGTCTTATCTCCTATATACTTAACAACATATAGTTCCAAAATATACAATGCCGCTAAAGAATACAATAAGACATGGAAATTACCCTTTGTATAATTAGCAATCATGTTGTGCTTTAATTCTCCATATGCACTCCACCAAAATACTCCATGTCCAATTTGAGACCATTCTTTGTATGGCTCCAATTCTATATGTGTATTCAACACTTTGACGTTTTGATTCACTATTGAATTCCAATGTAGAGTATCAAATAGCATGGTTTTATAATTTGCCATTGTTCCAGATTGAACTTCCAATTCCATAGCCATTTGATTGAGAAGATTTTCAAATTCCACATTAACAAGTAAGATTTGCTTAATTATCTCGTTTGAGAATGTAGTATAGTTTCTTTCATCGATTTTTACATATTCGGACAAATGAATAAACTCACGCTCCATCATCATGTAACGAGACCAAAAATTATTTATAAAATCCGTTCTAGTCATCACGTTTATTATTTGCTATATCCTTGTAATATTTCCAATACTTATTTTCTCTTGAGCACTAATCGCAGGTGCAGACCTTATCTAATTCAAAATTGGAAGGTAATTTGGGCATTTGTTTTTATATTTTGATGTATGGTGTACAAATTTTAATTTTACCACTCACTTATGTGAGACATACGGGACAGATACGAGAGGATATTTTATTCTTCAATCAACTCCCACTTCAATATCACCCGTAATATTCTTTCTTATTACCTCAGTTCCGCATTTGGGGCATTCACCTGTTTCAACACTACGCATCGGCCATACTCCGTTCGTAACTACTACTTTTATTTTTGCTCCACATTGGGGGCATACTACTTCTTCTGTATATTTACTTGGCATAATATTTAAAATTTATTTTAACAATGCATCAATGCACACTGAAATTTGTCTTTTTTTGCCATCTCCGCATATTTCAAGATATCCATCATCATATTTGTAGTCCCGGGCTCTTGTAAATCCCTTGGGACATGATTTCATTCTTTGAGGATCTCGAATGCCAATCATACGTACGACAGTCGGGAACATATATGTATGCCCTGCGTCCTCTATTCTCTTCTGCACAAAATCTACGAATATTCTTGAGCTATCTAATTGTTCTTTAGGCTTGTTACTACTATTGTATAATTTCAATTCAAATAGAAGAAAATAGAAATTAAACTTATCGCATGCAAATATTATGTAATCACAATTCTTTCTTAACCCCATTTCATGCTCAAAAAACGGAAATAATTCCGGCAATTTTTCATTACAACTTTTATCCTCAAAGCGATATGTTACATATTCTATATCCTTATCTATTTGATGCAACCTAACTATAGAATCAAACTCTTCACCATCTTGAGTCCTATTATGCTCTATCAATATATTTTTTTGCTCTTCCGACATCAAGTATCTAGAATGCAAAAGAGATGTAATATCAGTCGCTTTTTCAATGACCATACTTCAAATGCATAAATAATTCTTCGGACTGTTCATTTAATTGAGCTATTACATTATCAATAGTCTCTACGGAGAAGCCATCTTCCTCGACCTGCAATTCATCAACTGCAACAAGACTATCCGTCCCTTGCCGGAAGAGATATGCCCCCACTTCGTTTGGAGACAGTGCTTCTTCATTAACATCATATCCACATTTCACCGCCTCTTGTATTACATTTCCTTTGGGAGAAGATATCATAATGAGGTTATTAAGTTCTCTGATTATATAATCACTATGTGTACTAATTAAAAGTCTCAAACCATTATTTATCATTTTAGCGAATAACCTTGCAAGAGCAATCTGACTATCGGGATGCAAATTTAATTCCGGCTCATCTATAATCACCAGATCATCTCTTTTGGCCAAATGTCGCAAATAAAAAGTCAAGCTTGATAATGTTTTAACAATAGATGCAGACAAATGAATAGGATAGGATTTACCTCCACTGACAAAAAGCACATCGCCATCCTTCCCTGTATCTATTTTGCCATGCAGGAACTCTTTTTCTAATTTATCAGCAAAACTATAATACTCTCCCCTTCTCATTTTTAAATTTACCATGTCCTCTGCCACGCTAAGCGTATCACGAACAGCCTTAGGATATCGTGTAGAACGCTTACGGATCATCTGAGTAGGAGAAAAACGACGTCCTCCATTTTGAATTTCATCAATTAACAGATTGCGGTTAATGGATAATTCCTTGCTGAATGTATATATTGAATTCCTCTCAACAGGAAACATGACTGCATTACAATATGGATAATTCATTATTGTAGTCGCAATAATGTCGGACACATTATAATATGATGCAAAAAGTCTATCATCTTTATCCTTCGCCGCATTTTTAATTTCCACTCGCACTCTTATATCATCTTCCTGCTTCACAATATGGACGTCATAATTCAAATATGTCACCCAATGATCAAATTTTCTATGTTTTACATATTGCCAAAATACTTCTTCCTCACCAATAAATTGAACTGAAGCTTCTGGGAAAATGGCATTTGCTTGTTGTCTTGATATTCCAAATATACTATCAAAATGTCTCTCCACGTCTGAACATTGCTCGCGACGTGACTCAATCACACTTCTTTTTTCGATATTAAACGAGAACACTATATCAGCTGGATTTTCAGATTTTTCTATCACATAATCCGCTCTACCCGCATAAAAACCAGAAGACAATATAAGTGCATTAACGATATATGAAATATAGGTTTTGCCTGTGTTATTAGGTCCGCAGAAGATAATCAGTTTTTTGCTTAAATCCAGCGTTGCGTCCTTCACTATACCCACATTTTTTATAGACACTTGCATAGGATTAAAATTTTGTATCAAGGCAGATGGCATTAATTCCGAACGATTATAAACTGGGTACTGTCCATTATGAGCACTCGCATATGCTTCCAGTTCGTTTTTCTTCCATCGCTCCGCAGCATCCTTAGTTGTACGCCTTCCTTTTTTAGACAACGTTACTATTCGACTCCCCAGTATATTTCGAAATTTTTCCCGTTCCAATTCAGGCACATTTGTCACTCCAATATAAACCACCCCTGACCGACCATTGGGTATTGTAAATTTAATGTAATCGCGTTTATTCTCCATACTTTTGAATTTTTGGGTATTAATATTAATTTTGTACGGTAAAACTATATTTTAGCACATTTTAGTGCTCATATACTTTCAATTACTCGTTTTACATCCTCCTCGTTCAACGCATGGTGCATCGGGAGGCAGATGACCTGATTGGCAATTTTGGTAGCTACCGGTAAGTTCCCCGGTGTAGCAGAGGGATAATCCTTATAGGGATCAAAGGCCGTGATGAGCGGGTAGAAATAGCGGCGACCATAGACATTCGCTGCTTTCATTTTTTCATAGAGTTCATCGCGCGTCATGCCATATTGCTCTGCGTCTACGAAGATTGGGAAATAACTATAGTTATGCCGCACTCCTGCCATATCATCGAAGTACCGGATACCTTTTACATCTTTTAATGCAGTGCGGTATGCATCTGCCACTTTCTTACGTGCCTCGATAGCGGCATCTACCTGCTTGAGGTTCAGAAGACCATACGCTGCACGAACTTCGTCCATCTTACCATTGATACCTGGGGCTTCCACTGTTACTTCCCCACGGAAACCGAAGTTCTTGAGGTTGTCTATCTGATGCTTCATCTCTGGGGAATGGCAAACGAGCGCACCGCCTTCAATGGTGTTATACACCTTAGTCGCATGAAATGATAGCGTGCTAATATCTCCTGCATTGAGGATGGACTCTCCATTTACCTTCACACCAAAGGCATGGGCGGCATCGTAGATTACTTTGAGGCCATGTTTTTTAGCAATCGCATCAATCTCATTGGTTTTGCAGGGTTTTCCGTAGCAATGCACTGGCATGATGGCTACCGTGTTCGGAGTGATGGCGGCTTCTATCTTAGTCGGATCCATACCGCAGGTATCCTCTTCGATATCCACAAAGACCGGAGTCAACTGGTTCCACCAGATCGAATGGCTTGTAGCTACAAACGAATAAGGAGTGGTGATGACTTCGCCCTTGGTAAGCCCAAGAGCCTGCAGTGCAGTGATCAGCGGCAGCGTACCATTGGTAAAAAGAGAGATATACTCTACCCCGAGATATTCAGCCAGTGCTTTCTCCAACTGCTGATGAAACGAACCATTATTCGTTATCCACTTGCTATCCCAGATCTGTTGCAAGTACTGGTTGAACTCCTGCAAATCAGGTA
>JAEEGL014893037.1_pt1 | contig 10392 bp, 9 predicted proteins | sample 9134231 | NCBI WGS metagenome assembly JAEEGL01 (sample SAMN16246548, study PRJNA631951) | gut metagenome | biome: gut microbiome; feature: rumen; material: fiber-attached | host: Bos | place: Iran: Karaj | collected 2018-10
CAAATGACTTTTATAGCTTTTTTTGATATTATACCATCATGAACATGGAAGCATTTATTCTTGGATGTGGGGGTATGATGCCTCTGCCATACCGACATTTGACATCTGTCCTTTTGCGCCGTGAAGGAAACCTTTTCCTTTTTGACTGCGGGGAAGGAACTCAGGTAAGCCTGCGCAGACTCAACCTTAAATGGAAAAAGATAGATGCAATCTTTATTTCTCACACCCATGCAGACCATGTTACAGGACTTCCGGGAATCCTTATGCTTACAGCACAGGTAGACCGAACAGAACCGCTTTATATTTACGGGCCGCCAAAAATCAAGGAATATGTAGAAACAAGCCGCAAAGTGCTTGATATGTATATAAATTATCCTATTGTTGTCCAGGAAATTACTGCACCTTGCGTTGTTCACTCCGGTAAAGACTTTTATATACGAGCATTCCCGCTTGAGCATACCAAAACCTGCGTTGGTTATACCCTGGAAGAACTGGACCGCCCGGGAGAATTCAATCCTCAGAAAGCACAGGAGCTGGGAGTTCCATGCGGACCGCTATGGTCACAGCTTCAGCAGGGTTTTGAGGTCCAGGCAGCAGACGGAACAACCGTAAAACCGGAACAGGTGCTTGGCGAAAAACGAAGCGGACGAAAATTCAGCTTTGTAACAGACACTCTTTATAAACCTGATATTGCAAAAGAAGTAAAAGGCTCAGATCTTCTTGTATGCGAAGGTATGTTCGAAGACGAGCTTATAGACCAGGCAAAAGAAAAAAAGCATATGACTGCCAGCCAGGCCGCTACAATTGCAAAAGACGCAGATGTACGCCGCATGTGCATGATTCATTACAGCCCGCGCTATACCGACCGGGAACTTGAAAAGCTGCTCGAAGAAGCAAGGGCAGTGTGGCCAAAAGCAGAGCTTAGCCGCGACAGAATGAATATTGAGATTCCTTATATAGACTAAAAATCAAAATGATAGAAGTTAAGGATTTTTACAAAGAATATAAATCTCATTCCAAAAACCATTTTTGTGTTAAAAACGTATCGTTCAAAGTAGAACAGGGCCAGATTGCTGCCCTTGTAGGACCAAACGGTTCGGGAAAAACAACGGTTCTTAAAGCCATCTGCGGTTTTCATTATCCCGACTCCGGAAATATTTTAATAGACAATACAGATATTACAACAGCACCGCAAAAGGCAATGGAGCTCTGCGGTTATCTCCCGGAAATTTCCTGTCTTCCGCCGGACATGAAGGTATATGATTTTTTGCTTTATGCTGCAGCCTGCCATGGAATAAACAAAACCCAGGCCCTTAAACAGATTGAAAAGCTTTCAAAGGATTTTTCTCTGTCTGAATTTTTATGCAACAAGATAAAAACTCTATCTAAAGGACAGCAGCAGAGGGTATCTTTTGCACAGGCTCTTATTCATAATCCGCCAAACCTTATTCTTGACGAGCCGGTAAGCGGACTTGATCCGGCACAAATTCTTACTCTGCGTAAATATATCAAAAAGCTTGGCGAACACAAAACTATTATAATTTCAACTCATATACTTAGCGAAGTAAATCAGCTTTGCAGTAAAGCCTATATAATGCACCAGGGAAATCTTTACGAAGTAAAAAAACTGAATAATATCGAAAATGAATTTATTAAGATTACAGAGGAGGCCGCACAATGACGCTCTTTTCTGCAATCGTTTTTTCGGTATTTACCTCTGCAATGTTTTTTATAAAGGGGCAGTTTTTTGCGGGCTCAGGAAGCACAGACCTGCTTTCTTATTTTTCAAATGCACCTTATATCTGCATAATCGTAATTCCGGCTCTCTGCTACAAAAAATCCATAAGTATTTATGATGATTTTATTCCGGTTTCAAGAATTAAAAAGCTTTTGGCCAACTATGCAAGGATTATGCTTGAATATACGCTCATAATTCTTATGATGCTGCCGGTCTGCCTTACCTTAAATTATTTTGGAGATACAGATCCCGGACAGATTTTTACAGGACTTATTTGTCTTATATTTTATGGAGCTGCAGTAACAGCCCTCTGTCTTTTTATAAACGAGCTTTTTACAAACAGCATTGCTTCCTTTGTAATTTCTGCACTTTTACTTGCGGTATTTAATTCAATTCATGTAGTACCGCTTTATATAAACCTCAATTCAGTTCTTTCGGCAATATGCAGACCCCTTAGCTTTGCCTGGCACTTTGATGCCGCCTCCAAGGGAATTATAGATACAAGAGACATTCTCTGGCTCAGTCTTTGTTCAGCCCTGTTTATCTATCTTGCTTACATGACAATCGAAATTAAAAAGGGCAGAAAGTTTAATAAAAATCAAAAACTCTTTTATACAGGTATAATTGTTCTTGCCGCAATTTTAATGCTCGACTCAACCAGATATTACAAAAGGCTGGACTTTTCAAAAAACAAATCCTATTCAGTAAATGCTTATACCAAAAGGCTTGCCGACTCCCTTGATGATGAACTAAAAATTACCTATTATCGTTCCGGCTCCTTATACAAGCTTTATCCTCAGATCCGCGACGTTACAGATTTTATAAATTCCTATTCACTTCTGAGTTCAAAAATACGTTATACGATAAAGGATCCCGACAAGGACAGAGAGCTTAACTCACTTCTTCAGAACTACGGAATTACAAGCCAGCAGCTTCAGAAAAGCGGAACTAATTCCACAGAGTTTATAAATGTATATTCTGCAATCATCATGGAATACAAGGGTAATGTCCAGCTCATTCCTTTTATAATGTCCTCGCAGACTCTTGAATATGATTTTGACATGCGCGTCAGAAACCTCATTTCGGGTCAGAGCTTTGCCGTAAACATTATTATTGGCAACGGTTTATCGCTGTATGATGATTACGGCTTTATAATTCCATGGCTTAATTCCCAGGGCATTGTTGCAAATCCTCTTTACATAGAAGACCCTGCCTTTGTAACAAACCTTAATCTAAGTACCGGACCGCTCCTCGTAATCGGAGACAGCGAAATCAATATAGAAAATGCAATAGCCATAGAAAACTATATCCTTGAACAGAAGGGTAATGCGCTATTTGCAGTAAGCCCTTACAGCTGCAGCATAGAAGACGAATGGAGCATCACTGCAAACAAACGCACTAATCTTGTAGAAATGCTCGAAAACTGGGGAGTTACCTTTACCGACTCAATAGCCGCAGACATAAGCTGTGCAAGAATTACAATGTATTCAGACGATGGTGACAGCGATAATCCTTTTGAGCTTAGCACCCAGCAAAAAGAAATATTAAACTACCCGCAGTGGATAAGCCTTTTACCTCAGCAGTACTGCAATCTTGGAATGACTCTTTTCTGGCCGGTATGCCTCGAGCTTAGTCAGAATGCTGTTCCGTATCTCATAACTTCTCCTTCTGCATGGACCTACAAAACAGACAGGGCAAGTCCTTCAAGACTCATAGAAACAAATCCATTTTTAATTCAGCAGGATTCTGCCCAGAATCATACAGGCGGCACACAGATTATTGGTGCTCAGATTACAGGAGAACTTACCGGGCTATATAATTTTGGCTCCTGCACAGATTCAAACATAATAGTTATTCCGGACCAGTACTTTGTAAATACACTTATGACAGGTTATATCGGCGGAGATTTTGGCGATTACCGCAATTTTGAATTCCTGTCTAACTGCATATTAAATCTTCAGGGCGAAAGCGAGCTTGCAGCACTGCAGTCCAAAACTACCCGCGATACAAGTCTTTACAAGGTTAGTGATTTAGAGCAGTTCAAAAAATTACAGACAAGAGTATATATAATTGCATTTATTATTATTCCGCTTGTTCTTGCAGGCATTTTTACAACACTTTATTTTATAAGAATACCTTTTATTCTGCGCAGAGGTAAAAATGATTAAGGTAACTTCTAAAAAGCTTTTTATAATATATGCTGCCTCTGCAATTCTGCTGCTTTTATACTTTTTTTCGTTTAATGTTTTTTCGGGCAATAAAGAGCATAAAAAACATTTTCAGGATATTCAGCTTTTGCACGAAGCCGACATAAGTACCATTGACCAGATATTAATTCAGAACAACACAACGGCAATACTGCTTGAACGGCAGAACAATATGTGGCTTGCCTGTAAAGATTTTAATTTTGACAATTTAATTCCGGCAGATACACAGCAGCTGCAGAAGCTTTTTGTAAATCTCTGTTCAAAGCACAAAATGGCAAAAGCCGGAAACAAAAATAATGTCCAGGCCTACGGACTTACCCAGGAAGATGTTACTGTCATCAGTCTTTATAAAGACGGTCAGGAATACGAGCATCTTTTCTTTGGAGATACAGATTTTTCCCAGACAGGAAGATACTTTACAACAAACGAACTCAATTCAGTTTTTCTTTTTGATTCTTCTTTTGATAATTATCTTTCGGTAAATACTCAGGTCTGGTGCGACCCTTATATTATTTCTTCGCAGCTCAAGGATTCTGTTTTTAATATGGAAGACATTCAGAATCTTAGTACCGATTCCGCACAAAAGCTTTTGGAATTAAGGCATGGCGGTTTTGCAGAGCAGTCAGAAATTGAAGCGGTTCTGAACAATACTACAAAGCAGCTGGAAGATATTCATCTGCAGATGGGAGACAAATCAACAATTGTACTTTCGATTTATAATTCCATACTTACAGATAACGAATACATAGTAAAGACAACCTTTATTTCTGACAGAACCGGACAGAGCTTTTCTTATTTTACAAAAATAAGCCTTTGGACCTACAACAAGTTAAGCGAAATCACATTATAAATAAAGTGAATGATAATGCAGTTCCAGATAAGGTTTGTTTTTTTATATAAAAACCTAAGAACCACATGAGCAATTGCTGCGTTTATTACCGCTGGCCAGCCCAGATAAAAGTGTGCAAAGGCAAAGACTAAAAGACCGGCTGCTTCAAAACAAAGCCATATATATTTTCTTTCAATCTGAATAAGATGCCTTAGTGCATCAACAAAATAAAATCTGTAAATTATTTCTTCATAAACTGCACTAAAAGCAAAAGTCATAAGACAGAATAATACCTGTGTGCCTCCCTGCGGCATTATTGCTTTATTTGAACCGGGTGCTTCGTGGCAGATAAGCTTTATAATAATTGCCGTAAAAAAAAGCAGGGAAAGAGCAATAAGGGAAGGGTAAAATATTCCTTTTTTGTCATTAAGCTTTCTGCTCAAAAAATAAAGGACAAGCGCAAAAATACACAAACCGGCCTGTTTCCAGGGAAAAGTCCAGGTAAAAAGCTGTTCCGGCTGTAAAATTCGGGGTGTAAAAAAGGGCGGAATGATAAGAAACCCCAGAATCAGCAGAAAAATAATAATTTCATATATTAACGATTGTCGTTTCATTTTTGATGTCTTTATCTTTTTTTTGTGTTATACTATTATATATAATAAAGAGGGATTTGTGTACATTTTATTAGGAATTATAATAGCAGTCTGTATTCTCCTGGCAATTGCAGGATTATATTCTATTTTTAAGCAGAGAATAGAATTTTATATTACAGGTCTTGACCAGAAATTTTCTTTTGCAGATTTAAATCTTTTGTGGAGCGTTGCCCAGCTTTGCGACCTTGATTATCCTAAGGCCCTTTTCTGGTCCATGCCTTCGCTCACAAAATGTATGTCACATATTACTTCTCAGGCAGCTGCAAACGGAACCGAAAGTGATCCTAAAACACAGGCGCTTATTACAAAGCTGTTTAATTACCGTACCAAGCTTCAGAATGAATCGGATGATAAAAAGGGTCTTGATTCTACAATGTACCTTGATAAGGAACAGAAGCTTAGAATCATTCTTCCGGGCAAGGGAGTTTTTTCTTCCAGAATCATGAATAACGGCAAGGAGCTCATTATTTCTGTTCCACGCCAGAAGGATATGATTCCTCTTACTGCAGAGCAGTGGGTCGGCAAATTTGTAAATGTTTATCTTTGGCGCAAGGGCGATGCACGTTATGTATTTGATACTACAGTAACAGGCCACGGACTTTTCCTTGGAGAATCTTCCATTTCGCTTCGTCATTCAACCAATCTTATCCGTACTCAAAAACGCAAATCTGTCCGTGCAAAATGCGAAATTAAAGCAAATCTCTATATCATCAAGGATGAAAATATTGATTACAATGCCGTAGAAACTCAGAACGGTTATAAATGTCTTATCGAAGATATTTCTGAATCTGGTGCAATGATCCGCATTGGCGGTAAGGGTGTACCAAATGTTCAGATTAAACTGCAGTTTAATATTCAGAACATGCTCATAATCATGTTTGGTGTTGTACGAACAGTAGAATTTAACGAAGCTTCAAATCAGTCGCTGCTGCATTTTGAATGTATTCATCTTGAACCGACAATGCGCAACGAAGTTTTGAGCTTTGTTTACAATATGCTTCCGGAACGCGAAAAAGAGGTTTACGAAGCACTCCAGCTTACAGATTCCGACGAAGAGGAAGAAGAACAGGCTACCGGAGAAACAATTCCGACAGAAGAGTCCGTACAGGCTGATCTTGCAGCAGCTCAGGCCGCACAGAATAAACAGAGTTCACAGTCTGTTACCAATTCGTCTCCCGTTGATTTAAAGATGGAGAACATTGAAGATATTCATATTCCGGACGATGATATTGATTAACAGATTAACAGGAAATTGTAGAAGGTAATATATATGAAAAAACTGATTACATTGTTTTTAGCAGGATTAATTCTCACAGCAGCTGTTTTTGCACAGGATTATAAAAAACAGTTTATTAAAGGAAATATTTCCGACAAAACAGCAGCAGTAAGGGAAGCTTCCGGTCAGGACAGCATCTGGCTTTCGCAAAAAGCAATAGAATTTGTTTTGGAAAACAACGAAATTATTGGAACAGATAGAGATATGGACGGCCTTGCCGTTGCAGCAGTACTCTCAATTTCCAATGATTATGTTTACGGTTTGTCAGATAATGACAAAAACGAACTGATGAATAAATTTATTGAGCTTTTCAATAAGTTTTCCCGCAGCAATACAGTTCAGATTGCGGTTCAGTCAAAGGTATTGTCCCTTAAGGACAGAATAAACTATACACCTTTTACCAATGTTCTGAACAATTTTATGCAGGGGCCGTCAGTTCTTTCGTCTGATTCCAGTCTGCTGAAATCAGTCATCAACACCCTTGGCTCAATAGGCAACAACATCTCTTTTTCTATTTTATATAACGCATTAAACGATAAACGCTATTCGGCTTATCATACAGAAATTGAACAGACTCTTATAAACCTTGTTCCACTTTCTATAAATGAGGTTTTACAGGTTGTGCGCAGTAAGGATCCTGCAAATACTCAGAGAGTATTTAATCTGGTAAAGCAGTCCAAAGGCATTACAACCGCAGAGCTCTGTGAAGTCTGCGAAAATATCCTTAACGAATCTCCTCTTGTAACACTCCAGTTTGAAGCCCTTCAGATTTTGAATGCAAACAAATGGACCCGTGCTTCGGCCAGCGTACTTGCATTCTTTGCTGCTTCTCAAAAGGATTTTGCTAACGGACAGATAACCGAAGATCAGTTTATTGAACTCATTAATTCTCTTGTAAATATTTCTCCATTAGATGCTGTTTCTCCGCTTATTAAGTACTTGGGAGAATTGAACACCCAGCAGGAACACAACGCCGGTGTAGCACAGAATGTAGTTCTTGCAGTAATCAATTCTTTGGGGGCTATAGGCGATAAATCGGCATTTGATTCACTGCTTTCGGTTACATACCTTAACTATCCGGAACCTGTATTGTCTGCCGCTCGTCAGGCCCTTGCAGGTCTTAGATGGTAAAGAGGTATTCAAACAGTTCAGTTTTTTTAGCAGCTTTAATCTGTGTAATTCTTTTTTACAGTGGTCTCGTAAAGGTTAGTAATAAAAACAGGTTTATATGTTTTATACAGCCACAGCAGATTAACTGTTTACAGGGCAGTCTTATTTCTTCTCCTGTAAAAACAGGTGACGGAAATTATTATTCTGCGCGTTTTAAGGTAAACCAGGTTCAGTCCAAAAATGGAGTAAATGGCGGTGCCGCAGGAAATATCCAGATTTACATTCCCGTTGAACAGGCCGAAGCCCTATTACCCGGAAAGCTTTATTCCGGCGCAAGACTCAAGGGCCAGGAAAAAGCGCATTTATGGGAAGCGGGTGGAGTATATACCATCAACGGGCGTTTTAATACGGACGCACAAAAATTTTATATTTCTGAATGTACTGCTTCATTTTTTCCACAGACACTTTACGGCAGACTTGATTATATACGCGCTTTATGCCGTCTTCAATTTAAACGTCTTATGTTTTCGTGGGGAGCAGCGGGCGGATTACTGCTTGCACTGCTATGTGGTGCAAAAGAGTATACATCTTCAGACATTTCCTTAAGCTTTAAGAATGCAGGACTTTCTCATATTCTTGCTTTGTCTGGTATGCACCTGTCTATGTTTTCGGGAATTGCCATTTTCTTTGGTAAAAAAATAGGACGCAAAAAGCTTACGTTTATAATACGTGTAATTGCACTTGTTTTATTTGTCTGGTTTGCAGGCTTTTCTCCGTCGTTACTGCGTGCTTTTTTATGTAATCTTTTACTCATAATAGCAGCACTTGCAAATGTAAAAAAGCCTGATATGCTGCTGGTTCTTGCCTTCAGCTTTTTGTGTCAGACTATAATTGCACCCCAGGATATTTTTAATTCCGGTTTTATTCTTTCATATACGGCACTTGCAGGCATTCTTCTTACAAACAGATTCTTTAACAAAATATACTGCAGGTTTATGCCCGGTTATTTTGCAGCATCCCTTGGTTCTTCTACAGGAGCACAGATTTTCACAGCACCTGTTTCGCTAAGGCTTTTTGGCAGCTTTGCACCGGTTGGAATTATTGCAACCTCTGTAGTTTCTCCTGTAGTAACCCTGTTTATTTATTCAGGACTTGCACTCATTTTATTAAGTCTTGTCTGTCCTCCGGTTGCCATGGCTAGTGGATTTTTTATTAATTTAGAGTATACTGTAATAAAACATCTGGTAACGTTTTTTTCAAAAGCATTTATCTGGAGAATCAATTGAACTGTCCTGACTATAATTCACCTGCCGAACTAAAAACTATTCTTGACACAAACGGCTTTTCCATGCAGAAAAAATTCGGACAGAATTTTCTTATAAACCAGAAGGCACGCGAAAAACTCATAGAAGCTCTTGATGTACAAAAAGATACAACAGTCTGGGAAATTGGTCCTGGTCTTGGAGCCATGACAAGCGGTCTTTTATCAAAAGGTGCAGATGTTACTGTTTTTGAAATAGACCGTGGCTTTGTAAGTCTGCTAGGCCAGTTTTTTGAACAATACAGCAAACACAACAGTTTCCGCATAATCGAAGGAGATGTGCTTAAAACCTGGTATGGACAGACACAAAAAGGAACAGTCCTGCCTCAAAGATTTTTTGGAAACCTGCCTTATAATATTGCTGCAACACTCATTGCCGATACAATTGAACAGGGCATACGTTTTGAACGCTGTGTTTTTACAGTTCAAAAGGAAGTTGCAGTAAGAATGGCAGCTAAGCCTGGCAGTGCAGATAATTCTTCTTTATCCGTTTTGTGCAACTGGGCCTATGATGTAAAGCCATTGATGGATTTATCGGGTTCTAATTTCTGGCCAAAGCCTAATGTAGATTCCCGTGCAGTTTTACTTACTCCAAAAGCAGACTGGCCGGGCTGTCAAAATCCAAAGCTTTTTGTAAAAATGCAGAGAGCTTTATTCAGTTCCAGACGAAAAACCATAAGAAATAATCTTCAGGGCTATCTGAATAATTCTGAAAAAACTGTTGAATACCTCCAGAAAGCAGGACTTGATCCAATGCTCAGGGCAGAAGTATTAACCATTCAGCAGATGCTCAAACTATGCAATGTAATAAACGAAGGTGAAAAATGAGTGATATAAAATCTAATTTAATAAAGATTAAAGAACTCATAAATAATGCAGAAGTGCAGTCTGCAAGAACTGCCGGCTCTGTAAAGCTCATGGCTGTAAGTAAATTCCATCCTCAGGAAGCAGTAGAACAGGCCATAGCATGCGGACAGTATCTATTTGGAGAAAACCGTGTACAGGAAGCCGTGCAAAAATTTACACCGATTCTCCAGGAACATCCGGATGTAGAGCTTCATATAATAGGACAGCTGCAGACAAACAAGGTAAAGCAGGCCGTGCAGATTGCTTCTTCCATAGATTCTGTAGACAGAATTGACCTTCTTAAAGAAATAGAAAAACAGTGTGCAAAGCTTGATAAAAAAATAAAGGTGCTGTTTGAATATCATACCGGAGAAGAATCCAAATCCGGATTTACCAGCGAACAGGATCTTAC
>JAEEGL015105920.1_pt1 | contig 10392 bp, 7 predicted proteins | sample 9134231 | NCBI WGS metagenome assembly JAEEGL01 (sample SAMN16246548, study PRJNA631951) | gut metagenome | biome: gut microbiome; feature: rumen; material: fiber-attached | host: Bos | place: Iran: Karaj | collected 2018-10
ACACGGAACATGACGAGCGGCTCGATCGTAAAACAGATCCTTCTGTTTTCGCTCCCGCTGATGCTCGGCAACATATTCCAGATGCTCTACAATACGGTCGACGTTTTCGTGGTCGGCAACTTCGTCGGCAAGGAGGCCCTTGCAGCGGTCGGCTCGACGACGATGATCATCAACATGCTCGTGTTCTTCTTCAATGGCTTTTCCGTCGGCGCGGGCGTCGTGATCGCGCATTTCTTCGGAGCAAAAGAGAACGACAGGCTCCACGACGCGGTCGAGACCACAATGGCGATGACGCTCGTTTTCTGCGTGCTGTTCACGATCATCGGCGTGTTCGGCGTAAAGCCCATGCTGCACATGATGGCGACGCCGGAGGACGTGTTCGCGGACGCGACGACATATCTCACGATCTATTTCGCGGGTATCGCAGGGCTCCTCATCTACAACATGGGCAGCGGGATCCTGCGCGCGGTCGGCGACACGACGCGGCCGCTGATGTTCCTCGTGCTCACAAGCCTCTTAAACATCGTCCTCGACCTGACCTTTGTCATCGTCTTCCGGATGGGGATCGCGGGCGTCGCCTACGCGACGATCCTGTCGCAGTTCATCTCGGCGATCCTGACGCTCCTTCTGCTCACGCGGTCGAAAGAAGTCTACCGCCTGGACTGGTGCGATCTGCACCTCGACCGCGGGCTGCTCGGACAGATCTTCCGGATCGCGCTGCCGACCGGCATCCAGTCGGTCATCACTGCGTTCTCGAACGTTTTTGTCCAGTCCTACGTCAATTCCTTCGGCTCGAGCTGCATGGCCGGCTGGAGCTGCTACAACAAGCTGGACCAGTTCATCCTGCTTCCGATGCAGAGCATGGCGATGGCCGCGACGACCTTTGTCAGCCAGAATATAGGCGCGGGGCAGGAAAAGCGTGCTACCAGGGGCACCGTAACGACGGTCTGCATGTCTGTCAGCATCACGGCGGTCATCGCCGCTTTCCTTTTCACATTTGCGAGGCAGGCCGTCGGCCTTTTCACGAAAGATGCATCCGTCATTGAATACGGCGAGCTCTTCCTGCATGCGAATGTCTTTTTCCTGCTCGCGAACTGCGTGACGCACACGCTTGCAGGCTCACTCCGCGGCAGACAGGACTCCCGCGGTCCCATGATCATCCTTCTGACCGGGTTCGTCGCGATCCGGCAGACATATCTTTTCCTCGTCACACGCTTCGTGGCCAACACGCCGCTGCTCGTCGGCCTGGGTTATCCCGTCGGCTGGGTGAGCTGCTGCATCATCATGATCTGCTACTATCTCTACCGGAGCCGGTCGTTTGGGAAGGCGTGACGGGCGCTTGCGAAAGCGTGCCGGATCCTCATCGGATTTCTGCAGGGGTATGAATCGGGTCTGATTTTTTTAGAGACATTTTTTAGAAGCAGCAATGTATGGTATTATAGAGTAAAAGTAAACTGTGTAAACAAACCGCCGACAGGCGGGAACGCACAGGATCACCGATCATCCATCAAATCTGAAATATCAGGTCAACAGAATGAGGAGGCAGCTATGGGGGAACTGAAAACGATCAACGTTTCAAGCCTTGACGAGCTTGCGGCGGCGCTGGCGGCACCGGCGGAAACAGCCGGAGAGCAGCTCATTATCGACGGAAAGGGCGGCGTGATCTCCGGCGACGGGCAGGGCACCGGTGCGCTCATAAAGCGCAGCCATGTCGTGATCCGAAACATCACATTTGAGCATTTTTATAACGGCGTCGAGATCGTCGCAGACAGTGAGGATCTGTGCGATATTACGGTTGAGCAGTGCGAGTTTATCGATATCGTAAGCGAGGGCGTCTCAACGGCGATCAAAAAGAGCGGCCTCACGATCAGCGATATCGCGGTCGAGGACTGCAGCTTTACCGCACCGTCAGCGGAGCGCATGGGGCACTGCTGCACGGCGATCAATTTCATGACGGCGTGCTACGAGAGCGCAAACGAGCCGATGGATCATGTGACGCTTCGGAACGTCCGCTGCAACCGGAACCATCTGCGCGCGAACCCGGCGGACGGCAACGTCTTCATGCTGGGCATCACGGCGCACGGCGCATGCAACCACTCCTTCTACAATTTCGGGGACATGCTGGCGACCTCAAAGAACGACGTACAGTACTCCCTGGAAGAAAATCTTGAATTTATCGGCAACATCGTGGACGGGGTCTTCGATATCGGTATCGACGTTCTTGCGGGCCTTCCCGGCCACAGTGACTGTGCGATCCGCAACGTCGTGATCGCGGACAATACGGTGACCTATCACAATACGGCGATCAACGTCGGTTCGGTCAACGTCCCGTGCAGCGGGGAGATCCACCGCTGCAGCGCGAAGAACTTCATGATCCGCGGCAACACGGTCATCCCGGCGGTGCCCGGCCCGAACGAGCCGCAGACCGGCATCATGGTGTTCGCGATCCGCGCTGAGTCGCAGGTCATGCAGGTCTATGACTGCACGATGGAGGATATCGCGGTCGTGAACAACGACGTGAAGGGGCGCGAAGTCGGCATCGCCCTCAAGGCTGTGCACGCGACGATCGACCTGCCGTATCCGAGCCATCTGGAACGAATCTCCTTAAAGAGAGTCATCGTCGCGAACAACAATATCCACCAGGCGCAGTATCCGATCCGCATGTTCGCGACCCATCTCGAGGGGCGCGTCGATCCTTTCTGGGGCTACCTGTATCCCGGACACGACGAGTCGCTGCCGTACAGCACGCTCGTCCGGGACATTCAGATGGACGACATCACAGTCCTCGACAACGAGATCTATGAGTATGACATCGCCGTGACGCTCGGCGCCTGCTGGGCCTGTGGATGGGGCTTTGTCACGAATTCCGTGGCCGGGCCGAACCTGCTGTTTTCCGGCAACAGGACGGACAAGGGGCCGAGGATCTTCAGCTACCGCAAGTGGGTCTTCGACAACGACCTCTACGACCACGCGATTGGCGTGGACAATCATGTGGTCGGGGAATTTGAGCTGTGAGGAGTCTGAGTTTCCTTTCATGATTGGCTATGAACAGGCGATGGCCGGAACAGGAAGAAATTCATACGGGGAGCCGGTCGGAGCAGGACAAATTCATACGCAACAGCAAGAAATGAGCAGATGCGTATGAAGATCCCGGAAGAAGATCCTTCCGAAAGGGTCAGAAACTAGTGGCAGACCAGTTGGAACAGGAAGAAATTCATACGCAAATAAGGGAAACCGGCAAATGCGTATGAATAGTGAGTGGAATCAGGAAGTCAAGGAAACCTCCACCTATGTGAAAATTCATACGCAACAGCAAGAAAATAGTAGATGCGTATGAAAATCCCGGAAGAAGATCCTTCCGAAAGGGCCAGAAACTAGTGGCAGACCAGCTGGAACAGAAAGAAATTCATACGCAAATAAAGGAAACCGGCGAATGCGTATGAATTGTGAGCAGGGTCAGGAGACTAAGGGACCCCCCATCCAAGGGAAAGTTCATACGCAATTGCAAGAATACGGCGGATGCGTATGAAAAGAGGCCAAACTAAGAGAATAAAACTAAGAGGACAAAAGAGATGAACATCCTTGTGAATTCATACGAAACACTGAAAGATGCGATCATGGCAGTGAATGCGGCCGGTGAAGCGGCCGTCATCGAGTTTGAGAAAGGCGTGAAGATCGAGCTGAAGAGCGCGGAACTGCTTGAAAAAGGCGAGCTGCCGGCGAATGAGGGGGCGCAGCTCCCGGAGCTGGAAGACGGAAAGCTTCCCGGCAATACCGGCATCAGCCTGCTTCCGGACATCGTGAGCAGATACGGCGTCACGATCTCTGGAAACGGAGCGGAGATCGCGGGCGACGGACAGGGGACGGCACTCGTCCTGCGCGGCGAGGGCTTCGTCGTGGAGCGCCTTTCGATCCACGGCTTCAACCGTGCAGTATTCATCTGCGCGCGGGAGGAGGACACGAAGGACGTCACGATCCGGAACTGCGACTTCCGCGACATGAACCAGGGCTACATCATGACCGGCATCGAAAACAGCGGCCATGTGATCGAGAAGATCGAGATCACCGACAACTTCTTCATGGCGCCGGACAAGGTCCGGGGCGGCCAGGCCAAGGGCGCCTGCGCCTGCGCGACCTGCCTGTTCACGGCTCTGTATGACCGCGACGACCATCCGATCCGGGACGTCGCACTGCGCGGTGTGCACTGGGCGCGGAACGTGATGCAGAGGAATCCCGACGGAAATCAGTTTGCGGAGGGTGTCATGGCACACGGTGCCGCGGACTATAACTTTTTCGGCTCCGGCGACATGTTCGTGAGCTCATGGAATGAAGTCTCCGATTCGGTCTTTGAGGACCTCCTCATCGAGGACAACGACATCAACGGCGTGCACGACATCGGCATCACGCTCCTTGCGGGCTTCCCGGCGCGGCACGACTGCCTGCTGCAGAACGTCACCCTGCGCAGGAACAAGATCACATACTTCAACACCGGCATCAACGTCGGAGCGGCGAACCAGTGCTGCAGCGGCGATGTGGACCGCCTGTACGCGAGGCACATCGTCGTCGAGGACAATGAGCTGATCCCGCAGGTGCCCGGCCCGTTCGAGCCGCAGATCGGCGTCATGATCTTCACGACGCGCTGCGAGTCCCAGCAGATCCGCTGCGAGGACTGTGGCATGGAGGACATCACGGTCCGCAACAACATCATCGGCAGCCGCGAGGTCGGCATCGCGATCGAGGCGCAGCACGGGACGCAGGAGCTCCCGAATCCCAGCAAGATCGCACGCTGCTTCATCCGCGACCTGAAGATCGAGGGGAACGAGATCAACGGCGCGCAGCTTCCGATCCGCATGTTCGCGGTACATATGGAAGGACGGATCGACGATTTCTGGGGACTGCCGGTCCCTGCCTGGGATCCTTCGCTCCCGTTCTCCACGCTCGCGGAGGGCAATAGCATTGACGACGTCGTGATCCGCGGCAACAAGATCACGGAGTATGACACCGCCTACACGATCGGCGCCGGCTGGGCCTGCAACCATGGCTTTGTGAAGGACAACACGATCGGAAGAAATATCGTGATCGAAGACAACGTCCTGGATAAAGGGAAAAAGGTCTTCTCCTACGACAAGCACATCATGAACGACCTTCTCTATGAAGACGCCATGGGAAGCGGCAACCGGGTGCTGGCGGATCTGTAATTGCCTTCAGGCAGGCTGACTAAAGAGACAGGCTGAATGATCAAGCGCCGCCGGGGACGATCCCCGGCGGCGCTTTCTGTGCCTATAGATCCAGCATTCCTTTGATGTCATCCCGGAGCGCATGGAGCCGCTCCATGAACAGCTCCTCCTCCGAGAACAGCCGCTCATGGATGCGCTGTTTCTGGTCTTTGAAGTCACTGCGCATCTCCTCGAAATCGATGCGGATATCTTCGAAATTGCTGCGCATATCCTCCTGGATTCCGTGAAATTCTCCCAGGATGTCCATCAGTTCGCCCTGCGAGCGCATGAAGGCATCTTTCGGGCGGTGTTTCCGCCGGTACCCGCCGCTCCGGTACCTGTCCAGTACGATTTCGTAGCGTTGGACGGCTCTGTCAACGGCGTCTTCCCAGGACAGGTAGAGCTCATTTTCCGCGCACTCGCCGGCACGGAGGATCCGCTCCGGCGCCCCGCAGAGTTCTTCCAGTTTCCGGGCAAGGGAAGCGGCGTTTTCCTCGATGAGGAAGCCGTTCCGGCCGTCCGTGACGCCCTCCGCGGCGCAGCTTCCTTCGATGAGGACGGACGCTGTGCCGCACGCCGCCGCCTCCCGGACGACGAGTCCGTTCGTATCAAACGTCGACGGGAACAGGAAAAGGTCCGCCCTGCTGTACCACGCCCGGAGCAGATCTCTGTCCCGCACGGCGCCGGTGAAGATACAGCAGGGAGTGAGCCCTGTCAGCTCCACGTATTCCTTTACTTCTGCTTCGTCACCACCGCCTCCGACAAACACCATGCGGAACTGAGCTCCACGCTCTTTGAGCTCTGCGAGCGCGTCGATGATGATCCGGAGCCCTTTGTACCACATCATGCGGCCGACGAACAGGAATACGGGGATGCCTTCGGGCAGGCCGTACTGCGAAGAGAGCGGCGCGGTCATCTCCGGCGGGACGGCGCCCTTCGGCAGGTCCACGCCGTTTTCCATCACGAGGATGTCGCCCTCATAACCGAGCGACCGGAGATTGTCGGCGGCGCCGCTGCTGACCGTCCAGACTTCGTCGCAGGCGGTCACGTTATCGACCAGCGCTTTGATGGCACCTTCCTGAAGGAGCTTTCCGCGGATCGCCTTCCGGACGTCGATATCGAATTTCGTGTGCCAGGTCATGATGAGCGGCAGATCCATTGAATCTCTGAGCTGCCAGGCCAGAAACGCGGACGATACCGGGCAGTGAAGATGGAGCAGCTCCACGTTCTCTTTCCGGATCCGGTATGCGATCTCCGGCGCGAACGGGACGCCGGCGACGTAGCCGACGAGCTTTCGCGTGTCAATGCTCGGATACCGGAGCACCGGATAGGGAAAAGCACTGTCGTCCGCCCCCTCGACATCCGGCGTGACGACGATCGCGTGCCCGTGTCGCGCCTCGATGTTCGCGGCGTAGTTCATGACGGCGTTCGCAACGCCGTCGATCATCGGCGGAAAGGAATCATTCAGAAGACAGATCGTGTGAGAGTTTGCCATTTTGACCTTCTTTGATTATTGAGCGGAAATACTGCCGGTATTGTGCCGGATCTCGTTTCTTTCGGTATCTTGCCACTGGTGTTGTACAAAATTTCGTTTCTTCCTGAATCTTGATATTGGCATTGTACTTTATCCCGTTTCTCCTGTAAATTGGTAGCAGCAGGAAGCGCCGCCCGCAGGCGGGCGGCGGGGAGGAAAAGATCATGATAAGAAGCTTTGACATCAATGGAGTGAGTCTTGTCGCAGAAATCGAAGGTACCGGGAAACCTGTTCTTCTGATCCACGGAAACGGAGAATCTCACGGCATTTTTTCCGAGTGCATCCGGCAGCTCTCTGAGGCCGGCTATGAGGTCATCAGCCCGGACTCCAGGGGGCAGGGAGCCAATCCGCCCCTTCCCGAGTACCATTATGCAGATATGGCGGAGGACATGTATCAGCTGATCAGGGAACTCGGCCTTACAAAGCCCGCGGTATACGGATTCAGCGACGGCGGCATCATTGCCCTCATGCTGGAACTGATGCATCCCGGAACGGCGGGGATCCTCGCCATCAGCGGAACGAACCTTTCTCCGCAGGGCATCGTACCCTCCTTCCTTGAGGAATTCAAGGACAACAAAGAGCCGCTGGTGCGGCTGATGCTGACGGAACCGGACATCCGGCCGGAGGAACTGGAAAAGATCAAGGTACCCGTCCTCGTGACTGCCGGCGCCGGAGACCTGATCCTGAGAGAGGAGACCGAAAAGATCGCAAGGTACCTGCCGGATTCCGAGCTCGTCATCCTGGAAGGGGAAGATCACGGGAGCTACATCGAAGGAAGCGAGATCATAGGAGAGATGCTGAAGGACTTTTTCCAGAGGCATGGTTATTGATACAGAAGGAGGGAACCAGTGAAAGATCTGCTGGTCTATCTGAAAAAATACAGGAAGGAAAGCATCCTCGCGCCGCTCTTCAAGCTGCTTGAGTCCGCGATGGATCTTTTCGTCCCGCTCGTCGCGCACCGGCTCTCCACGATCCGCGGCGCCGACATGATCCTCGTCATGAAGGACGGGCGCATCCTCGAACAGGGCGACCACGAATCGCTCCTCGCGAAGAATGGCTTTTATGCGCAGCTGTACAAGTCCCAGTTTGCCGGGACGCAGACGTGAACCGGAGTGAGCGACACGACTGATATTGACAAGGTTAGACAGGATACTGCGAATTACGCTGAGGCGACGGACGTGTGCCGTGATGAGCGGGAAATCTGCTCATCATGGCAGTCATACGGCGGAGATCCCCTTCCTGCCGCCAGTCATATTGCGGAGATCCCCTTCCTGCCTCTGAGGAATACGGGCAGGATCAGGAGGCTTATGAGGACGAGCCCGATCCCTGCTGAAAAGACGGGAGCGTAGGAGCCGGTCGCGGAGTAGATGCTGCCCATGGCGCTGCTCCACAGATTTCCCGTAATCGCAAAGAACATGGAATACTTGGAGTAGACCGGGCCGAACCGGTTGCCCTGGTAGACATAGGAGACGACCTGAGGAATGATGATCGTGGCAAAAGCATTTCCCGCCCCGATCAGAAAAGCGCCTGCCGCGAGGGACACATTGCCGAACGGGAGGATCAGGAGAACAAGAGCGGCGATGATGACCGCGGCGTTGCTGACCGCAGTCTTCACCGGGCCGATCCGGTCGCTCAGGGACCCGAAGACAAGCTTGGAAGTGAGGTTCCCCGCCATCGCCACAGAGATCAGTGAGGCACTGAACATCTGTGTGCAGCCCTTCGAGAGGGCGTGGACCTTCAGGTGCTGGTTGTACACGCCGGAGAAGATCCAGAGGATACACAGGATGAGGCCGAGGAAGAATGTCGCGTCGTAGGTGACGGAGGGGGCGGGGGCTGCCTTTCCGGCAGTGCTTGAGGAAGGAGCGGGTGCTGCTTTTTCTGTGGTAACTGTAGAAGAGGCAGGCGGCGTACTTGTTCCTGGCGCGCGGTCCAGAAACAGGAGGACACCGGGCAGCGCCATGGCGGCGGCGAGAACGGACGTAATGGCGATCGAAGCCCTCCATCCGATATGCTCGATCATCACGCCGATCACAAGATTGAAGATGATGCCGATGACGCCGGACATAAGTGCGGAGATGCTCAGCGCAACGCCTGCATGGTCGCCGAACCACGACTTGATCGTGGAAGAATTGAAATAGTAAATCAGGAATCCGTAAGAGACGCCGCGGATCGCGGAGATCAGGTAGTACTGCCACAGCTGTGTGACAAAAGCGGTCGACATGTGCGCGAGGCAGAATGAAAGAATCAGTGTCGCGGCGACGATGCGCGGGTTTTTCGCGGAATACAGCTTTACGATCAAAGTCGTCGCAAAGAAAGAGACGACGCCCATGATCGCGGTGCTGATGGTCACCTGCCCGACCGTGACGCCCAGGGCGTCAGCGATGGAGCGGTAGAACTGGCCGTTGCAGTTGACGATCATGCCGGCCATCGCGCCGAAGACCATCGCGCAGGTGAACAGGATCTTTATCTGCTGCTTTGTGTAGAATGGCCGCTTAGCCTTTCCGTCTTTCATGAAGCATCCCTCTATTATTCTTGTTCCTGTCTATGCGCCGTCACTCCGTGCCGTCAGCGCCGGAATCCCGGGTTTACCGGGCTCGCTGCGGCCCGGCATTTTACTTTACGGCACCTTCCTGTGATTGCCTGATTTGTGCCGTAATTCCAGCCTCCGCCTGAAACCGGATCCGGAAATATTACGGCACCGGAAGGCTTTCCTTGATTTGTGCCGTAATCCGGCTCTGCAATAAGGATAACATGCTCACTTGAACGGTGCACACACATGCGATATATTTCAAGACGGACAGTGATTTCAAGGCAGACGGTGATTTCAAGACAGACAGTGATCCGCAGGCGGATTAACAGATACAGGAATTACGGCAGGGGGAGGGGACAAGCTATGACAGTGATGGAAAGATGCGAAAAGTGCGGGATCGTCCCAGTCGTCGTCATTGAGGATGCGAAGGACGCGGTCGCGACCGCGAGGGCGCTACTAGCGGGCGGCATTGACGTGATGGAAGTCACGATGCGCACCGCGGCGGCGATCGACGTGATCCGGGAAGTGTCCGAAAATGTGCCGGAGGTGCTGGTCGGCGCGGGCACGGTGCTGACGCTGGAACAGTGCAGGGAATGCATTGCGGCGGGTGCGAACTTCATCGTTTCTCCGGGCTTTGACGACGCGACGGTGAAATACTGCGTCGAAAACGGCATCCCGGTCATCCCAGGCTGTGTGACACCAACGGAGATAATGTACGCGAAGGCCTACGGCCTGAACACGATCAAATTCTTCCCGGCAAATGTCTACGGCGGATTGAAGGCAATGAAGGCGCTCTCCGGCCCGTTTGTCGGCCTGAAGTTCATTCCGACCGGCGGCGTTTCCGCCGAGACCCTGAAAGAGTATATCGAGGCGCCTTTCATCGCGGCGGTCGGCGGCAGCTGGGTCTGTACGAAAAAGGACATCGCGGAAGGCAACTTCGAGAAGATCACCGCGCTCTCAAAAGAAGCGCGCGACGTGATCGACACGGCGCGCGCATGAAATCTGCATTGTAAAGAAGAGGGATCACGCCAGCGGGACGTAAACCCGCATTTCTCCGCTTCCGCGGTTATCCCAGGCATAGTAGGGGACGAAGGTCAGAGTGGCCTCGTCCC
>JAEEGL015940976.1_pt1 | contig 10392 bp, 7 predicted proteins | sample 9134231 | NCBI WGS metagenome assembly JAEEGL01 (sample SAMN16246548, study PRJNA631951) | gut metagenome | biome: gut microbiome; feature: rumen; material: fiber-attached | host: Bos | place: Iran: Karaj | collected 2018-10
GATTCGTTCCATATTTCTTTTAGAAGAATGGCTTTTTGTTTAAACTCATTAACCAATTTGTTATCAGAACATGAATGCCATATAGCTAAAATATCATCCATTTCAGTTAATATGTCATAAACAATTGCTCCATATTTAGCGTTATGCATTAGTTGGAGTGCCATTTCTATTACTTTTTCACCTTCTTCTAATGACTTGCTTAGTATTGTAGCAATTGGATCATTTGAATGTTGAAATAGTGCGATATTAAGTGGTGCATCTTGTTTAACAAAAAGATACTTGGCATTTTTCTCCCATACTGTAAATGGAGTAGAAGGTTTAATATCAGCATCATGTAAAAAGAGATTTACCTCTTCTATCTTTAATTTGCCTTCATCGTCCAAATTGTCATTAATAATTTCTGTGTATAAAGCTTCATACCATTTGATCTGCATTTGCTTATCATCACACGGCCTTGATAAAGGCCAGACAGCATATGCCACAATGTTATTGTTAGGCAATTTTAACTTGTAGAGTTTAAAACGTAATGTAAGCAAATCATCATAATCATCTGGACAATCAATGTTAATGCGTAGTTTCTTTAATGATTTATTCTTGCATGATTTGATGTATTTTACAAGTTCGTTTTTAGGTAATTCTCCATTTAAGGAAAGAATATTATTTTGGAAAGCGAGTTTCTTGGGGAAGAGATACGTTTTTTGTTCCCTCTCCTCTACATATGTAGAAATGCATCGACTCTCATCTATCTCTCCTAAGACATTATCATAAGCAGAATCTTTTTCGCTTATAGCCTCCATTATATCATCTAGGCTTTTGTCTCGCCAATCATATTCATCCCAAAAACTGCATAATGAATCTTTATAATACTCGTCACATATGAATTTTTTCAACTCATCTCTAGTCTCTTTTCCAAGAAAAAAATCGCAATATGCTTTATTTGACTCAAATGAGTGGTCACATGTGTCTACAGAATTTGTATTAAACAATCTGCCATTCGTTTCCAAAAAACGAGTCGTGAATAGCACAGCTTTTTTATTCATAACGCGCAAAATCTAAAAGTTCAACCAATGAGTATTTGCAATCAAGAATTGCGTGTTCTATCGACGCATATTGAATAAAGGGGAGTTCTTGTGGCATATCAATTGTGCTGGGTTTTGAACGACCAGAGTGAATGCACATGCCAGGCAAGAAGAATTTTTTATCATTACCGTATACAATTATATCGTTATCATCCTGTGATATTCTTTTGAACTCCTTATAGAAATCTCGTGTAAGAATTTCTTTCATATCGGGATCATCTTTAATTCCAAAGCCTTCGTAAAGCTTGTCTAATAAACCTTGATGAATTGAAATATGATCGAACTTGTTGGCAAAGAATTTCCCAGAATCTTTTATCCAATTAATAGATAAAGATTTATTTCCCCATTCTATAGTCGCAAGTTTCGCACATTTGCTATAATATCTGCCGTCGACAACAGACATATCATCGATGTCATCTGTTTTTAATTGATTCGTAATGGTATCAACTCGTTTTATTCCATATAAATTGAAAACAGAAGACTTATCTTTTTCTGGGTCTTGAATAATGGTGAAAACAAAAATTCCTTTTTGCGTGTTAGATGTTGGCGTATAATTGGCTTTTGAATCTTTCTCGTCGACACTCTTAATTATTGAAGAGCCCAAGAAATGATACTGGCTATCAAGAATCTGAACTATATCAGCCTGATTCCTAAATTCCTTTTTCTCTTTAAATCCCGTAATATTGTTATCCTCAAAATACCGATTTATTAAGGCTGTAAGATCCACTTCTTGATTTCCTGTAGATGATATTATTTTCAAATCAGACTCCTCTAAACCAAATATTTTAGTAAAAATACGCTCATCAAACACTCCAATTTTTTCTTTCATTGCATGTAGGTGTCGATAAAACCATTCTTTATCGAGACTGTCATTTCTTGTCAGCCTGTCAGTTGAATTGTTTCCTGTAATTCCTTCTACAAAGCTACCATTTTTAACTTTACCCCCCATCATGCCGGACATGTATTTCCCAAATTCTTCTGTAGAATCATGATGGGTTCTGTAGATGTACCAGTTCTCCTCTTGAGGTTGTTTAGAATTAATTCCATCTACAATTTTGATGGCTTTAAATGGATCTAATCCTTCATTGAGTTTTCTAGAGTTAGTTTTCTTATCATCAATCACAATAAAATCTTCGTTCTCCTGGTAGGCAGATATGTGTTTATATAAGATGGACTCAATACTTTTATAAAAAACATTCTCGTCTTCTATGTTATCAAATGTTTTTGATATATCATCAAATAGTTCGTCTTTGAGTTCGTCAATATCTGATAGTTTCAGTAAACGAGACGAAGATATTCTGCGAAGATAATCATAACTATCATAATTCTCTTTACTACTATCCATATTAATAAGTGTATCATCTGACTTGGGAAGGTCATCATAGATTATAAAATCATAACTCTTATTATTCAAATAGTTATACTGTACAGGTGTAAATGCCCCCCATGAAAATCTTAGAAATGCTTTTTTGTTGTATTCAATAGTTTTATTTTTGAATCGATTTGAAACAATTGCAACTTTCTTAGGACGTAAAATACAGAAAATGTATTGCAAGTGTCCATTGGAAATCCTAGCATATAAGATAGGTGCATTCTTTTTGTTCTTATTATTTGCAAATTCCCGATCATTTATAATGTCAGCATCTTTTTCAATGGGAATTGGGTTGTAAACCTCTGCCTCAGTAACACCTCTTAACCATGATGCAGATATTCTCATTTCTTTTATTCCCTTTCCTGCTTCATTCATTATACCTTTGTCATCAACCAACGGCTCAATGATGGATCTCCTAAGTTTCCCTAATTTTATGTCGTCAAAAGTGAGATTATCGGTCAAAGTTATAAAGAACAAATCATTAGAATCCTTTGCTCTCAAATATACATTCTCAAAAACCTCCTTTAGACTTAGATGATTATTATTGTCATTTAGTATAGAAATTGAACGATTATTTATATCAATAATCTCACCATTTTCGTTAAACACGAAATCGTCTTTTTTATAAATATCAAACGTCAATTCTAATTTTTTCTTTTCACGCCAATTTCCATGTTTTGCAGCATTTCTAATTACGTTCTCAACAATAGAGAAAATCGCCTGTCTACCAACGACTCCTCCAGGAAGACTAAATTCGTAATCTCTCATTTCTTTGAGATCATTATATGCTTCTTCCTTGTTTTGGAGGATATTCCCATCTGTATCCATTACTGCATCACCGTCGAAGGATCGGAATTTTAATACAATATCATTCAGACCATTATCTTTTTTTCTAGTGGGGCTCGTTTCCCTTCCTAATCCTTCTGAACGAGCAATATTTCCTAAAAGTATATTGTCTATTTCAAGATTTTTTCTATCCTTATGTCGTTCATAACGTTTGTCAGGATTAAGTTCGTCATAAACGAAATCCTTGAAATTAATATTTGATAAGTATGGAATGAAATCTGTAGCAATTGTAGCAATAAAATCTTGACGTTCTTGGATGTATGAAATAAATTGGCCAAGGCCTACAAGAAATGGTAAAGCTGCCTTTTCACTAAGTGAGTCTTTTTTGTCAGGGAGTAGCTTCTTCCTGAATTCTATCTCCAACTTATTCAACATATCTTGCTCGTTTTCAAACAGCAATGCCAAAATACGATCGTTAAGCATACTTTGTACAGAACTTAAGTTCTGCTTCAAATATGACATGACATGGCTGCCTAGGTTGTGGCTCATGTTTCTTGACATAATAGCAGCTTTTGCAGACTTCATCGCTTCTCGTCTTGCATTTTCCTGCAGTAGTAGGCCAAGATTAAACATGTAGTTGGCAGATACAAATCTAATAACATCCCCAACTAGGTCCGCTATCAAACTTAATGTAAGTCTTAAATTGTCTTTTTTATCTCCATTATCAATTGAAGTGTTATCTTTAGGTTCAAAATAAATAAAACATGCCCCAATACCTTGTAATGCATTTTTTCGTATTTCATATTGTGGGAGTTGGTTTGATGCAACAGAGCCATATATGGGGAAAGACACGTAAACAGAAGGTATTGATTCTCCACAAGTCCAGCCTTTCATCCTTTCGTCATTGCATGCAATATTTCTATGACAATACGAATGTAGGCAGTTCTGTATGTCTATTAGCCTAGTTCCTTTGTCTATCTCTGAAGCTATTTTCTTGGCATCTGTCATCATATCTTTAAAATGTCTCGGTAGCCAGAATGCTTCAATCGAGATGTCATTGTATTCCTTAAAATTTCCTCCTTTTTTCTCTGTTATCAAATATGGGTCTTCAATGGGGCTTTTGTTTTCTTCTTTCTTTATTGAGTGTTTAGCAGATACAGTTAATCCCCTGCCATTAACTACAATCTCTGTTGTGGTGTTATCATCAACAATATTTTGATCAGTGGTAAATATCTCTTTATTATGATATTCTTCTATTTTATTTGTTTGAGGGATATCATACAAGAAATGGGGATGTTGATATATGGAGAATTTATTTTTGTTTTCCGTGAAATTAATGCATTGTGTGTAAAATTCATCTACGCATTTTCTAAAAACAGGATCTCCAACAGCAAAAGCACAACATTGTAACTTGTCAGGATCCTTAGGGTCTAATGTGGACGAAATAAGGCTATACTCTACAAGAACGTTATCTGCATATGGTTTTAGAAGATTTAAGATTTTGTTTGAAATGAAGTCAATTCCTGATTTGTGATATGCATCTTTCACCAAAGAAATGTCACCATTGTCACCATTCAATGTGTATTTTATGAGTTTTTGAATTCCATCATAAATATCAACATCTCTTAATTCTTTTACCATGCTTTTTATATCCATGATATCATAGGATAATATTTTCGAGTCCTTTTTGAGTTCATCTGAAGACTGAAACTCATGATTATGTCTTAAATCGTCCATATTAATTACTATTTTGTGAATAATTACTCGATTACGAGGTCCCCATTATGAAACACACCAGTGTGAAGGTTGTCTTTCAATTCTCCATTGGTGTCAAACTCCAACGTTCCTGTTACACCCTCTATATTAACTTTTTTGAAAGCATCTGCTAATGTTATATTTCCTTTCTTGCCAATCTTAGCTGCCTCGAAGAGCATCATCATAGCATCATAGCCATAAGCCTCAGTATAGGTTGGCTGTTTGCCGTTCTCTTTTACGAACTTCTCAATCCAAGCCTTTGTCTTCTCACTTTGAAGTGATGCGATATTGAAAGCTGGTGCGGTTACGTGGAGGTCTTCCAAAACTTCATTAGAAGCTTCCTCTAGTGCATCCAGTAAGTCCATAGAGCACAGAACTTTCTTCTTGTCAATCTTATAAGCCTGGAAATCTTTAATAATATTAAGAATGTGTTCTTTGAAACCTGATACCATAATCACGTCTGCATCGAAGTTCTTTACCTTGGTTGCAATATCTCTAAAGTTTGACGTTTCTACTGGGAATTCTTCAATATAGATATTGATATTGGGGTTTTGTTTCTTTAAGGCAGGAACGACTACCTCATCGCACTGAACCTTTGCTCCGAGAATATCAAGATGGAGATATGCGACTTTTTGTGGAGTCTTGGAAAGCAGGTATTCTGCAATATGCTTACCTTCAATACCATAGTTTACCCAGCATCGGAAATCCTTCTGATTGGCATCCAGCTCCAGAGGAGTCCATGACCACATGACCTGAAGAAGCCCCTTCTTGTGTATTTGGTCAAGAATAGACATGGTCTGAGTAGTTATACCGGACATGTAAACATCTGGATTGGCCATAGACTGCTTTTGGAATATGGTAATTGCGTCTTTGGTTTCTCCCTTGTTGTCCTGATAGTCGAAATCAAACTTGATTCCCAATTCGTTGGCTTCGGCCTCAATGTCTGCTCTACCCATTTCAAGACCATGCTGAATCCACTCGCCATAATAACCGATATAACCAGTCATTGGCAAGTTGCAAGCTACTTTGATAGCATCGTTTGACTCCTGTTTGCATCCGGTAAAAACCAGTGCGGCAACTGAAAGAATAATCAATAACTTTTTCATAATTCTGTATCTTTTTTATTAAACATTATTTTTTCTATTTCTTTGATATCTTGACTTGTAAACTCTTGCTCAATTTGACCCTGTGCTATTAAAAGGCTTCTGTCACAAAATGAAATTGCCTTAGAAATATTCTGTTCTATTAAAAATATAGAAATGCCCAGTTCTTTCTTTACGGTTGACAAAATGCTGTACATCTCCTCAATAGCTTTTGGAGAAAGCCCAGCACTAGGCTCGTCCAATATTACAAGACGTGGACGATTTAGTAAAGCCATAGCGAGAGCGAGCTGGTGGCGTTGACCACCGCTTAAACGGTCTGCCATCCTATTGCCAATACCTTCCTGAAGGAGAGGAATCAACTTCTTAAATTCAGAATTTATCTTGCCTGCAAGGGAAAGATTTTCATCGACAGTTAGACTGTCAAAGACTTTTCCTCCTTGGTGCATGATGGAAATGCCTCTGCTAGCGATTTCACTTGTTGATAGTTCTGAAATATTTTCCCCATCAAGAATAATAGTCCCGCTTTGATGAGGTAGCATATTTATGATGGATTTACCAAGAGTTGATTTTCCTGAACCATTTAGGCCAATTATACCTAATGCCTCTCCTTCTTCGATGGAAAGGCTGACACCTCTTAGGATATCAACATTCTTTGTATAACCTCCTTTTATGTCCTTTAACTCCAGTATCATAAGCCTAAATAACTATTTCGAACTTCAGGGTCGTTCAAGACGTTCTCCGCCTTTCCCCTCTTAGCAATGATGCCATCATTCAAAAAAGCGCAATCATCAGCGACCTCTCTAACAAAGTGCATATTATGCTCTATCATCAGCACAGAAATATCTTTTTCTGCAACCATTCTACGAATTAGCTGTCCAATAATAGAGATGTATCGAGGATTAACTCCAGATGTGGGTTCATCTAAAAGCAATAAATTATCTTCTCCCATTAACAAGCAAGCTAATGACAACAATCGCTGTTCGCCATACGAGAATTCCGAACCAAGTTTGTCCATCTTGTCCACATACTTCTCACTTATAAGAGTTCTGATTATATTACGCGCCCTTTCCTCTTTTTGCTGTTCATGTTCTTTAACCCTTTGAGGATGGAAAATTGAGGTAAATGGCCGCTCTCCAGTCTTATCCTCTGATGCTATCTTCATATTCTCCATAAGGGTCAAATCGCCTAGGAGTTGCCCTCCTTGGAATAAACGCCCTATACCCATTAAGGAAATTTTGTGGGCAGGAAGACCGCTTATATCTTTTCCGTTGAGAATAACCGTTCCTTCAAAATCTTTCTGGAATCCTGAAATAACATTAAAGAGGGTAGTTTTGCCAGTTCCATTACCGCCAATAAGAGCTGTAATCTTCTTTTCGGGAATACTCAGTGAGACCCCCTTCAAGAGATTCAATTTCTCTTGGCCCGTATTGTTGAAGCTGAGTTTTATGTCTTTTACTTCTAAGATCATTTCATTACAATTTTACCTTTGATTCCCTGTGGATGGAAAATCATAATTAACACTAGTGCAAAACCATATATAATCTGGCGGATTTCCGCTGCCATAGATTCGGGCAAGCCAACCCATCGCAAAACTTCCGGCAAAAGAATTACAAATGCAGCACCACAAATCGGCCCCTCAATATTACCAATACCACCGATAAACAGCGCACAAAGAATAAAAATACTCTCTCTTAATGGGAAGCTCGTTGGATCTATATAACCCACGTATGATGCATAAAGTGCGCCAGCAAGTCCGGCTATGGCAGAAGACAAAGCAAAAGCCCATATTTTAACCCCTGCAGTGTTCCTTCCAAAAGACTCAACTATAGTTCCATCTGTGCGGATAGCTTTTAATAATCTACCATAAGGAGAGTTCTTTAGTCTATTTAAAAACCATATTATAGCGGCAGTAATTAATAGAATCAATATCAAATTTGTGTAAATGCCATCTATTGAAACTAATCCAAATGCCAAATTAAAGCCAGGTATTCCTGCTATGCCATAAGTCCCATGTGTCACTTCTGTCCAGTTATAGATGACTGTATATACGATTAATTGGAACCCCATCGTGGCTAGTACGAAATAGTCACCTTTAAGTTTAACAGATGCATAAGATATTATCAAACTTGATAATCCTGTGGCCATCATAACTAAGAAAACGATTAACAAGAATGATATGTTAAACTGAAACAGGAAATAAGTACCTATGTATGCGCCAATACCATAGAAAGCTGCTTGACACATCGTTAGTAAATTTGCCATGCCAGTTGTTAGGTTGGCACTTAATACCAACATAATGTAAATACAGAGCAGATATATGACATGAAATAAGTATTCCATACTAAATAATTCTTTTTTTATAACCAGCTATTCCTTGAGGTCTTACAAACAACAGGACAAGCAAGATTGTGAAAGTTACTGCATTCTGCCAACTTGCAGCAATCTGGGATACTGCCAAAGATTGCAATATGCCCAGTAATAGACCACCAGCAATACATGGTGCAATACGTCCCATACCTCCAATCATCATAGCAACCATTGCATTAATTAGGAAATTCATTCCTACATCTGGTCCCATTCCTACATCGTAGGCACTAAGGCAACTTGCCAATGCAATAAAAGCTCCACTAACAGCAAAAACGACATTGCGTGTTTTATTTACATTATATCCTAATGTGCTATATAAAACCTCATCTTCGCTAATTGCTCTGATTCGTCGTCCAAGTCCTGTGTATTTTAAAACAAGAATACACGCAACTAACACTGACGTACCAACAGTCAGTTGCCACATCTGAGGAGTTGTGAGAACGATATTGCCGAAATTAAAAGTTTGTTGTATTTCTGTATTTACAAATTTGGCTTCGTGGCCAAAGAATAAAGCGATGGCATTTACTATTATTGTCATGATACCGATAGAGGCAATCATCATAACGTTAAGCGACGAGTCCCTTTTTTTTAGCGGCCTATAAACAGTAATCTCTACTACCCAACTTATGAGCATCGTTATCAATATAGAGATAAAAGCACTTATGAATAGTGGTATATGTAGTTGTATATATGAATACCAAAGCGTATATGCTGCTAAAACGTATAATCCGGCTGCTGCAATATGGAAGATACGGGTCGTATTATAAACGATAGCAAACCCTATAGCCAATAATGAGTATAGGATTCCAGTTATTAGTCCATTTATGACAAATTGCCACATCATATATTAAATATGTATATTTTATCATGCAAAGATACAAAATAGTTGTGAATTATAAATAACTTTTCAGTTGTTTTAACAGTTACACATCGAAAAAGCGGCAAAAACGGCTAGAAACGTAATAAAATGGGTGTTTCCCGTATTTTATAACCGTCTCATTATAGAATAAATTGTTGTTGAAGAAAGAATAGAAGCGATTGGGAAAAAGTTGATGAACCTAAAGCTTCTTACGTATACTTTCTGCAATGGCATAAGCCGCTTTTGCTTCGGATTCTTTACCTAGTTTAGAAAGCATATCACCAATATAAGTATGGCATTGGGCTGTTTTTTGATGATTTGCGCTATGATTAAGCACACAGACAACATACTCCCATCTGTAATTTGTTAAAGCATTCTCAAAATTGTCAATACCGTTAAAATAATTTCCTATTTTTTCAAAGGCTACGATTGCTTTTTCTCGATTCTCTATACATTCTTCTTTTTTTCCTAATTTGTTGCAAACGTTTCCTAAGAAAAAATAGAGTTTTGCCATTAATTGCAAGGCTGGAATATTGCTTCCATCATCATCTGGCTCTATCTTTATAATACTTTCTCCATAGTCTTTGCCTTTTGTGAGGTTTAGGTACGCTTTTGTAAAATTCTCTTCTCTTAGACAGGAATAGCCACTCTCAGACAGTTCAATTAATAAGATGAGTCGTCTTTTGTCAGTCTCTGACAATATAGGATGTTTCAATGATTCTTCTCCAATCATGATGCAGACTGATTAATTTTTGTGAATGAAACCATCTATTTTGCATTAAATTGACTACAAAAATACAAAAAATACTTGATTTCATCAATTTAATTAGGTAAAAACAACCAAATTATCATTTTTTTCACTAACTTTGCCCCAAATAAACGACTAAAGACTATGGGTATAACAGATTGGTTCGTTCACGATTTGAACACTGAGGAAAGAACGTTGACACTGGATTTACTCTCAGTGGCTATTGCAGACCAAGAGTTTTGTGATGAAGAAAAGAAAGCAATACTTAAGGCATGTGAGTTTGAGGATATTTCTCTCGTTCAAATGATGGATTCTATTCGTGA
>JAEEGL016753404.1_pt1 | contig 10392 bp, 9 predicted proteins | sample 9134231 | NCBI WGS metagenome assembly JAEEGL01 (sample SAMN16246548, study PRJNA631951) | gut metagenome | biome: gut microbiome; feature: rumen; material: fiber-attached | host: Bos | place: Iran: Karaj | collected 2018-10
ATCGGAGCGGCCTACACCTCCGTTTCCTTCATGAAGACGTTCCATCCCTTCATCGCGAAGAACGAGAACTGGTTCGTGATCGGCTTCATCACCGTATCCACGCTGATCATGCTGATCCTCGGCAACCCCGCAGCTCTTCTCGTCATCGCCGGCGCGTTCAACGGCCTGATCCTTCCCATCACGCTGGCTGTCTGCCTTATCGTCGCGAAGATGAAGAAGATCATGGGTCAGGATTACACGCATCCGTGGGTGCTCTGGATCCTCGGCTGGATCGTTGTGGCCATCTCCGCCTATCTTGGCGTGACCACCTTTATCAGCAACGTCGGAAAACTGATCGGCTGATCCGTCCGTACAAAGCGCAGCATCGTGTACGGTGCTGCGCTTTTCTTTCACCGTGACAAGAGCAAGGCAGGAGGAAGATATGCAGAGACCGAAAATACTGGTGGCCGGCGACTCCTCCGTCCTGATCGAGTTCGGAAACGAGATCAGGCCGGAGACGAACCGCAGGATCGCGGCCACCGTCCAGCTCATAAGGGAACAGCAGATCGAAGGGATCGTGGACATGATCCCGACGTACTGCGCCCTGCTCATCAACTACGATCCACGCGTGATCCTTTACGATCCGCTGGTGAAGCGCCTTCAGAGCCTTCTGAAGATCGAAGTATCCGCCGGAGAGGAGAAAAAGAGGATCTACGAGATCCCCGTATGCTACGGGGGAAAATACGGCCCGGACATGGACATCATCGCGAAGCATGCCGGGCTCACGGAGGAGGAAGTGATCCGGATCCACTCCTCCAGGGACTATCTGATCTACATGCTGGGCTTCCTTCCCGGCTTCACGTACCTGGGCGGCCTGGACGAACGGATCCACACGCCGCGCCTGCAGACGCCCCGCGTCCGCATCGAGGCCGGGAGCGTCGGCATCGGAGGTTCCCAGACGGGCATCTACCCGCTGGATTCCCCCGGCGGCTGGAACCTGATGGGGAAGACTCCCGTGAAGACCTACGATCCGGACCGGGAGGTCCCCATCCTTGTGGAGGCGGGAGAGTACATCCGGTTCGTTCCCGTGACCGAGGAGGAGTACCTGAGGATCGAGGAAGAAGTCAGGAACGGGACCTATCAGGTCACGGTCCACGAGGAGGAGGCGTGATATGGGGATCCGAGTACTGAAACCGGGCATGCTGACGACCGTCCAGGATCTCGGCCGCACCGGATATCAGAGCCAGGGGTTCAGCGTCGCGGGCGTCATGGATGTACGCTCCTTCAAGATCGCGAATCTTCTCGTGGACAATCCGGAGAACGAGCCCGTCCTGGAGTTTACGCTGATCGGGCCCACGCTGGAGTTCACGTCGGATACCATCATCGCCATCACCGGCGGCGATTTCAATCCGACGATCAACGGGGAGCCGGCTCCGATGTATACGGCGATCTACATGCACAAGGGAGATATCCTGAAATTCGGCAGCGCCGTGACCGGAAGCCGCGGCTACATCTCCTTTTCCAGCTACCTGAAGGTGCCCACGGTGATGGGCAGCCGCTGCACGAACATGAAGAGCTCCATCGGCGGATTCAAGGGGAGAAAGCTGCAGGCCGACGACTACATCATGTTCCGCATCAAGAGGCGCTATCTGCCCTTCTTCCTGTCGCGCACGCTGAAGCCCGACGAGATGGATCAGGAGCAGGTGACGCTCCGCGTCGTGATGGGTCCGCAGGACCACATGTTCACGAAGCAGGGGATCCAGACGTTCCTGAACAGCGCTTATACGGTGACCAACGAGTTCGACCGCATGGGCTGCCGCCTCGACGGTCCGTTCATCGCGTCGAAGAGCGGGTCGGACATCATATCCGACGGCATCTGCTTCGGCTCCGTGCAGGTGCCGAGCCACGGCAAGCCGATCATCCTGCTGGCCGACCGGCAGACCACCGGCGGCTACGCGAAGATCGCCACCGTCGCCTCGGTGGACATCCCGAAGCTCGTGCAGCGCAAGACGGACAACAGGGTCCGTTTCAAGGCGATCACGGTCTATGAGGCGCAGAAGCTGCTTCTGGACGAGATGGCCGAATTCGACGAGATGAGAAAGACGATACACAGGCCCTGCCGGGAGGTCCTCGAATGCCGTCTGACGGCAAAGAGGATCCGCAGCCTGTTTGAATGAAGGAGGACGCAACGTGGATATTTCTACCATTGAGCAGCTGATCAAAGTCATTGAGAATTCCGGGGTGAAGGAGTTTTCCTACAAGGATGAAGAGATGGAGGTCTCCATCAGCACGCTCGATCATCCGCCCGTGATCGCTCCGGCTTCCGGACCGGCCTACGTGGCCCAGCCCGCGGCCCCCGCGGCGCAGGCGGTGGCGGATGAACCGAAGGTGGACGAGGAGGAGTACATCACTTCTCCCATCGTCGCCACCTTCTATTCAGCGGCGGCGCCGGACGTTCCGGCCTACGTGCGCGTCGGCGACCGCGTGAAGGCGGGCGAGACCGTCTGCATCCTGGAAGCGATGAAGCTGATGAACGAGATCACCGCGGAGTTCGACTGCGAGATCGAGGCCATCCTTGTGAGCAACGAGCAGCACGTGGAATACGGCCAGCCCCTGTTCCGCGTGAAACGGCTGTGATCCCCGCGGGAGGTCTTCGGCAGTGTTTACTAAAGTACTGATCGCAAACCGGGGGGAGATCGCCGTGCGCGTGATCCGGGCCTGCCGCAACATGGGAGTCCCGTGCGTTGCCGTGTACTCCAAGGAGGATGCGGACGCCCTGCATGTGAAGCTGGCGGATCAGCGCATCTGCATCGGTGAGGGCAGCTCCAGGGAGAGCTATCTGAACATCGACCGCATCGTGCAGGCCGCTATAAATATGGGCGCCGACGCGATCCATCCCGGATACGGCTTTCTTTCCGAGAACAGCGAGTTCGTGCGCCGGTGCGAGGAGAACGGCCTCACGTTCATCGGCCCTCCCGCCGACGTCATCGACCGCATGGGGAACAAGTCCGCCGCAAGAAAGACGATGATGGATGCGGGCGTGCCCGTCGTGCCCGGAACGAAGGAACCCGTATACGACTCCTCCGAGGGCAGGAAGCAGGCGGACGCCATCGGCTATCCCGTTATGATCAAGGCCTCCTCCGGAGGCGGAGGAAAGGGCATGCGCGTGGCCGTCGACGGCGAGGATTTCGAGCACCAGTTCAATCTTGCGCAGAGGGAGTCCGCCAACGCGTTCGGCGACGACACCATGTACATCGAGAAATACATCGAGGAACCGCGCCACGTCGAGATCCAGATCATGGCCGATTCCTTCGGAAACGTCGTTTCGCTCGGAGACAGGGACTGCTCCGTACAGCGCAACCATCAGAAACTGATCGAGGAGTCTCCGTCTCCCGCCGTGAACGCGGAAACCAGACGGAAGATGGAAGAATACGCCGTTCTCGCGGCGAAGACCGCCGGCTACGTCGGCGCCGGCACCATCGAGTTCATCGTCAGCCCGGACGGGGAATTCTATTTCATGGAGATGAACACGAGGATCCAGGTGGAGCACGGCGTGACGGAGATGGTCACGGGAAAGGACCTGATCATCGAGCAGATCCGCGTCGCGGCGGGAGAGCCTCTGAGCTTCCGCCAGGAGGATGTCCGGCCGGAAGGGCATGCCATCGAGTGCCGGATCAACGCGGAGATCCCGGAAAAGAACTTCATGCCGTGCCCGGGGAAGGTGACCGCCCTGCATCTGCCCGCCGGAAACGGCGTGCGCGTGGACACGGCCCTGTATACCGGATACCGGATCCCGTCGGAATACGACTCGATGATCGCGAAGGTGATCGTACACGCCCCGGACCGCGAGGCCGCCATCCGCAAGATGATTACGGCGCTCGACGAGATGGTCGTGCTCGGCGTGGAGACGAACCTCGATTTCCAGTATCAGATCATGAGAAACCCCGTCTTCCGCGCCGGAGAGGCGAATACGGGCTTTATCGAGTCCATCATGAAAGCGTGAGGAGGACGCATTATGTACTGTGTCGATCTTAACAGCGACCTGGGGGAGAGCTTCGGCGCCTATACCATCGGATGCGACGAACTGGTCCTTCCGCTGGTCACGTCCGCGAACGTCGCCTGCGGCTTCCACGCCTCCGACCCCGTCGTGATGAAAAAGACCGTCGAAATGGCGGCGGGGGCGGGGATCCAGGTCGGCGCCCATCCCGGGTATCCCGACCTCATGGGATTCGGACGCCGGAACATGGCCGTCACGCCGGACGAGGCAAAGGCCTACGTGCTCTACCAGCTCGGCGCGATGTCGGCTTTCTGCCGCGCCGCCGGCCTTCCCATGCAGCACGTAAAGCCGCATGGTGCGCTGTACAACATGGCGGGGAAGGACTACGCCCTGTCCAAAGGCATCTGCGAGGCGATACGTGAATTCGATCCCGGACTGATCGTCCTTGCCCTCTCCGGAGGGGAACTGCTCCGATGCGCCCGTGACATGGGCCTGCGCGCCGCCAGCGAGGTCTTTGCCGACCGGGCCTACGAGGAGGACGGCAGCCTTGTGAACCGCCGGAAAGAAGGCGCCATGATCACTGACGAGGATCTGGCGATCGAACGCGTGATCCGCATGATAAAGGAACGGAAGGTTACGGCAGTGACCGGGAAGGACATCCCGATCCAGGCCGATTCCATCTGCGTCCACGGCGACGGACCGAAGGCCCTGGCTTTCGTGCGCAGGATCAGGGAGGCCGTGAAGGCGGAGGGCATCGAACTGCGTCCTCTGAAGGATATCGTCTGAACTGTATGATACGTTTTGAGAAACGTCCCGGCAGCGGGACGTTTCTTCTTTGATGGATACCGGCAGATTGCAATTCTCCTGTTTTTATGATACAGTTTAACGTGATAGATTGTGTGAACGGAGGCGTTCAGATATGAAAGACGGATTCGTGAAGGTGTGCGCCGCAACGCCGGAGATCCGGCTGGCGGATACGGTATTCAACGCCGGTAAGATCTGCGAGCTGATGCGTTCGGCCGCGGAGGCCGGCGCGGCGGTGACCGTATTTCCCGAACTGTGCGTGACGGGGTACAGCTGCGGCGACCTGTTCTGGCAGACGACGCTCCTGCAGGGCGCCCGCGACGCCCTCGGAAAGATCGCGGCGGAATCTTCCGGCCTCGACGGCCTGTTCTTCGTCGGCCTCCCGGTCGCGATCAACGGAAAGCTCTACAACATGGCGGCCGCCGTGTCCCGGGGAACCATCCTCGGGCTGGTCCCGAAACACTATCTGCCGAATTACAACGAGTTTTACGAGATGCGCCACTTTACGCCCGGGGACGAACTCACCGTCAGCGGGATCCTTCTGTGCGGTCAGCAGGTGGCCGTGGGAACGGATATCCAGTTCTACTGTGAGGACATGCCGGCCCTGAAGGTCGGCGCCGAGATCTGCGAGGATCTCTGGGTGCCGATGCCTCCGAGCGTACGCCTGGCGCTCAAGGGCGCCACAGTGCTCGTGAACCTTTCCGCTTCCGACGAGGTGACAGGGAAGGCCTCCTACCGCAAAGACCTGATCCGCGGGCAGTCCGCGCGCCTCGTGTGCGGCTATATCTACGCCTCCGCTGGAGAGGGCGAGTCCACGTCGGATGTCGTGTATTCCGGACACAGGCTCATAGCGGAGAACGGGGCCGTGCTGGCATCCTCCGAACCGTTCACTACCGGCCTTACCATGACGGAGATCGACGTGGACAAACTGGAGAGCGACCGGCGGCGCATGTCCACTTTCGGCGCCGGAAGCGGAATGAGGATCCCGTTCCGTCTGGAGAAGAAAGTGACGGAACTTACCCGGCGGATCGATCCTTCGCCGTTCGTCCCGGATGATCCGGAGGAGCGCGCGGTGCGGTGCGAGGAGATCCTTGCCATCCAGTCCCAGGGGCTGAAGCGCCGGATGCTCCACACCGGATGCCGCACGGCTGTCGTCGGGATCTCCGGCGGCCTGGACTCTACGCTGGCCCTCCTGGTGATCGCCCGCGCGTTCGACCTGATGGGAAAGGACAGAAAGGACATCATCGCCGTGACGATGCCCGGCTTCGGAACGACCGACCGGACGTATGACAACGCGGTAAATCTCATCAGGAGCCTCGGAGCCGACTTCCGGGAGATCAGCATCAGAGACGCGGTGACCGGCCATCTGAAGGATATCGGGCACAGCCTGGACGACCATGACGTGACCTATGAGAACAGCCAGGCAAGGGAACGCACGCAGATCCTGATGGACGTCGCCAATCAGACCGGCGGTCTGGTGGTCGGTACCGGAGACCTGTCGGAGCTTGCGCTCGGCTGGGCGACATACAACGGAGACCACATGTCCATGTACGGGGTGAACGGCTCCGTCCCCAAGACGCTGGTCCGGCACCTTGTACGCTATTATGCTGACACCTGCGGGGACGACGCGCTTGCGGCGACGCTGAACGACGTGCTCGACACGCCAGTATCTCCCGAACTGCTTCCGCCGGAAGGCGGCGTCATCTCCCAGAAGACGGAGGATCTCGTCGGCCCGTATGAACTGCACGATTTCTTCCTGTATCACATGCTCCGGTTCGGATCCGGCCCCGCCAAGATTTTCCGGCTGGCCGGGATCGCCTTCGACGGCATCTATGACGACGCCGTCATCCTGAAGTGGCTCAGAGTCTTCTTCAGGCGCTTCTTTGCCCAGCAGTTCAAGCGCTCCTGCCTGCCGGACGGCCCCAAGGTGGGGACCGTGGCCGTATCACCGAGAGGAGATCTGCGCATGCCTTCCGACGCGTCCGCCCGACTCTGGCTGGACGAGGTCGACGCCCTGACGGAGGGGCGCGCATGAATACGGAAGTGAAGGCTCTCCTTGAGAGCGTCAGGGACGGTTCCGTGTCCGTCGACGATGCGCTGCTCCAGCTGAAGGAAAAGCCGTTCCACGACATGGGATACGCCAAGATCGACATGCACCGCGGGATCCGCCAGGGAGCCGCGGAGGTGATCTACGGCGCCGGAAAGACGCCCGGACAGATCCTCGGCATCGTAAATGCCATGAGGGAAAGAGGACAGGAAAGGATCCTCATCACGCGTATGGACGACGGGAAAGCGGACGCGCTGAAAGATGTGGATGGATTCGTATACAGGCGCGACGCAAAGATAGGCTATGTGGGGACTCCTCCCGAGCCCGACGGGATCGGGACCATCGTCGTCGCAACGGGCGGGACCAGCGACATCCCCGTGGCCGAGGAGGCCGCCCTGACGGCGGAATTCTACGGGAACAGCGTCCTGCGGCTGTATGACGTGGGCGTATCCGGCGTTCACCGCCTGTTTTCCCGGCTTGACGATATCATGAGCGCGTCCGTCATCATCGCCATCGCAGGCATGGAGGGCGCTCTGGCGAGCGTGATCGGAGGCCTTGCGGACTGCCCGGTCATCGCGGTGCCGACCAGCGTGGGATACGGGGCGTCTTTCCACGGACTTTCGGCGCTTCTTTCTATGCTGAACTCCTGCGCCAGCGGCGTGTCCGTCGTGAATATCGACAACGGGTTCGGCGCGGGATACACGGCGAGCATGATCAATCACATGGAGGTCAGAAAATGAGAACTCTCTTTCTTGACTGCGGCATGGGCGCGGCCGGAGACATGATATCCGCCGCCCTGTACGAACTGTGCGAAGACCGTGACGCTGTCCTGGATCTACTCAACGGGATGGACATCCCCGGCGTGACGCTGCAGCCCGAACCTTCCGTGAAATGCGGCATCACCGGCACCCATATGAAGGTCCTTGTGGACGGTGAAGAAGAGGATGAGGAGATGCACGGACATCACCATGATCATGAGCATGACCATGAGCACCACCATCATCACGATCACGTCCATGAACATGAGCATCATCACGGTCATCTCCACAGCCACGGACATGACCACGATCATGATCACGGGGATCATACCCATGGCGTCATGCATGAGATCCGGCACCGGGTGGAACACATGAACGTACCGGAAAAGGTGAAGAAGGACATCCTTGGCGTGTATGCGATCCTCGCGGACGCGGAGAGCGCCGTACACGGGGTCCCTGTCGATGAGATCCACTTCCACGAGGTGGGGACGATGGACGCGCTCGCGGATATCGCGATGACCTGCCTGCTGATGGAGCATCTTCATCCGGACCGGGTCGTAGCGAGTCCCGTCCGGGTCGGCAGCGGCACCGTGCGATGCGCCCACGGGATCCTTCCCGTACCTGCGCCGGCCACTGCCAGAATACTCGAAGGGATCCCGGTATATGCCGGAGATATCGCTTCCGAGATGTGCACGCCTACTGGCGCAGCGCTCCTGAAGTATTTTGCCGGGACCTTTTCGGCCATGCCGGCCATGACCATGGACCGTATCGGCTACGGCATGGGGAAAAAGGACTTCGAGACGGCCAACTGCATCCGGGCGATCCTCGGCGAGACCGAGGCAGGCGGCGACAGGGTCGTGGAGATGTCCTGCAACGTCGATGACATGACGGCCGAGGAGATCGGATACGCCGTGACGAAGCTGATGGAAATGGGAGCGCTCGACGTGTATACCGTTCCCGTCGGTATGAAAAAGAACCGGCCGGGGACCATGATCTGCGTCCTTTCGGCTCCGGAGAACAGAGAGGCGCTGACCGAGGCCGTATTCCGATTCACAACGACGATCGGACTGCGGTATGCGGAAATGGACCGTAGAGTGCTCGACAGGGAAGAGGTCACGGAGGACACGCCCTGCGGTCCCGTCCGTTACAAGATATCCAGAGGATACGGCGTAGTCAGGAAAAAGCCGGAATACGACGATCTGGCTGCGATCGCCGAAAAAAACGGTACCGGAATACGGGAAGTTCGGGAGAGCCTCGGCAATGCCTGATACCCCGTTCCGCAGCAATGACCTCACTGCAGGGTGATTACTGAAAAACAAATGAAGGAGGAATCCCCATGGCATATCTCGGCGAAAACATCAAGAACCTCGGCTTCGGCCTGATGAGGCTTCCGAGGAAGGGAGAAGGGTTCGATATCGAGCAGATCAAGCAGATGGTTGACCTGTTTATGGAAGCCGGCTGCACGTACTTCGATACGGCATGGGCCTACAAGGGATCCGAGGACGCCATCCGGCAGGCGCTCGTGGAGCGTTATCCCAGAGAGAGCTTCCAGCTCGCCACGAAGATGGCGGCCTGGGTGGGCTGCAAGACCAGGGAGGACGCCATCCGGCAGTTCGACGAATCCCTGAAGAACACCGGGGCCGGATACTTCGATTTCTATCTCCTTCACAATCTGGGTGAACACCGGACGCAGGTCTTCGACAAGTTCGAACTCTGGGACTGGGCGGCCGAGCAGAAGGCAAAAGGACTGATCCGGCATTTCGGATTCTCGTTCCATTCCACGCCCGAAGTCCTCGACGAGATCCTCACGGCTCATCCCGAGGTGGAATTCGTCCAGCTGCAGATCAACTATGCTGACTGGGAAAACCCCGCCATTCAGTCGCGTGCGGTCTATGAGACGGCACGGAAGCACGGAAAGTCCGTCGTTATCATGGAGCCCGTGAAGGGCGGCCTTCTCGCCGCGCCTCCGGAACCGGTGCTGAAAGTGCTGAAAGAGGCGGAACCGGAGATGTCCGCCGCGTCGTGGGCCGTCCGCTTTGCCGCCGGCCTCGACGGGCTGATCACGGTGCTGTCGGGCATGAGCGATCTGGAGCAGATGAAGGACAATCTCTCCTACATGCGCGATTTCACAGGACTTACGGACAGGGAGAAGGACGTCCTGGAGAGAGCCAGGGAGGAACTGGCGAAGATCCCCACCGTGCCGTGCACGAAGTGCGACTACTGCGCCAAGGTATGTCCGCAGAATATCGGCGTGTCGGCGACGTTCACCGCCGCCAACATGCTGACGCTGTACGGGAACCTCAAGGCTGCGCAGGGCCAGGAGGCCTGGCTGGTGGGAGGACACGGAAAGGCGAATGCGCTGGAGTGCATCAAATGCGGCGCCTGCGAATCGGTATGCCCCCAGCATATCAGCATCCGTGATGAACTGGAGAAGGCTGCGAAAGCCCTCGAGCTTGTTCCGGCAAAGAAGGACTGAGCTCATACATACCGGATATGAAGGAAGCCGGGAACGCGTTTGCGTTCCCGGCTTTTTCCTGCAGTGAAGCTGTATGCCTTGTCCCGGAACCAGACTCAGTGATTGTATTCGGAGAGCTTTGTCAGGCCGAGATAGCCGACGAGCGCGCTGCAGTACAGCTGGGCGATCCTGTCCTTGTTGCCGAGTATGAGGTTTGCGTCGGATACCGTATCATGATAGCCGCACTCTACGATGACGGACGGCATCTCCGGCAGTCTGCACTCCTTCAGATAGCTCGCCGTCCTCAGCCCGCGGTTGACGAACAGGGCGGAGAGCTCATTCAGGAATGCGG
>JAEEGL017084234.1_pt1 | contig 10392 bp, 5 predicted proteins | sample 9134231 | NCBI WGS metagenome assembly JAEEGL01 (sample SAMN16246548, study PRJNA631951) | gut metagenome | biome: gut microbiome; feature: rumen; material: fiber-attached | host: Bos | place: Iran: Karaj | collected 2018-10
AAATTCGATAAGTTCCAATTCCTCAGAACGTGTTCCGCCAACAACTTCTTCCAACTTTTCAAGATCCATATTGTTTTTCTCTAAGTCTTTCATGGTATTGTCCTCCTTTTATATTTTTGTTGTTTTTATTATCACATTACTTTATGCGAAAAACCAATCGTCAATATCATCACTTTTTGTCGCTTAAACAACATGCCTGCAACGCATTATTTACGACTTACAGTGAGAATATTATTCCACCGGTTTTTACTGAAGCTTTCGAGTATGATTACACCTCCGCTTCCGTTCTCTCTTATCTCTCCTTAAATAGATCGCAACGTCAAACGATGCACATGCGAGCAAGAAGCATACAATCGGCAAATTGTTTCTTTCCTCACCCGTCGACGGCACGACGCCACCGGAAGCCGGTACCCATCTCGCATAGAGCGTTACATCAGCTGTGATCGCCGTATCAAAATCGAACACCGCTGTGCACGCTGCATCCGGACACCACCCGTCGAAAACAAATCCTTCCCTCGTCGGGTCAGCGGGCTTAACGACCTTACTTCCGTCAGCAACAGTCTGCACAGCTACAGCACTGCCGCCATTGGACTCGAAAGTAACTGTATGTGTGGTTGTGGTTGCGTCAGCATCCCTGTAAGTAGCAGTTACTACTACATTTTCACCGGGCATCGTAAACGTAGTTGTGGCTGATGTCGCATCTGCCAGAACGATCACACCCGGTACAATCTCCCAATGATCGAATACCCGACCCGCTGACGCAGGATCTGCAGTAATTGTTACCGTTGCTCCGTGAGCAGCTTGTGCCACATTCGAAGAACCGTAATTGACCGTAATATTGTAACCAATATCCCTGTAAGTTGCCGTTACTACAACATCTTCAGTAGGCATAGTAAACGTTGTCACGGCTGACGTTGCACCTGCCAGAGCGATCGCACCCGGTTCGATCTCCCAATGATCGAATACCAGACCCGCAGGCGCAGGAACTGCAGTAATCGTTACCGTCGTTCCGTGAACAGCTGTGGTCACATTCGAAGAACCGTAATTGACCGTAATATTGTAAACACTATCCCTGTAAATTGCCGTTACAGCAACATCTTCAGTAGGCATAGTAAACGTTGTCACGGCTGACGTTGCATCTGCCAGAGTGATCGCACCCGGTTCGATCTCCCAATGATCAAATACCCGACCCGCCGGCGCAGGATCTGCGGTAATCGTTACCGTTGCTCCGTGAGCAGCCGTACGCACATTCGAAGAACCGTTATTTACCGTAACATTGTAAGTAATATCCCTGTAAGTTGCCGTTACTGCAACATCCTCAGTAGGCATAGTAAACGTTGTCACGGCTGACGTCGCATCCGCCAAAGCGATCGCACCCGGTTCAATCTCCCAATGATCAAATACCCGACCCGCCGGAGGAGGATCTGCGGTGATCGTTACCGTCGTTCCGTGAACAGCTGTGGCCACATTCGAAGAACCATTATTGACCGTAATATTGTAAATAGTATCCCTGTAAACTGCTGTTACTTCAACCGCCTCATCAGGCATGGTAAACGTTGTCACGGCAGACGTTGCATCCGCAAGCACAACCGTACCCGGCTCAACCTCCCAATGATCAAAAGCCTGACCCGCCGGCCCGGGAGATGCAGTAATCGTTACCGTTGCTCCTTCAAAAGCAGCAGACACATCCGAAGAACCGTTATTGACCGTAACACTGTATGTCGGTTGGGAATAATGACAGACGATACACTCTCCGTCTTCAAAGACATGCGGCCCCGTAGGATGAGTATAACAGGCATTACAGTTGCCCACATGATAATCGGGTGTAGCCTGATCCAAAGGATAGTATGCATAAGTATGAGGACATTCTTCTATTAAAAGATACTGATAAGGCGCCTCCGCAGGATAATCGGGATCAATAACATAGCAGCTTCTATCCTCGCGCGCGTCTGCCGTCACTCTGAGGTGAATAGTATCCGGATCTTCCACAACGCTTCTGTCGTCGCCGAATGTTAATGATGCGCTATCTTCGCGATCACCTCCAACTCCGATGCCGATAGCACACCCCCAATCACCGTATATGCTGTATTCATCCGAAGTTTCAATTTTAAGATTAACCGTTCCGCCGGTTATTGATATGGGACCCCTCCAGTCACCGTCATAACGAAGCTGCTCACTGGAATGACCTGCCCCGATGCAAGCACCGCCGTCCAGTCCCTCAGCATATATATTTCCTCCGTATATACTTATCGAACCTGCCATATCGGCCTCATAACCCGAACCGATACCTGCACCTCTATGACCTCCGTATGCAGAAACATTTCCTCCGTATATACTGATTGAATTCTCGAGATCGTCATCATTGCCGGTTCCGATACCGGCAGCGTACCTGCCTCCGTGAGCTTCGACATCACCTCCGAGGATACGTATCGGACCGGACAGGCTTTCTCCGCCGATACCGGGATAATCATCGCCGCCTACAGCCAAAATCATACCGCCCTGAATCTCGATAGATCCGCACGCCAAACCATTACCTCCGCCGATACCCGCGAGGTGTTCCGATCCCAGCGCGTTTAGTCTTCCCGCATTACTTGACGGATCATGACTGTCCTCTTTTCCGTCCTGACCGTATATTCGTAAGTAACAATTATGAGAATGACGCAGGCTGTCGATATTCAAATAGGAATCATTAGTAAGGATGATATTGTACGTATCATTCGAGCCGGGATTACCTTCGAGGGCAATATATCCGTCTATGTTTACTTCACCCTCAACATAATACCAACCGGGAGTAAGTGTGGTGCTGGTTTCAGTGATCCTGTGAGGCACGGAATCCGGTAAGATCATCTCTTCCTGCACCTGATCATTCTCGTCAACCCATCTGTGCATATAATAGACTTTAAGACCAAGCTCGCCTGATCCGTACAAAGCAGTCCGGTTTCCGTCGTCATATTTCACCAAATTACCGATAGTGTCTTGATCTGTAATACCGCTGTTGGACCAATTATATGTAATAAACCTTTCAAGGTTGCTGCCCGAGACTTTAATAACTGAAGTCGGATCTAAGGTGCCCGTTACCGTGATAGAGACCCAACCGTCAAGATAAAGATTATTATCCACAGAATTATCTCCATCTTTGGAACTGTTGCCGCTGATATTTACATATCCCTGTACATTGATATTGGATCCCGGAGCGCAATAAACTCCTCCTCCATTGCCCCGCGTATAATTGCTGTCTATAATGCAGTCCTGAAGCGTAAGTGTTCCGTAATTACTTATACCGCCGCCGTCCTTAGTACATTGTCCTCCGAGAATCGATCCTCTGCTCACCGGATCTCCGATAAGGGTAAGACTGCTTCCGGAATGAATATCTATGACCCTTCCCCATTCGCAGAATCCTGGTGCCCGCCTGCTAAGATTATGACCGTTAAGCAGAATGGTTATATTCCTGTTGTCATGGATAAGTAACTCATCAGCCTCATCATTACTCGATGAACAATCAGCCGTAAGTGAGATTGTGGCAGAACCGCCGTCTCCGGCATTCTCTATTGCAGCCTTCAGTTCTTCCCATGAACCGACGTCTACAGTACCGTCGGCAAGGCCTGTTTGAGGAAAACTGACCATTATTACCACCAGTGAGACTAACGCAGCCAAAAACTTCTTCATATAAGCATCCTCCGCTTAGAGTCATGTGTTAGATCTTCTTAATCATTATATTCTCGATTAATTATAGCGGAAAGTCAGCATAGTTAGGATTTACAACCATTTACAACCAGTGCGAAAGCCAAAAACAAAGGGGCTTGGAACCCCAAACCCCTTGATTTTATTGGTGATCGTAGGCGGATTCGAACCGCCGGCCTACCGCTTAGGAGGCGGTCGCTCTATCCAGCTGAGCTATACAATCGTCTCAAGCACAAAGGATTATATCACAACAGTGCGTTATCTATCATCAATTTACGGGAGTGTAAGGACAAAGCTGAAATGACACGGCGCCTTGTGCTCACAACAATGCTATCCCCCAATATCCGAGGAGCACTTCGCAAGCCATAAATATCAATGCTGCCGACATGAGCTCAAGAGGCATTCCCTCTACAAATCTGCTTCTTCCCGACATAATGAGACGTCTGTTATGCGTCAGCGTCAATCCTGTAATAAGAATGTCGACCAATAAGGAAAGAAGAACAACAATAACTATGTCCAGAATGGAATTACATCTGCATATGCCGAGAGCATATATGATGCAAAGTTCTGCCACGAACTGGATCCTGTGCTTGGAATGTCTTCCTCTTAAGAATGCGAACACGAACAGCATGAGTGCGCAGATTACATACTTCATGAACCAAAGTCCGAGTGTGAATCTCGTATTAAGATAATCCGTAAGCAATGATCCCGAACCAAGGATAACGATGCTTAAGAAAAAACGAAGCCTTCTAAGAAGGAAACTTCTTAATGATCTGTAACGAAGCGAAGGGAGCTCTGAAGAGTCACTTAACGACGCTGAAGAAAGAAGATAATCCTTGCCTCTTAATGAACTTATAAGCCAAGAGATAAGCACAAGCACAAGGGAAGCGATAAGGATGCTTAAGCTCTTTCCCGTCATACCGGTTTTGCTGCTTATAACTGCACTTAACACAACGCCTGCAACAGAAGATATAAGTGCAAACAACAACGGCAGCAACACTTCGTGCACTACATCTGCCTTGATAAACTCGCTGTATCCTATAAGCTCGCCGTTAAGGAAATCAACATCTCGAAAAGCTTTATTAGCTTTTCGAGCAGGCTTCTTAGTCTCATCCCGTGAGATTAAAGTTAAAGCCGACAAGCCCGCTGCGATAAGAACGGAGCCTTCAAGAGGAACACGCTCCTTCAAGAATATGAAGGCAACTATAGAAGGAACAAGGTTAAGCACTACCGAAGCCGGCATAGTATCGGGTGATTCGAACAGTCTGAATGTAACCGTCCAGAACAGAACATAAGCAACAGCTGCCGCTACTGCCCATGCGACGGATACAAGGAATGCCTTGGAATCACCAGCATAGGAAGGCACCATGAAGCAGACTGCGACTAAGACAAGAGCCGTGAATATTGAAGATCTTGTACTTAATCTGTCAGCAGATACTGCATCCTTAAGTGAGATTCCGTCAAAAGGATTCTCGGGCTTACTAGAACCCGATGCAAGATCGTTAAAAGGCGAATTCTTTATAGACTTGTCTGATGTATTGATCATACTCATGTTATGCCATCCAGTTAAGGTAGTCTTTAAGAAATTTGTATGCGAGATTTATACCCGATACGATATCGGAGGTAAGAACTATTCGTCCTTCGATACCGTCGATATAAGTCTTAATTTCAGACATAGGAAGTCCGTCGACACTGTCGGCATCGTAAGAAGTATCACCTGTTCTTACGCCGTCTTCACTGCTTCTGTTGTCTCCGATAACGCCCTCGCCTCCGTCAGCGGATGCCGAGTCGAAGTCGGAGTAGTTCTCCATATCGCCTGTTATTCTCTGTCTTACATTCATGGTAACTCCGTCGGGGCCTAAGAATGCTCCGGGATAACCGTCAAACGAGAATACGATAAAGCCGTCATCATTCGTGATTCCCAATGACTCGAAGTCACCGTCGAACAATCCGTCGATTATCTCCTGAAGTCCTGCGAAGTACATGTCCTTATCGAATCCTGCTCTCGAATTCTCGATGCACTCGACGCAGAGATTAACAAAGGTTCTGATGTTAACCGTAACACCGTCAACGATATCCGTAGTACCGTCAGACTTCATGGCAAGAAGGTCGGGATTTTGTACATCGATAAGAGCGTGACACAGGATATAAGACTGTGAAGCCCAATTTAGTCCCGAAACTTCATATACACCGTCAAGTGAAGACTCACGTCTGTTCTTGATGTTCATGTCCGTGTTAAAAGCATCCCACTGGACCATCGTGATGACGCCGTTATCGATGCTCATCTCAACATAATCGATATAACCCGAACGGTCGGCAGAGAGTGACTGTGCATAATATATACCGTCGTTAAGTCCCGCAAGTCTTACCTGATCTGCCGAATCCTGATCCGAATCCTGGATGTTAACACCGTAAGCTACAGGAATGGGCTGGCCGAGAACCTGCTGTTCAATGATGGCAATCTGCTCATCTGTTATCGCCGACATGCGAAGATCATCAGGCGCTCTTCTAAGACCTGTAAGCTGAGCCGTGTTATAGTCAACGCCCACGATAAGATCCAAAGGATAACCCGTCTGATGATCGGTAATCTCAACCTCAATGACAAATCCCAAAGGATTGCCGTTAGAATCGATCGCCTCGAATACGTTCGATATACCCTGATATCCGCCGATAAGATTACTTTGTACCGGCTGATAAGAATCTGCAGCGAGAACCTGCGAATAGTCTTGATAGTAGCTTAACTGCACACGCGTATACTCCTTGTTGTTCGTGGCAACGATTCCTATAACAACAACGAATGCGCTTAATACTGCAAGGAAGAATGCCTCTACGGTAAATCTGATTACGGTCTCACGCTTAAACATTAAGTTCTTCCTCCCCCGTAACTCTTATGATCTTACCTGCATAATCAAGTATGCCCGTAAGTGCACCGGTAAGAACAACAGGCACAACTATAAGATCTATACCCGTTGTCTTGAATGACATAAGGAAAGTAAATACAGCGCAAGCAAAAGCAGACAGTATAGATACCGGTCCGAATGACTTGACCGTCTCCTCATCAAACAACAGATACGCTACCGTAAACAGTACACCTGAAGTGATCATGAACATTGAAGTTATAGAGGTCTCGTTACGAAGATCTCTTATAAAGAGAAGCACCATAAGCATTCCGATGTAACAGATGGGAAGATAGAAACGTAATACTCTTTTCGCGAGGAGGTAAACAATACCTGCAAGTATCATGAAGGCACAAGCAGTACCGATAAAGGAAGGGTATCTTCCCATGAGAATCTCAGATGTGTAGTACTTCGAAAGGTCGAATCCGTCGAAGCCAGTCGAGCCCGTGATAAGAGTCTTAAGTGAAGCTCGTGATTCACAAGGCACAGCGAGTGCATTCTCGTTAGCAGGGAAAACAATTCTGATAAAGAGTCTGCCTGCTGCAGGGGGATTAATGAAAGCTGCCCCCCTTCCTCCCGGAATCTGCCTTACAACAACAGATGCAAATAAAACACCGCAGAAAGCAATATAAAGCGGCGTGTCCGGAGGAAGCAGCAAAGAATAGGCTGCGCCATAGAACAACGGATTAAGTATGCTTCCGCGGCTTATGTGTCTTATCCTTGAACCGATATCATCAGACAAAGCGAATAAGAGTGAACACGATGCGATAAGTATCGCCGCACGTGCACCATAGTAGACAACGGCAACTGCCATTACCGGAATAAGCGACAGAAGGTGAACCGCAGAAATATATGCGTCGTTCTTCTCTGTATGTATGAAAGGTCCCGGGTGTCTTACTGTCATTTCTCACCCCACCCTTCGAACGGCAATGTGATTGAATCCGAATCGGGCTTTCTGCTCTCGGAAGTGCTTACGGTATCTGCTGACAGCAAGGATACGTCGTTCACCCACTGCCTGTCGCCGACAGCGATATAAGGTGATGTGGGCGCCTTCCTCTTGCCAGCAGCATAGTTTCCGATAATGTGTCCCATCATGATATGTGACGGGCAGATATAAGAGCAGGCGTTACAGTTGATGCACTTACCTGCATCGAACTTATCCGCCATGTGATCTTTACCATTTGTGATCAGCTTATAAAGCTTATCGGGCTCAAGCTTAACGGGACATACGTCGGAACACCTTCCACATCCCGTACACGGTGCATTAACATCGGCAACATCAGTGATGATGCATACACCCGAAGTAGTCTTGATGATCGGAGTGTTCTCGGGGGTACTTATCTCGATACCCGTGAAGCAGTTGCCCCACACGACGACCTTTGAAGAATTGGAAGCACCGTAAGCCGTATCGAAAAGCTCCGACACAGGCGTACCGATAGGTGCTATTACATTTCGAAGAAGTCCGTTCTCCGTGCTTATGCTAATCACTCTTGAAGCAAGCGGCATGCTCTCGGAAATGGCATTCCAGCATGCGCACACGGTAGAGCAGTTAAACATGACTGCCCTGCATCTGCTCTCGAGGCTTTCTCCCTCCTCAAGATTTACGTTATAAAGCGCACTTGCAACCATCCTGTAGTAACCCTGGGGGTAACGAGGCTTTAAGTAGATAAAGTTAAATGCATATCCCGAATACTTTGAAAAGCTTCTTTCCATCGCCGTTCTTAATGCGGCAATCTCGTTTTTCCTGTCCTTACTAATGAGGATATTGATTACGTGAAGACCGCACGCACCTGCAATGGCAACGGCACCCATGATTACGTGATCTGCGAACTCGCAAAGAACGAGGTAATCGGAATCCGCATAAGGTTCGCTCTGAAGGCAGTTAATAAGAAGCTCCTTTACTTTCATTCGCTTGGCTCTGTTGAGCTTAACGATTGTGGGGATTCCCTCTCCGCCCATACCGACAATGCCTGCATCCCTTATGATACCCATGACGGTGGAAGCACTGACATTAACATTATTTCTGGGTCTTACTGAAGGATGGAAAGTTCTCTTCCTGTCACCTTCTATAAAAACAGCCCGACTCGTCCTTCCGTCAGGAAGAACTACGGGCTTGATTTCTTTTACCGTGCCGGAGATTCCGCTATGAACGGGTACGGCCATAGTTCCCGGAGCAGGAGCTCCGACGCACTGACCGATAGTTACAGCTTCACCGACTTTAACTGTAGGCACACACTCATCACCGTAATGCTGAAGCATCGGGAGGATCAGTCTTCTCGGATAGACCCTCTCGAGCATAACATCGCGGTCAAAAGACGAACGCTTTGAAAAATCCAAAGCGTTGTCCGAATAAAAACCTTTATAGAATGAGCGATTCTGTCTGCCTAATGACATAGGCTGACCTTAATCTGTATAACCCTCAAGGCGCTTAGCATAAGAAGATCTTCCGAGCTTTCTTATAGACTTAGCCTCAATCTGTCTGATTCTCTCTCGTGTAACTCCGAGACTTCTTCCTACTTCCTCGAGCGTTCTCTGCTTGTCATCATCAAGACCGAATCTCAATCTGATAACCTTAGCCTCACGCTCTGTAAGAAGATCCAATACCTTGATAAGGTCTTCCTTAAGAAGCTCTCTGGATACTTCGTCGTCAGGTGATACATACTCATCGGAAGGTATGAAGTCAACAAGGTGTGAATCCTCTTCCTCACCGACAGGCTTGTCGATGGACACGGGATCCTGAGAGATTCTCTGAATGTCTCTGATCTTGTCGACCGGCATGTTCATCTTCTCTGCAAGCTCATCGATAGTAGGCTCTCTGCCGAGATCCTGGATAAGCTGACGCTGTACACGTGTGAGCTTATTGATAGTCTCAACCATATGAACAGGAATTCTGATAGTTCTTGCCTGATCGGCAATAGCTCTCGTAATAGCCTGTCTGATCCACCATGTAGCATATGTGGAGAACTTAAATCCCTTGGAGTAATCGAACTTATCAACAGCCTTGATAAGACCGATGTTACCTTCCTGGATAAGATCAAGAAGACTCAAACCTCTGTTCATGTACTTCTTAGCGATGGATACTACAAGTCTCAAGTTAGACTCAACGAGAGTATTCTTAGCCTCTCTGTCACCATCCTGCATAAGCTGTGCAAGTTCTCTCTCCTGCTCTGCATTAAGGAGCGGAATCTTACCGATCTCCTTAAGATACATACGAACGGAGTCATCTACGTTGATCTCTTCGGATGCGGATACGGATACGTCATCACCTGCATCATCGTCATCCTCGTCTGTATCGGGAACGATCTTGATCTTCAAGGATGCAAGCTTAGCCATAAGTCTCTCTGATGTCTCAGGAGATACATCCTTCTCTACCATGAGCAAGTCGAACTCGCCCTCAGTAATGCTGTTGCCTCTTCCTGAAGCCATAAGCTTCAGCTGTGAAATGAGTCCGCTGATATCCTCAGCCCCCTCATTAATTTCTTCTGTGTTCTTCTGTTTTGCTGTTTCCATTTCAGCTGTCTCGGCCTTCTTGGACTTTCTTGTCTTAGGGGCCTTCTCTACCTTCTCTTCTTTCTCTGTCTTCTCAACCTTTTTGGCGGTTGAAGCCTTCTTTGCAGGCTCTGCTTTCTTAGCAGGTGCTGCCTTCTTTGCAGGCTCTGCCTTTTTGGCAGGTGCAGCCTTCTTAGCGGGCTCTGCCTTCTTAGCAGGTGCTGCCTTCTTAGCGGGCGCTGCCTTCTTAGCGGGCGCTGCCTTCTTAGCGGGCGCTGCCTTCTTAGCGGGCGTTGCCTTCTTGGCGGGCGCAGCCTTCTTAGCA
>JAEEGL010818679.1_pt1 | contig 10391 bp, 7 predicted proteins | sample 9134231 | NCBI WGS metagenome assembly JAEEGL01 (sample SAMN16246548, study PRJNA631951) | gut metagenome | biome: gut microbiome; feature: rumen; material: fiber-attached | host: Bos | place: Iran: Karaj | collected 2018-10
CGGCCGGAGAGAGTGGACAAACGCGCGGGACGACCTGGTCTCGGCCATAGAACACTTAGGCTTTCCGGGCGAACTGGGCGCTGAGATCGCGAAGCAGCTGGGCAGCCCTAAGGCCATCCGCCGGATGATCGCCTACCTCAGGGAAGTGAGGCCCCGGCGGGCGGAACTGATCGTCGACGAGATGCTGGCCATCTGCGCGGAGATCGACCGCTGGCGGGAGAAGAAGGAGAGCAAGGAAGCGAACGCCCGCTATAACCTGTGGCGGTACCGGGATCCGGAAGACTGACCGGAAAAGCGCTTCGGAAGCGGTCCGAAGAACGGACGGGGTCCAGTTTACGGCTCGAAACGGGGCCTCTAAACACAGGCCCGAAACGGGGCCCTGCACACGGGCCTGAAACGGAGGAGAGAATGATCGGGAATTACTACCTGGGAAATAAAAGCTTTGAGGTCCGGGAGATCCCGGAAAGACCGCTCCGCGCCGATGAGGTGCTGGTGAAGGTCGCCGCCTGCGGGATCTGCGGGACGGACGTGCACATCTATCACGGGGACAAAGGCTCCGCCGAAGTCCATCCGCCGGTGGTCCTGGGACATGAGTTTTCCGGGATCGTGGAGCGGGTCGGAAGCGCCGTCACTACGGTCCGTCCCGGAGACCATGTGACCGTGGACCCGAACATCTACTGCGGAAAGTGCCACTTCTGCAAGATCGGGAAGAAGCAGCAGTGCACGGACCTTCAGGCCATCGGCGTGACCATGGACGGCGGCTTCGCGGATCACTGCTACGTGCCTGAAACGCAGTGCTATCTTTTGGATCCTTCGGTCCCGCTCCGGTTCGGCGCCATGACGGAACCCCTGGCCTGCTGCCTGCACGGGATCGACCTTGCCAAGATCCGCCTGGGCGATACCGTGGCCGTGATAGGCGGCGGCGCCATCGGACTCATCATGGTCCAGCTGGCGAAGATGTCCGGCGCGTCGAAGGTGATCCTGAGCGAGCCGGTCGCGCTTAGGCGGCAGATCGGCCTGGAGGTCGGCGCGGACTATGCCGTCGATCCGATGGAACGGCTCGTGGGCGAACAGATCGCCGATCTGATCCATACGGACGGGGTGGACGTGGTGATCGAGTGCGTCGGAAACACGACGGCCACGGCCCAGGCCTTTGAGGCGGCGAAGGACGGCGCCACGGTGCTTTTGTTCAGCGTGCCGAAGGCCGGAAGCACCTACAGCCTGAGTTTGGAGCAGGTGTTCCAGAAGGAACTGAAGATCGTGGGCTCCCGGATCAATCCGGATACGCACGGACGCGCCGCGGCCCTGATCAACAGCGGGCGCATCGTCCTGGACCCCTTGTTCACACACAGCTATCCGGTAGAACGGCTGCAGGAGGCCATCCTCAAGCAGACCGACAGCGATTCCATCAAAGTGATCATCGAGCCGTAAAGAGGAGGATAAAGAAGAACGGGAGCGGACAGACGTCCGCTCCCGTTCTTTGATATTCAGATACCGTTCCCCGTTCAGTTCCCGCCGTATGCCGAGAGCGCCTCGGCCAGCATCTCCTTCGCGCGCTGATACCCGTTCCCGGAGTAGTCATCGCCTTTCTTCTCGCGCAGATCATAGAAGAACAGCGCCTCCGCGTAGCACCGGACCGCGTTGATGAGGTCCTTTTCCGTTCCGATCCCGTAGTAGCTGCAGTCTGCCAGGCGGAGCATCGCGTCCGAGTAGACCTGGACGTTTCCGAAATCATCCAGGTCGCGGAGCGCCATGACCTTCGCTTTCGTGTACAGCGAGAAGGCGGCGCGGGGATCCTGCGAAACGTAATGGCCGTACCGGAACATATCGCCCAGGCGGACGACGGCGTCCCCGATGTCCAGAAGTGCCGCTTTGGAGAACGCCTTGTAGGCTTCTTCGTAATTCTTTTCGGTCCCGTTTCCGGACAGATAGCAGAAGCCCAGGTTGCTGGTGGCCAGGGGATCGCCCATCTCGGCTGCCAGTTTATAGCAGGAGAAGGCCTGCCCGGGGTCTTTTTCGACCAGCCGGCCCTCCGCGTACATGGCGCCCAGCTGGTTCAGCGCGGAAGTGTTTCCGCCCAGGATGGCCTTGTTGAGGTACTCGAGCGTCTTCCCGCGCACCAGTTCACAGTCCCCGATCTCGATATGGTCGCTCCAGACGAACTCCTGGATGGCGGAGACCATCGCGTCCGTGTTGCCTTCCTCTGCAAGTCTGATGATCTCTTCGAAAGTCATTTTGCGTTCCTCCTTCTTCGTTCTGATTCCAGTCTACAGAAGGAGGTGTCCTATAAAACGGACTCGCAGAGACCCGCGCGGCCTTACCGGTATTTTCGTTTCGGCAGGATCCAGCCTATCTGCACGCGGATCACGATGAACAGAAGCAGCGCCAGGACGCCCAGGTAGATGATGACCCGCGCGTCCACCGTGACCAGCGGCTCCGGCGTGTCGAGCTTAAGCGCTTCCTCGGCGCCGTCGGCGTAGATCGGGCTCTTCTCCGCGTCGCCGGCGTAGGCCAGGCGGACGTTTCCCAGCGGGTAGCCCTGGTAGCTGTAGCGGATCAGTTTGCCATCGTCCAGGTCTTCCACGGTCTTGTCCAGCATGTCGAAGGTGACGTTGTCCGGCAGGAGGATGCCGTCCGTGGTGTCCAGCGTGAGGAGCGGGACGTCCGGCGTGGGGATGGCCAGGGGCGAAGCCGTGAAGAGGTTGTTCATGCTTAAGGAGTCATCCAGCTCGGCCGGCAGGACCTTGTGGAAGTATTTGAAGCCGTAGTCCAGAAGGGACTGCGTGGAAACGTACTGATTGCCGCTTTCGCAGCCCATCACACAGGCCACCAGGCGCGTGCCGTCGTGCTCCGCGTAGGTGACCAGGTTGTAGCCGGATTCATCGGTGTGGCCGGTCTTGCCGCAGACCACGTCCGGATTGTAGTACTCCGATGAGGAACGGATCATCATGTTCGTGTTCGTCATCGGGATGTCCTTGGGCAGGAGTTCGTCCGAATGGTGGACGTAGGACGGCGCCGACGCGATCTCCCGGAAGACGTTGTTCCGAACGCACTCGGCCATGATCTTCGCCAGGTCATAGGCGCAGGTGTAATGATCGGCCTCGTGCAGGCCGTTCGCGTTCGTGAAGACCGTATTGACCGCGCCCAGCTGGTAGGCGCGCTCGTTCATCCGCACGACGAAGGTGCGGATGGAGCCGGAAATGTATTCGGCCAGCGCGTTCGCGACCTCGTTCGCGGAGGGCAGGAGCAGGCCGTAAAGGCACTCCCGGAGCACCATCTTCTCGCCGCGGCGCATCGCGATGTGGCTCGAGTTCGCCGGGATATTGACGGCGCGTGCGGAAAAGGGGATCACGTCCGTTAAGGAGCAGTTCTCCAGCGCCAGAAGCGCCGTGATGAGCTTGGTGGTGGAGGCCGGGTACATCGCCTGAAGCGCGTTCTTCGCGTAGAGCACCTCGCCGGAATCCGCGTCCAGGAGGACCGCGGTCTCCGCGCCGATCGCGGGCGCGGCGGGCCAGTCTTCCGGGATGGAGTCGATCATCGCCTCCACGTCCGCGATGTCATCCGCGCGCACGGGCGCCGAAAGAGCCCCTGCCGGAAGGCAGAGGGTCAGAAGAAGCGCGGCGACGCGGAGAAGTTTCTTCATAAACAGGCGGATGTCCTTTCCGTGCGCCCGGCCGGGCGTACATGTTCTGTGACCATCATAGCATCGTTTCCCGGAAAAGTACAGAAGGCCGTTTTGTTTGTAGAAAACGAACAAAAAAGCTTTTTCTTTTTTGAAATCTTGTGTTATGCTATCTATAGAATGTGTTTTTATGCACCATTGTCCCAGGCGGCACGGAAAAACTCCGGCCCGCCTCAAACAAGGAGGTAAATGAATGAATCTTCCGCATTACCATGAGAACCTGAAACTGCTTCACGTGGGCATGCGCGACCGCCGTTCCTACTACGTTCCGGCGTCGAACGAGGAACTGGCCGCGCTTCCCAGGGAACTTTCCGACAGGGCCGTCTTCCTGGACGGCGACTGGGCGTTCCGGTATCAGGAGAACGACGGAGAACTGCCGGAGGGCTTCTACGAAGAGGACTTTGATTTCGGCGATTTCGATGAGATCCCCGTCCCCTCCGTCTGGCAGAACTTCGGCTACGGCACGCACAACTATACGAACGTCCGCTATCCCTTCCCGGTCGACCCGCCCTACGTCCCCGAGGACAACGCCTGCGGCGTCTACATCCGCGAATTCGACCTTGAGGACGACCGCTTTGACAAGCACCTGGTCTTCGAGGGCGTGGATTCGTGCTATTACGTCTGGGTGAACGGCACCTTTGCCGGTTACAGCCAGATCTCCCACAGCCCCTCTGAATTCGATATCACGAAACTGGTCCATCCGGGCACGAACCGCCTGGCGGTCCTGGTCTACCGCTGGTGCGACGGCTCCTATCTGGAGGACCAGGATAAGCTCCGCATGAGCGGCATCTTCCGCGACGTCTACATCCTCCTGCGCCCGAAGAAACGCGTCGAGGACTTCTTCGTGCACCAGGAATTCAGCGCGAATTTCAGGACCGCGACGGTCACGCTGGACCTGAAGCTGAAGGGCCGGCCGGAAGGCACCGTCGCCCTGGTGGACGGCGATGAGATCGTGGCTGCCACCGCGTTCTCCGGCACGGACGAAAAGGCCGTTTTGAAGGTCCGGAACGCCAAGCTCTGGAACGCAGAGGAACCCTTCCTTTACGACCTCGTGATCCGCACGAAGGACGAAGTGATCGTCCGCCCGCTGGGCCTCCGGAAGGTCGAGGTGAAAGACCGTGTGATCCTCTTAAACGGCAAAAAGATCAAGTTTAAAGGCACGAACCGCCACGATTCCAGCCCCTTCAACGGCTACGCGGTGACCTTCGACGAGATGTACGAAGACATCACGATGATGAAGGCGCACAATTTCAACGCCATCAGGACCTCGCACTATCCGAATTCGCCGCTCTTTTTGGAGCTCTGCGATGAGATCGGCATGTATGTGATCGATGAGAGCGACGTGGAGATGCACGGCGTGCAGCCGCTGATCGGCTCCACCGGCTCCTTCATGGGAAGCGCCGCCGGCTCCACCTATTCGCTCTTCGCGGACGACCCCGACTTCGCGCCCGCGGTCCTGGACCGCGTGCAGGCGAACGTCGAGCGCGACAAGAACGTGACCTCGGTCCTCATCTGGTCGATGGGCAACGAGGCCGGCTACGGCGGCTGCTTCGAGCAGGCCACGCACTGGACCAAGGACCGCGATCCTTCCCGCCTGGTGCACTACGAAGGCGCGCTCCACGCCCACCGCTACGATCCGGACGAGTATCCTGCCAAGCAGATCTGGGAGTATAAGCAGTTCGAGCGCGAAGGCAAGAAGTTCGACTTCTCCGCCATTGACATGTATTCGCGGATGTACCCGCCGGTGGAGGAGTGCGTCGAGTACGCCAAGAACGGCGACAAGCCGATGATCCTCTGCGAGTACGTCCATTCGATGGGCAACGGCCCGGGGGATCCCGAGGATTACTGGCAGGCCTTCTACGCGCACGATGAGCTGGCCGGCGGCTTCGTCTGGGAGTGGTGCGACCACAGCGTTTACATGGGCATCACGCCGGACGGCCAGGACAAGTTCTTCTACGGCGGCGACTGGGGCGACAAGCTGAACGACGGCAACTTCTGCATGGACGGCCTGGTCTTCCCCGACCGGCGTCCGAGCACCAGCCTTCTGGAACTTCGGAACGTCATGCGCCCGGTGCGCCTCGTCGGCGTGAAGGGCAGCGAGTTCACGTTTAAGAACATGCTCGATTTCACGGACCTCAGGGACCGCATCGGCATCAGCTTCGAAGTCAAGACGGACGGTGTGACCGTTTCCTCCGGGATGCTCCCGAACACGGCCTGCGCGCCGCACCGGACCTTCAAGGCCGTGCTTCCGAAGGCCCTGCCCGATGAGGAGCGGACCTCCGTGATCTTCCGTTACATCGACCTCCGGGAAGACCGCCCGGACTACATGCCGGAAGAGCTGGGCTTCGATCAGTACGTCCTGCCGCTTCGGACCGTGGAGATCGGCGTGGAATCGAAGAAGGCGCCCAAGATCGCGGAGATCGGCGGGAACCTGGTGGTCTCCGGCACGAACTTCCGCTACGTCTACGACCGGAAGCACGCCGCGTTCACGGAGATCGTGAACCGGAACGTATCCTATCTGGCGGCCCCCATGGATATCAACATCTGGCGCGCGCCCACGGACAACGACCGCGTCGTGCGCTACCAGTGGCAGCGGGCCCGTTACGACGAGACCTTCGTACGCGTCTATGAGACCCGGACCGGGGTAGAAGACAACAAGGCCGTTTTGGAGCAGGAACTGGGCCTGGTGGCAGTGGCCACGCAGAAGATCATGAAGATCCGCGCGCGCTACGAGATCACCGGCGACGGCGAGATCCTGATCGACCTCCGGGGCGAGAAGCTTCCCATCATGCCATTCCTGCCGCGCTTCGGCCTCCGCTTCTTCCTGAACAACGATTTCGAGCAGGTCTCCTATTACGGCTACGGCCCGAACGAGAGCTATATCGACAAGCGGCGCGACAGCTGGCTCGACCGCTTCGACGACACGGTGACGAACCTGTTCGAGGATTATCTGAAACCACAGGAGAACGGCTCGCACTACGGCTGCGACGAGCTCAGGCTCACGAACGCGACCGGCGCGTCCCTCCTCATCTCCGGCAGCGGCTTCTCGTTCAACGCCTCCCACTATACGGAGGAGGAACTGACCGAAAAGGCGCACAACTTCGAACTGGAGGAATGCGGCATGACGGTCCTCTGCCTGGACGGCGAGATGAGCGGCATCGGCTCCGGATCCTGCGGCCCGCAGCTGGCAAAGAAATACCAGGTCGGCGAAAAGCCGGTCCTTCGCGCTGTGATCTCCTTCGAGTGAGCGCGCCCGAAACACGAACTCTTTTAAGTAAATATACAAAGTAAAGGAGAAGGAAAATGGCAAAATTACCCCGCATCATGGTCAACGGCAAGCCTTTCTTAAGCCTTGGCGGACAGACTCACAACTCATCCAGCTACGTCCTTGACAAGATGGGACCCTCCTGGAACAGCATCAAGGCCCTTCGCGGCAACACGATGGCCACGCCGCTTCCGTGGGAAATGTTCGAGCCGGAAGAGGGCAAGTTCAACAAGAAATTCGTGACGGATCTGATCGACGAAGCGCGCCGTCAGGGCATCAAGCTGTCGCTCTTATGGTTCGCCACCTGGAAGAACGGCTCGATGCAGTACTGCCCGGGCTGGGTCAAGAAGGACAAAGCCCGCTTCCAGCGCTGCCTGCAGAAGGACGGCACCGACATCCACCAGCTTTCGGCGCACTGCCCGGCCAACTTCGAGGCCGATAAGAAGGCTTACGTCGAGCTCATGAAGGTCCTGAAGGAGTATGACTCCAAGGAGCAGACCGTCATCGCCGTGCAGATCGAGAACGAGGCCGGCATCCAGGGCGGCACGCGCCGCGACTTCAGCCCCTACGGCGAAGCGGCTTACGCTTCGGCGGTACCGGCGGAGATCACCGAGTACTGCAAGGCCAACCCCGATTCGGTCCTGGCCGGCGTCTGGAAGAAGAACGGCTGCAAGGAAGGCGCGAACTGGCTCGACACGTTCGGCTACTACGGCGCTGAAGCCGTGACCGCCTGCGCGATCGCGAAGTACATCGACGGGATCTGCGCCGCCGGCAAGGAAGTCTATCCGGAACTGTTCATGTACCTGAACGTCTGGCTGGACGGCGGCTCCCGCGGCATGAACTTCAACCTGGCCGGCGTCGACTGGCCGTCCGGCTGCGCGACGTACCACAACCTGGACATCTACTACGCGGTCGTGAAGTACATCGACACCATCGCGCCGGACAACTACCAGAGCACGACGTTCCGCCACAAAGAGATCACGAACACCTACGCGCATCCGGAAAAAGGCTTCCCGCTCTATGTTCCGGAATCGGGCGGAATGGGCGTCAACCTGGGCCAGATGTTCTACGCGTTCGCGGAGAAAGGCGCCATCGGCTACCACATCTTCGGCTCGGAGAGCGTCCTGGACAAGGACGGCGTCTCGCTGAAGCCGTACAGCACCGGCACGATGCACAACTACGTCATGCTGGACAACGTTAAGTCCATCCTGTTTGATTATCAGGACAAGGGCAAGGTCTGGGCCGCGGTCCAGGAAGAGAATGAACCCACGCTCGTGCTGGAAGGCTTTGACGGCGGGTATGTCTGCCCGGTCATCTTCGGACAGTACGGCGGCGGCTGGCCGTCGATGGACTTCCGCCACAGCCGCAGAAGGATCCCCGGAATGCCGGCCGCGGAGCCGGAGATCCCGGAGCCGGGCCGCGCGCTGATCTTCCAGGAGTCTGAGAAGGTCTTCTACGCGGTCGGCCACAACTGCCGCATCACCTTCAACAAGTATCCGGATGACGGCTCGATCCCGAACATCTACGCGAACTACACGCTGAACCAGGTCAACTTCGACACGGTCCAGGTCACGGAGGGCCACTTCGACGAGGAAGGCAAGTACGTGATCGACCTGTATCGGACCGGCGACGAAGGCCGTCACGGCACCTGGCTCCAGTACGACTGCGGCGTCATCCGCATCGAGCTGGTATAAGGAAGACCCGGGAGACAGACGATGAAAACGCTTCGGATGGTGCTGGGCAGCTGCGACACGAACTGCTACCTGGCGGTCAATGAGCGGACGAAGGAGGCTTTTGTGGTCGATCCGGCGGACGACGCCGGGAAGATCGACGCGTGTGTGGAGAACGAGGGCGTGACGCTCCGCGGGATCCTGCTGACGCACGGGCATTTCGACCACATCCTGGCCGCGGACGCGCTCCGGGAACGTTTCCGGGTGCCGGTCCTGGCGGGCCTCCATGAGCGGGAGATCCTGCTGGACACCCATAAGAACCTCTCCGATACGACCGGCGAACCGCTGACCGTGAACGCCGATCTGTGGCTTGGGGACGGGGCGGTGTTTGAACTGGCCGGCTTCCGGATCCGCGTGATCGAGAATCCCGGTCATACCGTGGGATCGGTCTCCTGGTACCTGCCAAGGGAACGGATGCTGTTTTCCGGCGACACGCTGATGCGCGAGAACTACGGAAACGTGAGCTTCCCGACCGGTTCGTACGCGCTCCTCAAGCGATCGATCAACGAGAAGCTCCTGACCCTGCCGGAGGAGACCGTCCTCCTGCCGGGACACATGGAGCGGTCGACCGTCGGCCTGGAGCGGGAATTCAACCCCATCTCGGACCGCTACGACTGAAGCGTATAAGGATCCGGATCCCGGAGAAAAGAAAGGGACCTGCCGTGAGGCAGGTCCCGATTTTTGTGTAGATTTTGCGGTTTTTCGGAGCTTCCGTCCGTCCGGCGGTTTCCGAAGGCCCCAGCGGGCTTTGAAGGCATCAGTTCCCGGCGGTCCAGCGGCCGGAACTTCCGCAGGGGAGCAGGAGGCCGGTGCGCGTGACCGGGAGGCCGATCTCATCGGCGGAAACGGTCCCGCCGAAGCGGTCCCTAAGCTCCAGGCCCAGTAGGTAGGAGAGGACGGACGGCGCGAAGCCGGTCGTGTAGGAGTTGATCAGGAAGAAGAGCGGGTCGTCCGAAAGGAGCCCGGCCGCAAGCTTCACCAAAGGATGCAGGGCGTCCTCGATCTTCCAGATCTCCCCTTTCGGGCCGCGCCCGTAGGAGGGCGGATCCATGATCACGGCCTCGTAGCGGCTGCCGCGGCGGAGCTCCCGCTCCACGAACTTCCGGCAGTCGTCCACGATCCAGCGGACCGGCCGGTCCGAAAGCCCGGAGGCCGCCGCGTTCTCCTTCGCCCACTGGACCATGCCCTTCGCGGCGTCCACGTGCGTCACCGACGCGCCGGCCTTTAAGGCCGCCAGCGTGGCGCCGCCGGTGTAGGCAAAGAGGTTCAGAACGCGCACCTGCCGCGGCTTTCCGCCGTTTTCGGGAGAAGTGCGCTTCCGGATCAGCTCCGAGAACCAGTCCCAGTTCGCGGCCTGCTCCGGGAAAAGGCCGGTGTGCTTGAACGAGAAGGGCTTCAGGCGGAAACGGAGCGTGTCGTAGGAAACGGTCCACTCCTCCGGCAGATCGAAGAACTCCCATTCGCCGCCGCCCTTGTTGCTGCGGTGGTAGTGCGCGTTCATCCGGCCCCATTCGGGCGCCTTTTTCTCATCCTGCCAGATCACCTGCGGGTCGGGGCGCACCAGGATATATTTCCCCCAGCGTTCGCATTTTTCGCCGTCTGAGGCGTCGATGACCTGATAATCCTTCCATTCAGAGGCGATAAACATAGGCCCTGGTTCCTTTCCTTTGGTCCTTATATTATAGAGCTCGGAGAATCAAATGGCAAGAAAGGA
>JAEEGL010878162.1_pt1 | contig 10391 bp, 8 predicted proteins | sample 9134231 | NCBI WGS metagenome assembly JAEEGL01 (sample SAMN16246548, study PRJNA631951) | gut metagenome | biome: gut microbiome; feature: rumen; material: fiber-attached | host: Bos | place: Iran: Karaj | collected 2018-10
ATTAAAACTGTTCTATCATCATTACTTAAATATGTATCTCTACCATCACATCTACATTCATAATTATATGTACATTTAAACAATTCCTGATACCATTCTTTATCTAGATATTCTTTTGGAGTAATAGTTAAAATATCAGAAAAAGTTCTACGACCATATAGTCTAGCTGCTAATTTCCATACATCTTCGCTTAAAACTTGTGGTTTTCTTTTATAAACAGTTAATAGCCATTTTTTAGACTTCCAATCTGTACCACTTAATATAGCTAAAGAAACCATTTCTTCATCTATATATTCAATTGGCATAATTGCAAAGCAATTTCTATCAAATATTAGAGAATCACTATCTGTCATTATAAGATCTTTAAAGAAATTCCTATCAAATTTTTCTATATTATTTTTAATATAATCGTAAGTATAGTAAAAAGTATTAGCAAAGAATTCTTCAGTTCTTAATGACTTTGGAACATCGTAAAGTGATAACTTATTATAATGAATAGCATATATATATTTTCCAAGTGCCCTATAATCCATTGGTATAGTTTCTCCTTCATTATAACAATAAATTGTAGTGTGATAATCTTTTCCAAATGTAAATGGACCTTCATCATCAAATTTTGCTAAAAGTCTATTATATACTTCATCTTTTTTTAAATCTTCAATTATTCTCATATTTTCCACCTGTGCTGATTATTATAACATATGATTTATAATTTCTAACATTTTTCATTAAATTTGTATTAAAAAAATTAATAATTTGTGGTGTATTATATATAGAACTGATATTTATTAGTTGTTCTTTTAGATATAAGTGTCCAAAATAGGCTCTTGTATCGACTATATTATTATGAAAAAAAGCACTTATGTGCTTTTTATTATTTTTTTTTATAATCTTGCATCCTGTTTATTAATGTTTTGACTCTTCTTTTATTTTCACTTGAATTATTTTGATATTCTGCAAGAGATCGATGGTTTCTATATATTGTATCGATTAATCTACTAAATTCTATCCAATCATTTCCAAAATGACTAAATAATTCATATGCTGAATTATTTATCGCAAGTTCTGTAAATAAGTCTTCATATTTTTCAATAAATGGTTTTATTAATGGAAATACTGCCTCATATGTACATTCCCCTTCAATTTTATAGTCATCAGGGTCATCAAATATAAATATGCCGTTTTCATGTATTTCAGATGTAATTTTAATAGCAGCCATTTGTGTTCTTACTTCATTTATAATTTCATTTGAATTCATTTTATCATGTATTTCTATTCCTACGTAATGTTTATAACTCTCTGCTTTGTGTATTGACTCATGGATTAAAGTTGTATCCATTATTTTTGTGCCTTGATTTAATCCCTGAGTAATTGGTATTCTAATCATATGATGTGGTACATATATGCCATTTTTATTTTCATAAAATGTTATAGATTGACCTGTATTTTTTTCAAATAAAACATGGGCAATTTCTTCTGTGCTTATTTTTGCTTGTAAATTAGTTCTTATTCTTTCTTGTTCTTCTATTCCATACGTTGTTCTTTCTAATACGGCTATTCTACATTTTCTTTTTAGATTATTTCTTCTTTTTATAAATTCATCTACTACTTCTGGTTTTAAGTTATTAATATGTACTCCCCATCTTTTTAAACTGTCTTTAAAAAGATCATGTGAAAGTCTAATATTATATGCCGCTTTGGGATTTTTTTGGTATAAATTAATACTTTTAGTACTAAACGAATCAATAAGTGCAGGCCCAGTTATTCCATTTGGAGAAAATAACATTAGAAACACTCTTACAAATGTATCATTGTTTCTTTTATAATAATCTATACCTGATATTCTAAATGTGTCTAAAATTATATCCATTAACCTATTCTTATAATCACTATGAATTTGTTTATTTATCTCTTCAAAGTCTTCATAAATATCTTCAATTCTTTTACTTTCTTTTTCACTAATTTCATCTTTATGATATTGAAGATATTCATAGTCTTCTTCTGGTGAACTTCTAAAATTGTAGTATACATTATCAATTTTATTTTGTATTTCTCTTTGATATCTTTTACCATAAAATGTTTGCAAGGCTTCGATTATGTATTTTTTATTTTTTTCAAAGGTTTCGTCTAGGCATTCTATATTTATCATATTAGCACCCCTTTTTTGAAATTGCTCTATATTTTAGCATAATTTTTGCAATAAAGCAACTATTTTTTTGTTGACAAACGAACAAAAGTGTGCTATTATATTAGCCGTTCTTGAAAGGGGGAACTTTTGTGGAAAAGAAATATACTATTAATTATGATAAGGTTATTCCAGATTTTTTAAATAATATAACATCTGGTGACGATGTATCTGTAATGAGAATGTTAGGGGTTAAGGAAAGAAATATACTTTTAAGAAAATTTGAATATGATTTATCTTTTTCTAATGCTTATGTTAAACAGAGAGCAGATGAGATAGCTTATAATAGTTCAAGATATCGTGATCTTAATTCGATTCAAAAAGCTGTTATTGCTTCTAATATTGCTTTTGATAGGGATAAGGTTATTGAAGTGTTACAATCTTTCAATGAGGAATTATTTACTTTACCATATTTACAACAATATATTAGATTTATTACATATTTTAGAACCAATAAAAAGCCACTTAATGAATTAAGTGAGGCTGAAAAAGCTGTATATACTTATGTTACTAAATATACTAGAATATTAGTAAATCGTTTTGCTTCACAGTTTGGTAATGTAGAACCACATTTAATTATAAATATGTTAAATGAAATAGTATCTTTTGATTCTGAATTATTGAATACTAAAAAGAGTTCTAAGGGAAATCGTTAATGGTGAGCATGTGTAAACATGCTTGCTTTTTTTATTTATTCTTTTATTTTTTTATATTTTATAGTATAATTAGATATATCCAAAAGAAAGGACTACTTATGAAAAAGAAAGTTAAGAATGAAATTAAAGAGGAAAAAAAATTTAAATTAGATAAAAAAAGTAAGATATTGCTTATTGTATTTGGTTTATCATTTATACTTTTAACTGTTTTAGTATTAACTGGTGTAATGAGACCTATTGATGATGCTATTACTTCATATATAATTGGTATTAGGAATACAAAATTAACTAATAAAATGATTAATATTACCAATATTGGTGGTGCTTATTCATTAATTGTTATTAGTTTATTACTTTTAGTACTTATTAAAAAAAGAAAGATACCTTTAATTATTATTATTAATTTGGTTTTAGTGTTTATAACTAATAGACTTTTTAAGTTTATTATTAGAAGACCTAGACCTGATGGTTTATTTTTAATTAATGAAAGTGGTTTTTCATATCCATCTGGACATGCAATGGTTAGTTTTGTATATATAATATTTGTTATTTATTTAATTAATAAGTATTTTAAGAATAAAATTCTTAAGATTATACTTGATATTTTATTATTCGGCCTTGCTTTATTAATTGGGTTTAGTAGGATATATCTTGGGGTACATTATTTTACTGATATTATTGGGGGATATTTACTTGGTACATGTTACTTTGTATTATTTACTAGCTATATTGATAGTAAGGAGTATTTAAAATGAGGATTATAGGTATTATTGCTGAATATAATCCTTTTCATTTAGGACATTTATATCAAATTAATAAAATAAAAGAAATGTACTCAGATTCTATAATAATTGCAATTGTTAGTCCATGTTTTACTGAACGTGGTGATATATCTATTGTTAATAAGTGGGATAAAACTAATATATGTTTAGATAATAGTATTGATTTGGTAGTGGAACTCCCTACCCTATATGCTACGCAATCAGCTGATATATTTGCTCATGGCGCTATTCAAATTTTAAATGATTTGGGTGTAGATACTTTAGTTTTTGGTACTGAGTCTGATAATATTGATTTTGTTAATTTAGCTAATATTCAGTTATGTAATAAAGAATATGATATACTGGTTAAAAAGTATTTGGATGATGGTATTAATTATCCTAGTGCTATGTCTAGGGCGCTTAAGGATATATCTAATATTAAGATTGATAAGCCTAATGATTTACTTGCTTTATCTTATGTGAAAGAAATTGTTAAATATAAATATGATATTTCTCCAATTTCTATTAGGAGAACTAATGATTATCATGGAAAGGATACTAATTGTAAAGTAATCAGTGCTAATTTGATTAGAGATTTAATATCTGATGGTAAAGATATAAGTCATTATGTTCCTCATAATTCTTTAAAGTATATTAATACTAATATTTCTCTTAATAATGGTTATAATTATTTGATATACAATATTATTAATAATAAAAATAATTTAGCTGATTATTTGGATGTTACTGAGGGAATTGAAAATAAAATTATTAAAAGTATTAATAATTCTAATTCTTGGAATGATTTAGTTAATAATATTAAGAGTAAAAGATATACTTATAATAAAATTAATAGAATGCTTTTGCATATACTGCTTGGTATTAAAAAAAGTGATAATAACAATGAGAATTATATTAAAATACTTGGCTTTAATAACCCTGGAAGAAATTATTTAAATAGAATTAAAAAAACTATTAAGTTGCCACTTTTATATGGCTATAAACCTAATGTATTAAATATTTTAGATATTGAATTTAAATGTTTATATATCTATTCGTTATTAGTTAATGATATGTCTTTAATTAGTAGAGAATTAAAAAATAAGCCTATTATTAAATAGACTTATTTTAATGTTTTTCTTTATATTTTATTAAAAATATGTTATAATACTGTTTCTATGAAGGGAGGATATTATGAGACTTATAAATTTAACACTTACTCAATATAGAAATTATTCAAATATTCATAGTAGAAGAAACTTTGGTCAAACTATAGAGTATTCTATGCTTAATTTTAATACTAGTAAGAAAAAATTGTTTTTAGGGCTAGTTGATAGTGATAATAATATTCATGCTGCTGCTCTTATATTGATTCGTAATATTTCTTCTACTGTGAAGGAAGCTATTGCTCCAAATGGATTTTTGATTGATTATGCTGATTTTAAATTAGTTAGAACTTTTACTGAAGAATTAAAAAGGTATTTAGCTATGGAAAAGGTTACATATTTAATTACTAATCCAATGTTTAAGAATAAGGTTATTAATAAACAAAATATTGTTATTAAAGATAATAGTGAAATACTTGATAATTTATATAAGACTGGTTATGAGAGTATTGGATATTTTTCTGATTTTGAAAGATATGATGTAATTATTGAGAATGATTATAGTATTAATGATATATATAATAATTTTAATAGAAATACTAAGCGTAATATTAAAGAAGGATTATTGCTTGGTCTTACTCTACGCAAAGGTAATAATGATGACTTGTTTAAAGCTTATAATATTTTTAAGAAGAAGACTAAGTATAAATTTGATTATTATCAAAATTTATTAAATAATTATAATAGTAAAGATAATAAGATGGAAATTTTCTTTGCTAGATTAGATCCTAATAAATATTTAATTAATGCTAAAAGAGCTTATGAGACTGAATACAAGCGTAATGAGAAAATTCATAAGGCTTTTACTGCTAATAGTGGTAAATCTAAGGAAAAACTATTAAATGAAAAGATTGCTTCTGATAGCAATCTAGAAAAACTTAAGGAAGAGTTAAATAAAGCTATTGAATTCGATAGAAATCATGATGATAGTATAAATATTGGTACTAGTATTGTTATTAGAAATAATCATGAGATATACTTTTTAATTGATGGATATTTGGAAAATTTTAGGAAAATACATAGTACTCATATACTAAAATGGGCTATTATTAAAAAGTATTATAGTATGGGCTATAGAATATTTAATTTAGGTGAAATATACAAGGATTATAATGGTAATAATAAATATCATGGTATGTATATGTATAAGATTGGTTTTGGTGGTAATATTGTTGAATATCCTCCTAACCTATTACTTGTAATAAATAGACCTATTTATAGTTTATATTCTAAGTTGTCTTATGGAAAAAGTTTATTTAAAAGATAGAATCAATGATTCTATCTTTTTTATTCAAAATATCCTTTACCAATAAATTCTCTAATTATTGATAATGATGGTATATCGTCACTAGGTAATGGCAAGACTAAATCTAATAAACGAATTAATCTTAGCGCTGTCATGTATTCTGGATCATTTATTTTTACTTTATATAATAAAGGTAGTGCGTATACTTTTATTACTGGTAATTCATATGCCAAGAATGTATTAAATATTATATCGGCACTATCTTGATATGGGAAGACATATTTTTCTTCGCCATTTCTTACTTCTTGCCATGTTGCTAATGTCTGTGATGGGCTATATCCTCTAGTTCTAGCGTCTCTTACCATTCTTCTTATTAATCTTATATCAGTTTGATTAATACGATTATCATCATCGATATTTAGATATACTAATGGTGAAATATATATTTTATATTTTTTATTTCTTGGAATGTCCTTTAATAATTCATCTGATAATGCATGTAACCCTTCGATTATCAAGACATCATTTTCTTTCATTTGAATTGTTTTTTCAAATATTTTTTTACCTGTTATGAAGTCAAATCTTGGTATTGTTACTTTGCTGCCTTTTAATAATTTTGCTATTTGACTATTAAATAATTTTATATCTATTGCTCTTAAACTTTCAAAATCAGGTTTTCCATTTTCATTTAATGGAGTTTCATCTCTATTTAAGAAATAGTCATCTAATGATAATGGTACTGGATTTAATCCCATTGTCTTTAAGAATACTGATAGTTTTCTTGCTGATGTTGTTTTACCTGATGATGATGGGCCTGATAACAATATTATTTTTATTTTATTGTCATTAAGTTTTATTTCATTAGCAATTACTTGTAATCTAAAATCTTGGATGGATTCTGATAAATTAATTAATTCTCCGGGTTGGCTACTGACAATCATATCATTTAATTCGCCAATACTACTTATATTTAGTATTTTAGCCCATTGTAAGTATTGTTCTATGTTATCAAAGAATTGCTCATGATGTTTATATTTAGCAGTTTTTCCATTATCATACATTGATGGATAACTTAAGATTATTCCTTTATGTTCTACATGTGTTAAATTAAAGTATTTTAGAATACCACAGCTATGTGGTAAATTACCAATAATATAGTTGTAATTTCCATCAAATTTATATAATGTAACATATTTATCTTTATTATAGAATAATGTTTTTATTTTGTCGTCTCTTTTTGCTTCTTTAAAGTAATTTAGGGCTTCATTCATCGTAGTTTCTACTTTTGTGAAAGGGATTCCTTTATCTACTTTAGATTGCATTGTTTTCTTGATATTTTTTACTTCTTCTTCGGTTAATTCTTTATCTACTTCAAAGAATATTCCTCTATCTATTGAATTTCTTATGATTATTCTTGTATCTTTACCCAATACTTCTGTTGCACACGTTTTAAATAAGAATATTAATCCTTTTTCATATACTCTACTTCCTTGACTGCTATTTAAGTCATATAGTACTAAATTACCGCTTCTGCTAATACTGTCTTCTAAATTTAAGATAGTATTTCCAAATGAAGCACATATTATTTCTCTATCTATCATTAAATCTTTTATTATTTCTTTTACTTTTATTCCTCTTCGGTATTCTTTTTTACTTCCATCTTCGAATGTTATGATGATATTATTCACATAATCAACTCCCTTTATTATATTTAAATTATATCATATATTCTAAAATTTAGCACTATTTTTTATCGGTTGATCCAAATCCGCCACTTCTTGTACCTGTAGCATTGTCATTATCAATAGTTAAGTATTTCATAAATACTCCTTGTCCTATTGCTTCTCCCTTTTTAATCGTTATATCTTCATCTTTTATATTATATACGGCAAACATAATATGCCCATCATTGTCCTGATTTCCATAATAGTCTTTATCAATTACTCCGACGGAATTTGCTAAGATTATTCCTTTCTTTTTTGGATTAGAACTTCTATTATAAAGATATAGTACTTCATCATCTTTCATATATGCTTTAATACCGGTGGGTATTAGTGATGGTGCCATTCCTTTTTTAAAACTAGGAATTGTTATGTCTTCAGCACACTCAAAGTCATATCCAGCAGCATGCTTTGTTTTTCTTTTAGGAATATTTATTTCTTTGTCTTCCCAACCCTTTGCTATTTCAAATCCTCTTTGTTTCATATTATCACCTTACTTTATTTTATTATATCATTTATACTGACTATATGTAAATTAAAAGTTATTAATTTGACATACGAACAATAGTGTGTTATTATATTTAACCGTTCGAGGTGATATTATGGGATTATTAGCTTTATTTAATAGATTTAAGAAGTTATTTAAACCATTTGAAATTGACGATACTAAATATAGGAATTTTGTGGATAATATTATTCCTTCTTTAAAGTTTGGTGATGTTATTTGTGCTGAGCGTTTTAATAATGATTTGGAAATGGAAGATATGGGTGACGGTCATACGACTGGGCCATTTGTAGTTATATCTTTTGATAACGATAAAATTATTGGGGCTTATTGTACTACTTCAGCTAGTCGTTATAATTCTTTTTTACTTGGTGAGAATTATAATTTGTTTCAGCGTCAAACATATGTAGATGTCTATCGTTTAAAAACAATTGATGCAGATGCATATTTATACAAATCTGAACATAAATTACGTACTAGTGATATGAATAGAATAAAGAAAAAATTAACTTTAATGCATAAAACAATTACATACGATGATTTTGGTTTAACCAAGGAGTTTAATGAGAAATTTGATGTTACTTATGATATTGGAGATGTTGTTGCATATAATGGACAAACTCATATTATTGTAGGAAAAAAAGAAAATGATGTTTTCCAATTAATTCCAATTGCTAATTATGATTCTAAACGTTCATATATTGATTTTTCTAAGGTAACATTAGATTATTCAAATATTAAAGAAAATACTTCTCCACATTTTCATTATTTAAATACTATTGCTACTCCGCACTTGAAAATTATATTAAATAAGTATAAAGAATATCTAACAAGAAAAAAAGAAATAATTAGTAATCAAGATAAGGCTTTGGATAGAGGTTGCTTGATTTTTGCATTTGGTGGTCTTTATTATGTATATGGAATTAATGGTAATATAGCAAATGCTTTTGCTGTTAAGAAAACACTACTTGTCGATGATATGATTACTGTTGGTGGTAAAAAGTTTTTGCCTATATTTGATAATGCTAGGGATATCAATATTAAAACTGATAAGTATAAAATATTAGGTGTAGCAAGTGAAAGTGAAATGGATCAGATTAAGGATGCTAAGAAGAGTTATAAAAAAACTATAAAAGACATTAAAGAAAAGTCTAATGGTAAGCGACATAAGTATAACTTTTTAGTAAGTTTAAAAGATAATATAACAATTAGATATATAATATGTGGCGAAGATGATAATAATTATTCTGTAATATCTGTTTCAGGATTATTATTAGGCCATGATATTTTGGTATATACTATACCGAAAAGTGAAGTTGTAAAGGCATTTTATATTACAAATGATGAACTAAGAACTGTTAAAAAACGTTTACAGGAATCATCTTCTAATAAATCTTCTAGCAATGCATTAAAAAGAATTATGGGTAATTCTAGGAATTAACATAATTCTTTTATTTTAATTATTTAAAAAAATTGTTTCTTGATATTGAAAAAAAAATAAATATATTATATAATTATAGAGAATAGGAAGAATGGGATTGGTGATGCTATGCAAAACAATATAGATTTTATAAATACTCCTGTTGTTGATATAGTTAATAATATAATTCTTTATTCAGCTAAGGCTGGTGTTAGTGATATTCACTTTGACCATTCTGAGAATTGTTTAAAGGTAAGAATAAGAATTGATGGTATACTTAATGATTACGCTGATATACCTAATTCTGTTAAAAATAATATAATTACGAGAATAAAAATTATTTCTGGTATGAATATTACAGAAACTCGTTTGCCTCAAGACGGTGCAATTAAGACTACTCTTGGTGGAATGGATCTTGATATGCGTGTTTCTAGTTTACCTACTAAAAAAGGTGAAAAAATAGTTATTCGTATCTTAGATTATTCTAGAAGTTTAAAAGGTATTGAATATTTGTGCTTTTCTGAGAGTAACTACAAGAAAATACTTAAGATGTTAACTGATCCAAATGGTATTATATTAGTTACTGGAGCTACTGGTAGTGGTAAATCTACTACTGTATATTCCTTTTTACAAAGACTTAATGTTAAAGGTACTAACTTAATTACTGTTGAAGATCCAGTTGAAATGGATATTGAAGGAATAAATCAAGTTCAAGTTAATAGTGAAATTGG
>JAEEGL011519923.1_pt1 | contig 10391 bp, 9 predicted proteins | sample 9134231 | NCBI WGS metagenome assembly JAEEGL01 (sample SAMN16246548, study PRJNA631951) | gut metagenome | biome: gut microbiome; feature: rumen; material: fiber-attached | host: Bos | place: Iran: Karaj | collected 2018-10
ACCTTCCGGCTGTACCCCATCGGTGAGAACGAGTTCGGCCGCAAGGGCGGCCTGCTCAAGCTGAAATTCGGCGACGGCTGTCTTTCATTCGACGATATTACCTGCAAAAAGCTGTAAAACCAAAACGGCAGCAGAGTATCCCTGTTACGAAAATTAACGATAACCCTCATTTTGTTAAAATCGCAATCTTTAGCCAAAATGAAATCCTGTCGCGCCAGCGGCAGGATTTTCGCTTTTTCTGCTCAACCGCCGGTTGAGGATATGCGCGATACGCGTTATTGAATCTGATGGGCCGCTTGCGTATAATCCCAAATGTAAGGCGCCGAAAACGAAACGGAAAGAAGAGAACATTATGGAATTGGGAAAAAAGATCAAAAAACTCCGCTTCAAGGCGGGAATGACCCAGGAGCAGCTGGCCAATCGGCTCGGCGTAACTCCCCAGGCCGTATCCAAATGGGAGAACTCCACCGCAATGCCGGATATCACCCTGCTGCCGGTCCTGGCCGGCGCCTTCGGCGTCACCATCGACGATCTCTTTGACCTCACCGCAGAGCAGAAGCTGCAGCGGATCGAAAACCGGATGGACACAGAAAAGGAACTCTCCGGCGATTTGTTCTACGAGTATGAGGAATACCTGAAAGAGCAGCTGGAAACCTTCGGAGACCGGGACCGCATTCTCAGCCTTCTGGCACATCTGTACCACCACCGCATGGTGTCCGACGGAGATAAGGTAAGCCGTTATGCACGGGAATCGATCCGCCTTGCTCCTGGAAAAAAGGACTGCCAATGGCTGCTGCAGCGGGCGGAAGGGCACTGCATCTGGGACTGGAACAATCCTGAAGGAAACCATACCCGCGCCATCGCCTTTTATCGGGAGCTGATCGAAAGCAGTGAGGAAGCAGCGCATTCCCCCCTGCCCTATTATTATCTGATCGACAATCTGATCGCTGACCACCGGGCCCATGAGGCCAGGCAGGCACTGGAAGCCTGCAGAAGGTTGCCGGATCACAAGCCTTTCCTCCTCATCGCCTACGAAGCGTATATAGCCTTGTGTGAATATGACGAGGAGAAGGGGGACGAGATCATCCGAAGGGGCCTGGAAATCTACGACAGTGATGGCGGCTTTTGCTTTGAGGCTGCGCAGTATTACGCCCGGAAATGCGCGTATGAACAGGCGATCGACTGCTACGAGAAGTCCTATGCCCTGGATGCGCAGCCCAGATATGTTGATGCACTCCAGGGGATCGCCCTGATCCAGGAGATCATGGGAGATTACGGCAAAGCTGCCGGAACCTACGACCGCATATTGGAAAACCTGCGTGAGGAGTGGGGCTTTACGGAGGAGAACGCCGTGCAGGAAGCAGAGCAGGAAAAACGCCGTCTTTTGGAAAAGCAAAACCGCAAATAACGGCGCGCAGGCAGGATACCGACGATAAAGGCCCGGGGATCGACCGATCCCCGGGCCCTTGCAATATCGATTTACCTGTACCACTCGATAAAGGCCATCGTATCGTTATCCAGCTGGATGCTGCCCATATTATTCTCATTCCAGTCATCTAGTTTTTGGATCATACGGGACACGCCATCGTAGAAAACCGCGCTGCCGTCTTCCACCTGACGCAGCAGATTAAAGGCATTCTGCCATGCGGTCACGTCAGAAGCGACGTAATCCACGTACTTTTCCAGCATTTCAATGCCTCTCCCCATACGTCCGGTATTGAAATAGTACTGCGCCAGATAGATCGGTACGGTATTGGAGTCTATCCTGGACAGGCGATCTGCGAACTCATCCGCCTGATGCCGGACCGTGGTCCCCACATCGCTGCCCATGGTATTCGTGACATAGGCAAGCGCGTAGTCCGCCCATTCAAACTTGTCCATATTGACTGCCCGCCCAGCGGACTCCAGCGTCGGCTCACGCTCGATCAGGTTCTTGGCCGCGATGTTGCCCACGATGAAAAAACCGTAGAGGATCATGCAGGCTGCCATGGCCCACATGGCAATGCTCTTCGCCAGTTTGCTCAGCTTCGGCCTGGACACCGCCGTGCCGCAGCACAGGTCGATCAAAGCAAAAGTGCCGAAGGCCATGGGCAAATACGCATAGGTGGAGAACACCACCTCCACCACCGCATGTCCCGCCATAAAAACCAGCGCCGCACCCAGGATCGGCGCATAGATCTGTGTCCTGCGGCTTTTCCATACAGCGGTCCCATGGAACACCAGCATGCCGATGAACAGGATGATGCCGATCAGGCCGGTTTCCACCATCACCTGGATATAATGATCGTGAGCATACTTTGTCTCATAGTAGAAGCTCTGCACACTCTTGATCGCGTTCTCATAAGTACCCATCCCGAGGCCGATGATGGGGCTGCGCTTGAACAGCTTCAATCCGTCCTCGAAGAAGGTCAGCCGCTGTATGGCGTTCTGGTTGGCGAAAAGCCCCTGAATACGGTTGGCAATAAAGCCGGGAAGCAGTTTGTAATGCAGAGGGATCTTTGTTTCCCCGCAGTACGCGGATTCGATCCGCGAATCCGCCGCTGCGTAGAAATTGAAATATTGGACAAGACTGTCCTCCGGAACGACAAAAACCGCTTCATCCGCTCTGCCGTTGTAAATCTGTGTGTAGGTGTGCATAATGGTCTCGCGGCGGTTCTGGCTCTCCACCCGTACCGTCATGTCGCCGGTATACCGAAGATCAAGGGTATACTCCCCAGGCTTCAGGTATATGGCCCTTCGCAGGATATCCCCCTGGGCGACCTCCGCCGCTCCGGTAAGACTCCACGCAAGGAGCAGGAAGGCGATCATCAGGACCAGAATGGCCGCCACGATGACGATCAGGGTCCGTTTCCTGGTCCTGATGCGGATGGTGATCCATTTTTTCACGCCCATATCCAGGAAACAAAGGATCACCGAGCCCAGGACCGTGCAGACGAGCGGGATCGGCTGCGTCCCGCTCCACGCATTGAAGGATGTGGCGGAGATGAGCGCGGCGGCAAGGATGATCAGGATGAAGGTCTCCAGCATGAGCGCCAGGGTATCCCCTTTACGCTCCGACGGCTGGAGGATCAGGAATACCAGGAAGGCAAGAAGCATGAAAATGCTTGCCCCCATGCTGAAGGCCAGAATGAAGCCCAGCGCATTCACATAGAGCAGCACCAGATAGAAATTGCGGTCCTTCCGCTTTTCGGCAGCCAAGGAAAGGCCCAGGGAGAGGAGCAGGGCGATACCGGAGAAGCCCGCGAAAACATTGGGGTGCACGAACATGGAAGTCATCCGCACACCGGCTTCCACGCCGTCCAACCACTGGTATTCCGCAGTAAACAGTCCCAAAAAGCCCAGGACCGCACCGCTGAGCCAACGGGTAGACAGCAGATCGATACTGATCAGGCTGCCCAGGGCACCGCATACCGCCAGAGCGGTCATCACCCGTGTCCCGGAGATTTTCTCGGTTTTCGGGGACAGTCCAATGATGATCACAGCAAAGCAGAATGCACACAGGACCTTCAAAAACTCCCGGAGGGCAAACTTGCCGGAAAGGGCATAAAAGGTGGACACCCCGTTCATCAGCACGAACAGAGCAAGCACCAGGAAGGGGATGCAGAGTCTTTCCCGGAACGCATCCCTGCGGAACGCCATCACCAGCAGTCCCGCTCCGGAGAGGACCAGCGCTGCGGTTTTTATCGTATCGGAAGCATTCAGGCACAAAGCCAGAAAGAACAGACAGCCGCACAGGAAGGAATAAAGCAGTTCAAGCTTATCATTCCGCATGGCAAGCTTCTTGGCCTGTCCCGATCTTGCGGATTGTTTGCCGATCGCAATCACCCCATCTCAAAGCAGGGAACGGTCCCCTGCCCTTCTTACCGAATATTCTTTAAGGTATCATATCCCAGCAGTACAGTCAAGTATTGCTCCGTCCCGTATCCTCCGCTTGAACACCCGCCGGCGAAAGTTTACGATTCTTTCATAGACTTTCCCGATCGTTTCCTGTACAATAGGACTCGTTCAACGGTACTGTCGCAAAGGAGAATCATCCATGAAGCTGCTGCAGGACTTTGAAAAGCGGGTGGACCGCTTTCTCTGGAAGCATCCCAATTTCGGCATCCATAACCTGATGCTCTATGTGATCATCGGGAATGCCATTATATACCTCTTGAGCCTGATGGACCGCACAGGTTACTTGTCCTATTACCTGGTGTTCTCTGCGGACCGTCTTCTGAAGGGCGAGGTCTGGCGGATCGTCACCTTTGTCTTTGTTCCCCGGACCTCCAGCATACTGGGTATGCTGCTCATGCTTTACTTTGAGTATTTTATCGGCAGACTGCTGGAGCAGGCCTGGGGCAAGGGCAAGTTCACCGTTTACTACCTGTTGGGGATGGTCTTCACCATCCTTTATGGGCTGATTGCCCGGCTCGTCACCGGCGGCGATGTGCTCATCGATGCCGTGTACCTGAACATGAGCATGTTCTTCGTTTTTGCCACCCTTTGGCCGGAAAACCGGGTGCTGCTGTTCTTCATCATCCCCATCAAGGTCACCTGGCTGGCCTACGCGGAAGCCGTGCTGTTCCTCATCAGCATGATCCGGGGCGGTACGCTGCTGCCCCTGATCGGCATACTCAACTACTTCCTCTTCTGCGGAGATGAGCTGATCTCCCGGATCCAGCCCTGGTTCCGGCGGATATTCGGAAAAGGCGCGAGCTATCGCCGGGCAGCCAAACAGGCACAGCGGGATGCAAAGGCCCTGCCCTATATCTACAAATGCGCCGTCTGTGGACGCACGGACGCGGAATACCCCCAGCTGGAATTCCGGTACTGTTCCAAATGCGTGGGCTACCATTGCTTCTGCGAGGATCACATCAACAGTCATATTCACTTTACAAACTGATTTTGGAACGGAGGAAAGAGCATGAAGAAGTATGTCTGTGTCTGCGGTTACGTCTATGACCCCGAGAAGGGCGATCCGGATAACGGTGTCGCCCCCGGCACTCCCTGGGAGGAGGTCCCGGAGGACTGGGTCTGCCCCGAATGCGGGCTGGGGAAGGATTCCTTTGAGGAACAGTAAGTGAACGAAGAAAGACCGGGGGAAGCGGATCGCCGCTTCCCCCGGTCTGTTTTTTGCTCAGTCCCGGAACAGCTGCGGGGCATAGTCCCGCAGGCACTCCCGCCAGACGCCCCAAACGTGGCCGCCGTGGTACATATGCCGGTCCTCCTTCACGCCCTTCTGCTTCACGATCTCATCATCCTCCAGGAAGGTCTTCAGGAACTGGTCCCGATCCCCGCAACCCCGGAAGAAGACCTTGTAGGTGGAATCAAACTTCGCCGGATCGTCCATGATCTTCAGGTGCACGTTGTCATCCGGGAAGATGTTCCGCAGGAACCCGGAGAAGAGGCCGATATAGGCAAAAAGCTCCGGATGGGTCATGGTGGTGATGCTGGTCTGCACGCTGCCCATGGAAAGGCCCGCCATTGCCCGGTCCTCCCGCCGGTCCAAAGCCCGGTACCGGCCCTGGATGAAGGGGATCAAATCTTCGATAAGCAGTTGGGTAAAGCGGTCGGACCGCACTTCATTGTCCACCTGCACCATGCCGTTGGCCATTACGACGATCATCTCCTTGGCCTTGCCTTCCGCCAGAAGATTGTCCATGATCCAGTTGGTTTTGCCCTGATGGATCCAGCAGGTCTCATTCTCCCCGTGTCCGTGCTGGAGGTACAGGACCGGATACTTCTTCGTATCCGTGAAGTACTTCGGCGGCAGATAAATCAGGCAGGATTCCACCCGCCCCGTGACCTTGCTGGGATAATAGTCCTGCACCACAAAGCCGTGGGGCACATCCTTACAGAGCCAGAAATCATCGTCCCCGGGCACGTTCAGGAAATTCATGGGGCGGCTGTACCCAAAGCCGATGGGGAAGGCGGGATGCACCACATTGGCCCCGTCGATCTTAAGGAAGAAGAACCAGAAGCCCGGTTCCGGCTGGAATACCAGGGTCCACTTCCCCTCCCCGTCTTTGGTGAAGGGGTACTCCTTCTCGTCCAGACGGATGGAGATTTCCCTGGCCTCCGGCGCTTCGATCACCAGACGCCAGCTGCCATCCTCCAGGCGTTCCGCCCCCTCCTTGCTCAGCACGGGGTTAAAGCACAGCGCGGTCTCCAGATACGCTTCGTTCATTCTATTCTCTCCTTTCAGATCATTCATAATTCGCGGGCAGGGAGCGGAGCAGCTCATCCTGAATGGATGCCTGGATCTCCTCCCCCGCCGCGGTGAAGAAATCCTGACGGGTGGTGACGCCCTCATAGAGCTGAAGGGCCGTGAGCAGCCTGGCGCAGAGAGCCTCGATCCGGCCGCTCTGCCGCTGCAACTCCGGTACGGAAAAGTCCGGGCTCACGGCGATCTCCCGCAGGGCATCCGCAGTATCCGGTCCCATAATGGGCAGCTCGTTCAAGGCCCGCCAGGACCACTTGTAGTAGGGCTTGTACCGGCGGTTCATCAGGAACACCAGGCCCATCACCGCGTCGGTAAAGCGCTGGAGGATGGTACGCACCGTGACCCAGTCCTCCCGCTTCGCCATACGGAGAAAGTTGTACTGGCCGGACTGGGCGATGGACATGCACTTCGCGGCGAGCTTCTTCTTTCGCACGTCCTCGGGATAGTGCCCCAGGAGCTTTTTCCGCACCGCCGTGAAACTGCCCTCCCGGTCCAGGAAGACCTCCCCGTTCACCGCCATGGCCAGATTGTCCTCCGGCACCTGGAGCCACTGGACCAGGGTCTCCGGCCCCTGGGGCCTCCCAAGAAGGGACTGATAAAACTCCCCCACCGTCTGAACGCCGATCCTGGCCCCGTAAGCGCTGCGCACCCGGCCTATGGACGGCGGGCTCTCCCGGAACACCCGCTGACGCCAGTTTTCCAGAGTCTCCCGCCGGTCTGCCAGGTCCTCCGGCAGCCAGAGGAAGTACTCCACACCCCAGTCGTGGTCCTGGGAGATCTCATCGTCATAGCCGAAGCAGTCGGAGCCGTTTCCCACCAGGCCTGCGGCCAGACGGGGCAGAAGCTCCGGCCAGTCCCGCTCCAGCCCGGACAGTACGGTCTCCTGAAAGTAGGTCCGGCTCAGGTCCATGCCCTTCATGTCCCGGACCTCCCCATATCCTCCAGCTCCTTCTTCCAGGCTGCCGCCCTTGCATGCTCCGGGCCCACGATGGCGCTGAGATCGGCGATGGCCGCTTCCATATATTTCATGCCCTGTTCCGGTTTTCCCAGTTCCTCGCTGATAAGGGCCAGGCTGTGCTCCGTTACCGCATAATCGATGTTTTTTCCGAAGAACCGTTCCGTCATCACCAGAGACTGCTCCAGCAGCTTCTCCGCCTCCTCCCGTTCCCCGCGGCGGTAACGGATGGCGGCCAGGGTGGAAAGGCCGGCGGCGTGATGGTCGTCCGGCTCCGGCATGGCCTCATAGATGGCCAGGGCCGAGCGGATCTCCCTCTCCGCCGAGTCCAGGTCCTCCATGCGGAGGTAGATGGAGGCCAGGTTGGAATGGGTGGTGGCGACCTCATGCTCGCTGCCGGGCTGGGTGACGAAGTAGGCCATTGCCACCTTCACCTGCTCCAGCGCTTCCGCCAGCCGTCCCTGCTCCTGGTACACCAGGGCCAGGTTATTCAGCACGCTCACATAGGCGTAGGCGGGCTGTCTCCCCGCCTGCTCCAGCAGGTCCTTCGCCCGGAGGAAGGTCTGAACGGACTTGTCCCGCTCCCCCATGAGCCGGTACAGGCCCGCGAAATTCACCAGGATGGTGGCAAACTGCGGACTGTGCTCCAGGCCCAGGTGTTCCATCTGCTCCAGGGAACGGCGGAAGGCATCAGCGGATTCCGCGTAGCGGCTGATGCCCCGGTAAAAGCAGGCCAGTTCGTTGAGCACGGAGGCATGCTCTCCGCTCTCTCCCCTGCCCTCCGCCTCCAAACGGGCGAGGGTATCCTTCAGGAAGCCTTCGATCCGGCTCTGGTCCCCGTCCTGAAAGCGCTGGTCCAGCTCCCGGAAAAAGTCCTCCATCCTCAGTCCTCCTGCGGGGGCTGCTGCTGGCACCTGGCGCAGCCGTAGGAGATCTCGATGCCCATGGCCTCCGCCCGCTTCCGAGTCTCGGCCTCCGCCTCCTCCAGACTGCGGTAGCCGTAGCTGCATACGCTGCCCTCCAGGATCTTCTCCGCCAGGGAAACGCCCTTGGCCTCCAGATCGCACAGGTGCTTGTACAGCAGTTCCAGGGTGCGGGTGGAATAGGTCATGAGCTCGCCCCGCTGATAGGTCTCGATGGAGGTGGTGCCCCCCAGGTCCTGACTGCTGTACAGAGGCCGGCCCGCGCCGGAGACGTAGGGATAGCGTTCAAAGAGGGCCTCCGTCTGCTGGATCATCTTCCCGTTGATCAGGTCCACCAGTTCCATTCCCCGGGCATCCGGGAAGGTGAGCTGATCCTTTAGCCGCTCATACTGGAGGATGGCGGTATTCTTCATCATGTGGATGTACTTTTCCGCGCACAGGTTCCGGCCTGTGCGTTCGGCCTCCAGGATATCCTGATAATAGGACTCCACCGCCTCCGGGCTCCATGCGGAAAACTGGGCCCGGCGCATCATGTCAAAGGTCTGCCGGTCATTCTGGCAGTCCGCCTTTTCCCCGTCCCCGTTCACCGCGTGGAACATGACGAATTCTTTATCCAGAAGCTTCGTGATCAATTCCTGCTGGTCCATACTGCTCCTCCTTCATGGTTTTCTGTCTACAGTATAATGGCTCCGGCGCAGTGTTGTCAACGAAAAGGAGACCGCCTTCCGGCGGTCTCCCCGATTCACTTTACGCCCCGAAGGACCATGATGAGGGATACGGAGGTATCCCATTGCTTTTCCCCCCGGTCATACTGCTTCAGGCGCATGGCATACTTTTCTTCGATCCTTTGACGAATGAAATCCCGTTCCTCCGCGCTGAGCTTGTCCCCTATGGTTCGGACCGTGGAATCCAGCGCCTCCAGGTCGTTATGCTTGCCGGAGAGGATCATCTCCCTTGCCAGGTCCGGGCCGACGCCGGGATCGTCCGGCGTCAGGTCCGCCAGGGCATAGCCCGTGCGCACCTCCCGGAAGCCGTACTTTTTCATGGCGGCGGGCAGCTCCGCTTCGCTCATGGCATAGCGGCCCACGCCGTATTTCTCCATGGAATCGTCCAGCTCCATGGTCTTATCCCAGAACTGCTTTTCCGCTTCGTTCCACTCCAGGCAGGGGGCGGTGACGTGGAGGCCCCGGCGGGAGGACAGGACCAGACAGACGCCGCCGGGTCTCAGCACCCGAAACTGCTGTCCGAAGAAGGCCGAAGGTTCTACGTGCTCCTGCACCGTATTGGAGATCACCGCGTCAAAGGTCCCCTCCGGGAAGGGCAAGTCTGTCGCGTCCCCCTCCCGGAACTCCACCCCCGGCACGTGCTCCCGGGCGAAGCGGAGAAACTCCCGGTCCCGATCCAGGCCGGTGATCTCCGCCGACGGATACCAGCGATGCAGGGCCTCCGCCAAAGCTCCGGGACCGCAGCCAATCTCCAGGATGCGAAGGGGCTTATCCGGCAGGGCAAAAAGGGGCAGGAACCGGTCCCGGAACCGATCATGAAAGCGGAGCCTGCGGGAAGCGTACAGGGTCATGCACCCCTGGATCATGGCAGACCATACCGTATCCATATCATCCCTCCCTGTTTCATTTTGTTTTCGCAGTATACCAGAGACGGAAGGGCAAAACAAGACCCCTGCGCCGCAGCACAGGGGTCGGGTAACGCAATGCGTTCAGATCTCGTGCTCCTCAAGGAGGGGAGTCATGTTGTACAGGCTCAGGCCGATGGTGGATGCGTTGTGCAGGAACGCTGCCAAGCCGGGCATGACCAGACCCAGAAGGCCCGCAAGAAGGATGGCTCCATTGAAGCCGATGCCGATCCTGGCGGTGCTGTGCATTCTGGGCATCAGCCGGTCACTGATTTTTTTCAGCAGCACCAGCTGGGCCAGGGCGTCCCCGGAGACGGTCACATCCGCGATCTCCTGGGCAATATCCGCCCCCTCCTTCATAGCGATGCCCACGTCTGCCGCGGAGAGGGCTGGGGAATCGTTGATCCCGTCGCCCACCATGATGACCCGGCGGCCCGCCGCCTTCTGCTCCTCCACATACCTGGCCTTATCCTCCGGCAGGACCTCGGCATAGAATTCCGTGATCCCCGCCCGGGCGGCTATGGCCTCTGCGGTCCTGCGGCTGTCTCCGGTCATCATCACCACATGGCGGATGCCCAGTTCCTTTAGCTGTTCGATCACTGCGGGAGCCTCCTCCTTGATGGGGTCGGCTATGCCGATGACCGCCGCCAGCTGCCCGTCAATGGCCAAAAACAGACG
>JAEEGL011834316.1_pt1 | contig 10391 bp, 7 predicted proteins | sample 9134231 | NCBI WGS metagenome assembly JAEEGL01 (sample SAMN16246548, study PRJNA631951) | gut metagenome | biome: gut microbiome; feature: rumen; material: fiber-attached | host: Bos | place: Iran: Karaj | collected 2018-10
AGAACGAGATAACCACTGTTTGTAAAGAAGGGGTGATTAGATGGGAATTTCATCATTGGACTGGGGAATGGTGCTTGGCGGTTTTGGACTCTTCATGTTTGGAATCAAATTCATGGGAGACGGACTGAAGGCTACCGCGGGTGACCGCCTCAGGGATTACATCGAAAAGTACACATCAAATCCGGTGTCCGGATTGTTTATTGGAATCATTATGACGATAATCATGCAGTCGAGTTCTGCGACATCCGCGATTTCGATCGGACTTGTCCGGGCTGGTCTCATGACACTGGAACAGGCCGCGGGGATTATTCTCGGTGCGACGATTGGAACCCCGGTGACGTCTTTCCTGATTTCGGTAAACATCGAGAAGTACGCGATGTTCATTATTTTCGTTGGAACGATGCTGATCTGTTTCGGAAAGAAACGGCAGTATGTCTATATCGGAAATGTCATTCTTGGATTTGGTCTTATTTTCTTTGGAATGGCGGGAATGGGCGACTCGCTGGCAGCGCTGAAAGAACTTCCGGAGTTTGAGGCGATTGCTCTGGAGATGAGCCGGAATCCGATCCTTGCGATGTTAACGGGTGTGCTGCTGACTGCGCTGGTTCAGTCTTCTGCCGCAACGATCGGTGTTGCACAGAAACTGTATCAGGCCGGAGCGATTACATTTTCCGCATCGCTTCCGTTTATGTTCGGTGCCAATATCGGAACAACCATGACCGGAATCCTGGCAGCGATCGGCGGATCTACAGAAGGAAAACGAACCGCCGCATTGCATACGACGATCAATGTAATCTCAACGATTATCGGAATGATTTTGCTGGTGCCGTATTCCAACTTTATTCAGAGTGTGGCAGGCAATCTGAATCCGATGATGCAGATTGCAGTAGCCAACATTATATTCAAGACAGCTACTACACTTCTGTTCCTGCCGTTTGTAAACAAGCTGGTTGCCTTTGTCTGCAAGCTCATACCGGATAAAGTATCTGAAGAACATAAGGTTCTGCTGGAAGAGCTGGATGAGGATCTGACGAAGATTCTTCCGTCTGCTGCAGTTAAAGCTTCTGAAAATGCGACCCTCAAGCTGATCGATATGGTACGGTTGAATTTGGTTAAGGTGGATGAATTCCTGCATAAACCGGGAACCGAGGATGACAAAGAAGCGTTTGACAGCCGGGAAGCAATCGTCAATACATTTGATCAGCAGATTACGGCATACCTGATCAATCTGAATATGCAGCGCAACCTGACCGGTCAGGACAAGAACGATGTCCGGTTCATGTTTGATGCAGTAAAGAACTATGAGCGTGTCGGTGATCTTGCGACCAATATGATTGAGTTCTATAAGATGGTTTTCGAAAAGAATGAGAAGTTCTCGAATGCGGCGATTGCAGATATTGACGGCATGCATGCAAAACTTCTTGATATGTTTGATCTCTCGGCGGAAACCTTTGTTACAAGAAATGCAGATACTTATGAACGGCTGCTGATCCTGGAGAATGAGCTGGATGCGATGGAAGAAGAAGCACGCAGAAAGCACTTCGAGCGAATGACCGACAAGGTCTGCAACTCTCCGGTGGCAGAATCTGTTTATTCCGACATTCTCGGTACACTTGAACGTATGGGAGACCACTGCCTTAATGTCGGCAAATCTGCTGTGACCGGCGGAACCAGTGATGTTTCTCCGGATGAGCTGATGGCATAAAAAACGGAATGACACAGGAGGAACGCACTTTGATGAAAAGGATCGGTATTATCGGAGCTATGGACGCTGAGGTATCCCTTCTGAAAGCGTCTATGACGGATCAGAAAACAGAAGTGATCGCTCAGATGGAATTTGTATCCGGAAAGATGGGCGGCACGGAAGCAGTCGTTGTGAAATGCGGTATGGGAAAAGTAAATGCAGGAATCTGCGCGCATACGCTGATCAATCGTTATGGAGTTTCAGAAGTGATCAATACCGGTGTCGGCGGTTCGCTTGATAACCGGATCGATATCGGGGATATTGTTGTTTCCACCGATGCGGTTCAGCATGACTTTGATGTTCGCGTCATCGGGTTTCAAAGAGGAGAGATTCCCTACACCGGACTCTATGCATTTCCGGCAGATCCTTCACTGATAGAAGCTGCGGTAAAGGCGGTCAGGGATACGGCTCCGGAAGTGAAGGTATTTGAAGGCCGGGTGTGCTCCGGCGATCAGTTCATCGCTTCTTCCGAACAGAAGAAGACGATTATCGATAACTTCGGAGGTCTCTGCTGTGAGATGGAAGGGGCGGCGATTGCGCAGACCTGCTATCTGAATCAGACACCCTATGTCATTATCCGGGCGATTTCAGACAAGGCGGATCATTCGGAAGAGGTTTCCTTTGAGAAGTTTGCCGAAGCGGCCGGAAAGCACTGTGCGGCCATTGTAAAAACAATGGTGGAAGGCTGCTGAAAAAGCGCAGACAGGAAACAGAACGACATGGATTCAGATCGGATCCATGTTTTTTTATCGTCATTATGAGGAAAATCCGTTTCATAGGGAAATAAGTAAAACAGGAGGCGGCAGATGAAATGTCAAAGATGTCTGAATACGGACCGGGAGTTTTTCTATCGCGGGTCAAACGGCTGGTACTGCCGAAAGTGTATTTCCTTTGGAAGAGCGATGCTGGAAGAAGACCGACAGGCGCCGGCTGTGAAGCCGGTACGGTCGGGAAGTGAAGAATATGTGCTGCAGTATCCTTTGACAGAAGCACAGTCCAGGGTATCGCATCAGTGCGCAGAAGCGATTGATACAACCAGCGTCCTTCTGTGCTGCGTCTGTGGTGCGGGAAAAACCGAGCTTGTGGTCGAAAGCATTTCAAAGATGCTGAAAGCCGGAAAGAATGTCTGTTTTGCGATTCCGCGCAGGCAGGTGGTTCTGGAGCTGGAAAACCGTCTGCGAAAATATTTTCCGAAGGCGGAAGTAATCGGGGTGTATGGCGGCCATCACGAAAAAACAGACGCTGATCTTGTCATTTGTACTACCCATCAATTATTCCGATACTACAGAACATTTGATCTGCTGATTCTGGATGAGCCGGATGCCTTTCCGTTTCGCGGGAATGCGGTTCTCCACGGGATCGCGGAAACGGCATGCCGGGGGAGAACGATTTATCTGACCGCAACACCGGATGACTGGCTGAAGGAAAAAGAAAAACGAGGTGAACTGATTTGTCTGAAACTGAACCGCAGACCGCACGGTCACGATCTTCCGGTACCGGTCATTCGAACTGCACCGACCGTTATTTTGCTGGGGATACTTCTGTGCTGGCTGAAAAACCGTTCGACTCCCCGGATGATATTTGTGCCGACGATCCGTCAGGCGCATCTGCTTCATGCGTTCCTGAGCCGGTTTGTTTCCTGTTCCGTATGTACTTCGAAAACCGAAAACCGGGATGAAGTCATCGAGGAATTCCGGCAGAAGAAAAACGGAATCATTATCAGTACCACCGTGCTTGAGAGAGGGGTTACGATTCCCGGTTCGGATGTCTGTGTGTTCCATGCGGAACACGGGGTGTTTGATGAAGCCGGGCTGATCCAGATGGCAGGACGGGCAGGCCGGAGCTTTCAGTATCCGGATGGAGATGTACTGTTTCTGGAATCATCCCGCAGTGCGCTTGTACGGAAGTGCCGGAAAGAAATCCTGGAGGCCAACCGATGCGTTGTCTGATGTGCGGAAAACCAATGACGAAAGAAACCTTCGCAGATCTTTTCCGGGAAGAAGACGTACTGTGTGCGGACTGCAGAGACGGATGGAAACGGATCAGCCGGAGATTTCGGTTTCGGGGAAGAAAAGCATTCGCACTGTATGAATATAATGCGGCATTTTCTTCCTGTCTGCTGCAGTTTAAGGAATGCGGGGACGAGGCATTGAAGACCGCATTTCTGTATCCGGACCGCAGGCTGCTGAAACGGATGTACCGCGGGCGTACGCTGCTTCTGCTGCCAAGCTCGGAAGAAAAGGAGAAAGAACGGGGATTCTCCCACCTCAGAGAATTATTTGAAGGAATCGGGCTTCCGATGACAGAACCGTTTCTGAAAACAGGAGAAAAGTCGCAGAAATCGCTGGGCCGTAAGGAGCGCCATGAGATGGCGAGAGGAATTATCCTGAAACCGGGGGTTGCGCTGCCGCGCCGCTGCGTGCTTGCGGATGATGTGATCACTACCGGATCAACGATGAAAGGGGCTCTTTCGGTACTGCCGGAAGGACTGGATATCCGGATATTTGCCTGTGCTCTGACCCCGTCTCACACATCAGAAGATTCCTTGAACGCCTAAATTAATATAGTTATAATAATTAAGCTGATTCAAAGACAATCAGGAGGTTTTTTATTATGGCTGGAATATTTGACAAGATTCTCAATGTGGACGGACGGCGTCTGAAAGAAATCGAAAAAAAGATCAAGCCGGTGCTGGCACTGGAAGAAAAATATGCCGCAATGAGCGATGAAGAGCTGCAGGCAGAAACACCGCGTTTCCGTAAGCTGCTGGAAGAAGGGAAGACAACGGATGATATTCTTCCCGAAGCTTTCGCGGCTTCCCGTGAAGCATGCCGCAGAGTGATCGGTGAATTTCCGTATCCGGTTCAGGTGATGGGTGCTGCTGTCATGCAGGGCGGTGATATTGCGGAAATGAAGACCGGTGAAGGTAAGACCCTGACTTCCGTCATGGCGGTATATCTCAATGCGCTGGAAGGAAAAGGCGTTCATGTCGTTACCGTCAACGAATACCTGTCTCAGCGAGACAGTGAATGGATGGGCGCGATTCATCGTTTCATGGGACTGACTGTCGGTCTCAATCTCCGACAGCTGACTCCGGCGCAGAAGCGTGCCGCATATAATTGCGATATTACGTATACAACCAACTCAGAGCTTGGGTTCGACTATCTGCGTGACAACATGGTCAAGTCGTCGAAGGACCGTGTACAGCGCGGCCTGAACTTTGCGCTCGTCGATGAAGTTGACTCGATCCTGATTGATGAGTCCCGCACACCTCTCATCATTTCCGGCGGCATGCGGCAGACCGCAAACCTGTATCTGCAGGCAGATCGTTTTGCCAAGAGCCTGAAGGAACAGATTACCGAAGGTGATGAAGTTGTAAAGCCGGGTGAATATGAAATCGATATCAAAGCGCGTACCGTTCAGCTGACGGAAGCCGGTGTCGCCAAAGCAGAACGGGTATTCCGTATAGATAACCTCTATAACCTCGAACATACACAGCTGCTGCACCGTATCGGTCAGGCACTGAAAGCGAACTATATCATGACGAAGGATGTTGAATATGTCGTTGATACCGAAAACGATGAGATCAACATTGTCGACCCGAATACCGGTCGTCTCATGAAGGGACGTGAATGGTCCGACGGTCTTCATCAGGCGGTCTGTGCAAAGGAAGGCATTTCGATTCGTCAGGAGACAACAATCCTTGCGACAATCACATATCAGAACTTCTTCCGCCTGTACAACAAACTTGCAGGCATGACCGGTACCGCAAAGACCGAGGAAGAAGAATTCGTTGAAATCTACAACATGCTGGTATACGAGATTCCGACAAACCGTCCGGTAGCGCGTATCGATTATCCGGATGCGATTTACGGAACAAAGGCGGCCAAGTTCGCTGCACTGGTAAGTGAAGTAAAGGAACGGCATGAAAAGGGACAGCCGGTACTTGTCGGTACAATTGCCGTTGAAACCTCCGAACTCATCCACGACATGCTGAAAAAGGAAAAGATCCGTCACGAAGTGCTCAACGCCAAGAACCATGCAAGAGAAGCCGATATCATTGCCAAGGCAGGTCAGAAAGGTGCGGTTACGATCGCAACCAACATGGCTGGTCGAGGAACCGATATCAAGCTCGGAGAAGGCGTTCGGGAACTCGGCGGTCTCTGCGTGCTGGGCAGTGAGCGTCATGAATCACGCCGTATTGATAACCAGCTGAGAGGACGTTCCGGCCGACAGGGAGATCCGGGTGAATCCCGTTTCTATGTCAGCGTTCAGGATGATCTGATGATCCGGTTCGGAAGTGAACGTCTCGAAGGAATCTTCAAGTCACTTGGCGATACTGCGGTTGAATCCAAGACCGTGACAAAGTCGATCAACTCGGCTCAGCGGCGTGTAGAAGGCGTTAACTTCGATGCCCGCAAACAGCTGCTGCAGTACGATGATGTGCTGCGTCAGCAGCGTGAGGTCATGTATGACCAGCGCAACTTCATCCTCGACAATGAGGATGTGCATACAGCCGTCATCCGGCAGATGTTCAGCCGTGTGATTTCCGATACGGTTGGTGCGAACATCGATCCGGAATCCAGAAACTTTGATCTGAATGTACCAGCTCTGATCAGCTCCCTCAAGAAACTCGGTTTTGACGGTCTGTTTACAGAGAACGAACTGACCGGGAAATCGGCGGAGGATGTGATTTCCGTAATTGAGGAGAGAGCGTGGAATGCCTACGATCAGAAGATTGATCCGGTACGGGAACAGATCAAGAGCTTTGAACGCAATATGTCCCTGGAAGTTATTGACCGGGCATGGGTTGACCATATCGACATGATGTCGAAACTTCGTGATGGAATCGGACTGAGAAGCTATGCATCGGACAACCCCCTGCAGGCATATGTAACCGAGGGATTCCAGATGTTCGAAAACATGATGCATAACATTGCCCAGGATATTGTTGCCTACTGCATGAATATCAAGGTTGTAAAACAGGGCGAAGAACAGAAGGCATAAGAGGAGTAACACAAATGGAACTTTATGAAATGAAACAGGGCGTAGCCCGCTGCCAGGCTAAATTGGAGCAGCTTGGCTCCTCTCTTTGACCTGGACGGCAAAAGAGAACAAATCAAAGAAAACGAAGAAGCCATGAATGCGCCGGACTTCTGGAACGATCAGAAGAAAGCACAGGCACTCATTCGAAACAACAATTCGCTGAAGTCGCTCGTTGAGAATCACGAGAAACTGCAGGCCTCGCTCAATGATCTTGGGGAATCCGTCAATGAACTGAACAGTTCCTTTGATGAGGATCTGGCGGCACTTGTAGAAGAAGAATACCGTACGGTCATGACCGACTTTGATGCATTTGAGATTCAGGTGCTTCTGAGCGGTCCGTATGACAACCATGCGGCGATTCTGGAAATCCATCCGGGAGCCGGCGGAACGGAAGCGATGGACTGGGCAAGCATGCTGTATCGGATGTATGTTCGATGGGCGGAACGACGTGGCTTCAAAGTTACGGTTCTGGACTATCAGGATGGTGAAGAAGCCGGCATGAAGTCCTGCAGTCTGCAGATTGAAGGTCCGATGGCATACGGATATCTGAAAGCAGAAAATGGTGTACACCGTCTGGTGCGCATCTCGCCGTTTGATTCCAATGCCCGCCGCCATACCAGTTTCGCAAGTGTCGAAGTCATGCCGGAGTTTGAGGACGATCTGGATATTGAAATCGATGAAAAGGATCTCGAAACAATTACCATGCGCTCTTCCGGAGCCGGCGGTCAGCACATCAACAAAACCGACTCAGCGGTCAGAATGACTTACAAACCGCTTAACATTACCGTCTTCTGCCAGACGCAGCGATCCCAGCTTCAGAACCGTGAAGCGTGTCTGAACATGCTCAAGAGTAAATTGCTTCAGATCCGGATTCAGGAACAGGCAAAGAAGATGGCGGAGATCAAAGGAGAAGTCAAAGCGAATGAATGGGGCTCTCAGATTCGTTCGTATGTCTTCCAGCCATATACCATGGTCAAGGATCTCAGAACCGGACACGAGGTCGGTAATATTCAGGGGGTTATGGATGGCGATCTGGATGACTTCATCTACAGCTATCTCCGATCTCAGATTTCATAAATAACGTATATACAGTCACATGGAAAAAGAAATTACCTACCAGATGAATCTGAAGGACTGGTCGGTAACCGGTAACGGCAATATAAAGGAAGTCATGACCCGGGAACTGAATCTGTCCCGCAAAGAAATCTCCCGTCTGAAATTTGACGGTGAGATTCTTTTGAACGGGGAGAGAACCAGGGTCAATGATCGGATGCGGGTCGGGGATACACTGACCCTGAGATTTCCGGAGGCTGAAACCGGCAGAGTCCCGATTCTGGAAGCGGAGCCGGAGATCCTGTTTGAAAATGAAGACATGGTCATTGTGAACAAGCCGGCGGGCATTCCGTGCCATCCGGTACATAATCACATCAATGATTCCATGGGTACGATACTGGCATCCTATTATCAGAAGCAGGGGTATGACTTTGTGATCCGTCCGGTTGGAAGACTGGATAAGGATGTCAGCGGTGCAATCATCTACGCGAAAAACCGTCTTGCGGCAGCGCGGCTTTCCAAAGACCGGGAAGACGGCAAGCTGCGGAAATACTACACCGCATTTGTCATGGGTGTGCTTGAGGCAAAGCGCGGTGTCATTGACGCCCCGATCGCAAAAGTTGCGGGACAGCGCAAGCGGATCAGCGGAGAAGAGGAAGGGAAACCGGCATCTACCTACTATCAGGTAACCCGTGAGTTTCACGTTGGAGAAGAATCAATCTCCGTGCTGGCTGTTGAAATTGAAACCGGACGCACGCATCAGATTCGTTCCCATCTTGCGTCCATCGGACATCCGCTTCTTGGAGATGAACTGTATGGCGGTGACATGCGGCTGATGAGACGGCCGGCACTGCACTGCGCAAAGATCAGTTTTCTGACACCGTTTGAGCGAACGGAGTATGAAGCTGACGCGCCGCTGCCGGCAGATTTGAAACGGCTTGTCGAACATCCGGATGAGATCAGCTTTGACAATCCGATTCTTGCGGATGAACTGGAATTGGAAGCCGGCACAAAAGGAATGGAATACGGCGATGCCGGTCAGAAGATCCTCGCGTCGTTGAAACAGACTTCGGAACTGACGGAAGTTGAGGATCCTGCTGTTCCTTCGGAAAATGGAACGAGGACACGACGAAGGATAAGAATTGTTCCGGTTCTGATCATTGCGGCGATTCTTCTGATTGTCATTATTGCGGCGATCATCGCATTCCGTCACTACCACAGTACGATCAGCCGCAATGAGGCGGAGGAACTGTACAGCACGCTGAGAGTTGAATTCAAAAAAGATGCGACGGTGGAATACGGCGGTGATTTTCACCCGAATGATTATGTTGAATCCGCAGAGGGAGAACTCACTGTCAGCGGATCCGTAGACACCAAAAAGCTTGGCAGCCAGGATGTGACATACACTGTCAGCGGTGAAACCAAAGACGGTACGACTGTCAGCAGAGACTTCGTAAAAATCTTTGAAGTAAAAGACACCATCGAGCCGATCATTACGCTGAAAGAAGAGAAAGTCACACTGGCGCTGAATGAAGAATTTGATCCGGAAGACAATGTGGAACTTGTTGAGGATCCGGTTGACGGAAAGCTGAAGTATACCGTAGATCCCGGAGACTTTTCTGCCGATAAGGCCGGTCTCTACACGATCACAGTTACTGCGGCAGATAAAAACGGCAATGAAGCTGTTCGCAGGTTTCGCGTTACGGTGGCCTCGGTGGAGAATGATAAAACAGCTGTGAAAACACTGGAGCCCTCTGCGACGCCTGCTGCTGTAATCGCTGTGGATTCCAAACAGCCGGTTATAACACTCAACGCCATGTCGGTTTCTCTTTCAGAGGGAGACAGCTTCAGCGCAGGGAGTCTGATCGGATCGGTAAAGGATGATATCGATGGGGATCTTCCGTATACGGAATCGCTTGTACCGGGATCCTATACGGTGATTTCTGATGTCGACAGCAGTAAGACAGGGGAATACAGCGTCCTTGTTAAGGCAATCGATAAGGCAGGCAACCAGAGTGAAGTGAGTGCGGCTGTAACGGTAAATCCCAAACCAACGCCTTCTCCTGTGACCGTCAGTTCCGGCGGCAGCGCAAAGGATACGATCTACAACTTCCTGGTTTCTGCGATGGGCTTCAATCGTGCGCAGGCATGTGGTGTTCTGTCGAACATGCACAGAGAATCCCGCTTTAGTCCGACCGCAGATAACGGGCTCGGCTATTACGGACTGTGTCAGTGGGGCAACGAACGGAAAGACAGTCTTATATCCTGGTGCGAAGAAAATGACTATGATTATACGACTCTTGATGGACAGCTTCACTTTCTTCAATATGAAATGCCGCTGTATTATCCAAATACAACGGCACAGTTAAGAGCCTGTCCGAATACGGAAGAGGGTGCCCGCAAGGCGAGCTGGATCTTCGCAATCGGTTATGAAGTTGCGGGTGAAACATACGCAGAAATGTCTCAGGACAAAGCTGCGGAATACTTCAATGAATGAACAGAATGATTTGCAAACACACAGATGATCTGACGGGAAGGCGGAGCCGGC
>JAEEGL012663643.1_pt1 | contig 10391 bp, 11 predicted proteins | sample 9134231 | NCBI WGS metagenome assembly JAEEGL01 (sample SAMN16246548, study PRJNA631951) | gut metagenome | biome: gut microbiome; feature: rumen; material: fiber-attached | host: Bos | place: Iran: Karaj | collected 2018-10
AAAGTATTCCCAAAGGTAACCCAATGGGATAGGGGCATAGTGGACATGCCCTGTTCTGCAGGCTGTATAGAGCAGTTTGCAGGCTCATGCCGCGAAGCGGCGTAACAGAAACCCTTTCCGACGCTGAGTTGGTGAGGGTAGTTCATTCCAAGGTAGATCTCTCAAAGTATGATACATTCACTCAGATGATCGCCGATTTCAAGCAGGGCATGGCATACGCCAACGAGAAGCTTGGGGACACGGATGTGTTCTTTGTAGCAAGCGGAACCTACAACGATGAGGATAACAACGCCAATGCTATTGATGCAGCCCTGTTTATGTACGGCGAAGATAAAATTGTTTACCTCGGTCAGGTTGCATCTGCAGGAACAGCATATCCTCTTTCCCTTAAGGACGGATATCTCTACACAGGCAGCCACCACGGTGTTGTAAAGACCACTGTTAAGGACGGCAAGCTTGTTACTGCTGAGGAGGCCACTGAGACCTTTGATACAGATGGCAATGCCACATACTACTACGGCACAGACAAGGACGCAGCAAAGACTGTGGAGGATGACTCAGAGCTTACAAGAATGTTTGAAGAATATGAAAATGCACAGCCAATTGCATTTGCAGTAGTGAGTCAATAAGTAGGTTATTCGCTGTATATGGTGGGTGGCTATCATCGTAGTGTGTCGCCAAGTGTCGCCCCGTCTGGCGCGCCGGCCCACCGCCCATGGGACCCGCCGCTCGCGCCAAATGGTTTGCGTACCTCCAATAGGCTTTATGTACCTGGGTACGCAAATTTTGGTTGAATCTAGCTAAGTGAGAGATGGGTCTGCGTACCTCCGGTAGTTTTTTTGTACCTGGGTACGCAATTCTTGTTTAAATCTGGATTCTCATATAATTGTTTAAATATTGTATGGAATTGCCACTTAAACATGAAAAACGACCGATTAGACATGACGTATTGATTCCTTGATATTATGGCATTTATAATTTTATTACTTAGAAAAATCAACGGGTATGTGACATCAATTTATTTTAATTCTGTTTCGAGAGAATGGAATCAAGAACTCATACCTGACTGTTATGAAAGGAAGGGTGCGTTATGAGAGAAAAAAGAAAAGTACTGAAAAAGCTTATTGTTGCAATTCTGAGTTTGTCTTTGGCATTTGCATTTTTGGTGACGGGGCCAGGCGTCAAGTCTGATGCTGCTGATGTTCCTAAAGGACTGCAAGTATTAGATGCAAAATACTTTAATTCAAATCCGCCAACGGTGGCTGTTCAGTATATTGATTCTCAAGACAGAACATTGGTGGAAGTGATCGTTGTTAACAAGATACCTGAAGATGGAAATATGAAGATTGAGATTGGTGGAGAGCAGTATTACATCAAACTGATCAGGATGGTTGAAGGTCCACAGGATATTGTTGTTAATAGCGATGGTTCAAAGACTATACCTGCAGATGAAACTGTGATGAAAGTGTTTGGGGAGAAACCTGCTGTTGGAGATTCTGTACAGATTCTTCTGCGAGCATATGATTCCAATGATTATGATAAATTTGATGATGTGCTTGTTGATATAACAGTTCCTGCCGAAGGCAAATCTACTGATAATAAGTCAAGCAATGAAAGCGGCCAAAATGAGAATACCGGCAAAGACGATAATGGTGGTAGCAGTGGCGAAAATGGTGGCGAAAGCGGTGGCAACAAGGAAGATGCCAAGACCATAACTCCGCCCAAGGGCAAGAAGCTTGTATTTACAGGCCAGGCACAGGTCGGTGTTGAAGAAGGACAGGGCTATACCGTAACAGGCAACAAGGCTGTCAAGGTCGGAAAGTACACGGCTGTTGCCAAGCTTAATAAAGGCAATACCTGGACAGATGGAACTAAGGATGACAAGAAGATAATCTATACAATTGATCCCAGGACTAATTCGATAACTGTTAAAAAAACAAAGGTAACCCGGAATTTCAAGAAAAAAGCTCTAAAGAAAATGGCTAAAACCTTTACGCTTCCTAAGGCTAAAGCGGCATTTGGGCAGAAAAACTTATATTATCAGTTCGCCAAAAAGCCTAAGACCGATAAAATTACATTGGACAAAAATGGCAAGGTTACACTCAAGAAGGGGTTAGGGAAGGGAACCTATAGTTTCACCGTTAAAGCGCATGTTCCTGCTGGTTCCACCTACACGGCTGCCACTTCCAAGAAAATAAATGTCAAGGTCGTAGTTAAATAATCATTATTATGGAGGTGTGCCATGCCAAATTGGCTTCGAGATGCAATTTTTTATGAGATTTACCCACAGTCCTTCAAGGACACAAACAATGACGGAATCGGTGACATTAAGGGAATAATTGAGAAGCTCGACTATGTGAAAGAGCTTGGCTGTAATGCGCTGTGGATCAATCCCTGCTATGACTCACCCTTTAAGGATGCGGGCTATGATGTCCGGGATTACAAAAAGGTTGCCCCCAGGTATGGTACCAATGAGGACCTCTACAGGCTCTTTGAGGAGGCCCACAAAAAAGATATCCATGTGCTGTTGGATCTGGTGCCCGGTCACACTTCTGAGGAGCATGAGTGGTTTAAGGAGAGTAAAAAGGCAGAGAGGAATGAATTTTCTGACCGCTATGTGTGGACCAATGGATGGATTGAGGGAATTGCAGGTCATCCCTACATCGGTGGTGAGGCCGACAGGAACGGATGCTACATGCTGAATTTCTTTAAGTGCCAGCCTGCCCTTAACTACGGATTTTTGAACAGAACACAGGCCTGGCAGAAGGCGCCTGACGATCCCGCCTGCCTTGCCACCAGAGAGGCACTGAAGGATATTATGCGCTTCTGGCTTGACCACGGCTGCGATGGCTTCAGGGTGGACATGGCAGATTCCCTGGTAAAAGAGGATGACGACAACAAGTCAGCTACCGGCGCCATCTGGAAGGACATAAGGCAGATGCTTGACAGGGACTATCCGGAGGCTGCCATAATCTCCGAGTGGAGCAATCCCCACCAGGCCCTTAAGAGCGGATTCCACGCTGACTTTTATCTTGACCATAGAGGAAACGGCTATAATACCCTCCTTAGGGATTATGAGACAGAGGGCGGTGATCACAGCTTTTTGAAGAAGGACGGCAAGGGCGATATCATGCGATTTTTGAATGATTATCTGCCCAAGTATGACGATACGAAGGACGACGGCTACATCAGCTTTATCACCTGCAATCACGACACACCCCGGCCTGCCAGGACACTTTCCGATGACGAGCTCAAGGTGGCCTATGCCATGTTCCTTACCCTTCCTGGAGTGCCCTTCATCTACTACGGCGACGAGATTGGAATGAGGTATCTCGATATTCCCACCAAGGAGGGAGGCTACACCAGGACCGGCTCCAGGACTCCCATGCAGTGGGATGGCACACCGGGCCGAGGCTTTTCAAATGCTGAACCTCACAGATTCTACCTTCCGGTGGACTCATCGCAGGATGCACCCACAGTGGAGGATCAGGCAAAAGACCCGTTCTCGCTTCTTAATACTGTAAAAAAACTGACTGCACTTCGCCACGAATATGACGACCTGAAGGCCGACAGCTCTTTTGAAGTAGTATACGCCAAGGAGGGAGAGTTCCCCTTCGTATACAGGAGGGGTAAGCTGTATGTGGCAATAAATCCATCAGATCAGAAGGCCTCTGTTCGCATCACCACGGAGCATGAGAAGGTCTTTGAAATCGGAAGCGCTACAGTAAACGGAGCATCACTTATTATGGATCCCCAGAGCTTTGTGGTTCTGAAGTAACTAATTGAACAAAGAAGATACATGTCAGATCAATAGTTGGACCGCTCTGTACTGAGCGGTCCTTTTAATGTACCAGACATTTGGAATAAGTTCTGCTTATGGCAGGTGAAAATAAATCATTATCGTAAAACATATTGACTTAGTAGGTGAATAGATTGTATCATCATTTTCATGAAGAGCAAACAAAAAGCAAAAAGATAAATGCGGCAAACCTAATAAAAAATATCAGGAGGAGAAAAGGTATGAGCAATTACAAATTTGAGACACTTCAGTTACATGTAGGTCAGGAACAGCCGGATCCGGCATCCGATGCAAGAGCAGTTCCGATTTACCAGACCACATCTTATGTATTCAGAAATTCACAGCATGCAGCTGACAGATTCGGTCTTGCAGATGCCGGAAACATTTATGGAAGACTCACAAATTCAACTCAGGATGTATTTGAAAAGAGAATAGCAGCGCTTGAAGGCGGAAGCGCAGCACTTGCAGTTGCATCCGGTGCAGCAGCAATCACTTATACCATCGAGGCACTTGCAGCCAACGGCGGACACATCGTTGCTCAGAAGACCATCTATGGCGGAAGCTATAATCTTCTTGCACATACACTTCCCCAGTACGGAGTAACAACTACATTTGTAGATGCTCACAATCTCAGTGAGGTTGAGGGAGCAATCAAAGAAAACACTAGAGCGATCTATCTCGAGACTCTTGGAAATCCCAACAGTGATATCCCTGACATCGATACAATCGCAGAGATAGCTCACAAACATGGACTTCCACTTGTGATAGACAACACTTTTGGAACACCTTACCTTATAAGACCTATCGAGCACGGTGCTGACATCGTTGTTCATTCGGCAACAAAATTCATCGGCGGACATGGAACAACTCTGGGCGGAGTCATCGTTGAGAGCGGAAAATTCGACTGGAAGAAGAGCGGCAACTACCCTCAGATCGCAGCTCCCAACCCCAGCTATCACGGAGTATCCTTCTATGACGCTGTAGGACCTGCTGCATTTGTTACCTATATAAGAGCAATCCTTCTTAGAGATACAGGAGCTGCAATTTCACCATTCAATGCATTCCTTCTTCTTCAGGGAACAGAGACTCTTTCCCTTCGTCTCGACAGACATGCAGAGAATACTAAGAAGGTGGTTGAGTTCCTGGCAAATCATCCTCAGGTAGAGAAGGTCAATCATCCTTCACTTCCTGACCACCCGGATCATGCACTTTATGAGAAGTACTTCCCCAACGGCGGAGCATCGATTTTCACATTTGAGATCAAGGGCGGAAAAGAGGCTGCATGGAAGTTCATCGATAATCTGGAGATCTTCTCACTTCTTGCAAACGTTGCAGATGTTAAGAGCCTTGTTATCCATCCTGCTACAACAACTCACTCACAGCTCAGTGATGAGGAGCTTGCAGATCAGGGAATAACTCAGAGCACCATCAGGCTTTCAATCGGTACAGAGCATATAGATGATATTATTGCGGACCTTGAAAAAGGATTTGCCGCAGCAAAATAAACAAAGCAACAAAGAAGAGGCAATCAGTTTTTGGCTGCTTCGGATTTTGCCAGTGCAAGCAGCGTTGACGACGAGCATCTGGACGAAGAAGGACACAGTTTTCTTGCGGGAGCTATTGTAGGAAAGCTTGAAAAAATGAACGTGGTATTTTACCAGTAATAATGTGCTACAATGTTGTTCGAAAGATCACTGTTAATGGAATAGCAAGCTGAGGATGAAGATTTGGAACAACATAAGAGAAGAGTACATTATTCTGGGAAATACCCAAAAAAATTCGAAGAGAAATATAAAGAACATGATCCGGAAAACTATGCAGATACCGTCGCACATGTCATTTCCAAGGGTTCAACCCCTGCAGGAATGCACATCTCAATAATGGTAGATGAAATACTTGATGTGCTCAGGATACAGCCGGGAGAGCAGGGACTGGACTGTACGCTTGGTTATGGCGGACATACGGCAAAGATGCTGGAAAAGCTGGGTGGAAGTGGATGTATTTACGGGCTTGATGTTGATCCGATTGAATCAAAGAAGACCGTTGAAAGATTGCGTGCTGCAGGATATGATGAGTGTCGTTTTAAGTTCAGACTAACTAATTTCGCAAATATAGATGAAGTGTGCAGTGAGGCGGGACAGTTTGATTTCGTTCTGGCAGATCTGGGCGTATCCTCCATGCAGATAGACGATCCTGCAAGGGGCTTTTCATATAAAACAGATGGCCCCCTTGACTTGAGGCTGGACCCGGAACACGGACAGTCTGCAGCAGAGCGGCTGCACAGTATTACGAAAGATGAATTTAAGGGAATGCTTATAGAGAATTCTGACGAGCCTTATGCGGATGAAATAGCGGATAAGGTTTTTAATCTTATGAAAAAAGGTGATCCCATGGATACCACCTTTGCTCTCAGAAAAGCAATAGAATCAGCTCTTTGGAAAGTCCCGGGAGAAGAAAGAGCAGATGCGGTCAAAAAGAGCTGTGCCCGGACTTTTCAGGCACTAAGAATAGATGTCAACAGCGAGTTCGAAGTACTGTATGCCTTTCTGGAAAAGCTTCCCGGTATTCTTAAGCCGGGAGGAAGAGCTGCAATCCTTACCTTCCATTCAGGGGAGGACAGACTTGTAAAACAGTCATTTAAGGCTCTTTTTAAATCTGGTGTTTACTCCGAAATCTCAAAAGATGTGACAAGACCCTCACCACAGGAACAGAGACTTAATCCCAGAAGTAAGTCTACAAAGCTCAGATGGGCGGTAAAATAGCGGGGCATCGCCCCGCTATTTGTATGTTGATTATTGTGATCATTTCTTTAAGGCCCCGACAACTATATATCCGGCCTTTGTATTGCCAAATCCGGCATTATAATAATCCGTTTTTCCACTGTCAAGCTTCTTTGCAGCCGCGTTTGCCTGTACAGGTAAAAAAGTAAATGCAATAACACACACTAACAGCAACGCAAAAATCTGTTTCCCTAATTTCTTCATCCTGTTTTCCTCCTTGCAAATAGCTTTTATTTAACGTATTCGCTATCCCATAAACACAAAAAAATGATAAGGTATATATGTAAGCTTTATCAACTTTTTTATTGCCTTACCAAGTGAAGGTGTTCCGGGGGACAGAGGAAGAGATTATGGAAGACATTTCTTTTGATTTTAGAAAACATGAAAGATCAGGAGAGCTTAATATGCAGGTCTCATCCTTCTTTCGTAAAGAAGGAAATAAGACAGCTTATGTTACTTTTTCAGATAAAAAAAGACAGGCTGAAGGGGAGATACCCAGCTGTAGGATCATCTCCAGCGCTGGTTTTACAGAGGAAGAAGTTGCGGGACTGGAATTATATATGAAGCAGAATCTGGATATGCTGAGTAATATGGCGGCTACTATCGATCCAATCAAGGCATTCATGCAATGATGTACTGAATATCACGGAGAGGGAGGTTGTTCTGATGAATTATATAGCTGAAATGAGAAAAGCAGTGGGGCATGACCTTGTCATGACGGTTGGCTGCGGAGTACTTATAGAAAATGATAAGGGACAGGTTCTTTTGCAGAAACGGAGCGATACCGGACAGTGGTGCGTTCCGGGCGGAGCCCTGGAGCCTGGGGAAACATATATAGAAGCTGCAACTAGGGAGCTTAAGGAGGAAGTCGGTATAACAGTATCTGATCTAAAGCTCTTTGGCCTATATTCCGGTGATGACAGGGAAATCCATTATCCAAGCGGCGATGTGGTGTATTCCCTCTCTGTTATCTTCATTACCAGGAGCTATTCGGGCGAGATATCAGATTCCGATTATGAAGTTCTTGAGCACAGATTCTTTGACAGAAATAACATACCCAAGGATCTTTTTATACCTGACGCCAGGCCTATACTTGACTGGGCTGCAGGGATGAGTGAAGTAGAGGTTAAGTAGGGGAGCCTTCCTTGTCAGGATCCCCGTATGCTTTATAATGAGCAGATGGGAGCCGGTAACTCTTTTCCATATAGGACTGTCGACACCATGTTCAACTTTGGTCCAGATCGTGTTGTGCTTTGGGTGCTATTTCTATTTCAGAAAAAAAGGCAGGATATGATGTGGAGAAAGAAGCCTGCCGGACTATTGGAGTAATGAGGGAGAAGATATGGCAAAAGAAGAAAAAACAAATGTGATGAGAGTTCTTGATGGAAAAAAGGTGGCTTATAAAAGCCATTCCTACAACCCGGATCCTTCCATGAGCGGCGAGGAGATAGCTGCCATTCTTGGGGAAGATGCGGCGAAGGTCTTCAAGACTCTGGTAACACAGGGCAAATCGGGACAGTACTATGTATTTGTCGTTCCGGTACAGGCGGAACTTGATCTGAAAAAAGCAGCTTCCTGTGCGGGAGAGAAGTCTGTCAGCATGATAAAGCAAAAAGAGCTGTTGCCGCTTACCGGTTATGTGCATGGAGGATGCTCTCCGATAGGAATGAAAAAGCAGTTCAGGACATTTATTCATGAGACAGCAACCTCTTATGATAAGGTGTTTGTAAGTGCCGGCAAGGTGGGATATCAGATTGAGCTGTCGCCGGAGGACCTTATAGAGACAGCTGGATGCGGCATAGGTGATTTTGCGATTTTTTAACTTGAAAATCTTGTGAAAAAAGTGTATGGTATACGTGTCTGTACAACTGGCGGATAAGTGGGTAACCACAGGGGAGTACAGAAATTATGATGAAAAGTCGACCGCCTGGGCAACCGCTATAGTGGTATGCCCAGGCGGTATTTTTTACGCATGACTCTGCTTCACGCGTACAAAAAATGAGAGGAGAATCATATGGTAGATTTAGCCAAAGAGATCAGCAGCACAACTTATCCCGGAAGAGGAATCGTCATCGGTACCTCCGAGGATGGAAAGTACGCAGTATGCGCCTACTTCATCATGGGAAGGAGTGAGAATTCAAGAAACAGGGTATTTGTAGAGGAAGGCGAAGGAATCAGGACTGAGGCCTTTGATCCCTCCAAAATGGAGGATCCCAGCCTTATCATCTACGCACCGGTCAGGGTTAGCGGCACATCAACCATTGTAACAAACGGTGACCAGACAGATACAGTATACGAGCTGATGCAGGGGGGACAGAGCTTTGAGGAGTCACTCCGCACCAGGGAATTTGAGCCGGATGCTCCCAACTACACACCCAGGATCTCAGGTATCATGAATGTAAAGAACGGTGAGTACGACTTTGCGCTCTCAATCCTAAAGAGCAACCACGGGGATCCTTCCTCATGTCAGCGCTTCACTTTCACCTATGACAAGCCAAAGGCAGGCGAGGGCTATTTCATCCACACCTATATGGGCGATGGAAATCCACTGCCAAGCTTCGAGGGAGAACCTACACAGGTTACCATTGCAGGAGACATCGACAGCTTCACTAAGACAGTATGGGAGGCACTCAACCCCGATAACAAGGTGTCTCTTTTCACCAGGTACATCGACATCGCAACAGGCAAGGTCGAGAGCAGGATCGTTAACAAGAATGTAAAGTAAAAAAGGAGAAAAGGATGAACGAGATCGAACTTAAATATGGATGTAACCCCAATCAGAAGCCCTCAAGGGTTTATATGGAAAACGGACAGGACCTTCCTATAGAGGTATTGAACGGAAGACCCGGATATATCAATCTTTTGGATGCATTAAACGGATGGCAGCTGGTTTCTGAGCTCAAGAAGGCAACCGGCCTTCCCGCTGCCACAAGCTTCAAACATGTTTCTCCTGCCGGAGCTGCTGTTGGAACACCCCTTACCGACATTGAGAAAAAGATATACTGGGTTGAGGATCTGGGTGAGCTCAGTCCCCTTGCCAATGCATATGCAAGGGCCAGGGGCGCCGACAGGATGTCATCCTTTGGTGATTTCATTTCCCTCTCTGACGAATGCGATGCAGACACAGCAAGACTTGTGAAAAGAGAGGTCTCAGACGGCATAATTGCTCCCGGATACACTGATGAGGCCCTTGAGATCCTGAAGGCCAAGAAGGGCGGCAACTACGCTGTCATCAGGATTGATCCCGATTATGTTCCTGAACAGATCGAGAAAAAGCAGGTGTTTGGTGTTACATTTGAGCAGGGGCACAACTTTATTGAGATCACAGATGAGATGTTTGAGAATATTGTGACTGATAACAAAGATCTTCCCGAGTCAGCAAAAATTGACCTCAAGATCGCCCTCATCACCCTCAAGTACACTCAGTCCAACTCAGTGTGCTATGTAAAGGGCGGCCAGGCCATCGGCATAGGAGCAGGACAGCAGTCCAGGATCCACTGCACAAGGCTTGCCGGCTCCAAGGCAGACAACTGGTTCCTGCGTCAGGCACCCCAGGTACTAAATCTTCCTTTCCTTGATACAATAAAGCGCCCTGACAGGGACAACGCCATCGACCTCTACATCGGAGCGGACTATATGGACGTTCTGGCTGACGGTAAGTGGCAGAACATCTTTAAAGAGAAGCCCGCAGTATTTACAGAGGCTGAAAAGAGAGCATGGCTTGACAAGAACACCGATGTGGCCCTTGGTTCAGATGCCTTCTTCCCGTTTGGGGACAACATCGAGAGAGCTGTAAGGAGCGGAGTTAAGTA
>JAEEGL013656884.1_pt1 | contig 10391 bp, 11 predicted proteins | sample 9134231 | NCBI WGS metagenome assembly JAEEGL01 (sample SAMN16246548, study PRJNA631951) | gut metagenome | biome: gut microbiome; feature: rumen; material: fiber-attached | host: Bos | place: Iran: Karaj | collected 2018-10
GAGGCCAGCCACCTGGGTGGACGTGCCGACCTGATTGAGCTGTGCCGCATCTTCGAAAGGCTACGGGTAGGCGACGGTACGTCGGGAATGAAAGAGAACCCACAGCTGCCCATGCGCGTAGACCACGGCATGACGTTCACCGACGAGCCTGGCGGCATCATGGACGAGTCTTCCCACGGCCACAATGCCGGCTACACCCTGCTCGGCCGCATGTTCGCCCTCGGACAGGTGCAGGGCATCCTCGCCACCGTCGACCGCGAGCTGGGCCTTGAATATAAACAGCCCGGATTCTTTGACTAACGTAACTCGGCGGCCAACAATGGGTACGCAGAGATGTCCCACCTGCGACAAACCACAAGTGAGACGCTTGCGTACATACTCTGAGAAGGTCGGTACGAACTGGTGGACCATTCAGATTAAGTCGCTTAGTCGAATTGGTAACTGACAACTAAAAGATGATTAATCATTATCCAAATTATGAAACTAACTGACATACTGAGCGGCCAGCTGAATGCCGCAAAGTGGGAAGCGAAAGGCTATGAGCTACCCAAGTTTGACATTGCCAAAGTGCGCGAGAAGACAGAGAAGGAGCCCACATGGGTACACTTCGGCGGCGGTAACATCTTCAGGGCGTTCCCTGCAGCAATCTTGAACGATGCGCTGAACACGGGAAAGTATGACCGTGGCGTCATCGTCGCAGAGACGTTCGACTACGAGGTCGTTGACAAGGCCTACGCGCCCTATCAGAACCTGTCGTTGGCCGTATCGCTCTGTTCCGATGGCACCATCGAGAAGAAGGTCATCGCCAGCGTCACGGAGGCACTGAAGGCCGACCCGCAGTTCACCGACTGGCAGCGGCTGGTGGAGGTGTTCCGCAGTCCAAGTCTCCAGATGGTCTCGTTCACTATCACTGAGAAGGGCTACACATGGAATGAGGCCGACCTGGCCCGTGGCTTGAAGCCCGTCTTCGCCATGGGCAAGGTGTGCGCCCTGCTGCTGGAACGCTATCAGGCAGGCGAACTGCCTGTCACCGTGCAGTCGATGGACAACTGCTCGCACAATGGCGACCGCGTAAAGGCTGGCGTCATGGCCTATGCTGAGCGCTGGCTAAACGACGGCTTGGTGACGCAGGGCTTCGTGGACTACCTGAGGGACGAGACGAAGGTGACGTTCCCCTGGTCGATGATCGACAAGATTACGCCACGCCCACACGAGAAAGTGAAAGAGCTGCTTGCGGCCGACGGCTTCGAGGACAACAACTACATCGAGACCGAGCGCCACACGTTTACGGCGCCCTTTGTCAATGCTGAGGAGGTGCAGTACCTCGTCATTGAGGACAACTACACCAATGGCCGTCCCCCACTCCACCTCGGCGGCGCCCTCTACACCACCCGCGAGACGGTCGACAAGGTGGAGACGATGAAGGTGACCACCTGTCTGAACCCGCTCCGCACGGCGATGTCCATCTACGGCTGCATGCTGGGCTACACGCTCATCTCTGCTGAGATGGCCGACGACGACCTGCGCCCCTTCGTTCAGAAGCTGGGCTACATCGAGGCTATGCCCGTGGTGGTCGACCCAGGCGTGCTGAACCCCTACGAGTTCATCGGTGCCGTCATCAACCGCCGACTGCCCAACCCCTTCATGCCCGACGCCCCTCAGCGCATCGCCATGGACACCTCACAGAAGCTGCCCATCCGCTTCGGCGAGACCATCAAGAAGTACATCGCACGTGGCCTTGACATGTCGAATCTGGTGCTCATCCCACTGACGCTGGCCGGCTATGCTCGCTACCTGAAGGGCATTAAGGATGATGGCACGCCCTTCGAACCATCGCCCGACCCCATGTTGAGCGAACTGCAGGCCATCGTCGCCCCCCTCGAGATTGGCAAGGCCGATCAGGACTGGAGCTGCCTGCACAAGCTCTACAGCCGCAGCGACGTTTTCGGTCTGGACCTCTACGACGCAGGACTCGGTGAGCAGATCGAGGGCATGGTGCGTGAGCTCTTCGCTGGCAAGGGCGCCGTTCGCCAGACGCTGCATAAGTACGTGGCAGCACGATAACATGACGACCACTGTATCATCAACAAACGTAGCGCTTCCACAGCATGTGTTGTGGAAGCGCTACGTGTTACGTCGGAAAACGCGCTGAGCGGAATACGGGACTCGAACCCGCGGCCCTCGGCTTGGGAAGCCAATGCTCTACCAACTGAGCTAATTCCGCAACAGGTAAGAAAACGAAAAAAACGGAGGCTACCTGCTTGTCGCCCCCGCTTTTGTGAGCCGACACCCGGACTCGAACCGGGGACCTACGCATTACGAATGCGTTGCTCTACCAACTGAGCCATGTCGGCCTGGCATTCCGTTTCCTTCTGTACACCCTCAGGGGCTCGAACCCTGGACACCCTGATTAAGAGTCAGGTGCTCTACCAACTGAGCTAAGGGTGCGTCCGCTCTCGGAGCCTTTCTTGTTTTGCGGGTGCAAAGGTAGTCTTTTTTTTTGGATCTAGCAAATTTTAAGCCATCTTTTTTATCAGAAGGCCCGTTTTTTTTGACCAGACCCCTGTTTTAACCTGCCAGCAAAGGCGTTGACCATGGTTTTACGCAGAAGAATGGCATGCAGGGGCTCAGTCGATGGGCTGGTAGTTCAGCAGTCGCTGTTCGGCCATCTGCTCGTACTTGGTGCCTGGACGACCATAGTTAGCATAGGGGTAGATGCTGATGCCACCACGTGGCGTGAAGCGTCCAATGACCTCGATGTACTTGGGGTCCATCAGTCGCACGAGGTCCTTCATAATGGTGTTGACGCAGTCCTCGTGGAAATCGCCATGGTTACGGAACGAGAAGAGGTAAAGTTTCAGGCTCTTGCTCTCGACCATCCGCTCGCCAGGGAGGTAGAGGATGGTGATGGTGGCAAAGTCGGGCTGCCCAGTGATGGGACAGAGCGAAGTGAACTCAGGGCAGTTGAACTGCACCCAGTAGTCGTTGTCGGGATGGCGGTTCTCGAAAGTTTCAAGCACCTCAGGACTGTAGTCGGTCGCGTATTGTGTCTTTTTGCCTAACAGTTGTAGGCCTTCGTCTGATCGGGACATGGAGGAAGATGGAGATGAAAGATGAAAAATGAAAGATGAAAAATGATAGATGAGATTTACAGTTGATAGAAGAGCCAGGCGGCGTAGGCAACGTAGGCGGCAGTGAGCACACAGCCCTCCCACCGTGCGACGGTGAGCTTCGTATAGCAGAAGAACCATACGACGAGCATCGAGACGAGCATTGTGGAGAGGTCGACGAGGGTGATGCCACCAATCTGCATGGGACAGATGACGGCCGTCAAGCCAAGAATCATGAGGATGTTGAAGACGTTAGAGCCAATGACATTGCCAATGGCCATGGCCGAACGTCCCTTGCGAGCAGCAACGACACTAGTGGCCAGCTCAGGCAGCGACGTGCCGCCAGCAACGATGGTAAGGCCAATGATACTGTCGCTGACGTTCAGCTGACGAGCCACGAACGAGGCTGCGTCGACGAAGACGTTACTACCCAGCACAAGGCAGGCCAAACCGATGGCTACCCACCCTAAGCTAACCCAGGGAGCAGGAGCGGCTGCAGCCGAGGCTTGTGCGATGTCAGTGACGGGCGCCATCTCTCCCCCACTCTTTCTGGCTAAGCGCAGGGTGTAGGTCATAAAGGCGGCGAAGGCAGCCAGCAGGATGAAGCCGTCGAGACGACTGATGGTGTTGCCAGCAAGGACCAACGAGCCGAAGGCATCGAGACAGAGCACGATGAGCAGCAAGGAGGCACCAACGGTGAAGGGGATGTCCTTACGGACGGTGGCTGGCGCGATGGCCATGGGAGCCACCATGGCAGTGACGCCCACGATGAGCAGCGTGTTCATGATGTTCGAACCGACGACATTACCCACGGCGAGGTCAGGGGCACCCTTCAGAGCCGAAGCCACGCTGACAAAGAGCTCGGGTGCCGATGTGCCAGCAGCGACAATGGTGAGGCCGATGATCATTTCTGGGATACGCATACGACGTGCCAGCGACGAGGCACCATCAGTGAGTCGGTCGGCTCCCCAGAGTACCATCGTTACACCTATTATTATATAAAGGACGTTCAAAAGCAGTTCAAAGGTCATTGGAGTTAGGAGTTAGGAGGTGTGGAGGTGTGAAGGTGAGGAGGTGTGGAGGTGAGAAGTTGTGGAGGTGTGGAGTTGAGGAGTTGTGGAGGTGAGGAGTTGTGGAGGTAAAAGTAGAATAGACCTATTCCCCAATCATTGCGCTCGAAAGGAGTGGAGGGCAAACTCCTAACTCCTAATTCCTAACTCCTAACTCATCCAACTCTCCTAACTCTCCTCCTCGTCCCAGCTGTCGAAGTCAAAGCCCTCGAAGGCTGGTGTCGTGAAGGCATCAATCTGTCGACGGTCCTTTTTGGTGGGTCGTCCGGTGCCTCGTGCACGACCGGCAAAGCCACCGATGCGAATCATCTCAAGCAGTTCGTACTGGTCAGGGGTGGTGACATTCTCGTAGATTTCGGGCAGCAGCTTGGCACCCACGCGCTGTTCAATGGTCTTGAGAACCTTGAAGGTGTAGGTCACTGGCGGTTTGCGTACACCCACCTCATCGCCCACCTTCACCATACGCGAGGGCTTGACGTTGACCCCGTTCACGGCGATGCGCCCGTTCTTACAGGCATCGGCAGCGATGGTGCGCGTCTTAAAGATGCGGGCAGCCCACAGCCACTTGTCTATTCGTGCTTCACTCATGTGGTTGCTGATTTGTCTGTTCTCCCTTTGCCCTTTTCCCCAGTCTGTTATACTGGTTCATGGTGATGTCGATGCCAGCAAGCACAAAGCTGCGCACGACGTCGACAGCCACGTCGATGGCAGGCTGCAGCACCTGCAACTCGTCGGGCGTGAAGCGCCCCAGCACGAAGTCGACCTGTGCGCCGTGGGGAAACTCGTTGCCGATGCCCATCCGCAGACGGGCATACTGCTGGCCAATGAGCTGCTGGATATGTCCCAACCCATTGTGACCGCCATTCGAGCCACTGGCTTTCAGACGAAAGTCGCCAAGGAGCAGTGCCACCTCGTCGCTGACGACGAGCAGCCGCTGCTGGTCGATGTTCTCCTTGTTGAGCCAGTAACGCACGGCATTGCCGCTGAGGTTCATGTAGGTGGAGGGCTTCAGGAGGAACACCTTACGCCCCTTCAGACTCACCTCGGCGACAAAACCGTAACGGCGGTCGTCAAAAACGACATTGGATGCCTTCGCAAAGGCATCCAACACCATGAATCCTGCATTGTGGCGGGTTCCGACGTACTCTTGTCCGACGTTGCCCAGACCAACAATTAAGTACTTGTCCATTTAGGATAGCTGAAATCTGAATCTTGAATCTTAAACTTCAAAAATTCTCAATTTCTTAATGTCTCAATTTCATTATCCTTCAGCCTCAGCGGCAGCGGCAGCCGACTTGGAGGCGCGTGTCTCCTTCACCGAGCAAACAACCACCTGTGCAGGCGTAGCCAGCTCAAGACCCTCGAAGTTCAGGTCAGCGACCTTGATGCTCTTACCAAGACCCAGGTTGGTGACATCGATCTCGAGCACCTCAGGAATCTGCTTGTAAGGAGCCTTCACGTCAATCTTGCGGATGGAAAGGTTCAGCTTACCACCATCGCGGACACCCTGTGCCAGACCGTTCAGCTTCACAGGAATACCAACGGTGATGTCCTTCTGTGCGTTCACCTCGAAGAAGTCGGCATGCAGCAGGGCATCGGTTGTGGGGTGGAACTGCAACTCCTTCATGATGGCCAGGTGCTGCTCGCCGTCGATGTCGAGGTTGACGACATAGACATGGGGTGTGTAGACGGCCTTGCGGAGCTCGGTCATAGGAGCTGCAAACGACAATGCCTCGGGCAGACCTTTCTCGTTCTTCTTCTCACCATAGAGGTTGCAGGGTACCAGACCCTCCTTGCGCAGCTGCTTTGAGGCTTTCTTGCCTGTGGTCTCGCGCTTCTGACCTTTCACATTGATTTCTTTCATAACTTTGTGTTACTCTAAATTAAGTTGTTAATACTGTTGTTTATTGCACTTAATTCGCCATCACACGAAAAAAGCGGTGCAAAGGTACGAATAAAATTGATAAATGATAAAGGATAAATGATAATTTTTCAAAAAAAACGTGTTTTTCTTGCGCAATAGCAGAAAAAAGCGTAAATTTGCACTCGATAAAACCATAAACCCGACATGATTAACAGAGAAATCATAAGAATTAAGATTGTTCAGTTAACCTACGCGTACTATCAAAACGGTAACAAGAACATCGATACGGCGGAAAAAGAGCTCTTCTTCAGCCTCTCGAAAGCATACGACATGTACAACCAGCTGCTGGCGCTCATCGTGGCCGTCACCAAGGAGGCACGACGCAGGCTGGAGGTGCTTCAGGCCAAGGCGCACCGTGAGGGACTGCCTGAGCCGTCGCAAAAGTTCGTATTCAACCGCTTTGCCATTCAGCTCGAGAACAACCGTCAGCTGAACGATTTCATGGAGACACAGAAGCACAAGTGGTCTGACGAGCCAGAGTTCGTAGGACGACTGCTGGAGCTCATCGAGCAGTGCCAGCCCTACAAGGACTACATGGCCGAGACCGAGGACGACAACTACGCCGCCGACCGCGAGCTGTGGCGCCGACTCTACAAGCTGGCCATTCAGGAGAACGAAGACCTCGACGCCGTGCTCGAGGAGCAGAGCCTCTACTGGAACGACGACAAGGAAGTGGTCGACACCTTCGTGCTGAAGACCATCAAGCGCTTCGAGGAGAAGAACGGCGCCAACCAGGAGCTGCTGGCCGAGTACGACAGCGACGAGGAGCGCGACTACGCCCGCAAGCTGTTCCGTGCCACTATCCTGAATGCCGACGACTACCAGCGCCTGATGAGCGAGTCGTCGCGTAACTGGGACTTCAGCCGCCTGGCCTACATGGACATCATCATCATGCAGATAGCCATTGCCGAGATGCTGACCTTCCCATCCATACCCGTCAGCGTCACCATCAACGAGTTTGTCGAGATTGCCAAGTGCTACTCCACCCCACGCAGTGGCTCCTACATCAACGGCATGCTCGACGCCATCGCACGCCATCTGGTGAGCACAGGGCGGATGATGAAGCAGGTCAGGAAGCAGCCGACGGAAGAGTAGTAACCACACTCGCGTCGACTGACCATTTTACACGCCAACAACAGTCTAACAACATCAAAACAAAAACCCAAGTATGACAACCATTTTCTTAGCTGCCCAGGCAGCACAAGGCGGTGGCGGCAGCATGATGAGCTTCTGGCTCATGATCATCGGTATGTTCGCCATCATGTACTTCTTCATGATTCTTCCACAGCGCAAGAAGCAGAAGGAAATCCAGAAATTCCAGAACGAGCTCGCAGAAGGCACACAGGTGGTCACAGGCGGTGGCATCTATGGCACCGTGAAGAGCATCGACCTGACGAAGAACACCGTCGACGTGAAAATTGCCCGCGACGTGGTCATCACCGTCGACCGCAGCTACGTGTTCAAGGACATGGCCAACACCAACCTGCAGAAGTAACTATAGAGAGAGGAGACACCACAACTCATGACGCTTAGTGAAGCCATGCGCAATATCGGGAGGTTCCTGTTCAGCCGAGCTAACAAGGAATTCCTGATCTTCCTCTTCTTCTTTGCCATTGCCGGCGTGTTCTGGCTGTTCGAATCGCTCAACGAGAGCTACGAGCAGGAGCTGAAAATCATGCTCAACTATCGGAACGTGCCCAAGAATGCCGTGCTCACCTCGCTTGAGACCGACACCCTGCACGTCACCGTCACCGACAAGGGCATCAATCTTATACCTTATTTATATAATAAGGAGAAGAAGACCGTCACCATCGACTTCCAGGCCTATGCCCACAACGGCACGGGCACCGTCCCTATGGCCGACCTGCGCAAGAAGCTTGACGAGCTGTTCACCGCTTCGACAAGGATCACGGCCGTCAAGCCCGAGAAGTTCACCTTCACCTACAACAACGGTGAGTGGAAACGTGTACCCGTGAAGCTCATGGGACAGGTGGCCACCGACGAGCTCTACTTCCTGGCCGAGACGCGCATCAGGCCCGACAGCGTCACTGTCTACGCACAAAAGCAGGTACTCGACACCATCGCCTTCATTGCCACAGAGCCCGTCAACGTCAAGGGGCTGCACGACACGCTGACCATTGCCACGCGGCTGGAGCAGCGCACTGGTCTGAAGACAGTGCCTTCAGAAGTCAACGTCAGGTTCGTCACCGACATCCTCACCGAGGGAAGCCTTAGCGGCATTCCCATCGTCGGCATCAACATGCCAGAAGGCAAGGTGCTGCGCACGTTCCCCTCGAAAGTTGAGGTCTATTTCGTCACTGGCATGAAGACCTACCAGACCCTCAAGCCTCGCGACTTCCTCGTCGTGGCCGACTACAACGAGATTGCCCGTAACCAGCTGCCCAAGTGCAACATCTACCTGCGCCAGCAGCCAAAGGGCATCAAGAACGTACGGCTGTCGGCTCAGCAGATCGACTATCTCATAGAGGACCGCCCATGACGAAAACGGCCATCACCGGAGGAATAGGAAGCGGCAAGAGCTACGTCTGCAACCTGATGAGGCAGATGTACGGCGTCAGCATCTACGACTGCGATGCAGCTGCCAAGCGGCTCATGCGCACATCGCCCATGCTGCGCCACCAGCTGACGGCACTCATTGGGTCCGACACCTACCTGCTCGCCGACGACGGCACATGGGTGCTCAACAAGGCTGCCGTCGCGCAGTTCCTGTTGGCATCCGAAAGCAATGCCAAAGCCATCGACGACATCGTCCATCCGGCCGTCGCCGACGACTTCATCCAAAGTGGCATGCAGTGGATGGAGTGCGCCATCCTCTACGAGTCAGGGTTCGACCGCTTGGTTGACCGTGTCATTGCCGTCGTCGCTGACGACGATGTGCGCATCCGACGCATCATGCGACGCGATGACATCACTGCCGACAAGGCACGCCAGTGGATTGCGCACCAGTGGCCGCAGCAAGACGTCGCCAGCCGTGCCGACTTCGTGGTAAGCAACAACGACGGTGACGACATCGTCCAGCAACTCAGAAACATCATTGAGACAAACATATTATAAAACAGAAAACAATGCAACAAACCATTTTAGCCATTGCCGGCAAGCCCGGCCTCTACAAACTCATCACGCGTGGTAAGAACAACCTCATCGTCGAAGCCCTTGACAGCACGCATAAGCGCATACCCGCATTCAGCACCGACCGCATCACCTCGCTGGCCGACATCGCCATGTTCACCGATACCGACGACGTGCCCCTGATGGACGTGCTCGACAGCCTCAAGACCATTGAGGAGGGAAAGACTGCCTCACTCGACCCCAAGAAAGCCGATGGCGACGAACTGCGTGAATTCTTCGCACGCGTGCTGCCCAACTACGACCGTGAGCGCGTACACACCAGCGACATCAAGAAGCTGCTGCAATGGTACAACATCCTCGTGGCTAACGGCATCACCGACTTCAAAGAGGAGATGAAACCCACCGAAGGCGACAACATCGATGACAGAAAAGCGTGAAATCGCCAAATAGTCCAATCGTGGAATAGTGAAATCGTGAAATAGTCAAATCGTCAAATATCAAGATGTTAACACTCAAACTCATTACCGAGGAGACAGAACGCGTCATTCGCGGTCTGGAGAAGAAGCACTTCAAGGGTGCTAAGGAAGCCATCGACCAGGTCATGGCCATCGACAAGCAACGCCGTGAAGCCCAGCAACAGCTCGACCAAAACCTGAGCGAAGCCAAGAAGCTGGCTGCCGAGATTGGCAGTCTGATGAAGGCTGGCAAGCGCGACGAGGCCGATGCCGTGAAGGCTCGTGTGTCGCAGATGAAGGAGACCAACAAGCAGCTCGACGAGCAGATGTCGAATGCTCAGGAAGAGTTGACACGCCTGCTCTGCCAGATTCCTAACATCCCCTACGACGAGGTGCCCGAGGGTGCTGCCGCAGAGGACAACCACGTGGTGAAGAGCAATCTGAAGGAATGCACTGCCGACGACACCGTTGGCAACTGGACCGTCAACCCCTCGCTGGGCATTGACAATCCCCTGCCCCACTGGGAACTGGCCAAGAAGTACAACCTCATCGACTTCGATCTTGGCGTCAAAATCACTGGCGCCGGCTTCCCCGTCTATATCGGCAAGGGTGCACAGCTGCAGCGTGCACTCATCAACTTCTTCCTCGCCGAGGCCAACAAGGCGGGCTACACCGAAATCATGCCTCCCACAGTCGTCAACGCTGCCTCTGGCTACGGCACTGGCCAGCTGCCCGACAAGGA
>JAEEGL013781995.1_pt1 | contig 10391 bp, 9 predicted proteins | sample 9134231 | NCBI WGS metagenome assembly JAEEGL01 (sample SAMN16246548, study PRJNA631951) | gut metagenome | biome: gut microbiome; feature: rumen; material: fiber-attached | host: Bos | place: Iran: Karaj | collected 2018-10
CAGCCCGTGGAAATCCTTTGCTTCAGCGGCTAAGACGGCACCGGCAGGGACGAGCTGCTGAAACTGATTGATGAAGTGATCCGCGCCCGCTGACGGGGCGGAGCGGACAAAGGAAACGGACAGCCGGCTGCAAGCGGCTGCCGGAAAGCCTTCAAAACATAAAACAGAAAAACAATACAAGAAAGTTAGTTCTACCTATTGCATCGTGGAAAGGAACAGTGTATAATCACGAGCCGTGGAATGGGGCGGTGAATACGCGGAGGATCTGTGGGCTGAAGAAACATGAAAGTGGAAGCAGCGCACTGTATTATTCTGCCGACGGCCTGTAAACGTCCTGAAAACAGGGTAAACTGCCGCAATAATCCATATCAAGTGGGAAATAGTGCCTGAAACAGGCTTGATTGAGGAGGAATTGCCCATGCAACTGATCAAGTGTCCCCGGTGCGATCTGAATTATATCCGGGAGGATGAAAAGTATTGTAAGATCTGCCTGAGGGAACTGAAGGGCGAAAAGAATCCGGATGAAGTGGAACTGTGCAGTATCTGCAATGAGGAGCCGGCGCTCCCCGGACGGGACGTATGCCTGTTCTGCCTGAAAGAGATGAACAAAAGCAACAGCCTGCCGGAAGAGCAGGAAGAAGAATCCGGGGAGACGGTGGATACCAACAATATCGGCGATATGGATTCCGTCAGCGGTATGGACGAGATTATTCCGGAAGTGGAAGAAGACTCGGACATTCCCAGCCAGGAATTCGGCGAGATTGAAAACGAACTGAGCCTGGAAGACGTCCGGGAGGACGAGGAGCGGGAAGCGGAAAAAGACGAATCGGAAGACGAGGAATAAAGCATGCGCCTGTTTGCAATCGGGGACCTGCACATGGACGGGGGAAGCAACAAACCCATGGACGTGTTCGGTCCTCATTGGGACAGGCACTTTTTTCATATCAGCGAAAACTGGCGGCGTCTGGTCGGAGAAGAAGACACGGTTCTGATTCCGGGAGATATCAGCTGGGCGATGCAGCTGGAAGACGCGGCCCGCGACCTGGAGGAAATCGGAAAGCTGCCCGGAAGGAAAATCCTGTGCAAGGGAAACCATGAATACTGGTGGAGTTCCATCAGCCGGGTCCGGGCAGTCCTGCCGGAACGGATGATTGCGCTGCAGCACGACGCGTCTGATCTCGGCCCGTGCGCAGTATGCGGTACGCGGGGGTGGCTGTTTCCGACCGATAAAGCGCCGCTGGACGAGCAGGACGCGAAGATCTGCGCCCGGGAAGCACAGCGCCTTTCCCTGGCACTGGATGATGCCGGACGGATCGCCCCGGGAAAACCGATTGTGGTCATGCTGCATTATCCGCCTCTGCTGGCCAGCGACCGGGAAACAGTATTTACCGAAATCCTGGAAGCGCAGCCGAATGTTCGGAACGTTGTTTACGGCCATCTGCACGGCGCCTCCTTCGCGAACGGATTCACAGGAGAACATCATGGCATCCGTTACGACGCGGTCTCATGCGACGGGATTCAGTTTTCCCCAAAGGAAATCCCGTGGCCGTCAAATTCTTAATTTTTTGTAACAAAAAGCACACATACCAGCCAAAGCCGGATCTGAAAATCAGATCCGGCTTTTTTGCGTCCGCAATATATGGTTAAGGGGAACAAAGTCGAACACAATTCAGCTGTTAAATATTACAAAATTATTAAGAATTAATAACAAAAATATAACGTTCAGATTTACAATCGATCAAAATCCTCTTGATTTTTTTCTTGCACCGCGTCTGATTGTGTGCTAAATTTGTGGGGAAAAAGGGAAATGAAACCCAAAAATGAACACAAAAGTGGTAGAAAGGGGAGCGGCAGGATGGATGAGACCCATGCGAACGGTTCGCAGGAAAACGCCGGTTCCCTTGAAAAACAAGGCTCAGGAAGGAAAATCCGCTTTATCGGTTCATTCAATCACAGCCTGGACGCCAAGGGCCGGCTGGTCATCCCGCAGAATTTCCGCGACAAGCTGGGAGAACAGTTCTGCGTGGCGCCTTCCTTTGATTTCAAGTCCATTGCGGTTTATCCGACGGAAATGTGGGAAAAGCGGAACGAAGCCTATGAAAAACTGGGCAAGCTGAATCCGGCGCTGAACCGGTATCTGGAACAGTTCTACGCGCTGAGCTACGACGGGCAGACGTGCGACGGACAGGGGCGTGTCCTGCTGCCGGCCCAGATCCGCCAGAAAATTCTGGGCGAAGAGCGGGACGTCGAAATTACCGGTGCGAACGATCATATCCGCGTGGTGGCGGAAAAGGTCAGCAGCGCAGGCTGGGAGCAGTTCAACACAGAGCTGCCGCAGCTGCTGGAGATGATCGCGGGGCTGGAAACAGGCAATCATGAGTAAATATCTCCGGGCGCGACCGGAAGGAGCACCCGGGACCGGATATCAGGAATATTGACGGAGTGTGAACAGAGATGACAGGGATCCTGACGCGCATGGGCAGAATCCAGGACGTGGCCATCAACTGGCAGGAAGCCAGATACCGGCGGAACGAAAACCGCCAGCAGCAGGCCAGCCTGCACAGGGAACGGATGACGTGCTCGGACACCGTGCGCTTTGACACGCAGTCGCAGGATTGGACAGGCGGCATGGGAATCAGCCCGAGCGGCCGCTTTCAGGTGATTGAATCTGCTGCTCCCAAGAAGAGCTTTTTCAGCAGCGAAGGCGTTCGCTGGGACGTCGCGTGGATCCTCATCATCGCGCTGGCGGTCCTGTGCACAGCCATCCTGCTGGGAAATCTGGCCGGCGTGGGGATGGGCGACCGGGCGCTGAGCAAGCTGGATAAAAAAATCGCCGATATGGCGGGCAAAAACGAGAAACTGCAGACGGAGATCGCACTCAGGAACGACGACGCCAGCGTATATACGGAGGCTGTAAAACTGAACCTGATTTCCTCCAGCGGCGTACAGACGATCCGGCTGACCGCTCCGGAAGAAGCGAAGCTGACAATCTCAAGCGTTTCCTATTCGGGAGTGAACGAATAGCTGCGGTGCATCATCCGCCCTTCGGGACCTTTTCATTCACAGAGGAAGGCTGTTCAACGGACTGCGGAAAAAGCGGACGGAACAAGAACTGAGCGCTGAAATAGCAGGCAAGGAAAAGGTGGTCTGAAATGAAACTTTGGGAACTGCTGACAGAACTGCCCTACGTAGAGGATACCCGGGGGGATATGAACACCGAGATCCGGGGCATTACTTCATCCAGCCGCGAAAAGATTGAGAAAGGGCTGTTTTTCTGTATTGTAGGCGCCAGATTTGACGCGCACGACTATGCGTGGGAAGCGGTGGAGAACGGCTGTATCGCGCTGGTGGTGGAGCATTACGTGGAACTGAATGTTCCGCAGATCCGGGTCAACAACGGGCGGGCTGCCATGGCACGCATCGCGGATGCCTTCTACGGGCATCCTTCCCGCAGGATGCGGATGATCGGCATCACCGGAACCAAAGGAAAGACGACGACCACCTACCTGCTGAAAAGCATTTGCGAAAGCGCCGGGCTGAAATGCGGTATTATCGGCTCTACCGGCACCCTGGTGGAGGATCAGCACCTGGACAGCAAACTGACGACGCCGGACCCCATCGACCTGCAGAAAACGCTGCGGCTGATGGCTGACGAAGGCGTTCAGGTATGCTGCATGGAAGTTTCCGCCCATGCGATCGATATGAACCGGCTGGACGGCATGAGTTTTGAAGTCGGCTGCTATACCAACCTGAGCCAGGACCATCTGGATTATTTCTATACGATGGACCGGTATTTCGAGACGAAGAAACGCTTTTTTACGGACGGAATGGCGCGCAACGCCGCGGTGAACGCGGACGACGAAACATCCGGCAAACTGCTGCCGGACCTGAAACAGCCCCATATTACCTACGGAATCTGCGTGGACGCCGACGTATTCGCCCGGGATATCGAGATCACGGAGGAAGGCGTCCGGTTTACCGTTCAGCTTCACGGCATGAGCGAGGTCCGGATCCATATGCATATGACCGGAATGTTTAACGTATATAACGCACTGGCAGCGACCAGCTGCGCGCTGATTATGGGTATCGCGCCGGACAAAATCCGGGAGGGCCTGGAGGCGGTAACCCGCGTCCCCGGCCGGATCGAAGTGCTTCCGACAGGTACGCCGTACAAGGTCATCCTGGACTACAGCCATTCCCCGGACGCGCTGGAAAATATCCTGAAAACCGTCCGCCAGTTCACCCGGAAGCGCGTTATCGCACTGTTCGGATGCGGGGGAGACCGGGACAAGGGCAAGCGCCCCATGATGGGAGAAATCGGCGGACGGCTGGCGGATTACTGTATCCTGACATCCGATAATCCCCGCACGGAAAACCCCATGGTCATCCTGGCGGCGATCGAGAAGGGAATCAAACCGACCGGCGGACGGTATGAGGTCATCGAAAACCGCCGCGAAGCGATCGCCCGCGCGCTCCGGATGGCCGGGGAAGGCGACGTGATCGTCCTGGCGGGCAAAGGACACGAAACCTATCAGGAAATCATGGGTATCAAACGGCCGTTCGACGAGAAGGTAATCGTGAGCGAACTGCTCCTTGAAATGAAGAAAGAGCAGGAAAACAACGCCTGAACGGCGAATCATAATCCGGTAAGCCTTACGTGAAAGGGATGACGACCGGGTTATGTTCAGAATGACAGGCGCGCTGCTTCTCAGCATGGCAATCGCACTGCTGACCGGGCCGAAGCTGATCGCATATCTCAAAAAGCTGCATTTCGGACAGACGATCTATGAACTGGGTCCCAGCCACCAGAGCAAGCAGGGGACGCCCGTAATGGGCGGCCTGATGATGGCGGCGGGGATTCTCGTTTCCAGCCTCGTTTTTCATCCGGTTCCCTGGGGCGGAGAATGGGATCTGATTATTCCGCTGCTGGCCGTCGCATTTCTCAGCATGGCGGTCGGCTTCGCGGACGATTATATCAAGGCTGTCAAAAAGCGGCACGACGGGCTGAGCCCCTGGCAGAAAATCGCCGGGCAGGTGATCGTGGCAGCCGGATTCAGCGTATACTGCTATTTCAGCCCGGCAATCGGAAGCAGCATCCGGGTCCCGTTTGCCGGTACGGAATGGAATCTGGGTATTTTCTATATTCCGCTGATGACGCTGGTCACGATTTTCATCGTCAACAGCAGCAACCTGCAGGACGGGCTGGACGGACTGCTGGGAACCGTCACCGCCGTCAGTTCATCCGCCTGGGCGGTCATCTGCCTGATGATTGCGGCGATTCCGGCACTGGCTGCCGGAACGGATGCCGCAGGCGCACAGACAACGGCGGTATTCGCGCTGAGCATGGCGGGTGCCTGCGTCGGTTTTCTGCGCTATAACCGCTATCCGGCAAAGACGTTCATGGGCGATACGGGCAGCATGCTGCTGGGGGGCGGAACGGTGGCCGTCGCCATGGTGCTCCGGCTTCCGCTGCTGCTGATCCTGATCTTCTTTACGCCGATCATGAGCAGCGTGAGCGTAATCATTCAGCGGTATTATTTCAAGCTGACCCACGGAAAACGGATTTTCCTGATGAGTCCGATTCATCACCATTTCGAGAAGAAGGGTTATTCGGAGACGCAGATTGTCAGTATGTACGCGGGAATTACGCTGGTACTCAGCCTGATTGCGATCATCAGCATAACGGGAATTTAAGAGTCCGGGGTTCAGGCGCCGGGAGACGGGAACGAGCGGCCGGCAATCAGCGGCCGAAAAGATAAAGGCGGAAAGTATGGATTACGAAGGAAAAAAAGTACTGGTTGTGGGCATGGCCCGGAGCGGCGTCGCGGCGGCACAGCTGCTGCGCGCGAGCGGAGCGGAAGTGACGGTCAACGACAGCAAGAGCGAGGAAGAACTGGGACCGCAGCTCGCGCCGCTGGAGGGGCTGCAGCTGGACCGCCGGTTCGGATGCGGCGCCATGGAACTGCTGGACGGGAAGGACTGCCTGGTGATTTCACCCGGCATTCCGGATACGGCGCCTTTCGTCGTGAAAGCGAAGGAAGCGGGCATCTATGTGATCGGCGAGCTGGAACTTGCGGCACAGCTTTCCCAAGGAAGCCTGGTGGCAGTGAGCGGCACCAACGGCAAGACGACGACCGTATCCCTGCTGGGAGAGATATTTGCCAACAGCGGGAAAGTCACGCACGTGGTCGGCAATATCGGATATCCGTTTTCCCTGGCAGCCCTGGTCAGCAAACCGGAGGATGTGATTGTCTGCGAAGTTTCTTCTTTCCAGATGGAAACCGCGGACACATTCCATCCGCACGTGGCATTGCTGACGAATATCACGGAAGACCATCTGAACCGCCACGGCACCATGGAAGTTTATACCGCCCTGAAAATGCGGATGTTCGCACGGCAGACGGAAACAGACTGGGCAATTTTCAACGCGGACGATCCCGGGCTGAAAGGCCTTTCAGGACAGGTCAGGAGCCATGTGCTGCAGTTCAGCCGCCTTCATGAAGTGGCGGAAGGCGCTTTTGTCCGGAACGGGCAGGTGGTTGCGCGGATCGGCGGATCGGAACGCAAAATCTGCCGGACGGATGAAATATACATTCCGGGTCCGCATAACCTGGAGAACGCACTGGGCGCTGTCTGCGCGGCGATCGCCATGAAAGTGCCGGCACCGGTGATCCGCCACAGCCTGAAAACGTTCCAGGGGGTGGAGCACCGGATCGAGAAAGTTCGGGAACTGGACGGAGTAACCTATATCAACGACAGCAAGGGAACCAACTCGGATTCCACGATCAAGGCCGTGCAGACCATGACCAATCCCACGGTCATCATTCTGGGCGGATATGACAAGCACGCTTCCTTCGACCTGCTTTCGCAGGAAATCAAAAAGAGCGGAACGATCCGTAAAGCGGTGCTGATCGGAGAGACAGCCGGACTGATCCGGAACAGCCTGGAAAGGGCCGGATACCGGGACGTGGAAGACGCGGACAGCCTGGGAGACGCGGTCCGGAAAGCAAGAGCCGCCGCCCGGGAAGGATGGAATGTGCTGCTGAGCCCTGCGTGCGCGAGCTTTGATATGTTCAGGGACTACGAAGAACGCGGTCGGGTATTTAAAGATATAGTGAACGGACTGGAATAACAGACCAGAGTCTAAAATGAGGTGGACATATGGACGGACCGGGAGGTAATCAGCCCAGGAGAAGGGCCGGAGATTCCAACACACCGGGCAATCCTTCGCCCATCAAAGACTGGCAGCGGAATACCTGGTACGGTCCAGCCCCCCAGGACAACAATCCGTTTGACGAACCGGACGAAGCGCCGGAGCTGCTGGAACTGAGATCCGACAACGTCAGGCAGAAATCGGGGGAATTCTGGCAGGAACAGAAGCAGCAGACGGGCTATCTGTCCCCGAATCCGGTTTCCCGGCGCGCGAAAACCGGTCCCCGAAGGAAAGACCGAAAGAAGAAAAAAGAGGGAAAACTTTCCCGGATCCTGGGGAAAGCAATTCTCATCACGCTCGCGCTGGCCGCCGTTACAGTGGCCGTTCTCTATTTCGCCGTGTACCGGGTGCGGGTAATTCTTGTCGACGGTCTCGTTGAGGGGCAATCCCACATCGCACCCAGGGACGTCGTCGAACTCAGCGGGATTAAAATCGGCGACAGCATCCTGTCACTGGATGAGAAGAAAGTGGCGGAAACGCTTCAGTCCGGCGCGATCAGCCGGGGAAAGAAGAACCAGACATATTATTCGCTTGAATTCCGCCATCTGGAACGGACGATGCCGGGAACCGTCACCATTACGGTCAGGGAGCGCGAACCCTGCTGCTGGGTCGATCTGCGGGGAATCATCTATGTGATGGACAAGGAACGGATGATTCTGTGGGAAACGGAAAGCAAAGCCGGCACACCCGTTGATCTTGTCCAGGTCAAAGGGCTGAAGGATAAAAACGACAGCCGGGGCGGCCAGATCATGGAAATCGACTCCAGCGAACAAAAACGGATTTTTGCGGACCTGTTCCTGGAGTTGAAAGTGCTGAAATGCATGGATATGATCCAGGAAGTCGACCTTGGCAACCCCGCGTCGGTGACGATGACCACGCGGAGAAGCGCGGACGCCAGCGGAAACGAATATGTGGTGAGCCTCGGGGACTGCCGGTCCACAAACGCGTCCGATCCGAACGAGGACCGGATTCTGATTCATGCCAAACTGCGGAGTTTCCTGCTCGTGTGGAACAAGCTGCACTCGCTTGCAGGCGGCGAGCTGGAGGCTGTCGAAGCCCGGATCGGCCACCGGATCAACGGAGGCACGATCAACGTAAAAACGCCGGAATCCCCATACTATTCAGCGGACACCGGCGACTGATCCGAAATGTTACAAAACACGGCTAACAATGTAATAAAACGGGAATAAAGACTTGCAATCATATGCCAAACAGCATATAATAACCTATAGTCTGCATTTATATTGTAGGACTAAATCAGGCGATCCGTGCAGGCAGGATCAGACCGGGGAGGAAAGAAACGTATGAAAACGACAGTCGCGGCCATCGACTTCGGGACGAGCAAAATCGTTACGCTTGTCGCTGAGAACAGCGGCAGCCAGCGCTGTGATATCGTTGCCGCCGGTGTCGCCAAATATGACGGGTACCTGGCCGAGGGATGGAACAATCCGGGGCAGCTGGATGAAGCTATCCGCCTCTCCATCAGCGACGCGGAGCAGCAGGCCAACACCCGGATCCGGGAGATTAACGTCGGCGTTCCCGGCGCATTTACCCATGTATACGCGACACAGGTCACCATCTCCCTGAAGGGAACAGATCCGCGGGTAACTTCCGCGGACGTAAAAGCCGCTTTCAATAAGGCGGCGGAAAACCTGACCAATATGCCGGGCGTGGTGGTGCATTCCAGTCCGGCGTGGTTCATGGTCGACAGCGGGAAGAAAACGCTGGAGCCTGTCGGCATGAAAGGGCGGGAAATGACCGCATTTATCAGTTTTGTGGTCGGAAACCGTTTCTTCGTCGACGACGTGACCAACCGGATGGCGGACCTGGGAATTGTGGTAACCGGATTCTATTCCACATCCGCAGGGGAAGCGATGCTTTATCTGAACGAGCAGGACCGGGACCATACTTCGGTGCTGATCGACATGGGTTACCTGAATACGGAAATTATCGGCGTGGAAGGCGACGCCATTATCTACCACAAGATGCTCGAACTCGGCGGCGGGGACATTTCCGTCGCGCTGGCGGAGGAACTGGACATCTCGCTGAGCGCCGCGGAGGATATCAAGCGCAAGTTTGTTTACGGCATCGAGACTTCCGGGGAGACATACGAGGTTCCCGGGACGGACGGGAGCAGGGGCGCCACCTTTACAAGGGAACAGGTCAAGCCGATTATCACCAAATCACTGGACGAAATCTGTGACCAGATTAAGGCGGCGATCGACGACGATTTCGGAAGCCTGGGCAGCTGGAGCAGCGTGTTTATGACCGGCGGCGGCCTCAGCTTCAACAGGGGCGGCAAGGAATACCTGGCCGGCCGGCTGGGAAGGCCTGTCCAGGAGACCCCCAGAAGAACCACCAAGCTCAACAGCCACAGCTTTTCCAGCGCGCTGGGACTGATGGATCTGATTATCGACACGATCGAACAGCAGCGCCAGCCGGCCGCCAGGGCGGGCGGGAAGATCAAGGACTTCTTCCGGAGTCTGTTGGGAGGTTAAAAAAATGATCGAATTCCAGAACGAAGATCAGACCACGTTCGCTTCCATCAAGGTCGTCGGATGCGGCGGCGGCGGCAATAACGCCATCAACCGCATGGTTGACGCAGGCCTGCGTGGGGTGGAGTTTATTTCCATCAATACGGACCGGCAGGCGCTGGGAGCATCCAGCGCCCAGGTCAAGATCCAGATCGGCGAAAAGCTGACCAAAGGACTGGGCGCCGGCGCGGTTCCCGAAATCGGCCGCCGCGCGGCGGAGGAAAGCCGCGAAGAGATCGCCTCCGCGCTGAAAGGCGCTGACCTGGTATTCATTACCGCCGGCATGGGCGGCGGCACCGGCACCGGCGCGGCTCCGGTGGTGGCGGAAATTGCGCACGACCTTGGGACGCTGACGATCGCTGTGGTGACCAAACCCTTCAATTTTGAGGGAAAACAGCGCATGAAAAACGCTGAGATGGGCGTCGAGGAACTGAAGCAGCACGTCGATACGCTGGTTGTCATTCCGAACGACCGGCTGCTTCAGGTGGTCAGCAAACAAACAACGATGCTGGAAGCTTTCCGCATCGCGGACGACGTGCTTCGCCAGGGCATCCAGGGCATCAGCGACCTGATAGCGCTGCCTGCCATGATTAACCTGGACTTCGCGGACGTCAAGACCGTCATGGAATCCGGCGGCATGGCCC
>JAEEGL013805010.1_pt1 | contig 10391 bp, 10 predicted proteins | sample 9134231 | NCBI WGS metagenome assembly JAEEGL01 (sample SAMN16246548, study PRJNA631951) | gut metagenome | biome: gut microbiome; feature: rumen; material: fiber-attached | host: Bos | place: Iran: Karaj | collected 2018-10
AAATCTTCAGATATCTGTCAAAATATAAAAAGGTAAGAAGCAATGCCAACGGGAAATGGGAGACGGCCACAATGCTGAAGTACATCTCCGAAATATGTAGCGTTCTCGGTATATAGGGGATAGAATAGAGGATTCTTTATTCAATAATGAAATCGCATGATTGGTATTGGTGTATGGCAGATTATACCAACCCTGCTTATGGCAACGCATACGGCAGCATGAGGGCATTTGTCGAGGTGGTTGCAAGTATTGCTGACAAGGTGATTGTCGAGGCATTGAGGAATCTTTGGCAAGCAACTTATGACTATATCCACAAAACCATGTGGGGCAACAATGAAAAGGCAAAGGCAGAGTATGAAGCAACAAAGGCACAGCTGATGGCAGTTATTCAGCCTCAGTATGCTATGGCAGCGTAAACAGAGTATTAACCCATAAAAGTATATAGCAATATGGAAATGGCAAAGTATATAATGAGCATTCTGAAAACTCAGTTAATGGTGGTGTGGTCGTGGGGATTTAATAAGCCGATGGCATTAAAGAACGGTTTGCGTTTCAACGTGCAAGGCTTTAAATTTTGTGGTGTGGTCGAGGTCATTTATAACGAAGGGCAAGATTTGTTTGATGTGTCTTTCATTAAGGCTAATAAGGTGGTTAAGTCGATTGATGGCGTTTTCTTTGATATGCTTGTAGATGTCATTGATGGGTATGTCGAAAAAACAGCGGACTACGAAAAGAGGGTTAAGGCACAATATTCATTTTCTTTCTGAAATGAATAAACTCAGTAAACAAAAGGCTTTTAGAATAACTTGATAATAATATCAATCAAATACAAACAGAATTAAATAAAATTGAAGATTATGGCTGCAAGAAATCAATATCGTACAAGTGATTATATGGAATGGGATAGTATGCTTTCACTCATTCGTCGATTATACCGTGATGGCGATTATAGAATGTCGCTGTTAATCGGTTGTGGCTCGTTCTTTGGACTTCGCATAAGTGACTTACTTACTCTTACATGGGCTATGCTCTTAAATGGTGATTCGTTTGTGCTGAATGAGAAAAAGACAGGTAAGCGTAGACAAGTCAAAATCAATAAGGATTTTCAGAAGCATATTAAGGACTGCCACGATGCTTTGAATATCACTAACGACAATCAGAAATGCTTTCTCTCTCAGAAGAAAGTTGTTTATTCAACTCAGCGTGTCAATGTACTGTTTAAGGAGATTAAGGCAAAGTACCATCTGAAGGTAGAGCATTTCAGCACCCATTCCATGAGAAAGACATTTGGGCGCAAGGTGTATGAGAGTGCAGGAAATGATGCTGCAATGGCACTGATGCGGTTGAGCGAACTATTTAATCATTCAAGCCCACGAATAACGAAGGTCTATTTAGGCATTCGGCAAGAGGAACTGTTAAGCACTTATGATATGCTTACGTTCTAATGGTATTGTGTGCGCCGATCTGGCGCACACATAACGCAAAAAAGACAGCCATACGGAGGTGTTGGCGCAAATTTGATTATATTTTCTTAAATAATCACCCATTGGGGAGTGTTCTTGAAGAATTTTGTGTACCTTTGCAATTGCTTACATACGTGAGCAGACATATTGCATAGGAAGCGAATTCGCTTTTGTTCTGATTGGTGCAAAAAGGTCGACCAAACTGAATAAGTAGCATCAGAGTGAAGGATAGAACGCTCCCTCTTTGAGTGTATAATATCATATGGTATCTATACGCACAAGTGAGGCCGTTCATCCCTTATTCTTGCTACAAGGGAGTTTTGGTCGACGCCCTCACCAAAGGATAAGTGGATTGTTTGACCTCACTTCCTTTGTGTATGGCTCAACCGATAACAATTAGCAGCACTGATTGGGTCTTAGGTGCATTAGGTCAGATATGGCACTGATAAGATGCTCAGAATGCGGACATGAAGTTTCAGATAAAGCCTCAACTTGTCCTAATTGCGGTTGTCCTATTGAGAAGGGGCTTGTTTGTAGTGAGTGTGGAAACAGCTTAAATCCTAATGATGAAATATGCCCTAAATGTGGCAATCCAATAGAAAGAAATGTTGTTGGCGAGGGTAAGCCAATAGCGAGATACATATTATTCAGTCTGATTATAGCATTGCTGTTTGGTGGTGGGTATTTTGCATATACGTATTTTGGTAAATCAGACAATCACACAGATGTTAGTGCTGTTAATTCAGATACCGTAAGAAGTGATGCTAATATGTCCGAACAAGTGGATGAGGCAGAACGAGCGGAAGAAGAAAGAAAAATAGAGGCAGCAAGGCAAAGCTATATAGAACGTGAGCAGAAAAGGGAAGAACAAGAAATAGAGTGGCTATATGATACATGGCAGTGTAATATTGATGGTGGGGCATATCTCAAAATAAGCATCAATGCCACCAATCTTACAGAGGTTATGTATATTCCAAGTCAAGGCGAAACAAAAAAAGTTAGGTCATACTATATTGATGGCAATAGATTGTGTACTGATAAAACAAAGTATCGGATTGACAGAGCAAATAAGCGATTACTTGGGGATGATGGCACACCTTTCTCAAGAGTTTCTGCATCAAGTAATGGAACAGTTGGCAATAATGGAGCATATAACAGAGACAACCGTGTTAATTCCAATGCAGATAGTAGAATTGCAAGATTGGAACGAAAAGCGCAAGATGATATCAATGAGTTAAATGCAATGGTTTCGTCAGGAAGGATGCACCCTGCAACGTTAATGTATTTGAAACAAAATTTGCCAAGAGAACTGACGGAACTAATGGAATATTATTCTAATCAAGGCAACACAACGAAATACAATGATTATGCGTATAAAAAACGTGTTGTTTTGGGCGTTTTCAGAGATTTAGGAATGTAATAATCATCAAAAAAATTAAAACTATGGCGTTAATCAAATGTACTAAATGCGGACATGAGATTTCAGACAAAGCAAATGTATGTCCGAAGTGTGGCAATAGAATTGCCATTGTAGAAGAAAAGAAGAACAGCACAACTAAAATCTTAATTGCTGTTGTGCTGTTGGCTCTTTTGGCGTGTGGTGCTTTCTTTTTCCTTAATAAAGGGGATGAGGCTAACAATGAAACTGCCAATGTGAAAACAGCAGAAACAGTAAATGTCAATGAGGCTAATGAGTTTGACAGAAGTAATGCAAAGTTGCTTAAAGTTGTTAAGGTTGAATATGGCAACAGTTTAGCACCACAAGCAGGCAATAACTATGAGGCAAAAAATCTGTGTGATGGTGATAGCACAACAGCATGGGCTATTAACTTAGATAAAGCCATTTATGATGATGATATGCTTTATGGTCCAATGTTTACAGTAAACTGCAAGAAACTATCTCACATAATCATGCGTAATGGGTATTGCAAAAATGCTGATGCTTTCAAAAATAATACGAGGGCAGCAAAGGTCGTGTTTTATAATTATGTGGAAGATGCAGAAGACGATGATGAACGAATATTATACGATGGCTCATTGAGAGATAAGCCAACGCCTCAACGATTAGAAATACCATTAGACAAAGAGGGAAATGACAATATCAAGCAAATTGGCATGATATTCAACACTCAATTCAATGGTGGCTATTATGCAGGGGATAAGTGGAACGACCTTTGTATCTCAGAAGTTGAGTTTTGGGGATTTGAGTAATATTCAAAATGTGTTAGAATATGGCACTTGTTAAATGTCCTGAGTGTGGGCAGATGGTTTCAGATAAGGCTACGTCTTGCCCTAATTGTGGAAACCCCATTAAATCAGAGAATGGCTTAAATTGGAAAACGCCTATTTTATCTTTTGTTGTTTTGCTATTAGTGTTAGGTGGTGCTTATAGCGTATGGCATCTAATTAGAAATAATAGTGAGCAAAACGGAGATATTGAGATAACAGATGAATTGAGTGAGGCAGTACACAGATATGATATGGTGTGGCATTTTCGAGAAGGTTTGTCTGCTGTTTGCAAAAATAGTAAATGGGGTTATATCAATTCCAAAGGCAAAGAAGTTATACCTTGCCAATATAACGGTGCGTGTGATTTCTCTGAAGGTCTTGCATGTGTATATTTAGAAGGGGAAGATTTACCCATTGCATTTATTGACACTAAGGGCGAAATCAAGATAAAAGGCTACTATGGTGATATTATGCAAGGTCAACCTTTTCCTCTATCTTTTATAAATGGCAAATGTTGGGTTTATGATAAGAATAGGGAAATCTTCTATATTGACAAACAAGGGCAAAAAGTAGAAGCCCCCAATAAAGGTGAAGATTATAAAGGTGAGGAAAACGGATATGAAACGTTCTTTGAAAATGAGAAGATGGGTATTAAAGATTCGTTAGGAAATGTCATTATTCAGCCGAAATATTCTTTCATAGATACTTTCTCACAAGGCGTTGCACTTGCACGTCTTGATTGCGCCGACGGAAAAACGATAAATGGATTCGTAGATAAGAGTGGCAAAGACACATTTACGGAAGATGATTTTGAAAAATTGACGGCATACGATAATCAGGAACAAGAAGAGAAAAGAAGAATTGAAGAAGAACAGCAACGTCAAACAGCAGAGGCACGTTTAAACGGAAAAGAAGTGCTTATAACAATGAGTGCTGATGCACATGATGATGAGTTTAGGAATAAGTATTGCAACATTGGTGATGTTTCTAACAGATTTGACCAACTAATATCAAAGAGGTTAAAAGTTGCTGATGGGAAAGTTCTAATCTTTAAGTATGCAGAACTTGACTATAACAACATGAACTTAGATTTTGTGCGTATATTTGTGTTTGATAAGAATGGGCATCAAAGGACGTATGAAGCAATGTCATGTGGTGAGTTTCCCATTTTTGAAGGTGAGCGAGTACAAACGCTTATACATTTGAATTATGGCAGAGGGGATAATCACCTTAATGCTGTTTTCCTTTTAGGGAAAAAGACAGAGACATGTATTAACACAATCACACTAAAATATTCAGTAAGCACAAAAATGAATATTTTGAAATCTGCGGAAATACCTTTGTTTATGGGCGTTTCCGTGGATTTTTCATTTGTTGAGGCTATTACCCACACTCATTTGCCGCAAAATCGGGCTGTTTTTGAATATTTCACGGAAAGTTGATACTATTGTCAATCTTTTGTAGTACCTTTGCATCCGAAAGTTAGTTTACATCAAATTGAAAGAGTAATGGGAACAGTTGATATCGAACAGACAGTAGAAGAAGTCCTGCAAAGTGACAACATTCTATGGGATGGTAAAACACCTTCTTTTGAAAAAGTGGAAGGAATAGTTCGTGATGTTGTAACCAAAGTTACAGAGAGGCATTATTCTATGAATGATGGAGAAATTGATGATTGGCAGGTGTGGGAACATGATATTGTTAGTGAAGTAAATAATAGATTGGAACGTCTAAGCATTGACGAATAAATCCGTGAAAGGGATGCTAAAACGCCCTAATCACCGTCTGAAATAGTAGCATGTATATAATATAATAAGGTGTATGAGTAAAAATCAATTAGTTTTTAATGGGCAAGACGCCCGTAAATCGTTGAGGGTCAACGATGTCCTATTTATAAATTCATCCCCCGTTTTCATCCCCTGACAGGTTAAAAATAGTTGTAAATGCTTAAATATCAAGCCTCAACAATTATCGAGTGGGAATAGGTGGTTCCCTTGAGTCTATTTGAATTCGCCTGGTCCGTATAGTCCAAAGTTGGGGTCTTTCTCCGGCTGCCACGTGCAGACCTTGATAAGGGGTTGATTATAGCTTTTCAATCTCTTCTATGGTTAGTCCTACTCCCTTGGCTATTGTTTCCGCAGGAATACCCAATGCTTTCAAGTTCTTGGCGTTTTCCAGCTTGTTCTGCAAAATCCCTTCAGCCCTTCCTTCTGCTCTTCCTTCAGCCCATCCTTCTATTTTTCCTACATTCCAACCTTCTGCTCTTCCTTCGTTCCATCCGTCACGCTTGGCAGTCTCCCAAACGTCGCGGGCGGCATGGACGCTGACCAAGGCTATAGCGGACAACGAACAGGAGAGCCGCAAAGAATGGCTTTTAGACCGTTGCTGGTTCCGTGGTGCGAACGACAGAAAGATTACCAATTTCAAGTTCTGGCAGGATGGCAGCTATATAGAGACTATCGACTCGTACGAGTTTTATAGGCAGAAGGCTGACTATATACACATGAATCCCGTCAGGCAGGAGATTGTGGAGCGGCCAGAGGAGTACCTGTATAGTTCGGCGCGTGACTATGCAGGGGAGAAAGGCCTGCTGGATGTGGTGGTGCTGCTGTGAGAATGATAGCATTACAAATGCTTATACTCGATGCGGTCGGATTGCAAATCCGACCGAACGGGAGAGCTCTTTTGCAATTGCGAATGGGAATAAGATGCGTGTGGACGGCTACCAGTCCAACAGATTGGCTGTCGCCTCTATCCTGTTTTCTGTCTTGTCGTCGAGTTCAGGGAAGAAGTCGAGGCCTGTCATCTGTTCTATTTCGTCAACGGTACGCACGGCATCGGCCATGGGCTGCTTCTTCCCGATGTTCTGGTACACGAAGCCGATGGCTTTGGCCGTACCCTGACGACACAGCACCACCTTGAAGAAAGCGTCAGGCACCCACACCTTGTTCTTTCCGATAGTCTTCTGCTCGCCTGTGGCCTTGTAGACAGGGCCGCACACGATGTCAATGGCACCGTACTCGCGGGCCCAGTCACGACAGAGTATCTCTACGTCGTTCCACTCATATTTGTTCAGCCCGTGGTTCTGAGGACAGATATTGGTAAAGAGGAATGACTGCTCCATGGCCTGCTTGTCCCATTTGTTGTCGCCGGCAGGACACATGTGGCCCCTGTCGTAGCGCGAGTTATAGTAGTCGTTGTCTGTGGCCCGCGGCGTCTTGATGTCGGCGTCCTCCGTGAATACCTCGTTGTCGCGCAGGTTTGGGCCGTAGGTGTGCGTCCTGGTCAGGTGCCACGCCACCCAGTTGGGTGTCTTCGTCTCCCTGTTGTACGACGTCGTATATCCCTTCCGGCGCAGTATCTGCTCCGGTCGGTCTGTCAATGGTGCAGGTATCTCGTATAGCCTGACCACCTTTGCTTTCTGATTCTTCGGTGCCGCCTCTAGGTCAGCAGTGTTCTCTCTCGCCTGGACGCTATACAAGGCGTTCTTGGCGGTAGCCGCCTCTTCACTTTTATTACCTCGGCATGCCAGCAGTACGGTGACCAGGCCAAGCACCAGCAGCATGTCTGACACAAGTGCCGGCAACAGTTTTCTGTGTTTCTTGCTCATCATTCTTTATGGGATGTATGGATGCGACCATGAGTCCATGCCGCAGCCGGCAGCTCGTGATTCGCTTGTTTCTGATTCATTTGCCATTCTGTCTCAATAGCCCGACAATACGCCCCATCTGGTTGGGAATGCGGATCTGCTGGGGACACTTCGGAAGACAGGCCTCGCAGTCGACGCACTGGTTGGCGCGCTTTTCGGCAGGAATGGCCTGACGATAGTCGTTGATGAAGCGCTGCTGACGTTCTCTGTAGTCGGAAGCTGTTGTCTCAGGCAGTGGCAACAGGTGGTCGTTGACGGCATCGTTGTAGAAACTGAAGTTGTCAGGTATATCCACGCCGTAGGGACAGGGCATGCAGTAGGCGCAGGTGGTACAGGGAATGGTGGGAAAGCCCGCCATCTGGTCGGCGATATTGGCCAACAGCCTGTTCTCGGCCTCGGTACACGCCTCGAGAGGAGAGAAGGTGGTCACGTTGTCGACGAGATGGTCCATGCGGTTCATGCCACTCAGCGTGGTCAGCACGTTGGGATAGGAGCCCACCCAGCGGAAGGCCCAGCGTGCAGTGCTGTCGTCGGGGCGCACGGCCTTCAGCTGGTCAGACAGCTCACCGGCCATACGTCCGAAGGCCCCGCCTCGCAGTGGTTCCATGATGACCGCCTGAACGCCCGTCTTCTCCAGTTTCCCATACAGGTATTCGGCGTCAGCGTCGTGTCGGCGTCCCTGTCTGATAGATGCGTGTTGCCAGTCGAGGAAGTTCATCTGAATCTGCACGAAATCCCAGTGGTATTCGTCCTGGCGGTCCAGCAGCCAGTCGAAGTCGCGCACGTCGCCATGATACGAGAACCCCAGATGCTTGATACGCCCTGCCTCTCGCTCCTTCAGCAGAAACTCCAGTATGCCATTGTCCAGAAAGCGGCCTTTCAGCGAGTCCATGCCCCCACCGATGCTGTGCAGCAGGTAGTAGTCGATGTAGTCCACCTTCAGACGCTCGAACGACTGCTCATACATCCGCTTCGAGTCGTCGTAGCTCCACAGCCGGCGGTTCTGGTTCGACATCTTGGTGGCCACATGATACTTCTCTCTGGGAAACCTACTCAGCGTATTGCCCGTCAGCACTTCCGAGCGGCCCCCCATGTACATCGGTGCCGTGTCGAAGTAGTTGACGCCGTGGGCAATGGCATAGTCCACCAGCTCGTCCACCTGCTCCTGATTGTCAGGCAGTCGCATCATGCCGAATCCGAGCAGCGAGATACGCTCGCCGGAGCCGTGCTGCACACGATAGGTCATACGGTTGTCGTCAGCCGATGCTGTTGACGGCTTCGTATCGCCGGCCCATACTTTCAGCGGTTCAAGAGCCATTGCAGCCACAGCACTGCCAGCCGTGATGCCCAGCCGCTTCAGGAAGTTCCTCCTGTCAATGTTAGTTGTCTTTTCCATTTCTTTATAGTATTTTTTTGACTGCTGAAGCACTATCCTTTTTTTGTAAAAACGTGATCAGCATACTTATTATTGTGTAAGGCTTTGGTTCTGCGTCAATTTAGTTAATGAATCGGATTATTAGCTGTTTTATGCGTTGTTCAAACCCTTCACCGTGAGGGTAAACTCTCTGATATGCAAATGCTTACGGTGAAGGGTTTGTTGGCATTGGAAAAGGAGACGCAGCAGCTCCCCCTCCCATGCAGGGGATGGGTGTAGGGGTGGGGTCGCTAACTTCCAGCATGGTTCATCTGATCTGCCTGCCCCATCGTAAAGTTTGTGGCTGCCCATCGAAAACTTTGATCTCTTCACTTTTTGTGTAAAACCTAAACCTACTGTCTTTCGTGAGAAGCCCACTCAGCTCCGTGAGTAGCCTTCTCAATCTCGTGAGTGGCCTTCTCACGAGAATTACTCAATGACTAACTTGATTATCTCATTGAGTAATTCCAGAAAACCATTGAGTAATTCCAGAAAACCATTGAGTAATTCCAGAAAGGCATTAAGTTTCTGTAGAAACCCATAGGATTTCCAGAAAAAACCATACTCTTTGTATTCTAAACTGAAGCGGCGAAACCCTTCACCGCATCTCTCTGAACAACAACATATTAACTGTCTCGGTGAAGGGTGTATTTATCCCAACTCTGCAACAACTTCAACCTCTACCAATGCTCCCTTAGGCAGAGTCTTGACGGCAACAGCAGAGCGGGCGGGATATGGCACAGTGAAAAACTCTGCATAGACGGCGTTCATATCGGCAAAGTCGTTCATGTCTGACATGAAAACTGTTGTCTTTACCACATTGCTCATTGTGAGCCCGACTTCTTCCAAGATAGCCTTGACGTTGGTCAGGGACTGACGAGTCTGTTCCTTGATGCCTCCCTCCACAAATACTCCCGTTGCAGGATCGATGGGAATCTGACCTGATGTATAGATAAGATTTCTCCGTGTGGTGATAAGTTCCTAAAGCCTCATAACTCATCTTCTTCCTCCATTCCTGGTGTGTAGTCTCTCCATTTGATATCAGAGGTATATAAGGCGGAAATTCCGATGCGTCGGATTTGCAATCCGACGCTGTTGAATATACGTATTTGTAATGCGCTAATCGGACTGCAAGTCCTCATACTCATGGCTGCTGGATTGCAAATCCAGCAGACACCTCACCCACTCAAGCCCCTCTGCAGAAAGGCATCTTGAGAGATTTAGTGAGTATCTCGGTGTGAATTGCACACACAAAGGGTCTGACCCTTCTACACCGCCGCTCGTCATCGTTTACGTTGATTTTTGCAAAATAACGGAGGTAATATTTCGGAGTTTGCATTCTTTTGCCTATCTTTGCAGATAATTACGAAAATCATCTAAGACAACCAAGAAAATGAAAGCATTCAACGACAAGAATTTTGTGCTGGAGACCGAGGTCGCCCAGGACTTGTATCACAACCATGCGGCCAAGATGCCTATCATCGACTATCACTGTCACCTGATTCCTGAAATGGTGGCCAACGACCATCGCTTCAAGAGCATCACCGAGCTGTGGCTGGGCGGCGACCACTATAAGTGGCGTGCCATGCGTACCAACGGTGTGGACGAGCGTTTCTGCACGGGCAAGGACACGACC
>JAEEGL014686499.1_pt1 | contig 10391 bp, 7 predicted proteins | sample 9134231 | NCBI WGS metagenome assembly JAEEGL01 (sample SAMN16246548, study PRJNA631951) | gut metagenome | biome: gut microbiome; feature: rumen; material: fiber-attached | host: Bos | place: Iran: Karaj | collected 2018-10
TGAGAAGGCATTAAAACGTCCGATTGAGAAGAATAAAGAACTTGTAAAGCAGGCGCAACAGAAGATAAAAGAATCTGTAAAGCGGTTGAAAGCCGGTGATCCAACACAGGAAGGTATAGGCGTATTGTACAGAATGGCCGGTTTCTTTGGACAGAGAGCGTACTTTGGCCATAATACCAGGAGATATTCCTCGAAACTTAAGATTGATACTGATAAATGTGTCGGATGTGGATCATGTGAAAAGCTGTGTCCTATGAAGAACATTACTATTAAGGATCAAAAAGCTGTTTCAGGTGACCGGTGTACCATGTGTTATCGTTGTATCAATAAATGCCCCAAGCAGGCAATAACTCTTCTTGGAAAAAGGGTTGTAGAACAGTGCGGGATTGAGAAGTATAAATAATTTAGTAAATGGTATGGTGTGAGGTTCCGTTACCCTCTTGTAGGCGCCCCCATCTGCTTAAGCTCCTGCTTTCTCTGATACATCATCTCATCAGCTCTTTCAAATACATCATGAACCAGCTGATCATCTTTTGTAAGTTCAGAATGACCGATCGCGATAACCACTTCTTTCTTTTTGATGTTATCTTCTATGACGCGGTTTATATCTTCGATCACCTCATGCATAGTATCGAAGCCTTTCTCCTGAAGAATGACTACGAACTCGTCTCCGCCTATCCTGTAGACAGCTCCGTGAGTAAAATACTCGCAGATGAGCGAACATGCATCTTTGATGAGTTTATCTCCGGCAGCATGTCCTAAGGTGTCGTTGACGATCTTAAGTCCGTTAATATCGCATACGACCACGCCTAACTTATCGATATCATTCTGTCTGATCCTCTGGTTAATAAGTGCTTCCGCTTCTGAGTATGCGTGTTTATTTCTGATGCCGGTCAGCGAATCGGTGTTGGCCATGTTTTTAAAGTTGTTTGAATTTGCCTTTTCTGCATCAAGATCCTTTTTCGACAGTGCTTTCAGCATAAACATCAGAAGACTGAAGAAGAGGGCGGAAAAGATCACGGTGAAGGCTATCTGCCTTTTGTTCGTTGCGAGGTTTTTCTCACTGATGCTGCGGATCCTGTCCTGTATAACACTCTCGCGGATAAGGACCACCATCATCCAGTCCGTTTGCTCTACGGGAACATAGACTAAAGTTTCTTCGGTACCGTTGGCTGTAAAGGTTATGCTGCCTTCAACTGCATTGGAAAAATTATCACGGTTTTTGTTTAAGGTATTTTCGTCAATAACATCTTTAAGTGCCGTAAAAAGATTGTGACTTGAAACATACGGTCCCAGCTCGGTGCCTGTAATGTTTTCACCTTTTTTGCTGTACAGTCCGAAATATGTTCTGCCTTCATCTTCAAAAGCGAGCAGATCTACTATATCTCCGACGTCTATCTGGACAAAGCTCGCTTTATAACGCTTGCCTGCTATCGTCAGATCCGGAGTGGGAGCTGCCAGACAAAGCTGTTTTGCAGAGCCGTATATCGAAACCGTGCTGACGTTCTTTTCCTTCATTTCTTCATCGGCAAGGAAAGCGTGACGGCTGCCACCTGTGTAGGTGGTATATTGTGTATGTACGATCTCGTCATCATCTACAAGAGCAAAGCGGTCGAGTGACAATAATGATTTTATATTTCCGAGATTTGCACGCAGTTCTTTTTCCGATCCTATATTCTCGGCATTGATGTATGCCACAGCTTTTTCCATATGAGCAAAGTTATTGTTTATCAGATTGGTGATCGTTTTGGACCGGCGGTCCGCCATCGCTTCAAGATAAAATGAGCTCACTTCTGAAACGGCTGCATTAGTAGCTGAAACGGTCTGTCTGGAAGACAGGATCGCATTCAAGATGATCATGGCCATCAGCATGATGCTTCCTACAACAGCAGTCAGTATGAAGTTCTTTTTGGTTATCAATGTTTTCATCAATCATCACCATACAGCAGCTCAAGCATTATAGCTGCATCTTCCTGATAGATTACCGTTGTTTTCTCATTTGTCTTTTCTTCAAACAGATCACCGGGCTTGTTGCCGTCTGCGATCTTTACTGCAGTCTGGATCGTATCAAATCCGATCGAATAGCAGTCCTGCACGCCGAGGCAATAGATAACTCCGTCCTTGAGATAATGCAATGCTTCCTGATCGTGATCCATGCCGACTATGACTGTGCTGCTTCCTGTTTCGGTCACCGCTCTGGCTGCACCTACAGGATTACTCATGTTGCAGCAGATGATACCATCAAGTCCCGGATTATCCTTAAGTATCTGAATCGTCAGGTCATATGCAAGGTCTACAGAATCCATATCATACTCTGTAGCAACTATTTCCATTTCAGGATATTTTGCGATCGTATCCTTTGCGCCCTTTGCTCTGTCTTCATGACAGGGAGCTCCGACACTTCCGACTAAGATCGCTACTTTGCCTTTATATCCAAGCTTTTCACACAAAGCCTCGGTCAGGTCTACACCGTCTTCATAGTTATGTGTGTTGCCGACATATGCAATTCTCTTGCATCCTTCGGAAGCGTCAGAACTTGAAAAAGTCATGATCTTTATCCCGGAATCAACCATTTCATCCAGGATCGGAGAGATTATCGCTTCATCGGCCACATCGACACCTATCACGTCAAAATCCCTGCCTTTAGCTTCAGCCAGTCTCTTTTTCTGGTCTTCAGCCGAGGCAGCTTCCGGTGCCATGTACTCATATGTGATAGTCACGCCCTCTTCAAGAAACTGTCTCTGGGCATCTTCCATGCCAAGAGCTACCGCATCCCACCAGGGATGGATAGTCTTATATGTAAAATAGAAATTGTAATGATCTTTTTTAGGCTTGTAGTCATCAAGTTCGTGATCAAAGTCTACGGCACTGCTTACAGAATTCGCTGATCCGGAACCGGCCGTATCTTCATGAGCTGTTGCTGCCTCTTTCACATTAGAAGTGGTCTCGGGAGTATTAAAAGAGCATGACGCCAAAACGAACGTCGAAAACAGCATGATCGGTAAAAAGCGTTTTATTCTGAGATGATTTCTCATAATATATGCCTCCGAATTTTAGATAGGTATATTATACTCCTTTTGGGATGAACCTGGGGGACGGGGTTAGGGGTTCATTTTGAAAAAATGACCCCCTAACCCCGTCCCCTAGGTTCACCCCGTCCCTGTTTTTATTTGATTCGGAAAATTGTATAATAAATATGTAAAATTGTTCCGATTTCGGGGTGTTATGAGGGGATATGAAGCCTAAATCCAATCTCAACATAAGATTTCTTTTGAGCGCCACGCTGTTCCTTCTGATGGTGAACTTTTCGCTTGGTCTTATCCTGACGAAAGAGTCCACGGATGCAATGAAGGAGCAGATAGGTAACAGGATGCTGGACGTGTCCAATACCGCCGCCTCTATGCTGAATGGCGACGTGCTGAAAGACATACAGGCGGAGGATGCCAACACTCCGGAATACAAGGAAATACTCGAAACTCTTACTTATTATCAGGACAATATCGATCTAAAATATATCTACTGCATCAGGGATCTCGGAAATAAGGAGTTCGTCTTTACTGTGGATCCGACCGTTGTGGATCCCGGGGTTTTCGGAGAGCCGATAGTCTATACCGATGCTCTCTATCAGGCAAGCCTCGGAACCCCCTCGGTTGATAAGAAACCATACCGTGACAAGTGGGGAAGATTCTACAGTGCATATTCACCGGTCTTTGATTCGGACGGAAAAGTTGCCGGAATAGTTGCGGTGGATTTCAGCGCCGACTGGTATGACTACCAGATAAGGACACAGGCTATCACGACGATAGTTATCACGGTCATTTCGCTTATCTTTGCATCATTCATTCTTATCATAGTCGGTGTGGCTGCTACAAAGAAATTCCGCAAACTCTATCAGGAACTCAATGCCCTTTCGGATGGCATCGAAACTCTGGCGAAGGAACTTGCCGGCAGTGAGGATATAGAGGATCTGGAAGGTTATGAACTCCTGCACTCCGAAGAAAATGAAGCACATAAGGATGAGATGAGCGCGATAAGCGGGAAGATCCGTTCGCTCCAGAAGTACATGGGCGTGGAAATCGCATTCGTAAGAGCTCAGGCATACAAGGATATGCTCACCGGACTTGAGAACAGGACCGCATATACCGAGTATATCGAGAAACTGGAGAATAAGATCAAGAACAAGAGCGCAGACTTTACTGTTGCGATGTTCGATATCAACGGCCTTAAGCAGATCAACGATATCGAAGGACACGATGCAGGCGATGCAGCGATCAACAAGGCTGCGGACATCCTCAGAGAATCCTTCCCTGATGAGAGGATATTCCGTGTCGGCGGTGATGAATTCGTAGTAATACTGGCTAAGACCGGCGCCTCGGTAAAAAAGCTGATGGATGGCTTTGTGAAACGCTATGACGATCTGGGAGCAGTCGATGAAAAGCGCCCGATCATGTCGGCCGGCTATTCGGAACACGATCCCAAAACCGATCACTGCTACCGCGACACCTTCGAGCGTGCAGACAACCTCATGTACGCAAACAAGGAAGCATACTACGAGAAATATGGTGAACCTGGGGGACGGGGTTAGTGGTTGAACCTTGGGGACGGGGTTAGGGGTTCATTTTGAAAAAATGAACCCCTAACCCCGTCCCCAAGGTTCAACCCGTCCCCATAGACCATCAAAGGAGAGCAGATCATGGGATACAAATTTTTCGAGATCACCGAACTGAAAGATTCTTTCAGAACAAAACTTAATACCTTTGTTGCCACCTTGGGCTCTGCGATTTCAGAGGGCGAGAAGATTTCTTTTGCAGACAATGACTTAAGCTATGTTTTGCAGCTTCAGAATGAACGCCTGAAAAACAAAGGCCTTACCATGGAGTATGAGCTTTATGACAGGGCTGATAACCGTAATGCAACGGTAGGATCGGAATGGAGAGATGCGCATTACGAAAGTTTTGTGTGTAACGATCAGATCGGCGTAAAGCGGAAGATCAGCAAAGCGGGCTCAAAACTCTATTCTGATGATAAAAAGAATATCCTCTTCACAACGATAACGGATGTGACAACGGGGATTCATCCTGACAATGAAAACTGCTGTTGTCCAAATTGCGGCAGTGTGAGTACGATAGCACAGCTTCAGGACGGCTGTCCTTACTGCGGCACAATGTATAAGATGGATGACCTTTTTCCGAAAGTAACGGGATATTACTTTCTTAACGATGTAGCTCTTGCCGGCAATGAGGGAAAAAAGGGGATAGGCAAAGCGATACTGATAACTTTTATTGTGATGAGTTTTATTAGGATCATCGCGAGTATTGTGGATCCTAACAGGGAAAGCATAGGTTCATTAATAGGTTCACTAATAGGTTTGATATTTCTTTCGGCGCTTGCCGGTTATGTCTTCTATTCTATATTCCTGGCCATAAGACTTATCGCGGTCGGCTCAAGCCAGTCTGCAGGTAAGTATGGAACGATCGGCTCCAGGAAGAAGTTTGAGCAAAGGATGAAGATGATCACGCCGGAATTCTCCTTTGAATTTTTTGCGAGCAAGGCAATATCTCTTATTAAAACTGCGATATATTCTGAAAATGCGAAGGAGCTTATGTTCTACAGAGGTGATGCACTTGCCCCAGACTTTAAGGATGTGATCGATCTTAACTACGGCGGGGCGCTTGGCCTTGCAGGCGTTAAGGAAGAAAACGGGATGGTAACGGTTGCCACGGATGCCTTCTTTGATGTGCTGTACGAACGTGATTCTAAAGTGATATTCAAAAGGGAAAGGTTCCGCGCAGTCTTCCGCAGAAGGACTGACATCCCCATAAACTTACAGTTTTCAATGACCATGATACAGTGCCCGACTTGTGGCGGCAGCTTCAACGCCATCCGCAACAGAAAGTGCCCTTATTGCGGAAATGAGTACGATATCATTTCGCAGGATTGGATCCTTACTGAGCTTAAGCGAATATGAACCTAGGTGAACCGGGGGGACGGGGTTAGGGGGTCATTTTGAAAAAATGAACCCCTAACCCCGTCCCCCTGGTTCATTTTGCAGATTCGCTTAACCGTACTTGTTGAGATGTCCATGATCCGTGCAATCTGTTTGACTGTCAGGCCCTTTTCTCTTAGTGCTCGAATATAGGCATTCCTTTTCGACTTTTCAAGAGTGGCAGCATCAGAAGCCGATGAGAGATGAGTCATAGATTTAAATATATCCAGAGCTTTTTCGTCAGTTAAATAATGATTTGTTTGACGATGGTCATTTTTAAACAACGGATCATCCTGCAGATCGGTATCTTTTGCAAACAAATGAAGTAAGTAATCCTTTGAGCCGGCGATGTTATAGGCATATGACACGTTGATCAAAGGATTTTTTGCGCCATAAAATGCGCCTATGCTACTCCAAGGATATTCTGACGCGTAACGACACATGTTTGCTTTGACAGGATTATTGTGAATATAGCTGAGCGCAGACAGAAAGGCTCGTTCGGTTTCAATTACCGAACTATAGAAACGGTCTTGAAAAAGATGACCGCTGCGAGAATATTTGTTGTTGTACCAACGGGCAAATAAGGTTCCGAGGCTTTGAAAGAAACTGGACAGCGTGTCGTCCGTAAGTTGAAGCAGTAAGTGGATATGGTTATCCATTAAGCAATAGGCATAAATATCAATATCATATTTCTTTTTGCAATCTGATAGGATAGAAAGAAATTTCTGGTAATCGGAAGCTTCTTCGAAGATGATGTGCTGATTGACAGAACGAAGTATGATATGATATATGCCGGTTGAGCTCAAAACTCTGGGCTTTCTTGGCATAAATATACTCCTATAAGATATAAAATATAGATTGTCAAAACAATTGATTTTAGAAGTATATAATTACCGAAAGAAAATTGCAATATGAAATTGAAAAATGGACCACTAACCCCGTCCCCCAGGCTCACTTAAGTAAATGGGGTATCCAATCCTCTGTAAATCCCATAAGATGAATGTTCACATATGGATATTTGGAAACGAGAGTATTTATATTCTCAACAAATTCATTCCACTCTCTTTTATCAGAAATTAGATGCTTCATGCAACAAATAACGCCAAATATACGTTGATTACCAATATTTGCAAGACGGTCAGATTTATAAAGCTTCGGTGTTTTAGTAAGTTTAACATTATATAATCTGCCATAGTGTGCACAGAGATTTCGAACATAAGCAATTGTTTCAATCCAGCTCTCTAAATAAGAGTATTTGAGATTATATAAATCGGCTATGGTTGCTTTATCGTTTGTATTTAGGTTTTTGTAAAGTCGAGATAGCGTGCCAAAGCTTAAAGTTTCAGCCAAAGCATAAAATGGAATATCGCCATTTTCATAGTTATCCTTGAAATTTCTTATAAAAGGAGAACGGGAATTTCGCTTTATTTCTCTGTTAACATCATTCAGCAGAGAAGCATGATACTCTTCATTTGGCATAATAGATGGATTTTTATATCCTAGGACGCCATAGTTTTCGCATATATGATTAGATAGTCGTGTTCTGAGATTGATTTCAATTATTTCGATTTTTGAAAACAATAACTGACGTAGTTTTGCATTAAAAAGATATAACGATACAATCTGCTCAAAAGAAACTCCATCATGATAATTGCCGTTCTTTTCTTTTAAGCCAATGCTGAATCCCTTAATTAGTCGATAATAGGAAACATCATTTAGAAAACGGCGAGCATATTCTTCATCAGGGATTGATAGACCAATGGATTTTAAATTTTTGATTTGATCATCTATAGACATAGATGGTTGAAGCTGCTTTAACATAAAAAACTCCCTAAATTAAAATGACCCGACGTGGTCCGCATTGTTAAGAGGCGTGTCGGGTACTGTTGCTATTATAATATAATAAATTTGGCGGAAATTCAATATTTTTTGATTTTTAGATAGCTTTTACATAGACCAGTACCTCTGGGGACGCCCAGATGATTCGTACTGGTCTATTATTATGCCCATTTTTAGCGCAAGGAATCTACGTTAGTTACTGAAAAGCGCAAGAAAAGGCATCTACAAATGTTACTTGCTTAAGTTAGTGCATATGGTACTGACCCCATATGCACTCAGCTTGGGCTTTACTGGGGTGCCGTATGGAATCATCATATTATTGGGATATAACTTCTTTATACGATAAACGGATCGTACGCAAAACGGTGTTATGAACCTAGGGGACGGGGTTCGTGGTTCATAATTACGGCACATAAAGAAAAATGTGAAATAGAAATGAAGAGATCGGAATTTGACAGTGTTAAGGACACCTTAGGGACAGGTACCATGTACATTCCTTTTGGTCCCATGCAACCAAATACGATATAATAAGGTTTAGGTGAACCTAGGGGACGGGGTTAGGGGTTCATTTTTTCAAAATGACCCCCTAACCCCGTCCCCTAGGTCCACCCGAAACCCGAAAATGAGCCACAAACCCCGTCCCCCAGGCTCAGCTACAGGAATGGAGAAAAGTATGGCAGATAAAAAAATCACAGCGGAAGATAAGAGAAAACTGGATGCTCTTTTTGAAAGCTATAACCTCATAGCAGATGACACATACGTATTCATCTGTGATATGAAGTATGATTTTTCCCGCTGGTCGAAGGGGCTGGTTGAGACCTTTGGACTTCCGTCGGAGTATATGTATTGTGCCGGGAAGATCTGGGAGGAACATGTTCATCCCGAAGACAGACAGGCATATAACATTGGCATGGAGGCGATTTTTAGCGGCAGACAAAGCGGGCATGATATGCAGTATCGCGCATTGAGACCTAATGGGGAGTGTGACCTGTGTACCTGTCGTGGAACTGTGCTCTATACTAAAAGCGGTGAACCGGAGTTCTTTGTCGGAGCTATCAGAAACCACAGCCAGAAGAGCCATATCGACACTATGACAGGATTGCGTAATCAGTACGGTTTTTTCGCAGATCTTAAGTCATATATACGGAACAAGACGCCCATCAAGATTGGGATGGCGGGGATTTCAAAGCTGACAGAGATCAATGAAATATATGGATATCATACCGGAAATATGATCTTGCAGGATGTCGGCAGATATCTGATGGATAATGTTACAAACCGAGGCGGGACATATCGTTTGGATGGTTCGCGTTTTGCGGTTATTTCCACAATACAGGATGAAGAAGAGTTTGCGGGGCAGTACTATGACTTACGTGCACACTATCGTGAAGGTCTGACATTGGATGGTCAGGAATTCAAACTTGAAATGAATGCCGGAATGCTGGTGCTGGATGATTTCAATGTGGATGACCAGACGGTGTATGCATGCTTAAATTTTGCTTATCAGGAATCTAAGCACAAAAAATATGGCGAGCTTGTGAGGTTTAATTATGAACTGACAGGGGAGAGCAGGACAAAGATCGAAATGCTCCATGAAATAAGAGCTTCTATCACAAAGGGGTATGAGGGCTTTTATTTGCTGTATCAGCCGGTGGTGGATACGAAATCCGAGAAGCTGATCGGGGCGGAGGCACTTCTTCGCTGGAAGAATGATGAATACGGGACAGTGCCGCCGAATATGTTCATTCCCGTACTGGAGAATGATCCTCTGTTCCCTGATCTGGGTGAATGGATCATAAAAACAGCTCTTGAGGACGCAGCGAAGATCATAGAATATTTACCGGACTTTGTGGTCCATGTTAATCTTTCTTATTCACAGCTTGAGAAGAGTGGTTTTGCGGACACCGTATGGCATCTGATAAAGGATAGCGGTGTTGAGTCTAAGCATCTGTGTCTTGAGATAACTGAGAGATGCAGACTGCTTGATATGGAACTTTTGCGAAATGTGATAGTAAAGCTCCGCTCCGGTGGCGTGAAGATTGCACTGGATGATTTCGGTACAGGGTTCTCATCTATCGGACTGGTTAAGAATCTTCCGTTTGATACGATCAAGATAGACAGGAGTTTTGTCAGACATATAGAAGATGATGACAAGGAACAGAAACTTCTGGGCAACTTCACTGAGATAGCAGGCATCTTCGGATCTGATGTATGCGTTGAAGGTATTGAGACATCTGAAATGTGTGATATCGTCCGTGGTTACAGTATCCACAGCATTCAGGGATACTATTATTCAAAGCCTGTTTCTATTCAGGAGTTTATAGAGATGGCCGGGAAGGGCGCAGATTGATGAACCTAGTGGACGGGGTGAACCGGGGGGACGGGGTTAGGGGTGAGCCTGGGGGACGGAGTTAGGGGTTCATTTTTTCAAAATGACCCCCTAACTCCGTCCCCCAGGCTCCCCCCCAACCCCCACCCCCCCGCTTACCCCCGCCCCCAAGATCATCAATCTGCGCCCCTCCCGGCCATCCCTATACACTCCCCGATATAAAAACGGCTTGGATAA
>JAEEGL015248980.1_pt1 | contig 10391 bp, 9 predicted proteins | sample 9134231 | NCBI WGS metagenome assembly JAEEGL01 (sample SAMN16246548, study PRJNA631951) | gut metagenome | biome: gut microbiome; feature: rumen; material: fiber-attached | host: Bos | place: Iran: Karaj | collected 2018-10
CAGATATCTTTAAGTTCATTTTCATTATTTTGCATATATCTCATTATATAACTCTATATATTTCATATATTGCTTATTCTTATCATAACGTTCCTCTGCTTTTCTTCGACAAGCACTGCTAAAAGCACCTTTACCTTTCGCCATTATTTTACAAACGGCTGTAAGCATTGCTTGCACATCATCTTTAGGGACAACAGCTCCAACAGAGGAATAGATTATTTCATTCTCACTTACTATAGACTCGCCATCCAATACAGACTCCACTGACCCACCTGTCTTGAACGTCACCACAGGTGTTCCACATGCCAAAGCCTCTATATTGGTTGTTGGGAAATTATCTTCCAATGTCGGATTTATAAAAACATCAGCCCCTGAATAGTATGCTGCAAGTTCCTCTACGCTATTGGTTCTTCCTATACCAATACATCTTGGCATATTGAATTGTGCCAACTGTTCTTTCGCCAATCCAACCAATACCAATACTTCATCATCGTTTAACATCTCTGGCAATTGCTTTAGATACTGCGTACCCTTCCGCCTGTCAAATGTTGTAGCCATTGCCAGCAACATCTTCTTCCCACTAATTCCCAACCGTTCCTTAACAATGTCATTTGTGGGATGGAACACATCAATATCAATACCATTATTGATGGTAACGACAGGATAATCGCTCAGGAAAGATTCACGAGTTAATTCAGCTAACCACTTAGAAGGAGTAACCAACGTAAGATTGTTTACGCCAGAGAATGCATCCTTTTTATCCTTATAGTTTCTTGTTGTCCTATCAAAGAACCACGTAGGTGGATACTCATGAATAGAAGGACAATCGTGGCACATCGTTTTCCATTTATCGCAATTCGCATAGTCGAAATAGGCGCAATGTCCAGTAAATGGCCAACAATCATGTAAAGTCCAAACAACAGGAATATTGTGTTTCTTTATATAATCAAACAAACGCCCTACATGGATGAAATGATTATGGATATTATGGAGGTGGATGATATCAGGTTTCAGTTCGTCCATCCATTTTATCAACCTTCTTGTTTCTGTCTCGTTATAAAAACCATGATGATCAAATAAACGGGTACGGAGGATGTTGAATTTACGTCTGGGAATAGATTGCAACTTCAATATACCCAAATCACCATTGTCTATTTCCGGTCCATAGGCAGCATAGGCTACAATACCTTTCGTTTCAGAGACCGCCTTCAAATCCCTGACTATTCTACCTGTGCTTCCATGCAAATAGAATGTATTAATCTGTAGTACTTTTAACGCCATTATTTCTACGAATCACTTTACAGGGGTTGCCTGCTGCTATACAGTCTTCAGGAATGTCTTGAATTACTACACTTCCAGCTCCAATTATCGTTCTGTCACCAATATGAACGCCTTTCAATATGATAGACCTTGCACCTATAAGAACATCATCTCCGATCGTAACCGGTTTCGTTTTTGTTTGTTTCCTATCAACTTCTATTACCCTCCTTGCCATATAATCCAACGAATGACAATTTGTGTCCAATATCAGGCAGTCACCACCTATCCTTACGTGGTTGCCTATTGTTATTGACTCGTCACACCAAATACAGGCAGAACTAATTCCCACATCATTGCCAATCGTTAATTTTGCATTAGTATTTACGAATATACACCCTTTTATGTTTCTGCTTATAGGATTAATGGTAGACCCGCTGGTAAAACAGAAATCATCACCTATCAGCAATTGTGCACCTTGATATTTCTTTAAGGTAAAACCCGTGGCAATTTTCATCTTTCTTCCAAACTTCACCCCAGCAAGCGTAAACAAAAAACGGTTATAGTACATAAACCAGAATTCTTTTATCTTTCTGGGGACAAAGATTAAAAAGTAGACTCTATTGACAAATAAAGACCAATACTTATTGAATTTTATGAATAAACTCATTTCGTCACCTTATTATATTCTTCAATAAATAATTGTTTGGTACTTATTCCTTTTTTATAACTATCCAGAACCCTTTCATAAATATATAGATAGTCTGAACGATGATTACTTTTTCGTAAACCATTCATAACATTAAACAAGAATATTTTAGACTTCCATAAAGATTTTATAATCATTCTTCTCCACTTTGTATTACCAAAATAATATGAATCGCCTAAATAGGCAGCAGAAGTTGTTGCATAAAACAAATTTGTTTTTTTGGAAGAGACACCCTCATAGTGCATTATTTTAATAGAAGAATCAACATAACAATTAAAACCGTTTTTGTTTAATAATGTCGACAATGCAATATCCTCTGGACAGAAAAAAAACTTTTCGTCAAAAAAGCCAAACCTCTCAAATACATCTGTATAAATTAGAAATGCTGCGCCAGAAACATTGTATGTTTTATAAATACCAGACTGATTCTCATATTTTGAAGGAAATGGAATCCTTATTCCCATGTTGTGTAACAGAAAGTCAGAAAAAGTATACTTTCTTCTTCCATGAAATTGCACGGATCCATCACCTCTATATAGAACTGGGCTCATTATCGTAGCATCTTTCGTTGTTTCCAATGAATGCAAAAGACTATCCAATACTGGTTCTGTGAACTCTGTATCATCATTTAGGATAAAAGTATATGGTGTAGTTACCTTTGTTAATGCTAAATTATTGTTCTCAGCAAAGCCCCGTATTTCATTACTTTCTATAATATGAACATACGGATAAGTAAGCCGTAATTTCCTTAGATTTTCATCTGAAAACAAATAAGCTACTACATAAATACAATGCGGTACTGTTGTGTATTTTTCTATACTTGGCAAACATCTGTCAAGATTTGCCAATCTATTCATACAGACAATTACTATTGATACTATTTCTTTCATCCTTAATCAACTAATTCTTTTATAACACAAGAACCAAATTCGTCATCAATCATTGAAGAATTCACACCTAAATTATGTTCTATAAACATCCATCTGCATCCTTTGTTTATTATAAATTTATTAAAAGATGTACGATCATTACTATGTAACAATTGGTTATTTTTTACATTAATCATATAATTGCTGCTCGAATTTGCTACATTATCCGCAAATAGGAAATATTCAGGCACCAAAAATCTATTGTTATATTTATACTTATAATTAAACCAAGGTACTATTGTACAGTTTCTAACCGTTAGCATTAATCGCTGATATGAATCGTTAGCTTTCTCGTTATATATATAAATAGATTTACTACAATCTTCAAAATGACAATTATCAAATATCAGATTACCCCTCGTTATAAAAATCGAAATAGAAGCATCAACAAAGGGAAGGAAACGGAAACGTTTATCCGTAAGCAATCTTGGTTTGTATATTCCTGGAAGGCTCCACATACATGTATCAAAAAATGCATTCCCTCTCAAATAGCACGCTCCATTAAATTGGCAACACAAAAACTTTATACTATCAAAGGTTGAAGAAGAGAAGGCATTAGAATAATTGAGAAAATAATCATTTATAAGACAAAAACCAAATCGACTCTTTCCACTATATAATACGGAAGAATTATTTAGCCCATTTGAATCGTTTTTCAAATATGGCCACGTTTGGAATCTACAATTTTGGAAGAGACCTCTAGCAAAAATAAAACCTGTAGCCTCTATAGAATCAGATTCTCCACATCGAATAACAACATTATTATAGCCTTGAAAATCAATTTTTTCAGCATAAAAATTATCGGAATTACCTATTCGTAAGCAAAATGACAATTCTTCGCATGTATGTCGGTCACAAAATATAGAAAAATTTTTCAAGGTATTGGCCTGACATGCAACAACAGCATCTCCTAGAAAATTCAATGCCGCTTCACCATCTTTCAGATTATAAGCAATAATCGCTGCATCAGGGATGTTTTCAAAATTATTCCTGAAATCTGCTGTCATCTGAGAGTTTGAACAGCCGATTATATTAAGACTCGGTGGCAGATTGCTGTTTTTGGAATCTTCATAAGAATTACTAACAGTAATTGGACGAGTAATCTTATACTGACCTTTTAGTAGTAACTGAGTTCTCGTCCTAATCGAAGACTCAATTGCGTTTTCCATAGACGTTGTATCATCATTCTTACCATTACCTACTGCTCCAAACCATTCTGGCCTAAGAAATTCATTTTTTATTGATCCCGAAATAATCCCATTCAACAAATGACCATCATGGAATTCTAATAACAGACCAGTTGGACATTCTATGATTTTACCTTTTAAATCTATATCACTTTCAATCCTACACATAGAATTTGGAGAAATTTTCTCCAAATCTTCCAATGTACGAACTACATTTGCTTTTAGCAAAAAATTCGGCATTAAGGATAAAAAACAAAACAATATTTTATAGTGTTTCAGTAGATTCATAACTATCCACTTCTGAGTACAAAAGGAATACAGACAAAACAATTGCCCACACTAAATGAATAAAACCATTTTCATATATAAAATATGTCGTGCCAAACAGAAAAATATTAACATAAAGAGATATTGTTATTAATGTTCCAATATTTATCTCATTATCTATTCTGCTAATTATATAATAAAAAAGTAAAGACAATAAAGTTAGTAGAATAAAAGTAATGAACAAGCCATAATCCATCACAAAAGCTCCTATATAAGTATAAAAACCATTTGAGACAATATCAAGTAATGAAGTTTGATCATCTATTGTTGTATCATTTATTCCAAAATAAGTATAATATCCTTTTAATGAATGCTCACCTCCAACAAAATCTGTAATCCAATAGCAATCTGTATTAAAGTTATACATGGACTCCCCCAAATATCTAATAAATTGATATGCTGCACCAAGTTCTTCCGTTCCATTGCCAGTTCTATTCAAAGAAATCGAAATAAACAATAATCCTAGGACTCCACCAACAATTAGCGATAATTGTACCAAACGTTTTCTTTGCTGTTCCTCAAACAACTTATAAAAGAGTAAATAATTATATAAAAGTACATAGACAAAAACAACAGTATAATAGCGTTGCCCATTGGCTAAATTGTTAAATAGAGGATTTAATAAAGCAGCTATTAATCCAATTGTTATCCACAATTTCTTTTCTTTAAATGATGTCACATATACAAAAAAGAATGTAGGAGTTATAAATTCAAAATACTCTTCAACAGAATAAAGAATCCTACCTATAAAAGAGAAATACCCACGATTGTCAAAATCAGCAGTCCTATCCTCATAATTAGACGCAAGATTACCAAGCCCTGAAAAAGCTATTTGGATGAGACTCTCTAATAGAGGAAGAAACGAGCAAATTGCTAGAACGACAACAATACCATATACAATACTCTCATTGTATACGACTTTCAATTTTTCGCCATCTATAGGCCGTAACTTCGAGATTGGCAAAAGTCCTATTATGAAAAGAACAAATAAATAAATATAAGGAGTAATTGTTATTTCATTGCTTGTCTGCGTAAAAGGAATTAACGAATAAATAATGCCTAATGCTGCACAAAGCAGCCATATAGAAGAAATCACAATTAGTATGCCATGCTTTCTCTTAATGCTATACGTCAGAAGAAGAATATACAACACAGCATTAATACATGGTAGTATGTATTCGTCATTACTATACATAAAACAATATCTTTATTTTATAAGATATATCTTACCCGCAAATTTATTCCAAACCTCCACAACATATTGGTTCCTGTCCATATAAAGATTTATCACCAAAAATGAAATTAGAATATATAAACCAGAACCTATAAAATATAAATGACTATCAATATCTATAAAATAGAAACATAGGGGAACGACATAAACTATACCTGTTAAAGATTTCCGAGCAAGACTAACAAAATCTATAGATATTTTCATTAACTTTCTAACCAAGAACACTCCAACCATTAAAACAGCTAACTCAGAAATCCCCCATGAAATAGCAGATCCAACAGAACACAAAACTGGTGTCAAGATAAAATTAGCTAACAAACCAAAAAACGCCCCTGTTAAACTTACCCATATTATTGCTGAGCTAGAAGATAATGCCATCAAGAACTGCTGAATAATAATTTGTTCAAATCCAATAATAATTAACAACAATATAACTAATCTGAAAACGAAAACAGCTCCTTCAAATCCCTTTCCTGAAAGTAAAAAAATCATCTCTTCAGCATTCAACTCACAAAAAATAATAATTGGTAGAGAGAAAATTATAACGAGTTCTAAAGTATCTTTAGAAATAGATTGTAAATCCGCATAATTCTTATCCTTAACCAATTTAGCTATTCGAGGCACCATAACTGTAGTAAAAGCAGTAAATACACTCATTATTATAAAATACAATTTTGTAGCTGTTGTAAAATACCCAACCTCTTTGTCACCAGATGTAAAACCCAAGAAAACAGTATTAAATGTTGTATACATGGATGTTAAAATGTTGTAAAAGCCATATGACAACACAGGAAAAAAGTAATAGGACAATTTTAACTTCCTAACATCAAGCTTCCTATATTTTTTTCCATAATTCCAATTAATTACGGCATTAAGAACAATTGTCAAGCATATCAACAAATAGTAAATTTTAGCATCATTTGATGTACGAACAAATAGAAATACAAAAATAACAAAAATACATCTTACAATAACAGATCTTATCGTAATATATTTAAAATCACTCATCCCTTGAAACAACCAATTTGTCATAAACAAGGAAAAGATCAGTTTCAAAGAGCCTATATACAAAAAGTCTTTATACGGTGCGAATTTCTCAAAGGAATACGTTGTGGTGAAAAGAATGAATAAAAATACTATAGTTGTGATTGAATTAATAACAAATAGACTTGAAAAAATTTCATCCCTTTTGGGCTTATCATCTACATATTTCGCTATTGCTCTAACACCATAAGAACCAATCCCCAATGTAGAAAATAAAACATAATAATCTATAATGCTATCAACGAAATTACATATTCCAATATTTGTTACCCCTAAAACCCTTGAAACATAAGGGTATGTAATTAAAGGGAAAACGTAATTACATAATGTTAATATCAAATTGTAGACAAAATTTTTTCTTGTACCTGCCATATAATTTATCTACATAAAACGAATTTGAACATTATGAGTTTCAATTTGATTCATATCAGGTATCTGTTGCCAATCTCCATATAAATCCGTTAAATAAGCAGATGTATTATGGGGAGCATTAAATTCTTTATTTTCGAAAACGATTTTCCTTAAAGGATAAATATTCCTCAAATAACGTTTTGACTTAAAGGATATTCCATAATAAAACCTAACATAATCATGCTTAAATAGATTACCAATTATAATACAAACTGGCAAAACAAAGAAATGGAATACTACATAATAAAATTTAACAGACAAAGGTGTCTTTGAAATATTACTATTTTCTGCAAGAGGTTTATTTATCAGCCTATTCTGATAATGCCTGCAAAAATTGAAAAGAGGATAAAAGAAATGATTGTCACATGGAAATATATCAATCTGAACCCCTTTATAAGAACGTCTTTTATGAATATTACTATCTTGAATATATTCTGATTTCAAATCTCGTAGCACAGCCCAATTATCAAAATATCCGGAATCAGTTTCATGGCATTGCAAAACAATATCTTTGTCTATTTGAGTACCTATCATTAGTTTCTTGAGCTTTTTAAAGTCTTTTATTGGCATCATAACATCCATATCATCATCCCATGGAATAAATCCTCCATGTCGAGCGGCACCTAACAATGTACCAGAATCCAACCAATATATCAAATGATTCTCTTTACAAAAAACATCAAAGAATTCCAAGAGTCTCGTCATTACAATTTGAGCTTTTCTTAAAGTGGATCCTTCTGGGTTATATTTATTTTTTAAAAATACGTTGTCAACCATCATTATTTTTATATAAAAAGATATGCATTCTGTTTCCTGCGTTCTATCTCCGTCAAATCTCGATTTTGTTTTCTATCTTGATATTGAAGTTGAAAGGAGTGTCAAAACTATTTAGCAGAGGATGTTTGGTATCTTTTTCAGAGAGAATCGCCTTATCAGTAGGGATTCTCCAGTCTATTCCAAGAGAATCATCTAGGATGCTAATACCACCATCTGCCTCAGGATGATAGAACTCATCGCATTTATATTGGAATACTGCAGTTTCTGTGAGTACCGCAAACCCGTGGGCAAAACCTTTCGAGATAAAGAACTGGCGATGATTCTCTTCCGTCAGCTCTACAGCCACATGCTGACCATAAGTTTGTGAACCTTTACGGATATCTACAGCCACATCGAGTACAGCCCCCTTCACACAACGTACCAGTTTGCTTTGAGTAAATGGAGGACGTTGGAAATGCAAGCCTCGCATCACGCCATAAGAAGACATCGACTCGTTGTCCTGAACAAAAGTAATCTTTTGTCCAATCATCGGTGTCACCTTCTCATCAAATTCACGTTGCGAGAATGACTCGAAGAAATAGCCCCGAGAATCTTTGAAAACTCGCGGCTCTATTATCAACAGACCATCTATATTAGTTTTTATTACTTCCATTTTCTACGAACACTAATTTTACGAGTATCATATTGACTTTGTTCATAAAGAACCACAAATTATATTTCATCGACATGTTCTTTATACCCAGAACTTAGAAGTTTCGTGTTCAATCCTTATCTCTTGACTGGCATCCTTTAGTTTCTCATATATCTTCGCAGCATAAACTACATCATGCAATGCAAGTCCATAGTTATAATCAATTATACGTTGTTCATCAGAACGTCTTCCAGGATCGCGTCCTGCTAAGACTTCTCCAATCTCATTGTAATCGCGATATTGATTGAAATACTTAAAGCCTTGGACATGTGCAGTGTCATCGCCAAATACCCTGTCAAAAGTAGTATCACAGTTTTGAAGTCCTCTCATATGTACCGGGATGACCGTAACGCCAGATTTGAATGTCTTTTCATCAGGAACCAACAGCCCCTGGGCATTGGTAATGCAGCTGATAAAAACATCTACATCACCTGCCATTGACTCAGCACTGTCAACAATCTCAAAACTTACGTTTTGGTATTCCTTGAATCTTTCGATGAATAATTCTGCCTGATCTTTGTATTTTACCAACTTCACAGGAAAGTGCCGTTCTGGTTCTTGCTCTAAGATACAAAGCATCGTTGCACGTGCAGTATTACCCAACCCCACTATTCCGTATGTTTCAGCATTACTCTTACGAAGAGTTTTGGCTGATACAGCAGCTACAGCTCCTGTCCGCATAGTAGTTATCCAGTCTGTATCAAGCAACGCGAGTAATTCACCTGTTTGTGCATCATACAGCATCATATCACTACCAAGGCTGGGGACAGAATTGAGCAGTCGATGTACCTCCTTCACGCCAAAATAACGTCGCTCAAATTTTATATCAACATCATTTGGCGAAGGAAGTAAACATGGCATAGATGTAAAAAACTCACCATCCTCTGGATGTACACTTATCTTAGCAGGAAGATCTGCTTTTTGCTTTATGGAAAAACTCTCCCGAATCCATTCCACACAAGTAGCAGGAGAGATATCAAGAGAATATATCTGTTGTTGAGTTATTATCTTCATCGCAATCACTTCTTGTTGTCTAATTCTTTGAATGCCCGTATGAACTTGGCATTGTCCTCATGGCTGCGTACAGCAATACGCATATATTGTTTCCCGTCGAAACCTTGCTTGTCAGAACAGTCACGAACCAATATGTTATACTTCTTAAGCATAGTTAGCACAAGCTGGTTGGCGTTCTTCGGGGGGAGAATCTCACAGAGGAAATAGTTAGCCTGAGAGGGCATCACGCGTAAGAAACTGATTTCTTTGAGTTTCTTCTCAAAGTCCTTCCGTTCGGCAATGAACTTCTCACAAGCCCGCTTGTAATCTTTTTCATACTTGGTAAATATCTGCATGAAATACTCAGCGAACGAATTGATGTTCCAGATGCTCACCATTTTCTTCATCTTGGCAATAAGAGCCGTATCTGCAGAACATAAGATACCCAGACGGATGCCCGGCACACCATAGCTCTTACTGATGCTCTTCATCACAACCATTGTGGGATAGGCTTCAAGGATGGTATCATTCAGCAAGGAATTATTCTCATATCCCACACTGAAATCCACGAAACTCTCGTCAACAATCAGACGGATATTCTGTCCTTGACACCAAGCAGCCAAAGCAATCACATCGTCAATGGGAATGAAATTACCAGAGGGATTGTCTGGATTAATGAGCAGGATATTGTCCGCATGGTGCTCACCAAAGAAATCCATCAAATCCTTTGCCGTATAGCGGTAATCAGCATTCTTGGGAATGAAGGTGACAAGATTGTCCTTCTCCCGACGGTTGGGATACTCCTCAAATGTTGGTCTTGTGACTCCTAATG
>JAEEGL017093515.1_pt1 | contig 10391 bp, 8 predicted proteins | sample 9134231 | NCBI WGS metagenome assembly JAEEGL01 (sample SAMN16246548, study PRJNA631951) | gut metagenome | biome: gut microbiome; feature: rumen; material: fiber-attached | host: Bos | place: Iran: Karaj | collected 2018-10
CACATGTCTATGACATCACTTATGGATCGTTACACCCTTCAGAAGACCATTTGGTCATCATCGACGACTCCATCGTACGGGGAACGACATTAAAGGAGAGCATTTTCAAGATTCTCGACCGTCTGCACCCCAAGAAGATCGTGATGGTTTCAAGTTCACCTCAAATCCGCTACCCCGATTATTATGGCATCGACATGTCGCGACTCGAGGAGCTGTGCGCCTTCCGTGCCGCCATCTCACTCATCAAGGAACGCGGTATGCACCAGCTGATTTCAGACACCTACTATGCTTGTAAGAAACGCCCCATGACGACCAACCATGTCAGGGCCATTTATGCTCCTTTCACAGCCGATGAAATCAGTCAACGGATTGTCGAGATGTTGCGCCCCGACGGTATGGTCACACCTGTAGAGTTGGTATTCCAGAGTATTGAGGGTTTGCATGAAGCCTGTCCCCATCACCCGGGCGATTGGTACTTTACCGGTCATTATCCTACTCCCGGCGGTATCCGCATGGTGAACCAAGCTTTTGTCAACTACGTGGAAAGAGAAATCACAGCACATTATTTGCAAGCAAAACATGAATACGAACATGAGAAGAGCGAAGCTGATACTCAATGACGGCAGCGAGTTTTACGGTTGGTCATTTGGCGCAGCTCGTAACATCACTGGCGAGGTGGTGTTCAACACCGCGATGACGGGTTATCCTGAGAGTCTGACGGACCCGAGTTATGCCGGACAAATACTCACATTCACCTATCCGCTGATAGGCAACTATGGTGTGCCGACAGTGGAATCGTCCGCCGACGGCATACCCTTGTTGTTGGAGAGCGACAGGATACACGTGTCCGCTGTGATTGTGGCCGACTATAGTCAGAGATACTCACATTGGAGAGCTAAAGAGTCATTGGCGGAATGGCTCCAACGTGAAGGCGTTCCCGCCTTAACGGGTATTGACACTCGCCGGTTGACCATGCGCCTGAGAGAAAGCGGCGTGATGATGGGCAGAATAGAGATTGAAGGCGCAGCAGATGCTCCTGGCCAGGAAGCGACAGACTACGGGAGCGTGAACTGGGTAGAGCGTGTCAGTTGCCATGAAATCATCACGTATCAACCATCCATCAGCAAGCGCCACCGTGTTGTGCTGGTTGACTGCGGTGTGAAAGCGAACATCATCCGCTGCCTGACCAGACGAGGCATTGAAGTGGTTCGCGTGCCATGGGACTATGACTTCAACCAGTTAGCGTTCGACGGCCTTTTCTTAGCCAACGGGCCAGGCAACCCTGACCATTGCGAGAAGACGGTGAGACACATCAGAACATTCATGAATCATGATACGATAAGGCCATGCATGGGCATCTGCCTCGGCAATCAGTTGCTGGCCAAGGCCGCCGGTGCGAAGACATATAAGTTGAAATACGGACACCGCAGCCATAACCAGCCCGTAAGGTTGGTGGATAGCAACCGCTGTTTCATCACCACACAAAATCATGGTTACGCCGTGGATAGTAGTACGCTGCCCTCCGATTGGGAACCGCTCTTTGTCAACATGAACGACGGGTCGAATGAGGGTATCCGGCACAAGTCAAAGCCATGGATGTCGGCACAGTTCCACCCTGAAGCCTGTTCAGGGCCAACGGATACAGAGTTTTTATTTGATGATTTCGTAAACATGCTAAGATGATGGACAAGACAATCAGTAAAGTGCTGCTTTTAGGCAGCGGTGCCTTGAAAATTGGTCAGGCAGGAGAATTTGACTACAGTGGTACGCAAGCGTTGAAAGCATTGAAAGAAGAAGGTATTAGCACCATACTCATCAACCCCAACATCGCTACGGTTCAGACCTCAGCCGGCATGGCAGACACAGTGTATTTCCAACCCGTGCAGTCTGACATCGTGGAACGTATCATTGAGAAAGAGCGCCCCGACGGCATCCTGCTCTCTTTCGGCGGACAGACGGCCTTGAACTGTGGTGTGGAGCTGTATCAGAGAGATGTGTTCAAACGATTTGGCGTCAAGGTGTTGGGCACACCTGTGGAAGCCATCATCGACACAGAAGACCGTGACCTCTTCGTGCGCAGGCTTGATGAAATTGGTGTGAAAACCATCAAAAGCGAAGCCTGCTCCTCAATCGATGAGGTGAAGAAAGCCGCTGCAACCCTCGGTTTTCCCGTGATATTGAGAGCGGCCTATGCCCTTGGGGGACTCGGCTCCGGCTTCTGCGACAACGAGGAAGAGTTGCAATCCCAGGCAGAAGAAGCCTTCTCGTTCTCGCCTCAGGTGTTGGTTGAGAAATCGCTGAGAGGTTGGAAAGAAATTGAATATGAGGTGGTACGCGACTGTTACGACAACTGCATCACGGTATGCAACATGGAAAACTTCGACCCATTGGGCATCCATACGGGCGAGTCAATTGTGGTGGCGCCGAGTCAGACACTCACCAACGCCGAGTACCATCAATTGCGTGCGCTGGCTATCAAAATTATCCGCCATATCGGTATTGTGGGGGAATGTAATGTACAATACGCCCTCGACCCAGTTTCTGAAGACTACCGCGTCATCGAAGTCAATGCCCGTCTGAGCCGTTCTTCTGCATTGGCATCCAAAGCGACGGGGTATCCGCTCGCGTTCATTGCCGCCAAACTTGCCCTGGGCTATGGACTTTTCGAACTGAAGAACACCGTGACGAAGACCACCAGTGCTTTCTTCGAGCCTGCCCTCGACTACGTGGTATGTAAAATCCCCCGGTGGGACTTGACGAAGTTCAAAGGGGTGAAGCGCGAACTCGGTTCCTCAATGAAGAGTGTGGGTGAAGTGATGGCCATAGGACGCACCTTTGAGGAAGCATTGCAAAAGGGATTGCGTATGATAGGCCAAGGCATGCATGGATTTGTAGAGAACCATGAAATCAAAATCAAGGACATTTCCAAGTCGCTGCATGAACCCACCGATATGCGTATATTCGTGGTGTCGAAAGCGATGAAAATCGGGTACACCGTGGAGCAGATACATCAATTGACGATGATTGACCGTTGGTTTCTCGAGAAGCTCAAGCACATCGTCATTATTGACCAACGGCTTCACGACTTTTCGTATTTGTCGGAATTGGTCACATTCATGTCGCCTTTGGAATTGTTGGAGTATATCGAAGCACCCGAATTCATGGAGTTATTGCATACAGCCAAAATCTATGGTTTCTCCGACTTTCAAATCGCACGCGCCATAGGCCTTGAAAACGACATGCCGATGGAACAAGCCGGACAACTCATCCGCAGTTGGCGCAAAGAGCTTGGCATTTTGCCTGTGACAAACCAAATCGATACCCTCGCCGCGGAATATCCCGCCCAAACGAATTATCTGTATATGTCGTATCTTTAAAAATATATTATTATGTGTGGAATCGTTGCCATATTAAACGTAAAGGAACAAACGAAAGCACTTCGCGAGAAAGCGTTGCGTATGAGTCAGAAAATCCGTCATCGCGGACCCGACTGGAGTGGTGTGTATTGCGGAGGCTCAGCCATTTTAGCCCATGAGCGGCTGAGCATCGTCGATCCGGAGTCAGGAGGGCAACCCTTATATTCACCGGACCGACGACAAGTATTGGCCGTGAATGGCGAGATATACAACCATCAAAATGTGCGGCGTTGGTTTGCCGGGCAGTACGAGTTCCAAACAGGCAGTGACTGCGAGGTCATACTTGCTCTATATAGAAATCTCGCACCCATCCCTTCAACGCAAGATGAGGGAAGCAAACAGATATGCGCATTGTTAGAGCAACTCAGCGGTATTTTTGCCTTTGTGCTCTACGATGAGGAGCGCGACGAGTTCCTCATCGCACGCGACCCAATCGGCGTGATACCCCTTTATATCGGATACGACAATGATGGCACATTGTATGTGGCTTCAGAAATGAAAGCCCTCGAAGGACAATGCGAGCATTATGAGCCGTTCCTACCCGGTCACTATTATTGGAGTCGCGAGCCGGGCATGAAACGGTATTACCAACGCGACTGGTTCGACTATGAGGCGGTGAAGGACAACCCATCCAGCGTCTCTGACATCCATGACGCTTTAGAGAATGCCGTGCGCCGCCAACTGATGTCAGACGTCCCTTATGGCGTGTTGCTATCAGGCGGTCTTGACTCTTCTGTCATCTCCGCCATCGCCGAGAAATACGCTGCGATGCGCGTTGAAGATGATTCCCGCACTAAAGCCTATTGGCCTCGATTACACTCCTTCGCAGTGGGTTTGAAAGGAGCGCCCGACCTGGCGAAAGCCCGTTTGGTAGCCGACCATATCGGCACAGTTCACCATGAAATCAACTACACCATCCAAGAAGGCCTCGATGCCATCCGCGATGTCATCTACTATATTGAAACCTATGACGTGACCACAGTGCGGGCCTCGACGCCGATGTACCTGCTTGCCCGCGTCATCAAATCTATGGGCATTAAGATGGTGCTCTCGGGCGAGGGGGCAGACGAGGTATTTGGCGGCTATCTCTATTTCCACAAAGCCCCCGATGCAAAAGCCTTCCACGAAGAGACGGTACGCAAACTGGGTAAGCTCTATTTGTACGATTGTCTGCGTGCCAACAAGAGTCTGTCGGCATGGGGTGTAGAAGGGCGTGTGCCATTCCTTGACAAAGAGTTTTTGGATGTGGCCATGCGCACCAACCCCGAAGCTAAGATGTGCCCCGGCAAGATGATTGAGAAAAAGATAGTCCGGGAGGCTTTTGCTGACTTACTGCCAGTGGAAGTAGCCTGGCGTCAAAAGGAACAGTTCAGCGACGGTGTGGGCTACAGCTGGATTGACACACTCAAGCGTATCACATCAGAAGCGGTGACCGATGACCAAATGGCCCATGCCGCCGAGCGGTTCCCCATTCATCCTCCTCAGAATAAAGAAGAGTATTACTATCGCAGTATCTTTGCTGAGCACTTCCCCAGCGACTCCGCCGCCCTCAGTGTGCCAAGCGAAGCCTCAGTGGCTTGTTCCACAGCCATCGCACTGGAATGGGATGCCGCTTTCAAGGGCATGAACGACCCTTCGGGCCGTGCCGTCAAGGGCGTGCATGAACAAGCCTATTAAAGGGAGTCATTAAAAACGATTGAAGGGAAGTGTTTCATCATGCACTTCCCTTCAACATCATTCGTCAGAAATCAGTTTCATAATGTAATCTACAGCACCGTTGACACCGAACTTGCCCACATCAAGACAAAGGTCGTAGTTACGGGCGTCGTACCACTCCGAGCCGGTAAAGGTCTTGGTATAGAGTTCGCGGGTGTAGTCGTTGTCAACAATCATCAGTTTGGCGTCGCTATCACTAACCCCATACCGTTCGACAATGCGTCGGATACGCGTCTCCATTCTGCTGTGTATGAATATCTTTAACGCATTTTTGTAATCTTTGAAAATATCAAAGGCACAGCGTCCGATGATGACACACGACTCTTCTTCGGCTATTCGCCGGATGATATTCGCCTGTGCCTCAAAGAACTGTCTGGAAAGCGTATCCCTATCGCTGATGTGATACTCGTTCTCAGCCATATAATGGCGGTAGAACTGCGTGAAATCGTCCCACCATGACGGGTTTCTGAGTTGCAGACGTTGTATGGCGACATCATCAGCACTGAGTTCTTTCGCTACAGCAGTCAGCAATTGCTTGTCGAGCAGTTTCACACCCAATCTTTTGGCTATCTCTGCTCCTACCTCATGTCCGCCGGTACCGAATTGGCGGTTGATCGTTATGACGAAATGCTCATTCTTGTTCATGGTAATTGATTTGTTTAGGTAAGACTTGATTTTTTGCAAAGTTAGCAAAAACTTATGGAATCAGCAAAATTTTCAGTGTTAAATCAGTGCTATAATAAAGAAAAAACAGAAATATGTTAGAAAAAAAGTACAAAAAGGTTGTGCATTCAAAAAAAAACAGTACATTTGCAGTTGCAACCAATTAACCTATTAAATTATGAAACTTGACGGAAGAAGAGAAAGCGAGAATTTTGAGGACCGCCGTGGTATGAGTGGCTCTTCAAAAGCAGGAATGGGTATCGGCAGTTTGATCCTCATCGGCATCATCACCCTGTTGATGGGCGGCAATCCCCTTGAGGTATTACAAAATGCAGGTAGCATGGGTATCGGTGCCCCGCAAACGGAACAGTCTTCTGAGCCTTACCAAGAGACAGCCGAAGAAGCGGAGCAAGTACAGTTCTGCAGGCAGATACTTGCCAGCACCGAAGACGTTTGGACACAAATCTTCCAAAAGATGGGCAAGAAATATACTCCTCCTACATTGGTCGTATTCAGTGGTTCAGTACAGACGAACTGTGGTGGTGCCACCTCTGCCGTAGGCCCGTTCTATTGCTCCGGCGACCAGAAATTATATATCGACCTGTCTTTCTTTAAACAGATGGAGACGCAACTGAAGTCGGGCGGAGATTTTGCACGCGCATACGTGATAGCCCATGAGGTTGGCCACCATGTGGAGAACCTGTTGGGTATATTAGGAAACGCCCACTCACAGATGCAACAGACGAACAAGACAAAAGCCAACCAGATTAGCGTTCGTCTTGAGCTGTTGGCCGATTACTATGCCGGTGTCTGGGCGCACTACGAAGATGCCCGTTTCAACTCCTTGGATGAGTCTGATATGCGTGAGGCCATCAACTGCGCACAACATATCGGTGACGACTACTTGCAGAAGCAAGCACAAGGCTACTCACAACCCGAGTCATTTACGCATGGCACCGCTGAACAGCGTATGCGTTGGCTGAAGTTAGGTTATGACACGGGTAACATGAATACAACAACCTTTACCGGAAGTTATTCTGATTTGTAAAGGTAAGATACATTAAGCTAAAAAAGGATGGTGTGAACCATCCTTTTATTGTTATCCATTTGTGAAATGGGTGACTTGAACTACAGGAACTTGTATGTTCAACGTTCAATGTATTGAGCGCAAGCTTCTGCACATCGTTCACCGTCTACTGCGGCAGAGACGATGCCACCCGCATAACCGGCACCTTCACCACAAGGGAAAAGACCTTTCAGACGGATATGTTGGAGTTTCTCTCTATCACGCAGAATCCGTACCGGTGATGACGTGCGCGTCTCCACGGCTATCACCACCGCCTCATTGGTCAGGAATCCATGACTCATTTGCCCGAATTTTTGAAAGCCCTTTTGTAAGCGTTGGGAAATGATGTCGGGCATCCAAAAATGCAACGGCGAAGAGATAAGTCCAGGTGCGTAAGAACTTTTCGGGAGGTCATAGCTGAGCCTTCCATTCACAAAATCCGCCATACGCTGTGCCGGGGCCGTCTGCTTCATATTGCCTTGTTGCCAACAATTCTTCTCCAACTGTTCTTGAAACTCAAGCATGACGAGTCGTTGTGACACTGACTCTTGCGCAAAAAGCATTACATCTTCGGGATGAAGTTCCACCACCATGCCGCTGTTAGACCACTGCGTGCCTCTGTTGGCAGGACTCATGCCATTGACCACAATCTGTTGCGGTCCTGTAGCCGCAGGAATGACGAAACCACCCGGACACATACAAAAAGAATAGACGCCCCGCCCGTCAACCTGTGTGACAAAATTATACTCTGCGGCAGGTAAGTACTTCCCCCTACCCTGTTTGTTATGATATTGTATCTGGTCAATCAAAGTAGCAGGATGCTCCAACCGCACCCCCACCGCAATGCCTTTCGGTTCGATTTCTATTCCTGAAGTATCCAGATAGCGATAGATATCGCGTGCCGAATGTCCTGTGGCAAGGATGACGGGACCGATGAATCGACGTTGTGTACCATCAACCATAGAGACCGTCTCAATACCTACCACAGCATCATTCTGCAGGATGAGCGCCGTCATTTTGGTTTGGAAATGCACTTCACCCCCGCAATGGATGATAGTATTTCTGATATTCTCGATGACACGAGGCAAACGGTCGGTACCGATATGCGGGTGGGCATCGGAGAGGATAGCCGTAGAGGCACCATGCTGGCAGAACACGTGGAGTATCTTGTCCGTATTACCACGTTTTTTCGATCGGGTATAAAGTTTGCCGTCAGAATAGGCGCCAGCCCCGCCCTCACCGAAGCAATAATTGCTTTCCGCATCCACCTTTTGTGTCTTAGTAATCAGTGCAAGATCTTGTTTTCGTTCATGCACATTCTTTCCTCTTTCCACGAGGATGGGTCTGAGTCCTAATTCAATGAGCCGCAGCGAAGCGAACAACCCGCCTGGACCAGCCCCGACAACAATCACAGCCGGTCGGCCTGACACATCTGGATAATCAATGTGGACATATTCATCATCAGTTGGCATCTCATTGACATACACTCTGACTGTGAGGTTGACGAAAATGGTCCGCTGACGCGCATCGATGCTTTTTTTAAGCACACGCACCGAGTTGATGGTCCGTCCATCCATCCCCTTTTCTCTCGCTATATATTCTTTGATAGCTTTTTCATTGGCAGCCTGCTGTGGCAGTACCCTTATCTGGTATTCATGAATCATAGGGCAAAGTTAGTTCATTTTTCTCAAAAAAATGATAATTCGTAGGAATTTGTTTGGTAGAAAGAAAAATATTAACTAATTTTGCGGCAAATCTACATAACTTTTAACTCAATGAAATTATGAAAACAATGAAATTTAGCATGAAAGCGCTGATGGCAATGCTGTTGTTCTGCTTGCCATTGGCTATGACCAGTTGTGGTAGTGATGATGACGGAGACGACAATGGTCCGAAGACTTACACTTACACTTGGGAAATCAAGAACATTGAAGTAAATCCATCTGACCCCAATGCAGGCCAGATTACTTCTGCTGTTCAAACAATTATCAGTAAAGTATGGACTAAATTTAGAACTCTGTCAGGATATCAAACTGACTCCGAGAAGAATGATACTAAAAAAGAATTCAAGATTAAAAGCACATTATCAGAAACTGCTTGCGACCAATTGGTGTTTAATAAATGGGGAGAGGTTAGAGTAGATCTTCTTACCAATCCTTCTGCTTATTCTGTCTTACCTGATAATTCTTATATTGAAATTAAACGTGGTGGAACTACCATTGTTAATAGGGACAAAAGCGGTTCATTGAAATAATATATCACAAAACGACAAAAGAGGGTGTGCCAAAATACAAAATTGGCACATCTTTTTTTGTTTATGACCTTTATGTGGTAATTGGTCTTATACTGCCGTTTTTGGTATTGAGCGCATGTGTCCGAATGATGAAATCACGCTTTTCTCCTTACTGAAGTTGCACGTTTTTGTAGGCTAAGATAGAAAAAAATGACTTAAAATTTTAAAATTTGCACAGAAAACAAAGAAAAACTTGGATAAGTGTGCGGAATTTTATAACTTTGCCTCCAAATTCATTCATCATGAAACTTAATCCATTGATAAATTTTGAGAATATTCCTGTGCAAACCAGTACCATTGCTGCCTGTTTCGATAATCTATCTTCTCCCAGCGAAAAAATCAGAGCATTGGAGAAAGACGGGCAGCTTATCCGTTTGAAGCGCGGTCTTTATGTGGTAAAAAGCGAGATAAGTGGAAAACCGATCAATGTTTGTTTGTGCGCCAACCATATCTATGGTCCTTCATACGTGTCACAGCATTGGGCGCTTAGATGGTACGGGCTGATACCTGAACAGGTTTATACGATGACATCTGTCACGACTAAGCGAACTCGAATGTTTGAAAACTCCTTAGGCCGATTCACTTACGAACAAGTTAAGCCTGAGTATTTCTCCATTGGTATCAATGCCATAGAAGAAGATGGTGTTTCATTTCTGATGGCAAGTCGTGAAAAAGCACTTTGCGACATGATTCTTCACGACTCCTATGTACCTCATCAGTCAGTAAAAGGGCTGTGGCAGTATTTGGAAGAAGACATCCGGTTCGATGTGGATGAGTTAGTAACATTCAATGTCAGCATCATTGAGGCATGCGCCAAATTAGGCCGAAAAGAGAACATATTGAATAACCTGATAAAGATTCTGAAACGATGACGATTTATGACCAGATGGTGGCTGCGTACGCACAAAAAAGAAATACAGCCACACCAAACGTAGAACAGGAAGTGATGCAGCGCATAGCTCTTGCAGGACTGCATCGGGGTGGTTTTTTCCAACATGCAGCCTTTTATGGCGGCACTTGTCTGAGGTTGTTTCATAATCTTCCAAGGTTTTCAGAAGATATGGACTTTTCGCTGACCGAGAAGCGTAATGACTTTCATATCGAGAACTACTTCCCTGCTATTATCGAAGAGTTCCGTCTGGCTGGTCATGAGGTAAGCATCGTCAAGAAGGACAAGAAGAAATTCGGACGTGTGGAATCGGCCTTTCTGAAAGAGAATACAGAGGCATACGATATC
>JAEEGL010150335.1_pt1 | contig 10390 bp, 2 predicted proteins | sample 9134231 | NCBI WGS metagenome assembly JAEEGL01 (sample SAMN16246548, study PRJNA631951) | gut metagenome | biome: gut microbiome; feature: rumen; material: fiber-attached | host: Bos | place: Iran: Karaj | collected 2018-10
CATCAATTAAGCGTCTTCTATCTTGTGCTTTTGTCTCTCCCGTAAATGTCTTAACGTCTGAATAGCCATTTTTCTCCAGATAAACTTTCCACTTCTCTGCTTCATACGGAGCATTCACATATAGAATCATTGGATGAGGAAGACGATCGACCATTTCCAAGACTTTATTTCGCTTATCTTGAAATGAACGCGCCTTAACATATACGAAATGAGGCTCCTTTCTTAAAGAATCACATCTTATTTCTAGCCAATCTTGTCCCCTCGAAAAAAGACTTTTAAGCGATTCCACAGTGTCATCTCTGTATGTTGCAGACAACAAGTATGTTCTTAAACCTGGATTTACCTTCAGAAGGTCATTTCTCCAAGGGCTAATACACTGATAGTCAACTCTGAAGAAATCCCCCCATGCAACAACAATGTGTGCCTCATCTATAATAATATTCTTTATATATTTCTCAGCGTTGGCTGCTTCAATAAGGGAACCAAATTGTTCATTTTTAATCAGGGCCTCTGGAGAAATAAACAATAGTCTTAATGTTCTTTCTTCAATTGCTTTTTTTATTTCTTCAAAGTTGTTCGAGCCACTATAGTAGCAATTAATCTCATTTTGATTCGTCCTCTTAATGCTTTTTCTAGCTGCTCTTTCCTGATCAATTGCCAAAGAAACAGTTGGAACTATAACGATAGATAATCCTTTTTGCTCATACGCCAAGACTTGTGTAACCAGACTTTTTCCTCCACTAGTTGGCATGGAAATAAGTGAAGTGTATCCCATTGGTGCATTAAGCGCACCATATACACACAATTTCTGTTCAAAAGATTTAAAGCACTTGAAGCCTGTTAAACCATCTATAAAGGAATTTGTTCTTAAACAATACCTAGATTTTTTCTCGGGACATTGAAAATCCAAATCTACGTAAGCATCTTCTATGAATTGTTTATGTCGAAAGAAATCTAGCAGATCGTAAGCAGCATAGTAAGAATGATTAGTGTGATCATAATATAGCCCAAATCGCTTCAAATCTAAGGATTGTTCAAATTCCTCAATCCTAAGATGGGCATGAAATGATATCATAAACCCTCGAAGAGCCACAAAGAAATCCGCCGCTCTCTCTTTCCCGTTCCTATAGTTATCGAACGAGTTAAGCAAACGTACCGTTATTCTTTTCAGCGCACTTTCTACAACAGAGCTCATATCGAACTCTGCTAGATTCAGGTTTAGCGATGTGCCCTCTCCATTTATCAACTTTTCAATAGAATTAACTACGTATTCTCTGTTCATCTTTTAATCAACCACATAAAACAAGCAGATTCCAAACGAATAATGGGTTTCTTTAGGCTTTCAAAAATAATCTCATATAACTGCTTCAGTTCTTCAATGGGTTCGTTTTCAGTCGCCCCATAATAATTCGCATGGGATTCTTTCATAGACAAAATTTGCGATATCATTTCACGAGCCCCAGAAATATTAGACTCTCTTTGGAATCGTTCACGCGCCTTTTCTCTAGCTGTACGGTAACTGTAATCAACGTTCTTTATCCATTTTTCCTCTGGATTTTGCCCTCTAAACCAATCCAAATTGCTAGAAGAATATTTGGCAGGAATATTGAGAAATCCATTTTCTTTTCCACGTCTTCCTAAATGGTCAATTGAATCCGACTGGCTGAAATAGCCCATCTGAGCAATTCTTTTATGTTCTGATAGGACTGTTTTTTCGGAAACATCAGCATAAGCGCTATATCCAACAGGTATTACCTGAATGGAAGATGCTAAATACTGTCTAAACATACCCAAGCTATATATTGACACACCCTTTTCCAGTAGCAGCCTTTCATTAGGCTCAATTGAAAAAGAGTAAACAAAGCCTTTCCAATCGATAGAAGACTCCGCTGCAAATGCTGTACACATGCCCTTATATGACTTCATAGCATTGTCTACTATACAATCAAATATCTCATCACCAGGCGCATAAAAATGAACATAGTCATTTTTTATTGATACTTGACGGTCAAAAGACCCTATTATCTTTCTATTGTTAACAGATATATTATGGCCTTTTTCCTCTTCGAGCCCTCTTTGAACTTTTATGGCAACTATGTTTTGTTGCTTTGACAAGTAATTGTCCCAATTAGGAGGAATCAAAAACGAATTCTGCGCTGATCTGACTGAAAAATTCGCCTCATCAAATTCAACAAGACCTAAATCTCTTCCGCGTCCAATTTCACCAAAGCCGGCCAATGATGCCCAACTCATCATCGTGTCAGCGAAGAGTTTATTTTCATTAAATGAATAATTCATGAGAAGCTTTTCAAGCTGAAGGTACAATGGTCTATAGCGCATCGCCGCCGTGTCAAAAATCTGCTCTCTCTTGACCGTTTCCCGCATTGTTTCCGCTTCTTTTATCAACTCAGGTATAAGTCTATATAATCCAAACTCAAAATCAGTTTGTATTGTATCAATAATCTTCTTGTTAATATCTTGCATTATAATTTCAAGACCACTTAAAGACTGCTGGAATACATTCAACCCCTCATTCCAAAATTTGAACAGCTGCTCCTCATAGCTTTCGGCCGAATATGCAACTATAGAAGTTACAGGTACCTTAACATCTCTTCCCAGTCGGTCCAGGCGGCCAATTCTCTGCTCAATTGCGTTGATATTCCACGGAAGATCTATATGGATAACGTAGTCCGCGATTTGAAGGTTTCTTCCCTCTCCACCAGTTTTATCACATATAAGAATCTTACACTCAGGATCAGATTGGAACCTATAGATGTTTATCTCATTTTCATCGTTCCCTATTGACTCCGCAAACCCAGTTACTTCATCACCGAATGCCTGTTTTAATGCGTCATAATACACTCTGAAGGTTTCATCCTGATTTGTAAACAATACAACCTTCTGGCCAAACAGTTTTTCATCAACATAGTTTACTATTTTGACTAATCTTGACGGGTGAACACTTGTATCATCTAATATGTCTGCTAAATTGCTTACAGCCTCGCTCTCGTCGTCAAGCCAACGCACAGCAGCCCTTATAACTGATTCCGGAACGTTTACTTTATCTTTTAGTCCTTGCAATTTCGAAACGAATGCCCAGGGAGAACTGAAAAAGGATTCTAATAATGGTTGCAAGCATTCCACAACGAACCCAGATTCCATATTTCCTTCTAATGATAGAATCCATTCTTTTAATTCTCGATATGCCTCGTTTTCATAGTAATTGACTTCATCATTAAAAGAATACTGGATTTCATCCATTATTCGCTCTGCAAATTCACCTTCCTCATCTTTTGGAAATACCCCTAATACTGCCCTTCTCCCTCTTATAATGTTTTTCTCAATTTGGAAATAATCGCAAATGTATGAGATGATAACTTGAATGTCATAAACTCCAAAATCTTCTTTTAAAAAGTCAACATTCTTTACCATTTCCTTAAGTTTCTTATCGTCTATCACATCCGCTAAATCATTAAGGTTTTCTTCTATTACCTCTAATTCTTCCTTGACATCCTCATCTTCATGCGGATTCTCTGCCTCAATTTCTGGAAGTAATTCATTGCGAAAACTATCGAGTTCATCCAGAAGTGAATATGTCAATCTCGAAATTTTGTTTTGCTTCTCCACAAGGGTTCCAAATTCGTCTAAAGACATACCATCATACTTATTCGGAAGTATTAGTTTCAAAAGATTCAGGTATTCTTCCTGACGTTGCTGAATAGGTGTAGCACTTAATAGCAATACATTGTCGGCGTTTTTACTCAAGCTATGTATATTATCGTAATCTTTTTTACTGTTTAAATAATTATGAACCTCATCTACTACCACAAAACCGCAACCAGCCTCTGTGATATCCTTGCTTAAGTTTTCAACCGTCAAAAGGGATATCTGATTATTATTAGCGTTCAAGCCTTCCATAAGTCCAAACTTGAATAATAGTTCAGTTCTCCACTGTGCCACAAGCGCTTCAGGAACAGCTATTACAATTTTCTTATTAGCATTGTTTGTCATGTATATTTTAATAACAGAACAGGCTTCTATTGTCTTACCCAAGCCAACTTCATCGGCAAGCATATATCTACATTGCTCTCCCTGAAGGCACTGCATTATAGTGTTTAATTGGAAAGCCTTCAAAAAAATCTTGCATCCTGCTAACTCTTTAAAGCCCACCATAGAATTATCAAGAATATTCATGGTATCTTTAACAATCTGTCTGCCCAAATACCAACACGGATTTTGAAATTCGTATTTTTTCAATTGATGAATTGGATTGGCCCCACCAGAAACAAACGAAGCTATTATTTCGCTTTCTCTCACGCAAATATTTTTCTTCGTTTCAACCAGATTAATAAAATACTCTGTATAATCGTCATCGCTCGATTTGTATTCCACAACGAAGGCGTCTTTTTTACCATATTTCACCAAAGAGCCCTTAAACAATTGACACCGATCAAGCGCTAAAAGAGGAGCCTCCGCAACTTCCTCCGGAATGAAATCAAAATACTTCCTCTGTCCAAAAGGATCAAAAAACTTTATATGCGCAGTCTCATTAAACTGGTTAATACTTAACACCTTACCAGTTGCAAACACTCTTGGATCTTTTGGATGTTCTCTATCTATTGGGCATCTTACTATCATACCTTCTTTGAGCATGGCATTTCCCCTTTAGGACTTTTTAACCTTAAAGATTTCCAGACAAATATCTTTTTGTGAACACTTTGAACATAATGAATTAATATTGCGTCTATAAACCACACCATTAAGTGTGGAATCATTTAGTTCTGCATCTATTTCTTGTTGCGTTGATTTTTTGAATACATCCAGTTTATCTCCTTTTGACTCGTTTGAAGTCTTTGCCGTCAGAAAAATTCCTCGCATTTCCATATGATCATGTTCTTTTTCACCTAGCACTTTAAACTTGCCATTTGTCAATGCATTCTTTTCCAAGTAGACTAAAGACGTTCGTACAATATCAATCTCTTCAGCATAAGTAACAAAAACAAACTTATCCATCAATTCGTCCATCTGTTCGTTCAAATAATCAAATACAATATTCTTAACGAAAGTTTTGCCTTCGAAATGTTTACGCGCTCTATTCTCCAAAATAATCGTCAAATAGTTCCTCAATGCAAACTCATCTTTATAAACGCTTTCTTCTTCAATGACAGATTCCATAAGAAATCTAAACGGACATAGCCTGTATCTCATCAAATCATATTGAGAAAACGTTCCCATATCAAAGTTTTCTATCTGAATGTAGTCAGCTCTCTTTTGTTGAGTTATAGCTGTTGATGGCTCATACTTAGTAACTTTAGCATTCAATATTCTCAGTAAATAGTAGAGTTCGGCCTCACTGTCTCCCTCATTTTTTATATAACTAAGTTTTACCTTACTCTTGCTAAAGGCTAGGCCATAAATTAATGCATATCTCCTGAAGTTCTTGTATTCACGTCTGGAAGTCACAAATACCTGGTACTTCCAATCAACCGGTGCCTGCGCAACTTCAAAAAAGTTATCATCTAACGGCCATGAAAACTCTTCTTTATGGGTTATGCTCATGTCTCTATCCGATAAACATGCAAAATGATATACTTTAGAATTATGACTTCTATTTTTCCGTAAAACATCGCCATCTATCTGTTCAAAATTTCTTACAATCCAGTTCGCACCCTTACCTTCACTCGGCACCTGCTGAAGGTACATTTGCATAGTCTCCATTAAGCAATCAAAAGAAGCATTAGCCTCAACATCCTTGACTTCATCAAGTCTCTGCAAGACACGTTCCACTATATCTTTGAATTCCGCATCTATCTCATCCACATCCAGCACTCTTGTGATCAATACATCCCTGATCTTTCTATAGAACTCTTTAAAATCATTTCTTTGATCATTAAAATCCTCATAGAAATACTTTGTAATGTCATTGAGCTCATTTAAAGCAAGAATCAACCTACCTAATTCAGCCTCAGCAACCTTCAAGTATTCTACTCGGCTTAATTCTTTATTTTCTTCTTCATCATCCTTTATCTCTTCAATGCGATTCCTTAAGCGCTTGACGCTCTTTATGATGCTTTTAATGGTCGTATCTTTCCCTATATACAGTTCTATTCTGTCAAGTATTGTGATTAGCTCTCCGTGTCTTTCTTCTGAAATAATTCCACACGAAAGGCATTCATACAAATCCTTCAAATCATTTAAGAACAGTTCTTGAGAATCCGGATTCCACATATTAGCCACAGATAAGAAAAAGTGTCCTATTGGATAATCTAAGAAAGCTCTCTCCCCAAATTGTTCCGGAAAATAAATCTTCAAAATATCATTAACTTCACTGTTGGCAGAATAAAATTGCTCATCCATATAATATAAAGTGGGATGCGCAAAGTTATCCAATTTTCTGAGGTTTTCCGCTTCTTCAAATTTTTTCGCGATATAACCTGCAAACTCCGTAGAATTATCAAACTCTGTTACTTCTATTTCATTCGAAAAATCTATGAGGTTTGTCTTTCCATCTATCAGTGCAGAAATCTCATCTGCAAGCTTACCTCCTTCAAAATGCTGGCTTTCGTTGTTAAGATTCTTGGGCGAAAAAACCACTTTTGATTCAAACGAAGAATAGACATTTAGCCATGTTTGGTACACGTTTTTATAATCAGGCTGATAATTAAAGAGGATCACTACAAGTTTATACTTGCTCAATTCCTCTACCATTTTTAACATAATAGGTGTAAATTGGTGTATTCCATGTATAACAATTGAGTCTTTTCTTATCTTCAATACATCTTCCGGAGGAAGAGTTTTTGTAAATGCCGATATGGCCAAATCAATATCTTCTTCCTTTATGTCTTTTGGAATTTCAAATAACCTATTGTTTACTCTTTTTAACTCCTTGAATATTTCTACCACGCACTTCTGGTCATAAGAAAGCTCCTCTGTCCTAATGTTCTCAGGCTCCATCCCAAGCTCAAACATCGTGCGGATACTTTTAACAATTTCTCCTCGATTACGTTTTAATGAACTGACAATATCTGCGCTTTCTATGTCATTAACCACATTCGAAAAATCCAAATACTCTATAACATTATCAATAGCGGCTCTTTGACTAATGGCAGTAGCATCACTTTCCCAATTTAAATAGAGTTCATTAATAAAGCGAGAGACAGTTACCAGCTTCCCTTTATAAAAATCTCTGTATCTATCAGCTAGTCCATTAACCAATGTTTGTGATACGCATAACTGAAAACAGTTTTTAATGGATGCCCAATATGGTTCTCTATCAATTTCATAAGGATTACTGTAGGTATATATCGTAATTGCCATTATTCAACAACCTCCAAAAAGCTTCCCCAACATTCTTGCGAGCTGCCGTCAAGGTCTTTTATCCATACTACATTTCTAATAGCGCGCGTCAATGCAACATACAAAATTCTCACCTCTTCTCTTTCCTGTTCCATGAGCTCGTTTTCCAATTGATAGCCTCCGCTGTAGTCCATATTTTCACCACCATGTCCGTAACTGTATGTAAGATGACCATTTATCACATTAACGCTAACTCCGGAATGATAGTTTTTGGAAATGTCACCAGATGTAAACGGAAGAATCACGGTTCCATATTCAAGTCCTTTAGACTTGTGGACCGTTGTGCACAAAACTGTGATATCATTTGTATCTACTTCCCTCTTTCTTGATGCAGCCTCTTGATAAGTAGTAATATTAATTTTCAGGAAGTCTTCGACCATCTTAACCGTCAAATACTCTCTAGAATACTTTTGTGTTATATTTTCTAATAAACACTCATAGTTTGTTCTATATTCCATCTGCTTGTCGCTATTAGAAGAGTATGTTATCCACGGTTTAGACGCTTCGTATATATCCCTAAGGACCACCAGAACTGGTCTTGTCTCAAAATCAGCAACTATTTCGTTCCATGTCTTTCCCATAAGAAGAGAAAAATATTCGTCAAGTACCCTAATAAGTTCGGCCTCCTTCTTAAAAGGGTCATGTCCTTTTAATGAAGCGCTGTTAATCTTAGCCGAAACATAGTTTGACTCAATTAGATTCATCAGGTAAACCACGTTACAAGGATGCGTCACTGCTAGAATCAGCTTATAAAAATCTACTGAAGATTCCATCCGGAATAAGTCCCCGCCCTCAGTTACCTTTATATCTATTCCGTATTTATCTGCTTCTTTCACAATGTTGGCAATCTGATAATTATATCTAACCAAAATAGCAATAGTTAACTCCGCTTTTCTGAGCTTTCTTGCCTTACTAAGTTCTTCAATTATTCTTTTTTGATTTTCAATCTCGCCAAATAAATCGTTGTAGAATATGTCTTTATCTTTTACTCTCGACTCTATCTTGCGAACTAACTGATTTTCGTCATACTCCTTGATCAATTGGCTCGACAACCGATCTTCACTGCAGTACGGAAGCAAATCCTCCGCTGCCATTTTCTCAAATATCACGTGTAACTTATCTAACAATCTTTTATCAGTACGGTAATTCCTATTTAGCGCATACTTACACCAATCACAACTATCGTTTTCGACCTTACTAAAAGCACTTAATGTTGCTCCTCTAAATCTATAGATACTCTGCTTTAAATCTCCAACAACAAACAGTCTGCAGTCAGGTCCAAAAATCTTTTGCAGGCCTAGTATTGTCTCTATTTGCACATCATCCGTATCTTGAAACTCGTCTATGAAAACATATTTGTAATTAAGTCCTTTAGCACATATTTTACCTTCTTTAACCAACTTATTAATTAGAATCATGCTATCTTTCAAGCTCAACAGATTACTTGCCTTGAGTTCCCCTGAATAATCGATTTCTGCCGGTATCACAACTTTTTCAATCAGCTCATTAAAGAAGGGCATCGATTCAACAGGCTTGCCGAGAGTATTAGCATCAACAGATTTAATATCTACGCTTCGGTTATAAAGCTGATCACAAAAGCTAATAAGCATGTCTTCTAGCTCATATGTTTTTACAACCAACTGGTGAATAAAATCCGGATTCTCTTCTGCTTTCTCGCTCAAATAAGAATTCAAATATCGATGATATAATTGCTTTCTATCATATGTTTCATTAGTAACCTGGCTAGCATTTCCTAATCCTAATCGCATGCACTCCTTGTGCAGTAGCATAATTGCAAATTTGTGAATTGTGGATATTTGAATTTGGCTCATATCCTCAATCAAATGCATATACTTTTCATTTGAAGTAAGAACAAAATAGTTCATGAACATTTGCTTTATTCTGCTCTTCATGTTTTCAGCCGCATCATTTGTGAACGTAATCATGGCTATATCGCTAACTATATCTACGACAGAATCTGCTGCTCGATTACACAGGAAAGCATCTCGCGATACCATTGAGTAAGTTTTTCCAGTACCTGCTCCTGCTGTAACCATAATATCGCTCCCTGTTGGCGCGTGCTCTATGACATACTGCTGATAATTGAATGCAGTTACTTCAGAAAGCTCCTTTAACATCTTTTCTTGCTTATCACTGAGTTCCCCCTCTTCAATTAAAGCAGACTCGTTAACATATGACATAATGCTTTTGACAACATAGATTTCTAGATTAAAAATAGCATAATGGTCATTCAGTTCTTTTATCTCTAAATATCTGGTTCCAATGGCCAAATTACCATTCTCAGGCATGATGTTTCTTTTTTTAAGTTGATTCTCAACTTCCTGCGCCAATGAGTGTAAGCTCATCGTAGAAGGGACAAAAACAATCTCTTTTATTCCCGCAAAATACTCACTTACAATCTCTTCTATTATTTCTTTCGTTAATTCTTCTCGAAAGACTCTCAGGCGAGAATATCCCGGGTTCAAAGTTTCTATGTCATGCTTCAAATCATAATTTGGTTCAAAATGATGTCTAATCAGTGCAACTCTTTTTTCATTTAAGTCATCATGAGGTGTACTTTTATTAATGTTATAGCGACCAAGCAACTTTTGTTTTAAAGCTTCCGGATTTTCCAAGTCCTCTTTGAATAGTGTTTCTGATTCGTCAGAGACCACATCCAACCTCTTCCCGTAATATTCTTCTTTGCTTATAAACGGATAGCACACAAAGCACATGACAAGCGGGTTCATTCCCAGCTCATCTCTCAATAGATTTAACATATTAAATCTATACCCTCTTGCTTGCTTTCTGGGACTCGATTGAGGTTCAGCTTCCCCGCTCAAGATAATAGTATCCTCATTTACAACATTGAACACGCTTTCGGCAGACCATCCTTTTACTTCAATTATGAATAGCCCCATACCTTCTGCCATAATGCAGAAGTCATATTCCCAGCCGTTAATCGAGCGCGTATTATACACTACATAATGCGGCGGCAATTTCGTAGAAAAACATTCCCATGTCTTCTTCTCGC
>JAEEGL010634970.1_pt1 | contig 10390 bp, 8 predicted proteins | sample 9134231 | NCBI WGS metagenome assembly JAEEGL01 (sample SAMN16246548, study PRJNA631951) | gut metagenome | biome: gut microbiome; feature: rumen; material: fiber-attached | host: Bos | place: Iran: Karaj | collected 2018-10
CGTGTGAAAATCAATGCCGTACCTGCGCCCAACGCCGCGCCGCCGAGTACGTCCCAGATGTCGTGGCGGTCGGAGTAGATGCGCCCCCAGCCGACGTATGTAGCCAAAGCGTATGCCGGCACGCCCCATTCCCAGCCGTAACGCATTGTCAGGAATGTCGCGCCGTTGAATGCAGCGGCGGTGTGCGTGCTTGGGAAGGCGTGGTTGCCCGTGCCGTCGGGTCGCTCTTTGGTGATGGCCGCCTCAAGTCCGTAATTGACGGCTATACAAGTGGCTGATGACAATGCAAGCTGCAACATGCCCTTCCTGTCGTGCCGTGCAATGGTATTGACCGCCGCCGTCGCCGATGGGACGAGGCTGAGAATGTCGGTGGATTTTTTTACGAACTGCGCCTGGGCGTTGACGCTGATTATTAGCGTCAATATCAATAATGTCAGGTATTTCATTTGTAGGTATTTTTTCAACAACGAATAATACAAATCATTTCTGTATGTAGAGACATTGCGCGCAACGTCTTTACGATTGATGATATAAAAAAACATAATGCACAATTCACGCGCCGTGTGGCTATTGTGTGAATTATGCATTATGAGTTATATGCATTGTAGGTTATGCATTGCAATTAGAACGGGAGGTCGTCGCTGCCTTGCTGGGGCTGCTCTGCGGGGCCGGTGGGTGCAGCGGGTGCTGCTGCCTGTTGGGGAGCCGCCTGAGGTGCTGCCGCCGCCTGGGGAGCTGTGCCAGGACGTTCGATTTTCCAGCAGTTGAGTGTGTTGTACCAACGACCCTGGTATTCGCGTCCACGGATGTCAAACGATACCTTTACGTATTCGCCTACCTTGTATTGGTCGAGTTGTACACGGTCGCCGTAAACATTGAATACAGCGTTGGACACATATTGTCCAGGGATTTCGATTACAAAATCCTGCGATGTCCAGTTGGTGCCGTTGGCTGATACGCCGCTCCTCTTTTCGAGGAGTTGTACGAGTTTGCCTTCTACTTCTAATGTCGCCATTTTTGTAGTTTGTTAGAGTTTATAATTGTAATTATTTCTTCTTGTCCTGCTTGATGATCTGGTGGAGCTTCACTTCAAAGATCAGGACGCTGTTGCCGGGGATGTTGCGGTTGCCTTGCGGGCCGTATCCAAGGTCAGACGGGATGAAGATTTTCCACTTGCTGCCTACAGACATGAGGGGAATTGCCTCCTGCCAGCCCTTGATGACGCCCTTGAGCGGGAATGTTGCGGGCTGTCCGCGGTCGATGGAGCTGTCAAACTTGGTGCCGTCGATGAGTGTGCCTTCGTAGTCGCACTCCACTTGGTCGTCGATGGTGGGTTTTGGACCCTTGCCTTCTTCAAGCACGATGTATTGGATGCCGTTGGGGAGGGATACTACGCCGTCCTTCTTGGCGTTTTCCTCGAGGAACTTCTTGCCTTCTTCGAGGTTGACAGCGGCGATGCTGTCCTTCCTTGCCTGCTCGATGGCCTGCTGTGCAAGCTGGAGCTTCTGCATTGTGGCTCTGAAATAGTTTTCAGCGTCCTTGGGAGCCATCTTTACGTTTGCCGAATCGTTGATTGCGGTGTTGATGCCTGCGAGGAAATTTTCAAAGTTGAAGTCTTTCAGAAGGGGCTTGTAGCCTTTTTCTGAAGCTTCGCGCACTCCCATGCCTTCGAGGACGCCGAGTGCGTAACATACTGAATCTACTTGGTTTTCAAATTTTGCCTTGGGGGTTGATGTGCCGCCTCCGCAAGATGAGAGCATCGTGGCTGTTGCCAAAGCCGATGCCGTCAGGATTGTTTTTAGATTTTTCATTTTGTTATTTTGTGTATAAATAGAATCTTGGTTGGGTTAGTCGTCGTAGCCGTCGTAATCGCTGAAATCGATGTCGATGTCGTCGTCTTCCTTGATGCGGTCGATTACTTGCAGGAGCTCGATGTCGAATATCAGTGTGGAGTGTGCGGGGATTATTTCGGCGGGCGAGAAAGAACCGTAGCCGAGCTCCGACGGGATGTAGATGATGTATTCAGCGCCTTCCGACATAAGCTGCAATGCTTCCGTCATGCCAGAGATGAGTCCGTCAACATTGAACTCCACAGGCTCTTCGCTGTCGAATGTGCTGTCGAATATTGTGCCGTCGATGAGCTTGCCTTCGTAGTGAACCCTCACTGCGCTGGTGTCGGTGGGGTGTTTGCCGTTGCCTTCCTTCACTACGCGGTATTGGAGACCCGATTCAGTAGCTTTGATTTCGGGGTCTTGGGCATTCTTGGCAAAGAATTCCTTCTCGGCTTGGATAGCCTTTTCGTTCTGCTCCTCCTCCATCTTTTCGATGTAGTTATTGAGGATGTCTTTTATGCGGTCTTCATCAATGGCGAGAGTCTTGTTGTTGGTGACGTCGCTGAATGCCTTGGCGAGTGCGTCGGTCTTAACGAAGTCCCACTTCTGCTCGGCAAAGTTTTTTGCCATCAGGTAGCCGATGCAGTAGCTTACAGAATCCTCGGAAGTTACGAGTTTAACCTTGTTGTAGTACTTTTGAGCTGCGGCAATGTTGCTCAGAGCCAGTATCGCCGCGATGATTATGATGATTCTTTTCATTCTGTTTCGTTTTATTGATTTTTATCTTTGTTCTTTATACTTTTATTCTTTCAATTCAACTATTTCCTCTTTATTTTTCCCACTTTTATCTTTAATCTCCCCACTTTAATCTCTCCTCTTTCCTCTTTCCTCTCTCCTTAGCATATCGTCGCCAATTCCGTTTTCAGCACCGAAATCGCCATGTTGATGGGCGAATTGGGGAGCGCGGCGTAGTTGTCGATGATTTTTTTGCCGAGTTCGAGAGCCTTGGCGTCCACTGGGACGGTCTGCGCCGTCTGGTTGACAAGCTGCACCATCACGTCCTTGGTGTCGGTGACAGCCTTCCAAGCGTCGTTGCTTACGTAGAGCTGCTGCGAGTAGTTGTGCTCAAACTCTGCGCGGATGGTCGCTAAGAGGTCGCGTTGAAGTTCGATGGAGGTCATTCCATTTTCAGCTGTGCGGATGACGATGCTCTGCGGCTCCATCCTTTCCAAAAACAAGACCAGCCTTTCGTATGCCGCGAGCTTTACCGGCAGCACGGTCTTGCTGTTGCCTATCAAAAGCTCCATCCGTTCCTTGTTTTCGTCGCGCTTGTGAAATTGCTTGATCATCAAGTAGCTGCATGCAAGCACCACCAGCGACGGCAGGGTGTATTTCAGGATTTCAAGTATTTCCATTATGTTTTTTAATGTTGTGTTTTTGTTTTCTGTTTTTTCCGCGCCAAAATTAATAATTATTTGTCAATTTTTGGAAACAAATTCCCACAAAAAATATTTTTTGTGGCTTGGGCTAATATTTTTGTGATTTTCTTTCTGCAAGTTGGATTACTTGTTTAAATTTGCAGTTGGAAAACACTATATAGAAATGAGAGTATATTTCAGACATCTTTTGCCGTTGGTGCTGTGCGCGGTTGTCGCGGGCTGCATGCCAAAGGCGGAGAACACATTGAGGACCAAATTCGAGCTTTTGGGCGAATTTGACGGCATGGCGGGCGACACGGCCTTCCTCAAGCTCGTCAAAGACAATGGCTACGAGTTCATTGATTCTGCCACGGTGGATGCCAGTGGACATTTCAGGCTCGAGGGCGGCATCGCGGGCCCCGATTTTTACATATTGCATTTTGCTTCCGACAATAGCCGGCAGATCACCCTCATCCCCGATACAGCCCAGGTATTGACGGTGAAGGGACGCGCCGCTGATTTTCCCGATTGCTACGAGGTGACTGGTTCGCCAGAGAGCGAGAGCGTCTGTGCGTTGATACACCGCATACGCCGCACGAGGGATGTCCTCGATTCGCTCGGGCGCATCTTCCGCTCCAATATCGGTTCGCCCGACCTCGCCGACATTAAGGCTGGGCTCGATTCGGTTTATTCTTGTACGTGCAATGAGCAGAGGCGGTTTTCGGAGGATTTTTTGAAGTCGCATCCCGACGCACTCGCGCAGATTGTGTGCCTGTCGCAGTACATCGCCCCAAAATTGCCCGTATTTGACCCCTCGAAGGATTTTGATAAGTACAATAGCGTGGCTGAAAGGCTGTCGGCACGCTATCCCGACCATTTGCAGACCCAAAAACTCGTTTCGTACGTGGAAAAGATGCGCCTTTCGCAGGGCGGCGGTTCGCAGTCGATAGGCAGGGTCTCCAAAGGTGACGTTGCCCCCGACATCGCATTGCGCAGTATCAAGGGCGACACTGTGAGGCTCTCTTCGCTCAAGGGCAAATACATCCTGCTCGACTTTTGGGCGTCGTGGTCTGACGCATCGAAAATCAATACCGAAAACCTCAGCAAGATATACTGGAAATACCATTACAACAATTTTGTGGTGTATCAGGTGGCGCTCGAGGAGAAGGCTGACGCTTGGAAAAACGGACTCAAGGCGCAGAAGATTCCGTGGATTTCGGTTTCTGACTTGAAGCTCTGGAGCTCCTCGGCGGCTGAAACTTACGGCGTGAGGGCGTTTCCGGCAAGTTTTCTGATAGGTCCCGATTTCAAGGTGCTTGACATCAACCTCACCGCCGAGCAGCTCGACGACAGGTTGTTGCAGCTCGTCGGCAAGCCTATCAAGAGGGGGCTGGATTCGGTAAAAGTTGCAAAATAATTATTTCATCAACTCATAATTAGCATTAATATGAAAGAATTTTTGAAGATGACGGGTGCGGTGCTTACCGGACTTTGCTTGTGGGGAATCGTCCAGGCGTTCTTCATGTTTATTACGTTTGCAATGATGATTGCAAGTCTGAACAAAGCCGACAAAAAGGACGCCACCGTCGTGGAAGATTATTCGGTGTTGCGCATCAACCTCTGCGACGCCATCGCCGACCGTTCGAGCGTTGACTATACCAGCATTTATAGTTCGTTTTCGTTTGACAGGGTGCAGAGGATGGGTCTCAACGAAATCAGCCGCTGCATGTACAAGGCTGCCGACGATGACAAGATTGTGGGTCTTTGCATCAATTGCTCCGACTACAACCTCGAGGACATCGCCACCGCCGACGCGCTCAGGGAGTTGATTGTGGAGTTCAAGAAACGCTCGCACAAGCCTGTCTATGCGTTTTCAAATAGTTACAACAATTTTGACTACTACATCGCCACCGCCTGCGACAGCGTTTATATGAGGACGTTTGGTGATTTTGCGCTGACGGGACTCTGTTCGCAGTCACTATATTATAAAGGTGCGCTCGATAAGTTTGGCATCCAGCCGCAGGTAATCCGCCACGGCAAATTCAAGGCCGCCGTAGAGCCTTACTTGCAGGACAAGATGTCTGACGCCAACAAATTGCAGATAACCACCTACCTCACCGACATCTGGAATGTAGTTGCCAAGGCCATCACTGATGGACGCGGCATAGAACGCGCCACCATCGATAGGTACGTAAGTTCGCTCGATTGTTTCAGCAACGACAAGGTCTGCATCGACGAGCATTTCCTCGATGGCGTGATGCTTGAGAGCAATTTTGACGAAAAGTTGGCTGCCGAGATGGGTTCGGAGAATGAGGACGGCAATCCCAAATATGTCACAATTGACAAGTACGCCGATTCCATAATTGACACCGACAAAAGTACGAGCGAGGTTGCAGTATTGTATGCCGCCGGTGAGATAGTCAGCGACGACAATGACGAGCAGTGCATCACCTCCAAGGCTCTCGTGGAAGACATCAAGGCTGTTGCATCGAATGATGACGTGAAGGCTGTCGTCCTCCGCATCAATTCGCCGGGCGGCTCGGCTGTCGAGGCTGAAATCATTTACCAGGAGCTCCTCAAATTGAAGGGTGAGAAGCCAATTGTAGTTTCAATGGGCGGCTACGCGGCGTCGGGCGGCTATTACATCGCCTCTTGCGCCGATAGGATTTTTGCAGAGCCCAATACCATCACCGGTTCAATCGGCGTGTTCGGTCTGCTGCTCTGCCCGCAAAAACTCCTCAACAACACTCTCGGCATCAACATCGAGACCGTGAAGACGCACGACAAATCCGACTTCATGTCTACAATGGAGCCAAAGTCGGCGGCGGAGATGGCAGTGTTGCAGCGCAGTGTTGAGAATATTTACGACGTATTCCTCCAGCACGTTGCCGACGGTCGCAATATGACTGTCGAGCAGGTGGATTCGATAGCGCAGGGACGTGTCTGGACAGGCACAACGGCTTCGCATATTGGTCTCGTGGACGAACTTGGCGGACTTGAAGAGGCAATCCTCTACGCCGCACAGCTTGCCGAACTCGAAGACGGCTACAAGGTGAATGAATATCCCAAGGAGGACGAATCCGGCATCATGAAGATATTCTCGCAACTCACCGGCGAGGCTGCGCGTGTATTCTACGGCGACGAAATTTACGAACAGCGCAAATTCGTCGAGGCGTTCAAACACCGCACCGGCGTCCAGGCTTTGACGATAAAAACTAACATTCGATAATATTTTAGACGTCAATTGTTTATAACGTCAATTATCGTTTTTTTTTTAACGTCAATTATCGTCAATTTTTGGATTTAAAGAATTGAAGATGTTGAAACTGAACAATGAAACAGAGTAAGGAAATTGAATAAAGAAAATTGAATAAAGAAAATTGAATAAAGAAACTGAGTAAAGAAATTGACGGTAATTAAATATAAATTGATGGTAATTTTCGTTTAAAAAAAATCAACCGCCGCAAGGCGGTTGCGTAATAAAGACAAATAATTGTTTACAAACAAACATTCAGTCATATAAATGGAACTTAAAAGTAAAGTAAACACATCAGGTCGCCTTATGGCGGCGGCACGTGGCCTTTGGCGTGCCAACGGTATGAAGGAACAGCATTTTGGCAAGCCGATTATTGCCATCGCCAATTCTTTCACGGAGTTTGTGCCGGGACACGTTCACCTCAATGAGTGCGCCCGCATTGTAAAGGAAACTGTTGAAAAACTCGGCTGTTTTGCGGCTGAGTTCAATACGATAGCCATCGACGACGGCATCGCAATGGGACACGACGGCATGCTCTACTCCCTCCCGAGCCGCGAAATCATCGCCGACAGCGTGGAGTACATGTGTCAGGCACACAAGGCCGACGCATTGGTCTGCATCTCCAACTGCGACAAGATTACCCCCGGCATGCTTATGGCGTCAATGCGTCTCAACATCCCGACTATCTTCGTATCGGGCGGTGCAATGGAGGCTGGCCGTTACAACAATGGCAAAATTGACCTCATCGACGCAATGATTATGGGTGGCGACAGTAACGTCCCCGAAGAGGAACTCGCCAAGGTGGAGAAGATTGCTTGTCCTACTTGTGGTTGCTGCTCGGGTATGTTCACCGCCAATTCGATGAACTGCCTCACCGAAGCACTCGGCCTCTCTCTCCCCGGCAACGGTACTATCGTGGCTACACACGTCAACCGCAGAAAACTCTTTGAAGACGCCGGCAAGCGCATCGTTGAACTCGCTTACCTGTATTACAGGGACAATGACGATTCATTGTTGCCCAAAAACATCGCCACAAAGGCTGCCTTTGTAAATTCGATGGCTCTCGACATCGCCATGGGCGGCTCTACAAACACCGTGCTTCACCTTTTGGCTGTTGCACAGGAGGTGGGCGTCGATTTCAAGATGAAGGATATTGACGAGCTTTCGCGCCGTGTTTCGTGTATCTGCAAGGTTGCCCCCAATACCCACGACTACCACATCGAGGAAGTCAACCGTGCGGGCGGCGTGCTCAACATCCTCGGCGAATTGGCTAAGAAAAACCTCCTCGACCTCTCCTGCAAGCGTACCGACGGCCTCACGCTCGGCGAAGCCATCGACAAATATTCCATCCTCAAGTCCAACATCGACCCCGAGGCTCAGCGCATCTACTCGTCGGCTGCATCGGGCAAGATTGGCCTCTTGAAGGTGGCAAGTCAGGACACTCGTTGGGAATCACTCGACACCGACCGTGTAAATGGTTGCATTCGCGATATGGAGCACGCCTACACCAAGGACGGCGGCATCGCTGTACTCTTTGGCAACATTGCACAGGACGGTTGCGTAGTAAAGACCGCAGGCGTCAACGAGAAGATTTTCAAATTCTCAGGCACTGCCAAGGTTTACGACTCGCAGGATCAGGCAGTTGCAGCCATCCTCGGCGACAAGGTGAAGGCTGGCGACGTAGTTGTCATCAAGTACGAAGGCCCCAAGGGTGGACCGGGCATGCAGGAGATGCTTTACCCGACATCGTACCTCAAATCCAAACACCTCGGCGACAAGTGCGCCCTCATCACCGACGGACGTTTCTCTGGTGGTACGTCAGGTCTCTCTGTTGGACACGTCAGCCCCGAGGCTGCGTCGCACGGTGCATTTGCTCTCATTGAGGACGGCGACATCATCGAATTTGACATCCTCGCCCGCAGCGTCAACCTCAAAATCTCCGACGAGGAACTCAACCGCCGCCGCGCCGCTATGGACGCCGATCCCAACGGTTACAAGCCCAAGCGCGACCGCGTGGTCAGCAAGGCTCTCCAGCTCTACGCCTCCCACGCCGCAAGTGCGGATAAGGGCGCGGTAAGGGTGCTGTAAACATAACAACAAATTGATATAAAAAAACGAATTGGTCGTATATTACCCATGTTACCGTGGGTTAACACCCACGGCTTTTATATGTCACCCCTACGGGGTTTGGTTTCCGAAAACAACGTGAAACCAAGTCCTGAAAGGACGTTATATAAACGACGGGGGTGTGAACCCCCGATATCCGGGATAGTGCGTAATCAAATGCGCAATTCGTTGAAGAGTAAAAATCGCCGAAGCACATAAATGTTTCGGCATTTTTTTATCAATCCGTCAATGTTCTGTTAATTATTTTACAAAAATTAACATCAAAAACAATTCCTCTAAATCCTTTATCCCTCAATTATTTATGAATTGCCACCCTAATAATTATCCCCTAAAACTAAAATCTCCGTTAAAAAACTGACGAATAAATTTGCATAACTGAAAAATAAGTTATAAAATTGCATTGTCAATTAACAAACTAACATTTGAGTTATGGAAGCACTTACAAAAGCAGAAGAGAAGGTCATGCAGATTCTTTGGAGTCTCAAGAAGGCTTTCGTAAAGGATGTCATCGAGAAGATGGACGAGCCAAAGCCGCCGTACAACACGGTGAGCTCCGTCGTCAGGATTTTGGTGGAAAAGGGCTTCGTAAGTTTCAAGGCTTACGGCAGGACTTACGAGTATTTCCCGATCATCTCCAAGTTGCAGTACAAGAAGTTTACCTTCGGGCAGATGTTGCGCAACTACTTTGACGGCAGCTATGAAACAATGGTTTCGTACATGGTGGACGAGGAGCAGATAAGCGATTCTGAAATCAACGAAATCAAAAAAATCATCGACAAAAAAGGCAGTTAGATGATTGCGCTGCTCGCATATACGGTGGAGGTTGGCGTAGTGTTCGCCGTTTTGATTGCCATCTACAGGCACGTCTATTACGGCATCAGCTACAATAAGTGGGAGCGGGGGTATCTGCTCGCGGCAACGGCTGTGAGTTACCTGCTGCCGCTTTTGAAGGCGGATTATGTGATGCGCCCTTTGCCAAAACCCACCGACCACATCCTCGAGATTGTGGAGCGTGGCAGCGATTACGACGTGGTGACCCTCAGCCGCCCAAGGTGGACGGAAGGTTTTTGGGACACTTTTACACAGACAACGATCTTTGAAAACATTATCGCGATATTATTTGCGGTGTATCTTACTGGTGTCGCCGTCAAGCTGTTTAGCTTTGTGCGTGGGCTTATGAAGTCGGTCAGGCTCAAGAGCCGTTCGCGCAAGGTGAGGAGCATCGGCAATATTGATGTCTATGATACCGACGTCAATACGGTGGCGTTCTCGTTTTTCGGCAGCATTTTCCTTGGCACAAGGTCGCGCGGGCTCACGGATGCCGAGATGGACATCATACTCAGGCACGAGATGCAGCATGTGGAGGGGCGTCACTCGGTGGATACGTTGGTCTTTGGATTGTATTCCGTATTGCAATGGTGGAATCCAATGGCAAGGCTTGCGGCGCGTTATTCGAGGATTGTCTGTGAAAACATCGCCGATTCGCAGGCGGTGGACGACGGCAGCCTCACCGAATATTCGCGGCTCGTGCTTGGTCTCGGCATCAAAAACCGTGACGACGCCACTGCTACCGCCACCGTCCTGAGACGTCCGAGGCGCAAGAGCCCGCTCGTGGACAGGATAGCGCAATTGCTCAATACCGACAGCGTAAATATCAGGCGGATAAGGTTTTACTCGGCGTTGCCGGTGCTTGCAGTCACAATTGCAGCCTATATCGCCTACTGCGGTATGCTCACGCCCTCCGACCCGCGTTACGA
>JAEEGL011053484.1_pt1 | contig 10390 bp, 6 predicted proteins | sample 9134231 | NCBI WGS metagenome assembly JAEEGL01 (sample SAMN16246548, study PRJNA631951) | gut metagenome | biome: gut microbiome; feature: rumen; material: fiber-attached | host: Bos | place: Iran: Karaj | collected 2018-10
TAAGCCTTTGTATATTCCATACCGTATTTTTCAGTAAAGCCTTCAATCTGACCGTGGCCAAACATAGGAAGACCCGGCATAGTAATCATCAAAGTACATACACCAAAGTATTTGTCGCCGTCGCCGAACTGAGCAATTGCAGTTTCCTCATCCGGGTTGTTCATAAAGTTTACATAGCGTTTAAGAACCTGCGGATCAAAGGTAATTGTATTTTTGATAGTTTCGCGATATTTCTGATTCTCTTCTTTTTTGAGCATGTTCATAAAGGCTGAGTTGTAAACGCGGTGCATACCCAAAGTTCGTACAAAGTAGCCTTCCATCATCCAGAATGCTTCGGCAAGAAGAAGTGTATCCGGGCATTCCTGAGCAACGCGGTCTACAACCTCGCGCCAGAACTCATTTGGAATTGCGTCGTTGAACTGCTGGGTGCTCAAGCCAGTCTCTGAACGAGTTGCAATATCTCCTCCGTGTCCCGGCTCCGGATACCAGAGACGGCGGATAGATTTCTTTGCCAGTACCATAGCCGCATCAAAACGGATGATAGGGAAGTTATGAGCAACATGTAAGATTTCCTGCATTACAGCTTCACGTGCAGCAGGATTCAAAAAGTCAATTTGAGCTGTGTCGTTCCAAGGGAGTCCGGTACCATCATTTCCGTGGTAAATGTAGCGGGTGTCTCCTGTCTGATTATCAACACGCTTAAAAACTACGGAGCAGTCATTTTTGCTGTAGTAGTGGTCTTCGAGGAAGAGAGAAATACGGCCGTCCTGCGAAAGGTTTTCGCCGTTGTAAGTATACTGAGGAAAAGGATTATCGCGGCGCTGAATAAAGTAATCAGGGTGATTAATAACCCAGTCACCGTCCATACCAGTGTGGTTTGGAACCATGTCGGAAGCAAGACGGATTCCTCTCTGCCAGCAGCGCTGGCGAAGATTTGAAAGGGCATCCCAGCCGCCAATATTTGAAGCAATATTATAATCATAAAGTGAATAAGCAGAAGCTGCAGCCTCTGGGTTACCACAAATCTGCTTGATACGCTTACTTGCTTTAGAACGTTCCCAAAGACCAATGAGCCAGAGACCGGTAAAACCTTCGTCGCGAAGACGGTCAAGTTCGCGGTCTGGAATCTGGTCGAGGCGGGTTATAGGGTAGCCGTATTCTTTTGTGAGTTGGTCGAGCCAGACGAGGACAGTTTTTGCCATAAGAATAACGTTCGGCATCCATGCACTGTCGGCAGAAAAACGCTCATATTCATTCATGAGGTTTTCAAAAGAATATGGAACCATATCCGGGAGGTCTCCGCCACCAAAGCCCTGCCATGCAGCTTTTTCCTCTTCGGAGATTGTATCCATTCCGGCAAGAATACGCTTGAGCCATTCACCAAGGAACTTGTCCCAGTATTTCTGAAGATATTCGAGCTGGCCTCGGAGACTGTCAGGAGCAAATACCTGAGGTTCGCGGAGAAGAGTAATCAAATCATGATCAAATGGACCAAAAACCGGCTGTCCGGCAGCATATTTTTGAATTGATTTCCAGGTTTTTGCGTAAAGTTTATTCTTTGCCAGCTCCTTATCCGAGAACATAATCATAAAAGGCTCAAAGGCTTTGTTCTCGTTTGCAAGGTGAAGCAGAATCAGTTCTTCAAGAGTCTGGGCGCGATTTGTACGTTCAACGCCGGTTCCTGCATCCATTTCTGTAGCAGCAAGATATTCTTCTGGTCTGATTTTTTCTTTATAAACAGCAACCGGTGGAAACTCGCGGATAAAATCGAGCAAAAGACCATCCACTTCAGCGTGTCCAAATTCTTTATCTAGTGAGGCGAGCAGGTCGTCCATAAAAGTCAGTACCTTGTCGCGTCGGTAAAGCATACATACATAGTGGAGAATTTCATCAATCAAGCCAATTGCGTTGAGCTGACCAGCAGACAATTTTTTATTTTCTTCGCCCCGGGTCTCAAATACATTGTTTATCAAAAGCTGAAAAGCGCGTACATTCCGCATATTTGCAAAAACCACGTTTCCGCTCGAAGCAAAGAGTCCGCCATCAAAATTACAAAGGTCTCGTATTTTCTTTGATATATGAAATTCGTTGTGTGAAATCTTCATTATGTACTCCAACTTTTTAGTGGCTTTGCCCCCGTAACGTACCTGAGAATTCAGTTTTCGAATTAGAGGAACAAATAATGAAGATATTATATCATACTTTGAACAAAATATAATTATTTTTTTGTTTTAATATATCCATCTCGAAGTATTCCAAGTATTTAATACTTCAGAAAATGATTTTACCAGCTAAAAAACTTATAGTATTCATAATCAATATCAAAGAGAGGATTTATTTTCCTTTCAAGATTTCTATAATAATCACAGCTTTCTTTATCATTTGCTTTTTCTGCACATAAGGCTGCCTTTTGACAGGAAATCTTGAGCACAGGAGATGAATACAATAATTCATTTTGGAAAAGAATATTCCAGGAATCTAATGCTTTTTTAAATTTGCTTTTACTATTCTTTTCTTTTGCTGTATTTGTTTCGTGTAGAGCGAGCCAATATAAAGGCCATATGTCTTTGGAATTTATTTCATGAGCTTTATTCATACAAAAAATAAAATTCCTGGTGGTTGGTGAATATGATACCCCATACAGGAAAGACATATATTGTTCCAGCATATCTAAATCATATGTTATGTCCGGGAGCTTTTCTTTTTGAATTTTTGCTAATGCTTCTTGCAAATCTTTTTCCGATGACATCATATTAAAATCAAAGTCTTTTCCAAAATGATATTTTAAGAAATATATTGCTAAAAGTTGCTCACTTTTCTTTGTCCATGGATCAATTTTTGATTCATCTGAAATTTTATTTTCTGAAAGAATTCGTATTAAATAATTTAAATTATAACGGGTAGGAACATAAGTTGATGGAACTCCCGGCATTCCGCAAGAATATGCGCAATAATAATCATATTTTTTTGAATTGCCGTCTAGAAGTTTAGTTAAATAATGATCTGGAATAATCTTTACATCATTTTTATTCTGATATGATACAGTCCTGAAAGAATTCGAAGTAAACTCAAATATATTAAAAGTACAAAAGTCTTTTCCATAATGATTATTTAAATAATAACCTGTAGGTATCCAATACGGTTCTTTTGAGGTTGAATCCCAGTTTATAGCTTCTTTTTGTCCATGCCCATTACCATAAAAAATCAGGCCTTTTTTATCAGTGTTATCCATTATTTCAATAATTGTTTTTTGTGCCTGTAAATCGCGCTTATTCATCAATTGATGAGTATCGGCCCAGTCACTCTCATCAAAAATTATTCCTGTTTCTGGCCATACAACAATAAGAGGATCATCTTTGTGTAATTTATTTAGTTCAATAATTTTATCTTCAAAAAGTTGATATTGAAACTTACTGCCTTGTTGCTGCCATGGCGGGAAAATCCCAAGTATTAGTTCTTCCGGATTTTCCATATAATTATCACTTTCTTCTTCTAAAAAAAGATAACGTATTCCGGCTTTATAAAAGAGTTCAAGATTTTCAGATAAATAATAAAGAGGATAAACTTCGTCGTGATTTTCACTTATAAATATTATTTTTTTTGAAGAAATCTCGTTGAGAATTTGATTTGTGGCATCTGGTGCTGTCCGCAAATCAATGTTTGGTTTTGCAAAGGTTAAAAGTGGAGCTAGAACTGTTAATATAAGGCAAAAAAGTTTTTTCATTATAACATTCCGTATTTATACAGTAGGCTATGATATAGAATAATTCAATACATAAAAAGTATAAATTACGGATTGCTATAATATTACTTTTTATGACCATTTACAGAAGAGATTTTTCCAATCAATTCTGTGTTTTTTTGAAGTTCTTCAAGCGTGCAAGGCAGACGGTATGTCCAGTTAAAGGCTGTTACTGTGCCCGGAATATTTATACGCTCGTCAGATGCTTTTTCGAGCCACAAAGCTTTGTCCATATAAAGGAAATCCTGAAGTGGTGGAATAAACCACTGGCTTGCAGACGTTGCAGAGGCTTTTAGGATTGACTCAGCGATTTGTGGAGTGAAATCTGACTGTGCAATTTCTGCGGCTTTTGGTTCAATTTCTTCTTTTGATGCAGTGAACAGTGGGCCATCCTTAGCACCGGTTTCAATGCCAAAGGCATCTCCGTTCTGTAAAACAAAGGCCTTTACGCTGTCCTTTTCTGTTTCCCACCATTCACGGATTGTTGAAGAATCGTGAACAGAAGTTGTAGTAACTGAAAGAGGAGTGTAGTCTGCAAACGGAACATAAGGTTGTCCTTTTTCGCTCCATTCACGGCACCAGCGTACTACGCGGAGACCAAGTATTTTGTGAGCCGCCATGGTTTTTGGAACGCACTCAATGCCGACGCCTAAATCCTCACCGCAAGGAATCATCTTTACAGCGCCTGTAATTGCAGTAAAAATTTCCTCAGCCTGTTTTTTCCAGAGCTTTTCGTTTTTTGCGTTTAACTCTTCAAAGCAGGTGAGAAGTGATTCTTTTTCTTTATCATTCAAAGTGCCCCAAGAAGTAGACTGACCATAAGTCCACAGCGGAACATATTTGTTTTTTGAGATTTCAAGGAGTGTACGGTTGCTCCAGTAATCTTCGAGAACTTTCTTTACACGTGGAATTGCATCAGAAGTACACAATTCAGAAAGATCTGCAGTCTCAATCATCTTTGAGCCTGTTACTGATGGAGAAAAACGCCAGAGTTCTTCGCCATCAATCTTGTCGCAGAAAATTGCAAGAATCTGATGAGCCTTGTCGTGATTCCAGGTAATGTCTTCAATTGCATGCGTTGGAATGTGTGGCTGACTCAGCCAGCGGATCCGGTCATCATCGAAACCAAGTTCGTAAAGATCAGTTTTTTTGATGGATGCATATGGTTCTGTGTGACCATTTAATGCATTTAAATCAGCTTCTGGAATTGCCCAGATGCGGAAGAAACCAAGAATATGATCGAGGCGGTAAGCATCGTAATATTTTGAAGCATTTTTCAAACGGTTCTTCCACCAGCTGTAATCATCTTCTTTAAGATTTTTCCAGTTGTAGGTAGGGAAGCCCCAGTTCTGGCCAGTTGGATTGTCTCCATCAGCAGGAGCACCGGCGCGTAAATCCTGATTGAAAACTTCCGGGTAAGCCCATGCATCTGCGGAGTCCTCATTCATCAAAATAGGCATGTCGCCCTTGAGTTTGAGGCCCTTATTGTGAACGTATTCAACGGCATCCTTAAACTGAGCATCTGCAATCATCTGAGTCCATGCATAAAACAGATGTTCTTTTTTGAAAGCCTTTTTATTCCAGAGGGCTGTGATTTCTTCCTTTGACTTTGTACGGTCTGAATCAAGCCAGCTTTTCCAGGAAGCCTGCATATAGTTCCATTTTAGATTTTTGTAAACCGAGTAATCTTTTACCCAGGAGTTTGCCTTAATCCATTTTGAAAGTTCTGCACCAGCTTCACCGGTTTTGCCTTCATCAGTTGTATCGTAGAGCATTTTTAAAAGCACATTTTTTGCATTTAAAATGCCGTCGTAGTCATATCTAAGACAGTATTTATGATTTTTATAAAGCTCGTCGTAAGACTTTTTGAATTTAGCGTCAGAAGAATAAAGTTCCTCGAAGCCAGGTACCTGATTTATGCGGATATAAATAGGATGAAGTGCAAATGCAGAGAGTCCTGAATAAGGAGAGCTCTGAGTTCCGGTATCATTTACCGGCAGCAGCTGGATAATTCCGATCCCGGCAGATTTACAGAAGTCAGCAAATGGCTTGAGATCTGGAAATTCTCCAATTACAGGATTATCTTTTGTATATAAAGCACCTAATGGAACCGCAGTTCCAGTTAATTTTCCCTTGGTCATATGGCACATTATAACACAATTTTATGGAAAAAGATTAAAAAAAGAGAAGAAAAGAAAATAATAAATTGTTCTTAAGGTCTTTTTAATGCGTCTCTCTGTATCTTTCCATTTTGATTAACAGGAAACATATCTAAGCCTGAATATATTGCCGGAAGCATGTAATAAGGAAGTTTATTTTCAAGAGGTTTATTAAGCTCAGAAATAGATTTATCAGCAAAAATATGTCCTGCCTCTGAATTCAGATAATAAAGAACAATAAATGCTTTTTCATTTTCAATAAAACCTTTTGCAATAACATTTTTTACGTGATAAATCTGGCGAACAAGATTTTCAATTTCTTCCGGCTCAATACGGTAGCCATGGAGTTTTATCATATTATCCATTCTGCCGCAGATAAAAAGCTTTCCAGATTCATCTATATATCCGATATCTCTGGAATGGATGAGCCCATTCTGGATGGTTTTTGCAGTTAATTCGGGAAGATTTATATAACCTCTGAAGTATCCCTGTGGAAAACAGATTTCTCCCTGAACTCCCGGCGGAACTTCATTACCCGCTTCATCTACAATTGAAATTTTTATATTAGAGGTAGGATATCCTGCCGGAGTTTTAGAATATTCTTTATCAATAGGAAAAAAGGATAGAAGGGAACCAGATTCACTCGAGCCATAAAGATTCAGAATTTTAACCTGATCAGAATATACACCTTCTGCACTTTCTCCAGATGAACAAATATATTTAAGGCATGGAGGGAACTTTTTAATAATCTTAAAGAATGTAGGAGGCAGGAATGCGCAGTCTACTTTTTGATTATCAATAAACTCCATAAAACTATCTAGATTTTTTGTAATGTGCATAGGGACAACATACATTGTAAAAGAAAGGAATATAAGACAGGTCATGATTTGAATGCCTGCAAGATAATTTGCGGGAGCAATATTGGCACATTTTATACATCTGCCAGACATTTTAATAATATTAGGATTTGCAAAAACTTTTACGATGTTTTCAAGACATCCATATTCCTGTAAAACACCTTTTGGAGTACCTGTTGTTCCGGAAGTATAAATAGCAAAACATGCATCATGAAGATCAGAATCTGCTATATCATTTTTAATTTCTTCATTCAAAATTTCTGGCCATACAGATTCATCAATACAAAGCTTTACGTTACAGTCCTTTTTAATAAACTCAAGACGCTCAATTGGATTATCTGATTCTATTATTGTTACTGCGGCTCCGGAACGCCATACACCTAACAGGGCTGCATAAAGTTCTATGCTTCTTGGCATATAGACTAAAACAAAATCTTCTTTGCCGATTTTCTTCTCTGTCAAATAATTATAGATTTTGCCAGTGAGTTCCCATAATTGTTTATAAGAATAGGAGTTTTTGCCATCATAAGATGATAAAGCAATCCGGTCAGGAAATGATTCGCAATTAGATTTAAACTTTTTAAAAAATAAATTCATAACTAATAAAAGTCTAAGTGCCATAATTGGATTTGTCAAATAAAAAGAACCTAGCACCAAAATCAAAAAAAATGATATAATTGAAAATATGACAGACATAAATAAATTTCTTTCTGATATGCAGAAATCTCTAAAACATGACCGCCAGAATAATGGTGGAAAATCTGATTATAACCGCGTAAAAAATGACCTGCGCCGCCTTTTTGAACGTAATGCAGCAATGGTAGGTGAACTGGCAGATTCTGTTTATGAATATTGGGAAAATGAATATGTTTATCGTTCAGCAGATATAAAAGCTGAACCGACAGAAGAAAATCAGAACCGATTAGCCGCATATCTTGCGTTTCTTGAAAACAGCGATGAGTTTCAGGAACTTATTTCTGCTGCAGACTGGAACGAATTCGGCCGCCTTGTAAATTTTGAAGCAGAAGATCTTGATGTTGATGTTCTTCAGGATTTGATGAAGATTCTTGTAAGCAAGGGCGCATATTAATGGAAAAATCTCAGATAGAAGCGCTCTATAAAAACTGCCGTCAGTGCCCAAGAGCTTGTGGAGTAGACCGTAATGAGCTCCCTGCGCGGGGTGGTTTCTGTCGTGAACCAGCCGACCTGCGCATTGCTTTTGCAGGTCTTCATTTTGGCGAAGAGCCTCTTGTAACAGTTTTTGGCGGAAGCGGAACTATCTTTTTTACTGGCTGTACTTTGCGTTGTGCTTTTTGTCAGAATTATCAGATCAGCCAGGATGGACTTGGCCGCGTTGTTGATGAAGAAGAATTTGCCGACATCTGCCTGCACCTCCAGTCCGCAGGGGCAGAAAACATAAATCTTGTTACAGGCAGCCATCATATTCCGAAAATTGCAGCCTTTTTGCGAAAAGCCCGCGACCGTGGAGTTACAATACCGTTCTGCTGGAACTCTTCTGCTTACGAAACAGTAGAAATGCTTGAGCTCTTAAAGGGTCTTGTAACTATATGGCTGCCCGATCTAAAAACTCTGGACGGAGCTCTTTCAAACTCACTGTTTGCAGCCCCGAACTATCCCGAGGCAGCAACTGCTGCGATCCGCTGGATGATTGAAAATAATCCGCTTGAAATTGTAGAAATTCCTGAGCCTCCCGATGCGAAGCCTGCCGAATGGGCTGAGCCGGGGCAGCCACGCGACAAACTGCTTTCCGGAGTAATTATCCGACACCTCTTTATGCCCGGCCATTTCGCCGAAACTGCCGACGTCCTCGCGTGGCTGAAAGAAAACGCCGACGGGCGCGCCATTATTTCTCTGATGAATCAGTACACTCCCGTTAATTTCAACGAAACAGAGACTCAGTTAGCGGCCCGCAGGCGCGCCCTCTCAAATCTCGAAAACCGCCTCGTAACTGCTGAAGAAGATGCAGATATCCAGGACCTCATCGAAGCCTACGATTTTGAATACCTTTTTTATCAGGAATTAACTGATGATACCAGCTGGCTGCCGGACTTTTCAAAACCTCAACCGTTCAGCAATAAACTTGCAACTCCTCTGTGGCATTGCTGATGCAAAAGTGATAAACTCTCACTATGTTTTCGGATACTCATTTTCATTTTCAGAATATTTGTAATAGTGGCGTGAACGGTGTGGAAGTGCTTTCTGCACTTGCTGAACGTAACACTTTTTTTGGTTTAGATATTGGAACTAAGGCTGGAGATTTAGCCGGCCGCCAGGCTTGTGTTGAGCAGGCGATTGCCGGGATTTCGGATAATACTCTGGCTGAACGGGCCCGCCGCTTTATGTATTTTACTGCGGGGATTTGGCCGGATGTAGATGCTATTCATGACAGAGAAAATCAGATGAAGCTGCTGCGCGAGTCTATTACTGCGGTTGCAGAAGGTGGCGAACAGGATACTCTTAATAGAAAGATTGTTGCGGTTGGAGAATGTGGAATTGACCATCACTGGAATCCTGCTGGTGTTGATGGTCGCTGTGAATCTGATTTTGATGAACAGACCTACCGCGGTGAACGCGAACTTTTTGAGGCTCATATAGAACTTGCCCGTGAATTAAAACTTCCTGTAATTGTTCACAGTCGTGATGGTTTTGAAGATACCTTAGACTGTCTCAAAAATGTGGGCTATGATAATGGAATTATTCACTGTTACAGTTATGGCATTGAAGAAGCCCGTGCCTTCCTTGACCGCGGCTGGTATATCGCGTTTGGTGGTGCTGTTACCTACAATAAAAAAGCAAAACTTGAAGCTGTAAAGGAGCTCTTGAAATTTGTTCCGGCAGACCGTTTCCTTTGTGAAACTGATGCTCCGTATCTTGCTCCGGTTCCTTTGCGCGGAACAATTAATACTCCGGTAAATGTTGAGCATGTTTACAATTTTATTGCTGAGGTTCGTGGCTGCACACCGGAAGAGCTTAGTGAGCTTGTGGACAATAATATCCGGAAATTGTTTTTTACATCGGTGGTTGAGTGACGCTAAGCGTCGTATCGAAACCACAGGGCTAGTCTGTGATGGTTCCGATACGGCTTTGCCTACTCAATTACCGAGTTCTTTTCTTCTTCGGTCATGTTGCGCCACTGGCCGGGAGTGAGGTCTTCTGGCAGTTTTAGACTACCAATGGAGATTCTCTCGAGGTCTTTTACTTCATTGCCAAGGGCGCGGAAAATACGGCGCACTTCGTGGAACTTTCCTTCGTGGACGGTGATTTCGCAGAGCGCATCTTTTATAAAATGGAGAGCGGCAGGTTCGGCTTGTTGTTCTCCATATTTTTTTTCTGGTGGAAGGGTGAGGCCGGCTGCGGCGCGGGTGATGTATTCAGTCTGTGCTTCGGCAGATGCCGGTGTTTTAAGTGTGGCTCGGTAAGTTTTTGATATGCGATGCATACGGTGGTTGAGTAGGCCGGAGGCCGTATCGAAACTACCGCAGACTTCGGACGGGCTGTGTTCCGCGGTGGTTTCGGCCCTTCGACTCCGCTCAGGGACCGCAACCACCGTACTGGTTGTAATCCTGTTTGAAAAATAGCCGTCGGTTGTGAGCAGCAAAAGCCCGCTTGTA
>JAEEGL011682802.1_pt1 | contig 10390 bp, 8 predicted proteins | sample 9134231 | NCBI WGS metagenome assembly JAEEGL01 (sample SAMN16246548, study PRJNA631951) | gut metagenome | biome: gut microbiome; feature: rumen; material: fiber-attached | host: Bos | place: Iran: Karaj | collected 2018-10
CGCATTAAAGGAGGTAAACGATGTTTTATTCAAGTATAAATACTGATTTTGCCGCCTATCAGACAAAAGTGGCATTTGGTCTTACCAAACGTCAGATCATATGCTTTTTATTGGCGGCGATGTTCGGCCTGCCTACCTATTTCTTTACAAAGGAATACTTGGGTACGGATGTGTCGGGCATAATGATGATCATTGTCATGGTACCGTTCTTTGCTTTTGCGATGTATAAGAAGAACGGCCAGACACTTGAAACTGTTCTTAAGCACTATATAAAGGAACAGTATTTCTCAAATAAGGTCAGACATGTTTCAAATACTCCTCTCTTGCAGGAAGTGATGCAGACAGCGGATTATGCAAGAGGCTCAAATAAGGCGAAACGAGAAAATTTTATGTTTGGCTTAGGAAATAATGGCAAAAAAGGTAAAAAGGGCTCTAAAAAGGGTAATACGAAGCGACAGGATAACTCTGCCCATCCGTCGGATCCTGATTCATCTCAGATGCTTAGAGATTATGCAACACTCAGGAATAAAACGGATAAGAGTAATAAAAGATCGCCTAATACCGCGGCTGAAAGTGTGCCCTTTAATAAGATGTATGAAAACGGTCTGTGTTATATAGGTGATGGCAAATATTCGATCATGTTTGAAATGAGCGATATCAATTATCATCAGCTCGATGATGCAGATCAGAAGGATTTCTGGAGCAGCTGGTGTATGTTCTTAAACACTCTTGATTATGAGTGCAGTTATCAGTTTTGCTTCTATGATCATAAAGCGGATATCGAAGGCATTTCAAAAAAGCTTGAGATAGATGCTAAGACAGGTGATCCCATGCATGCGACCGTGATCACAGAGATGAACGATACGCAAAAAAGATATTTAAAGACAGGAAATAAAGGCTTGCAAAAGCAGATGTTTCTTATCATAACATTCAAAGTCCCCGGCTTTAAGGTGAAAGTCAAGGCGAATGAATTTGCTGAGCGTATCAAGAATGATCTTTATGATAAACTCGGAGTTTCGACAAGATTGCTAAACGGTTATGAGAGACTTGAGGTTTTGTTTCACATGCTCAATCCGGATCCGGATGAAAAGATGATCTTTGATTGGGATAAGACAAGAAACGGTGGCCTTAGCGAGAAGGAACAGATAGTGAATCATGCATTCGTATTCGGAAAGAGATCAGATCGCTTTGAGATAGGAAGCAAATATGCGACGGCAGCTTTTTTAAAGCTTGATGCATCTCAGATATCGGACAGACTGCTCACAAAGTTTCTTGATACAGATTCACAGCAGATAGTCAGCATACATATCGAACCGGTGTATCGAGAGAAGGCAGCCAAAGATGTAAAGAGGCTCGTATCGGATCTGCAGAAGATGGTCATAGACGAGCAGAGGGATGCTTCCAACAGGGGTTATTCCATGACAAATGTATCGGCACCTTTAAAAGCAGATCTTGAGGCTGCAGAGAAGACTTTATCAGGTCTTACACAGAATGATGAGAAGATGTTTATGGTAGTGATCACATTTGTATTCATAGCTGATACGATCTCAAGACTGGAACGTGATTTTTCAAATGTCAGATCGATAGCAAATGAAGAGAACTGTGAACTCATAAAGCTCGAACATCAGCAGGAAGATGGATACTTTTCGACACTGCCGATAGGTATAGGCAAGGTAGAGACCAAGCGTCAGCTGACAACAACAAGCCTTGGCATGTTCTTGCCGTTTAAGATAAGAGAACTGATGCAGTTTGGAGACAGCCTTTGCTTTGGTGCAAATAAGATAACTGGAAATATCATAACGGCAGATATAAAGACGCTGCCAAATCCCAATACAATAGTATTAGGCACCCCGGGGCGAGGCAAGAGCTTTGAAGTAAAGATGATGCTTTTGCAGATATTTCTTAAACTTCGAGATGAGATCATCATATCAGATCCTGAAGGAGAGTATGGTCCGCTTGTCAGACTCATTAACGGTCTTGTGATCAAGCTGTCGCAGTCAGGAAAGAATTACATCAATCCTCTTGATATCAATCCCGATTGTGACTGGGAGGCGGATCCTATATCAGATAAGAGTCAGCTCATGATGTCGATATATGAACAGATACTCGGAAAAGGCAAAGGCGAGCCCAATGACAAATCGATCATAGACAGATGTATAAGGAAGATCTATGCAAGGTTTGTTGAGAGCAAAGACATAAACGATCTGCCGATATTGGAGGATTTCTATAATGAACTTTCTAATCAGCCCGGAGAAAGAGCAGCATTCCTTAAGGAAGCACTTGAAGTATATGTTCATGGCGGTCTTAACTTCTTTAATCACAGGACGAACGTGGATATGAATAACCGCGTCATATGCTTTGATATCAAGGAACTGGGTGAACAGCTTAAGAGCTTAGCTATGCTGATCGTACAGGAGACTGTGTGGAACAGGGTGGCAGTTAACAGGGCAAATAAGATATACACGTGGTATATCTGTGATGAGTTTCATCTGCTCTTAAAGGATCCGCAGACTGCGCTCTATTCAAAGGAAGTTTATAAGAGATTTAGAAAGTGGGGCGGAATACCTGTAGCGATAACTCAGAATGTGACCGATCTTTTAGATTCGAGTCAGGCTCAATCCATCTTTTATAACAGTGACTGTTACATCCTTTTAGGACAGGCCAGCGGTGATGCGGACAGGTTATCGGATGCTCTTAAACTGACAAACGAACAGTATAAATGCATACTCACGAGGAATAAAGGCGAAGGGCTTCTTATCTTTGGAGATACTATACTGCCGTTTGTTAACAGGATAGACGAAGATACTTATACTTATAAGCTTATCACCACAAAGGTAACCGAAGCGGAGGTATGACATGAACAAGGAACAGGCAAAGATGCTTATAGAAAGCGAGTCATTATTAAGACAGCAGTCCAAAAACATGATCTCAAGGAAAGAACAGCCTGTATCTGATGTAAGGTATGGTGAAGATTTAAAAGCTAAAAAGAATGAGCCGGATGATAAAGAAGATATGTTTGATCCTCAGCTTTACAGGGCGAGTGATCATAATCAAAGATCGTATAGTTTGATCGCGGGACCTGGGGCAAAAGCCAAAGGTCCCGTAACTGTATCTGAAAAAAATGATGAAAAAGAAGGTAAACTGCCCAAAAACAAGTTTAACAAAAAGATAAGCAGGAAAGAGCGATTCGAAATAAAGGCAGATACAAATAATAAACGCTTTATCGTAGCCCAGGATAAGGATAGCGATCTTTTGACTGTAAGTAAAAACAATGATGGCAGATACAGTGAAGAAGAACTGAAGGCAAAAGCTTATTTTATAGGCAGACTGAAAAACAGGACTGCGCCTAGGGATGAACCGGATGAAGATGATGTGACAGTAGTCAAAAAAGCAAGAGTCAGAAGAGCAAAAGCCGGACAGAGTCTCGTAAAGTATCCTGCGATAATGCTTGATTCGGTCAAGTACCATGTCAATGAAAGTAAACCGGGAAATGAGCGTATACAGGAAGATACCGCAGATAAAACGGTCAGGATCGCTAAGTTTGGCATAAGATCAGCAAGCAGAAGATTTTTGCCGAATGTTGCAGGTCCATTCAAAAAAAGCATAGTTACGGATATGGATATGCTCTTGCAGGAAAGGAAGGCACATAAGAGGTTTATTGAATCAAGAAAGAAGGATGAGCAGATCTTTTACGATATGAAGTTATCTCTTTCAAAGAAGATAGTCTCAAAGATAAAAGAGATAGCAAGAAGAAATCAGATCGGTGTTATCATAGCAGCTATATGCTTAGCGTTCATTCTTTCTGCCATAGCAAGTGCAGGCATCTTAGCCGAGGGAGTATCTCAGGCTGCAGGTTCGTACCTTTCAGGGTTAAGCCTTTCAACAGATTTTGATATGACAGACTGCGAGAATTACTACACAAAGATGGAGGCTGATCTTCAGGATGTGCTTGATAACATCGAGGAATATTATCCGGGTTTTGACAGATATATCATAGATTTTGATGATGAGATCGGTCATGATCCATATAAGCTCATGGCATATCTTTCTGCTGTCTATGAAGGTTATGATCTTAGCCTGATCAAACCCGTACTTAACGAACTCTTTAACGACATGTACATTGTCGAAACGAAAGTCGAGACTGTTGTAGAAAATGATGAAGAGGTAAAGATCTTTTCCATAAAGATAGTTAAATCCGCGTGGGATGATCTGATGGCAGAACGTATTGCATATGATGATAAGGATCTTTACGATTCATATGAGAACAGCGGAGGCGGTCATCAGGCTTTTCATAACCCTTTTAATATTAACTGGTCAGACAAGGTGACAAGTGAATTCGGATGGAGGATACATCCCATATCCGGGAAAGAGAAGTTTCACAGAGGAGTCGATATAGCGATTCCCAGTGGGACTCCTATAAAGAGCTGTTCTGAAGGGATAGTCATAAAGAGTACATATTCAGATACTGAAGGCAACTACGTGGTAGTAGAGGATGAGAGCGGATACAGATGCCACTACATGCATCTGTCTGAGAGAAACGTAAATGAAGGTGATACGGTAGATTATAATACGGTGATCGGAAAGGTTGGAAGCACAGGATATTCAACAGGACCTCACCTTCATCTTCAGATAACGGACGATAGCGGTGAATGCTTAAATCCAAGATTTATGGTACAAGGAGGAAACTGATATGACTAAGAAAGAATTGGAACTGGAAAAGATGCTCGATCAGCAAAAAGAACTTCAAAAGAAGATAGATCAGGCAATGGATGATCTTAACAAAGAAAGAGATGACCTGATATTAGGTGCGATACACGAGATCGACATCACAAGAGAGCAGGGGTATGAACTTGCAAATATACTGCGTAATAAGGATAACCTTGAAACGATATTAAAGCTTGCACCGAAGCTTGAAAAGTCGGAAAGAAAACGCAGAAAAAGAATGAGTAGAACTAATACGGAAAGCGAGGTAAACGATTATGAAGAATAAGTTATTATGCACCCTGACCGGTGTTTTTTTATTGCTCATGAGCAGTTTGAGTGTATATGCATCCGAAACTGAAAGGATAGCAGTCCCTGACGGCTATATAAATGAAGACTCAAAGATCACGGTCGAGACAAATGAAGAGAAAGAACTTGTAAGTATAAGAGTAAAACTCGATCATTCTTCTTATGCTGATATCACAGATACAAGGCAGTTTAGCGTAAACAAGAACTGCACTGCCTATGTAAAGATCAAGTATAAGGATGGGAATGAGGTTACCACCCTTGAAAAGAATATCACAAACTTTGACGGAATCGCTCCAAAGGTCAGTGCGTATATCAAGGGCGAAGATCTTACGATAAAGGCAAGCGATGATATTAGCGGACTAAGATCAATAAACGTTGACGGCATGGATTATACAGAACTTACAGGTGGCATTTTATGCATCAACCTTAAGGATCAGGAAAAGGTAAAAGAGTATTTCACTATATATGCAGACGATAATGCAGGTAACAGGACAAATACTCTTAGGGTATACAATCCCTACTATGTTGGAGAGGATCCGCTAAGCAGTACTGATAAAGGAATAGATAATCCTATGTCGGCAGATGAAACAAAGCCTACGAGCGCCACAGGACTCATAACCAGCCATACCGATGAAGACGGCGAGGATCTGATGAATGTCAGCTACAGAGAATGGAAAGAAGGGTATGGAGAATCTGCATCCAGAGGCTCAAAGCAGTTCTTTACCATAAAGACTGAATCAGGAAAGACATTCTATATTGTGGTTGATGAAAGCTATGGAACCCAGACCGCGTATCTTCTTACTGAAGCAAGTCAGAATGATCTTTTAAACTTTGTTAACTATGACGGTAACAGTGTAGATACGGGTGAAACAACAGTCTATACTATCCCCGGGTCAGAAAAAAGGGATGTAGCTGCAACAGAAGAAACAGTTGATCTCAAGGAAGAGACTAAACATAAGAAAAAGCCTTCTTACGGGATCATACTAATCGTAGCTATAGCAGCCGGTGGAGCGTACTATTACAAACTTAAAAAAGATAAAGATCAGGACGATGCTGCCGCATACTCTCAGGAGCAGGAATTTGAACAGTCACAAGAGAATGAAAAAAACTAATTTCAAGTTAATATTGTGTTAATTTGAAAGCCTTGAAATAGTCTTTTTAAAGGTATAATATGTTACTATCAAAAGAGTTTGAGATAGGCGCCAGCAAACAGCCGGCGCCTTTTTTGGTGCAAACTTTTTGAATATGATCTGCAGATTTTAAAACAATTGAATACGGAAACATTAACCCAAGGGTCATCAAAAGATGTCCCTTTTTTCATTCAAAGGAGGAAAGCGTTATGAATGAAGAAAACAGAAACTTAGAAGAATTCTTCGATGAAGAAGAAACAGTTAATGAAGTGAATGATTTTGGTAAGGAGACAAAGAGCTATCCTTTAACAGTGATAACGATCATCATACTTGCGATAATCGCACTTCTTATAGGAGGTATCACATACCTTTCTACAGCAAGCAAGATTGAGAAAAACAAAAAGGATACCATCGATGAGATGTATCAGGTCGAGGCCGAATGCATGGAGAATGCAGATCAGATATCAGGCGAGATGATCGATGAGCTTAACAGTATCAAGGATTATCTTACAAGCGTTGAGGAAAGCATTAATGCAAACGAGAGTCTTTTAAACGAATACTCGCAGAGTAGTGAAAACGGCTACTCTGAACTCAGTGTAAGCTATAAGGATTCCACTCAGAAGATCGGTAACGACTTTAACCAGATGAATTCACAGATAAAGACCACAAAGGAAAACATCGAGACACTGATAAAAGAGCTTGAAGGAAAAGGAAGCACAAACCAAAACGAGCTTAAGAGCCAGTACAACACGATAAAGGAATCTATAACCGAGATCGATAAAGAGTTTTCAAACAGTCATGATAAGATCAATGACCTAATAAAGGAGCTCTCATCAAAGGAAGATTCCAATTCAAAAGAACTGGCAAGCAAGCTTAAGACAATGGAAAGCTCACTTTCAAAGATCGAGACTGAAAACATGAGCCAGATAAAGGATACTCTTTCAGATATGGAAGATAAGTATACCGAGCTGTTAAATGATCTCGAGGCACTCATGAACGCAGACTTTGATGAGCTTGATCAGACTATCAATAACAAGTTCGATTCACTCACACTTTCATTCACACAGGGCAATGACTCTACAAAGGAAGAACTTGATAAGATCAATGAAAACATTCAGCTGGTTTTTCAATTTGTCAGTGATGGTAAAGAACTTATAGCATCCGCCACCACTGACAAGGGCATAGCACAGAATAAGGATGCCATCTTCTCAGTACTTGCAAACGGTATAAGCCTTATCGGTACAGATGTAGCAAATGTCGAATCAGAAAAAATGCTTGAAGGCACAAGAGTCTATGACGGATTAAATAACGTGTATGTAGACGGTACGATGCCCGAGCGAGATCATCAGGAGGACTTTGTTCCCAGCGGTATAGATCAGAGAACCTATGAGAGCGGATATTATCCAAACTCATGGACAGTGGACACGAGTAATGCCTATAACAGAGGCTATACAGACGGTAAAGCAGATGTTCCAAATGCTCGTATAAGCTATGAGTATCATGAGCATAAACTAAGTGACGGCACAGTCGTATCTGCAGACTATACAAGTGATCATGCAGACGGTTGTATATGTCAGCCTGTATACAACATTCATCACCACTCAGGAAGTCCTACATACGGAGGCGGCTGCTACACAGTAAGACATGAGGAAGAAGTTGACGAATACTGCGGCGGATCTGCTACAACAGACTGGGGTGTGGGATACGGAGAATACTGGTACTGCAATAAATGTGGGGCCAGGATGGACGGCAACTACGGTCAGTGTGAACAGGTAGTAGGTCATCATACCGAAGTCTACTACACGCTTGGATGTGGCAAGACTGAAGGCGGTAATGACGGCATCAATCATTACAGATGCGGCTGCGGCAAGACGGACTATGCGACTGCAGGAGAGGATGCAACGATAGTCAGAGCAACAATAGTATATGAAGACTAGGATGGGGCGCAAAGCGCCTCATCTGCTTTTAAGGAGGAAAATGATATGGACGGATATATTGAATACGAGAATGAACTCGATAACGAAGCATTACCGTATGGTGCAAGTGATACAAAGGTGTTCAAGGAGGCCATATGTGACTGCCCTGTCTGTAAGGATGCAGGCAGAAATGGTCAGATCTATGAGAGCGAGAAGAACTATTACTGTTCTAATGCGAGAGATGACAAGGGATGTGATTTCCTGCTCTATAAGAACAACATCGCAAAACTCATCAGAAGAGACATCAGACGTGATGAAGTGAGAGATCTTTGCGAGGACGGATCATTTAGAGCTACATGCACAAAGATAAACGATGATACAAAGACATATGAAGGCATCTTTTCATTAAAGCCTATGGGCAAGTATTTCGGGCTTAAGCTTTCATTCCCGGACTAGGAGGCAGCCTATGGATATTCAGGTATGGATGACAAGGCTTAATAGAGACGACAGCATCAAAGCCATCGGAACAGTAAAGTTTGGAGAGATAAGTGTAAGGAACATGACTCTCATGAAGAATGAAAACGGGCAGCTCTTTATTTGTATGCCGAGCCGCGATACAGGAAAGAAAGATGAGGAGGGTAAACGGATCTTTGAGGAGATCATCCATCCGACTACGGCTGAAATGAGGAGTGCATTAAATGCTAGTGCTATCGAGAGCTATGAAAAGAACTGTCCTGTCTCATTAAGAGACGGGCTTGACGGCACGCTTTTGATAGAGGCTAAAGCCTTTGACAGGCCGTATTTTAATCGTGTCGGAAAGGCGCAGATCTTAATAAATGATGAGTTTGTCATAAAGAACATCTTTATCAACGAGGGTAAGAACTCAAGCCTTTATGTCACTATGCCAAACTTTAAGGCAAAAGACACTCATGACGGACATGCGGTATACAAAGAGATCGTCACAATGAACGGTGATCTTAAAAAGAAAATAAGTGAAGCCGTCATAAGCGAGTATAAGAAAGATCTGGCTGCCAAGGATAAGAATCGATTCAGTATAAAGAGCAGGATCGAAGAAGCAAAAAGACAGGCGTCATTACAGACGCCTGTACATAAAGAACATGTAAAAGAAGCGGTATTGTAGTTGCTTAAAAGGAGGAACAGGTTATGAATGAATCAGGCATAAAGTATGAGATCGATTCAAACAGCAATATCAGAGAAAGACTCTTGTATTACTATGAATTATCAAAACTGAATGAAGAAAAGAGAAAAGAGAAAGAAAAGAAAAACGAAAGGAAGGAGGACTAAGCTATGTATATGACAGATAACACAGATCCTATCAAAAAAGAGTTCATTGACAAACTCGAAGTATATCTGGCAGACCATCTGCCACCCGATATCAGTGACGGCGCAACACTCTCTATAACAGAGATAGTAAAGAACAATGACCAGAAGCTTTTAGCATTGTCAATCCGTGAGCCTGACATCGATATCAGTCCCAACATCTATCTTGAAAAATATATCGAAGACTATCGTGACGGAAGAAACATCGATGATATCCTGCAGTCTATCGCAGATATGTACATGGAATGTCGCGATCCTCAGATAAGAGGCTTTGATATCTCTGACATCTCAGAGTTTGACAAGGTGGCCGACAGACTGGTGACAAAGATCATAAACACGGATCTTAATAAGGAATTCCTTGCGGTAGTACCGCATAAGGAGTTCGGAGATCTCTCAGTCCTTACTCAGATAAGACTCGATGAGAGTAACGGTATGATGGCATCTATCACGATAAGAGATGATATATTAGACCGCTGGGATGTAAAGTTTGATGATGTGCTTGATAAGGCAAACGAAAATGATCTTACGCTTACTGAGCCCAGGCTCACACCTATGGACAAGGTCATAAATGCAATGAGGATGCAGGATGAGTATGAACAGGACACCTTCTTACCGGATCCCGAAGCAGCGATGATACCTATGTATATACTTTCGACTGAGGATAAGATCAACGGTGCCAAGTTACTCAATCAGCAGGAGATCATGGATAAGATCGCTGAGTTCCTTGATTCGGACTTTATCGCATTGCCCTCATCGATACATGAAGCGATAGTGATCCCTATGGATAAGAACAACATGGATCTTAATGAACTCTCGATGATGGTAAAGAGCATCAACGGTGAAGTATTAACACCTACAGACGTTCTTTCAGATCACCCTTATGTGTACAGTAAAGAGGAAAGGTGCCTGTTCTTTGAAAAGGATGGAGAGCAGGTAAAGATGCAGTTCACGAAACAGACTAAGACAAAGGAAAAGAGCAGAGGAGTCAAGGAC
>JAEEGL011868903.1_pt1 | contig 10390 bp, 7 predicted proteins | sample 9134231 | NCBI WGS metagenome assembly JAEEGL01 (sample SAMN16246548, study PRJNA631951) | gut metagenome | biome: gut microbiome; feature: rumen; material: fiber-attached | host: Bos | place: Iran: Karaj | collected 2018-10
GAGTACCTGCAGCTGGCGGAGGATATCGGCGCAAAGCCTCTGTTCGTGGTGAACGTCGGCATCTGGCACGGCGGCTGCACACCCTACGACCAGATTGACGGCTGGATACAGGAATGCCTGGATGCCCTGGAGTATGCGAATGGCGACGCCAGCACGACATACGGAAAGCTGCGTGCCGAGAACGGGCATCCCGAGCCTTTCGGACTCGAATACATAGAGATCGGCAATGAGAACTACAACTACCACATGGACAATAACAGCGACCAGAGCGACCATTACCCGGAACGCTACAGGCAGTTCTATGATGCCATCAAGGCCAAGTACCCCAATGTGCACTGCATCGGCAACGTGGAGTCGTGGGGCACGGACGACCCGTCGTGGAAGAACGACCATCCGGTCGAGATCGTCGACGAGCACTACTACCGCGATCCGAAATGGTTCGCCGACAGATTCGGCAAGTACGACAGCTATGACCGCTCGAAGAACAAGGTATATGTGGGCGAATATGCGGTGACCAACCGTTTCGGCGTCATCGGCAACCTGAATGCCGCCCTGGGCGAGGCCGTCTTCATGATGGGCATGGAGAATAATTCCGACGTCGTCGTCATGAACTCCTATGCCCCGATCTTCGTCAACGAGAACGATGCGCGCTGGAGGCCCGACATGATCCGCTTCAATTCATCGCAGGTGATGGGCACTCCGTCATACTACGTTCAGCAACTCTTCCCCAATAATGTCGGCACTCAGGTACTCAAGACCGAATGGACCTATAGCCTGTCCATGCCCGAGGAGCTGGCAGAAAAGGAAGCCTCTCCGGTACAGGTGGGCGTCGCTACCTGGAACACAAACGCGACCTTCCGCAATGCAGAGCTGCTGGTGGACGGTTCGCCCGTCAGCATTGACGACTATTCTGCGTGGGACAAGCAGAACGGACAATGGACGGCTTCCGGTGACGAGATCTCGCAGGGCGGGAACGAACAGCCGGCCATGAGCCTCTGCCCCCAAAAGATCAGTGCAAAGAAATATACCTACAAGGTACAGGCCAGAAAGAATGCCGGAGCAGAAGGCTTCCTCATCGTGTTCGGATATAAGGACGGGCAAGACTATCTGTGGTATAACATCGGCGGATGGGGCAACAAGCGCAACAATGTGGAACAGGCTCTGGGCGGCGGAAAATTCTCACTGGCCGCCGACAAGTCCTTTGCCGTTGAGGCCGACAGGTGGTACGACATCCAGATTGACGTGGACGGCGATGACGTGAAGTGCTTCATCGACGGGCAACAGGACTTCGAGTGCAAGGTCCAGAAGAACAACGGAATGGAAGGCGTATATGCTTCAACAACCATAGACGAGGCGGCAAAGACGATGTTCGTGAAGGTCGTCAACATGGGCGAAGGATATGCCGGCGGCATTCTCAACCTGAAGAACTGCTCGGTCAATACAGCTGAAAAGGATGCCGTCTCGCTGATCCGCCTCTCCTCGGCCAGTGGAGAAGATGAGAATACACTGGATGATCCGACACATATCTGCCCGACTATTGCCGAGGCCAAAGCGACATCGGGCAACCGGGTGACCTTCAACGTGCCGGCCTACTCCGTCAATATCCTGAGGATAAGGCTAAAGTAGCTTTAACCCTTAGGCTGGCGATGACAAGCAGGGCATAGATCAGGACGACAGTCAAAGGCGACGGGTGGAGATCGCGCACGACAAGGCAATCAAAAGCCCCCCACTGACGTATAATCCACGTCTGCACTGCGATGATACGTGTCATTAGCCAGGCCAGCGGCGTGACTGCAGGCAAGAACAATGCGAACAGTCCCATGTAGATGATTGCCGTCGTCAGGGGAATAAGTACAGGATTCAGCAGAAATCCTGTGAGCGGCAACGTATGGAAGTAGTATGCGGATAACGGGGCTGCACCCAGCCATGCCGCCAGCGAAACGCCAAGTGCCTCCCATAGCCAACGACCAGGCATGCTCAGCAGGCTCTCTCGCCAGGGCATGAAAACCAGGATGATGAAGAAAACGGATACGAACGATAATTGGAATCCGATATCGAACAAGGCATGTGGACTGCACATCAGGATGGCAAGTGCGCTGAGAGCCAACAGATGGATGGGGGGCTGGTGACGTTCTGCCAACGTCCCGACGGTAAAGACGCTGAGCATCACCGAAGCGCGGACAAGGGAAAGGGGTAAACCCGTCAGCAAAGCGTATCCCCAAATGAGCAGGAGCGCAGGCGGCAGCAGATGCCATCGCCAAGGTCCATAGCGGCTCCATCGCAATAGAAGCAAGTAAAGCAGACCGTAGAGGATGCCTAAATGCATGCCGCTTAAGGCCAATAAGTGACTGACTCCCGCTTGTGAGTATGCTTGGCGCGTATTGCGCTCTAACAGTTGTCTCTGTCCCAAAAGCAAGGCTGCGCTTAGCGCAAGCGGTTCGCCCTCCAATCCGGCATCTTGCAATCGGGCGATCAGATGCTCAGTATGTTGTCGAATGTGTTCCCGGGTATTGGTTAGCCAAGTCGCATTGTTTGCTTCATTATGATGAGGCACTCTGTCTGTGCAGATACGTGCAGCACCTAACAGACACCAGAAAACGATAGTTAATACATCTGGTGCATAGCGCCTGTTACGACAAAGAATAATTGCAGATAACGTAAGAACCGCCAGCGGCAACCACACTATAGAAGGACAGAAGTGTCCGACCAGAATTCCAGCTATGAAGAGAATGGATGCCCAAACGAGAGGCAGGCGTACCATCATAAGGAACGTAGGAGGTGACAAGCCTCGAGGGGGTCGGTCGCGTGGAAAATGAAACTGCCGGCAACCAAGACGTCGGCCCCGGCCTGACGCAACTGTAAACCCGTCTCTAAATTCACTCCGCCGTCTATCTCAATGAGTGCATTGCTCCCATGTTTCTGGATGAGTGCCCGTAACTGACGAACTTTCTCAACTGTATGAGGAATGAATTTTTGACCTCCAAAACCGGGGTTTACACTCATGAGTAACACTAAATCCACGTCGCAGATGATATCTTCGAGTACGCTGACGGGGGTAGCTGGATTCAGCGTAACGCCAGGGGACATGCCAGCTTCGCGTATCTGGTGTACAACGCGATGCAGGTGGGTGCATGCTTCGTAATGAACATTCATTATATGTGCACCCAGGGATTTCACCTCGGGGATGAATTTCTCGGGTTGCACAATCATCAAGTGAACATCGAGAGGCTTTTGGCACAATCGCGCTACAGCTTTCATGACAGGAAAACCGAAAGAAATGTTTGGCACGAAAACGCCGTCCATGACATCCAGATGAAGCCAATCGGCCTCGCTTTGGTTGAACCATCCAATTTCTGCCTCGAGTCGGGCAAAATCGGCAGAGAGAAGTGAAGGAGCTATCATAATGCGGTGTCAGTGCAAAAAAGGTGGACACTTTGCGGGCGGAAATTACGGGCAAATTGACGCACACGAGCCAGCACGGCGGTACTGGGTTGTAGATAGGGGAGGGGTAAAGTTTGTTCCATAGGCACTGATAAGTACATTTTCAGGTGATGTTCTATTATGAAAACGTACTAATGTGCCTTTTTATTGTGCTGAATGGAAAAAAATTATCCCACTAATGAAATTTGATGCTTTTGGATAAGTTTTCGCAAGTTGATGAGCGCATAGCGCATACGCCCTAAGGATGTGTTAATGGATACGTTAGTCTTTTCAGCTATCTCACGGAACGTGAGGTTCTCGTAGAAATGCATTATGATTACTTCGCGCTGGGTCTCAGGCAGATAGGAGAGTAAGCGGCGAAGTGTTTTAATGTTTTGCTGCTCAATGAGTTTTGTCTCAAGAGAACCTTCACTATAGCGCAGACTGTCGGTAATATCGCGAGGGAAATCCTCCTTGGATGTGGTGCGGATCTCTTCGTCGTTGCGTAGCTGGTCAACGATAAGGTTGTGGGCTATGCGGATAAGCCAGGCGCTGAATTTACCTGTAGTCTGGTATTTGTGACTGCGAATGGCGATGATTGCCCGCGTAAAGGTCTCTTGGAATATGTCTTCAGCACGGTCTTCAGCACGTACCAAAAAGGTTATGTAGGAATATACATAATCCTGATGTCGTTTGAGTAAAAAATCGAAAGCACTGTCATTGCCTTGTTCGTACAACGTGACCAATTCGTAGTCGGTCATTGTATTAAGATTATTCATTACGCTTCAATTGTTGATTCGGTGTAATGTTTTCTCAATAGGCAATTTCAGTTTTAAATGTTTGTAAAAATTGAATTATCGGTTGCAAAGAACGTGATTTTTGCGTTACCCACCAAATTTTTGGACGTTTTTTTGCGCTTTTAAGCATAAAAGTGATGCTCAATCCGTAAAATGAGCACCTTCGATATGCGTTCCACGTAGAAAATCTGCAATGGACATCCGTTTCTTCCCCGCAAGTTGAAGTTCAAGAATGCTCAGGTAGCCGTCGGCAAGAATAACACGTAGGTCGGACTTGCTGTCGGTGATGAGTGTACCGACAGGTAGCGTCTGTGGTTGGATGTGGTAGGATGTGCGAAATATTTTCACAGTGAACTCTGTGCCAGTTGGCATGAGCAGTCTCGTCCATGCTGCTGGATAGGGTGATAGTCCGCGAATGAAATCATATGCTTTTCGGGTCGTAAGGTTGTTCCAATGGATTTGACATGTCTCGTGAAAAATCTTGGGCGCAGGATGCAAGGGGACTTCTGTAAGAAATTGTTCCTGTGGCGTTGCCGTGGCTTGTCCTTGAGCAATAAGATCAACGGTGTGCTGTACAAGGTCGGCACCCATCATCATTAACTTATCGTGAACGTCTCCTGCTGTATCAGTTTCTTCTATGTGGACACGTTTTTGGAGAATGATGCGCCCTGTATCTATTTGGTGGTCCAAGAAGAATGTGGTAAGCCCTGTCTCGCTTTCGCCATTTATAATGGCCCAGTTAATGGGTGCTGCCCCACGATACTGTGGTAGTAATGCTGCGTGGAGGTTGAAGGTGCCAAGTCGTGGCATATCCCACACGACTTCCGGCAGCATACGAAATGCAACCACTATTTGTAAGTCAGCTTTCAAGGCACGCAAATCAGTTAAGAAGGACTCGTCTTTGAGTCTCTCTGGCTGTAGGACTGGTAAACCGTGTGCTTCGGCAAACTTCTTGACAGGGCATGCTTGTAGTGCTTCATGATGGCGTCCAATAGCACGATCGGGTGTTGTCACCACACCTACAACGTTATAGTTCTCAGAGAGCAAACGACTCAATGCCGGCACAGCGAAATCCGGCGTCCCCATATATACAATTCTTAGGTCTGATTTCATATATTAAATCATTTTTGAGTGCAAAAATAAGGCTTTTCCTCGAAATAACCATTCAATAACCTTATTTTTCGTGCCTCGCATTTGCCAAATTGTGATAAAAGTGTTTATTTTGCATGCTGATTATGGTAAAACTGATAGAAGATAAGGAACTAAACACGCTCATGTCGCTAATTGACGCATCAAATAAAATCGTCATTTGTGCACATGTTAACCCTGACGGTGATGCTATTGGTGCGTCGTTGGCGCTTATGCATTTTTTGTCGCGATGCGGTAAGGCATGTAATGTAGTGGTACCCAGCCAGTTTCCTGATTTCTTGCGTTGGATGCCTGGTGCTCAGGATATAAAAGTCTTTGCCCGACAAGAAGAAGAGGCCTCTTCTATCGTGAAAGCAGCAGATCTTATCTTTATTGTCGACTTGAATGATTCCAGGCGGCTGATGGGCCTGGAAACTGTCGTGCTTGAAAGTCAGGCTTCAAAGATTATGATAGACCATCATATGAATCCAGGCGACTTCTGTCGATTTGTTATATCTCGGCCCGAAATGTGTTCTACCGGTGAAGTACTGTGTCACTTGTTTTGGCAAATGGGCGAGATGCATAATCTAAGCATTGAGGAAAGCACATGCCTTTATACTGCTATGATGTGCGACACAGGAGCGTTTACCTATGCGTCAGGACGTCCGGTCATATATGAATGCATAAGCTATTTGTTGTCTAGAGGCATAGATAAAGATCGCATCTACAGAAACGTGTACTGGACGGCTTCACCGGCTCGTCTGCGGTTGCATGGTTATATGCTATATGTTAAACTGAAAATATTAAATGGTCTCCATGCCAGTGTAATGACGTTGACTAATGAGGAACGCAAACTCTTTTCGACAAAAAATGGAGATACGGAAGGCTTGGTGAACATGCCACTACAAATTCAGGGTATGAGGCTGAGCATTTTCCTGACTGAAGATACGGAAATGCCGGGTGTCGTAAAGGTTAGCCTGCGGAGTGTAGATGATTTTCCATGCAATGAGATGGCTATGGAGTTCTTTAATGGAGGCGGCCATAAAAATGCAAGTGGCGGCCGATTTCAAGGCTCGATGGAGGAAGCTCTTAAACGTGTAGATGAAGCTGTGCATAAGTATTCTTCTTTACTCAAGTGAAAGTCATTGGTGTAATAGAAAACCTAAATAATATAATAGATGAAAAATTATTTGTATGCTCTTTTTGGAATGATGCTATGTGGGTGGCTGATATCATGCCACGACGATGAGACATATGCCGACAAAAAGGAGAAGGAACGCAAGGCCATACAAGCTTTCATGAAGCGTGATGTCGCTATTGTAGATGTCGATGGCGATACCGTATGCTATGTGGGTGTTATCAATGTTATTAGCGAGGAGCAGTTTTATGCTCAGGACTCGCTGACAAATATTAATGAGAATGAATACGTCTTGTTTGATGGTTCGGGCATTTATATGCAAATAGTGCGTAAAGGCGTAGGAGAAAAGTTGAAAAGGGGCGAAAGCAAACGTCTTATATGCCGTTTTATCGAATACAATATTTTAGGTGACAGCCTGCAACTTCGAAGCGATGTGAATTATTGGCATACGAATCCTGATATCTTGGACGTCACAAATAATTCTGGCACGATAACTGCTACTTTCAATACTATGGTAAACGAAGGTGGAGCGATGTATATGACCTATATTGGAAATGGTACTGGGAATGCAAATACTGTACCAAATGGATTGCTGGTACCATTAGCTTATGTTAATATAGCACGTCAGGTTGCCAGCGATGAGGGCATTGCAAAAGTCAGGCTTATCGTGCCTCATTCAGAAGGACATCCCAACTCGACAGCTGGAGTATATCCTTGTTTCTACGAAGTTCTGTACCAAGAGATGCGAGATTAGTGGCCGGTATATATATTCATGTGCCTTTCTGCAAGTCGCGATGTATATATTGCGATTTTTATTCCACAACCTTTGGCCATGAATGGATGGCGAGGTATGTATCTGCGTTGGAGCGCGAAATTGCTGCCCGTAGTGCAGAGTTACACCAGTCTTGTATAGAAACCTTATATTTGGGTGGTGGCACGCCTAGTCAGCTGCCCCTAGACTTGTTGCAAAGCATTTTTCGTGTGATAAGTCTGTATGCCAGTTTTTCAAAAAACGCAGAAGTAACAATTGAGGTAAACCCTGACGATGTGACTCTTCCGTGGCTTGACGGACTCCGCCAGACTCCTGTCAACAGAATCAGTATGGGAGTTCAGACGTTTGATGATGGCTTATTGCGCTTTCTTCAGCGTAGGCACAATGGAGCGCAAGCATGCAATGCCATTTCTAATTGCTTGAAGTTCGGCTACACAAATATAAGTATAGACCTGATTTATGGCCTACCCAAACAAACTATGGCCCTATGGCAGCATGACTTGGACGTGGCGCTGTCCGAGCCTATTACTCATCTTAGTGCTTACTCACTTAGCTTTGAGAGTGGAACAAAATTGGCTCATATGTTGGAGCAAGGGGATGTAATGGAGGCAGATGAAGAACTATCACTGCAGATGTATCTTACGTTGTTGGAATCTTCACGTCAAGCAGGTTTTGAACACTATGAGATATCTAATTTCTGCCGTCCTGGATTTCATTCGCGCCATAACAGCAGCTACTGGCAACAAATACCATATTATGGTTTTGGACCAGGGGCACACTCATATGATGGTTATCGGACTCGTCGGTGGAATGATTGCGATTTAATAGCATATATTTCATCAAAAGGCGATGTGCCACATAGTGGAGAGACTCTTTCTGATAAGGAATTATATGATGAGTTTGTCATGACAGGATTGCGTACCAGAAATGGCATAGAACTATGCAAATTATCGTCTGAAGATGCTCAATATTGTGTTGAACAAGCGCAATCACATTTGAAAGCAGGCCGAATGGTATATGAAGATGGAAAATTGCGTATTTCAGATGCAGGTATATTCGTTTCAAACGATATTATAAGTGACTTAATGCGCTAAGAATGTGCCGAATTTCATCTTTTTTTTATTTTGTGTTATAAAACATATTCCTTTTTTGTTGTCATTTCGCAAAAATGCAGTAAATTTATGCCCGAATTTGCAAATTTCTAACAAAAAATACTACTTAAAGAGATGAAAACTTATCAACCGAACGAGTTTAAGAACATTGCCTTGCTGGGTAATGATGGCGCGGGAAAGACTACTCTGACCGAGGCCTTATTGTATGAAGCTGGTATCATCAAGCGTCGTGGACGCATTTCACAGCGCAACACGGTCAGTGACTATTTTCCTGTGGAGCAGGAGTATGGCTATTCTGTATTCTCTACAGTTTTCCATGTTGAATGGAATGGCAAGAAACTGAATATCATAGACTGCCCAGGTAGTGATGATTTCGCAGGTGCTGCTATTACAGCATTAAACATTACCGACACCACCGTAATCCTGCTTAAGGGCAGTGCTGGTATCGAAGTAGGTACGCAGAATCATTTCCGCTACACTGAAAAGCTGAACAAGCCAGTTATTTTCCTTGTGAATCAGCTAGATGATGAAAATTGTGATTATGATTCGTTGTTAGAGCAGCTTACCAATACTTATGGTTCAAAAGTCGTGCCCGTGCAGTATCCAGTGAAGACTGGTCCAGACTTTAACGCTATTATTGATGTTTTGTTGATGAAGAAATATAGTTGGGGACCCGATGGTGGTGCTCCTACTATTGAAGACATCCCTGCTGGTGAACTGGACAAGGCAACTGAAATGCACAAGGCTTTGATAGAGGCAGCAGCAGAGCATGACGAGTCCCTCATGGAGAAGTTCTTTGAAAGTGAAGATCTGACTGAAGACGAAATGCGTGAGGGTATCCGTAAGGGCTTGGCTTCTCGCGGTATGTTCCCTGTTTTTTGTGTTTGTGCAGGCAAGGATATGGGTGTGCGTCGCCTGATGGAATTCCTCGGAAATGTGGTACCATTCACTACCGACATGCCCAGTATGGTTAATACTGCTGGTGAGGAGGTTAAGCTGGATCCTAACGGGCCTACTAGCCTGTTCTTCTTTAAAACTGCTGTCGAGCCCCATATCGGCGAAGTGCAATACTTTAAAGTAATGAGCGGTAAGGTGCATGAAGGAGATGACTTGACGAATGCAGATCGCGGTAGCAAGGAGAGAATTGCTCAGTTGTTTGTTTGTGCCGGTGCCAACCGTTTCAAGGTGGAAGAACTTGTGGCTGGTGATATTGGCTGCTCAGTGAAACTCAAGGATGTGAAGACGGGCAACACCCTGAATGGTAAGGATTGTGATAACCGTTTCAACTTCATCAAGTATCCGAATTCTAAGTATAGTCGCGCAATCCGTGCCGTCAACGAATCTGAAACCGAAAAGATGATGAATGCTCTGCAGAAGATGCGTGAAGAGGATCCTACATGGCAGATTGAGCAGAGTAAGGAACTGCGCCAGATTCTGGTACACGGACAAGGCGAATTCCATCTGCGTACGCTAAAATGGAGAATGGAGAACAACGAGAAACTGCAGATTGTCTTCGACGAGCCTAAAATACCGTATCGCGAGACCATTACGAAGGCTGCTCGTGCCGACTATCGTCACAAGAAGCAGTCTGGTGGTGCCGGTCAGTTTGGTGAGGTTCACCTAATAGTAGAGCCCTATTACGAAGGTATGCCAGATCCTGAGGTTTATCGTTTTGGCGGACAGGAGTATCGTATCAATGCCAAGAGTACCGAAACCATAGACCTCGAGTGGGGCGGCAAACTTGTCTTCATCAATAGTGTGGTAGGTGGTGCCATTGATGCGCGCTTTATGCCCGCAATACTAAAGGGTATCATGCAACGTATGGAACAAGGCCCATTGACTGGATGTTACGCGCGCGACGTACGCGTTATAGTATATGATGGTAAGATGCACCCAGTGGACAGTAATGAACTCTCTTTCATGTTGGCTGGTCGTCAAGCCTTCGCCCAGGCCTTCAAGGAGGCAGGTCCGAAGATTTTGGAGCCTATCTATGATGTAGAGGTACTAGTACCCAGCGATAAGA
>JAEEGL012654226.1_pt1 | contig 10390 bp, 16 predicted proteins | sample 9134231 | NCBI WGS metagenome assembly JAEEGL01 (sample SAMN16246548, study PRJNA631951) | gut metagenome | biome: gut microbiome; feature: rumen; material: fiber-attached | host: Bos | place: Iran: Karaj | collected 2018-10
AATTTGTTATTGAGATTTATTTACTAATCACTCTTCCGCATTACTCACACCTTTAAGGCTCGTGATACCTTATCATTGTTACAAGTAGCAACGAATAAGGAGTCCTGCTTGATCTCGATTGCAATGACAAACACATTGTAATTGATAGGTTGTTATACCAGCTCATGTCATGGCACTTTTCCCCGACCACTCCTGATGTTTTTTACTAACTCACGTTATGCGTTCATCAACCAAAAGTCGTAAAGGAATGTAAGGTGCTGTAATTTCACGTCAAATCTTCGTATTAAATTGTCAAAATACCGTGTACATAAAAACAAACCTTCCAGATGTAGCGACGAAACTTCTCTGAAAGGCTTGACAACACTATATAAAACGTGTTATAATATAACACGCAAAATAGCCACTTTGCTAAGTCATTCAGATGCCACTAACATCTGTCTGATTAAGGGGAGTGTCGGGATTGGCGTCCTGATGCTCCCTGTGAAGTGCTTTTTTATTAAGTACAATACCATTATATCACAGCACAATGGGATTGTCAAGTGTTTTATATCGATTTATATAAAAAAATTATGGACTGATTTTTCTTCGGAAAATCGGTCTTTTTTTATTATCATTTGAACCTATGTTATTATCTCATGAATAAAATCAATGTTTTTTGACAGCTTTTTGTCAAGGCAAATGAACTTATCTGAAAAAGAAAAAAAGAGCGTAGTTTGGATAACCACTCTCTTTCCTTTTTTCTTTTTGGCATTAGTTATCTTAATCCTTTTAGCCTTGCCATGATAAGTGCTCCGCCAGCACCGGCAGCAGCGGCAACAATGTCTATTGCAATGATGCTTATCATAAAAGCTACCTCCTTTCGTGTTTTTGGAAGCACCTCTTATCACTTCCATGATTATATTATATCACACTCTAACCGATTTGTCAAGTATATACAAATAAAAACTTTAAAACAGTCAGTATTTATTCAAGATGTCTAATAGCAATCTCACAGACATCCATTAGACATCTAATTCCATACTCTTTATTTCTCGCTATATCGAAGAATACTCTCATCTTAACTTGCTATTTCATTGGAAATAAGTATACTCAAAAAGGGATTAAACGTCCATCTTTATAAGTGTTTTTATTTTCTGGACAACCTTTCTATCTACTCCAAATTCTTTGGCTATTTCTATTTCATTGCCTGTCATATAATGTTCAGGATCTGTAGTAAATCGAACTAAGAGCAGCTTATAGCAATTAAATGTTGCGCAATCAATTAGCTTTTCCTTTTTTTCAATGAATTTTACCTTGTCTCCACTTACATATTTAATTGTTGGAACGAATAAATTGAATTCTTCTAAAGCGGCAGAAACAACATTGTCAGATACATTCAGTTCTTGTTTTATAGTATCAATAGGTACTTCGTTGCCGTCTTTGAGCATATTAAAGATAATGAGTGCTTTTTCAAAAAATCTATATGAGTTGTTCATGCCATAGCCTCCCTTTATATGTTGATTTAAAGCTTATACCATCATTTATTACTTTTTTCTCTGTTGCAGTCCCGACAGAGCATAACGCAGTTATCATCATCGGTTTTACCGCCCAAGCTCCACGGTTTGTGGTGATCTCCTTCCATTTGCTCTATCTCATAGTGCTTTCCGCAGTTAGGACAAATACCGTTTTGACGTTCATAGGCTTGTCTTTTCTGAGTATCAGAGAACGCTCTGAGGCTCAGATACTTTTCTTTTCCGGTAAGCACATACTCATATATGCCTTTCTTTGAGGTAACTTCATCATCTTGCATAAGCTCCGATACACGCAGCTCAAGAGCTGACGGATCAAGAGCTTCATCTTTATGCTCAAAATGAAGTCTGCCCCAATCAAGACCTTTCATTTCCTTGCGATACTTCGGAAATATAGTATTTACCCAATTGATGACCGTCTGGAAGTGCAGCCACAGGGGAGCTGCGTTACTGTCATGCTGATGTACGGACATATATCCCTCAATAGATTTATCCTCAGTCAGAGCGAGCCATGCGATAGCTGTTTCAAGGTATTCCTGACGTATCATCTTACCATTAAGAAGCTTATCACCAATCTTGACCGCAGGACAACCGTTCTTACTGAAATAACGCTTTGCATCAGAGAGCCATGAACCAGTATATATAGCATTTCTAAGCTCTTGTGGAGAGAGCTGCACCCCGGCAATGTTTATTGTCTTAAACCAATCGAGCTTTTCTTTATCGTTGCCGGTACAGACATATACCATAAGCTTATAATCAAGTATCTCATTCTGTTCTGTCTGAGTGAGGTTATGAAAATACTTATTATTAAGTGAAAAATCACCGTTGCAGTATTGACAAAGACTTATTGTACGCTGCTGTCCATCAAGCAGCTCATAGTTTCCGCTGCCATCATCACACCAATACATTACATTAAGCGGAAAGCCTTTTATTACAGTATCGAGTACTGCGTTTCTCTCTTTTTCTCCGTATACAAACTCTCTTTGAAACGCAGGACGTATATTCAACTTACCGTCATATCCAACAACACCATTCTCTGCATTATCTTCGTAACCATTAAATACATCTCTTACAGTAATTTCTTTGAGAACAATATCCATATTATTACCTCCTTGGTTTTATAATGAGCCTCCTATAATATAGAACAACACTTCCGTCTTTGTTGGTACTTACAAGCGAACGCATATTAGGACTTACGTGTCCTTTTCCTCCTTGAGCACGATATGCCTTAATCCAATCAACACCTATTACTTTTACGCCGGGCAACAAATCACCAACATTAGATAATCCAATGATTTCAAATTGATCCGGATTAAAATAATCTAAAAATGTTATAGGTACTCCCATAGCACCATTATAATCAAGAGGTATTTCAGATACCTTCTTTACTTCTATTCCGTCATAATTATCATAATGTGGATATTCTTCAGGAGAGAAATTTTTATATAATACAAGATTTTCATGCCTTTTCTTAATATCAAGATTTGTGTACCAACAAATGTTTCCCATGCTACGCCATTTTTGACCGTTTTCGTCAATCCAAAAACGAGTTTCTCTTGCCTCATAAGTATCAGGTACAGTAAAAGCCATGTCTCCTGATTTATAACCCAACCACATGACATTGTCTTTAATAAGAGGAAAGATTTCTTTATAAGTGATAGCGTTTTGATTACCAATAATAATAAATTTCTTTTTATATTCCATAAGCTGAGCGACATACTCACGAAATAAGGAAAACGGTGGATTTGTTACAACTATATCGGCTTCTTTTAATAACTCAATGCATTCTTCGGAACGAAAATCACCGTCACCTTTCAATAATTCAGGTTTCCCATCGACAGATTTTAGAAGTAATTCTATATCTGTTAGATCTACAGCCCCATCATCATTCAGATCTTTTACTTCGGTAATTTCCAATTTATATGGTTTCTTTTCGTTCTTTTCAGTTCCAACCACAACATCTTCACCAAAGAAACTAAGCTGTGTGTACATAACTGGAGAACCGACGTAACAGGTACATATCAGTTTCTTTAGTCCAAGATGATTAAAGTTGATAGCGAAATATTTGAAAAAATTACTTTCATAAGGATCGTCACAATTACAAAAAACCGTTTTACCTTTGAAATGCTTTTTATAATGACGCAGCTCATTCTCTATATCAGAAAGTTGAGTATAGAACTCGTCTTGCTTTGCTATACTTGCTGCACCTAACGCTTTATTTCCTCCCATAGCAATATGCTCCTTATATTATCTATTTTGAAAAAGAAAACATCTATAAATCGTTTCTTTTTTATTTATATTATCACATTATAATGGGAAAGTCAATGAACAGAAAGTAAAATAGCGTTTAAAATTATATCAAAGAACTACAATTAAAAGAAAAGCTCACCAATGTAGGAGAGCTTTCTTAGGTATGCACATTATTTCTTTTTCAAAAATGCTTCCAATGGTAGTATTTCATCTTTTGTTGTCGAAACATAAGCATAGTATGAAAGAATACAAGAAGCATCAACCGCATTGATTAAACCGTCATTATTTACATCAGATGCTGCCATTTGATTATCATCAAATTCACCGTCTTTATTTGTAGAAACCATAGCATAGTATGAAAGAACCGATGAAGCGTCTACGGCATTAATTTGACCGTCATTATTTACATCACCAAGAGGATATTTTTGCTGACTTTGAATAGGAGATGTTGTAGGTGATGTTGTTGTCGTAGTAGATGTAGTAGTGGTGGAAGTTGAAGTTATTGTAGGATTGTATTTACCTAAAGGCTCAAATTTATAACCGTATTTTTCAGCGTATTCTTGTGTTGCTGTCCCTTCATAGCCATAAATTGTACCCTCAAATACATAAATGATACTTGTTGAACCGTCAGGATTATCAATTGAATTATTTGCTATAGTATTTCCCCTTCCATTAATTATGCATTCTGGATTTAAAATATATATTTCTTGAAGATTTGAACATAATGCAAATGCATTATTTCCAATGGAAGTTACAGATTTCGGAACAGTAACCGATTTCAAGTTCCTACAAATTGAAAAAGCACCTTGATATATTTTAACCAATGACATTGGCAAATCAATAGCTTCAAGATTAGTACAACCACTAAATGCTGAATAATGTATTTCTTCAATACTGTCAGGGAAATGCACTTTCTTTATAGTAATATTATTAGAAAAGGCATAATCGTGGATTGATTTAACACCATCAGGTATAATGTATTCTTCAACTTTTTTACCCAAAGGATAAGCCACAAGCTCGGTTTTGTCTTTATTGAAAAGAACACCGTCACTGCTTGTAAAGTTTTCATTTTCTGAACTTATTAATATATCCGTCAGTGATGTATTATAATTAAATTGAGAATTCATGACGGTAAGCTTATCTGGTAAAGTTATAGAAGAAAACTCCTGCTTTGCATTAAACACTAATTTGTCTATTCCTGTTACTGGAACTTCGTTAATAATTGAAGGAATGATTATATCTCCGTCTACACCAGCTTTTATAGCTGCAAGGTCTGCATGATCTGAGTAAACATTGAATGTAAAATCACCAACAGTTACCTTTTCATATTCTTCAGCAGCAATTGAAGTCATTGGTTTTAAAGGATTATTGCTGGTAAATGAAATTGAGCCACAAATAATAGTCGCAGATATTACTCCTGCTAATAATTTAGTAAATTTCATGATGATAAGCTCCTTATTATATTGAAAGATTAATTTGTAATTACACTCTTACAACTATCATAAATATCGTCAAATGACATATCATCAGAGATTTTTGCTTTTAAAGCATCATATACCTCTTGCCCATAGTTGGATTGAAGAATAGTTTTCGGACCGATACCCACGGTGTTGGGCTGTGTCTGATTTACGACTACACTATATATACTTTGATCATCACATATTATCGAGAACCATTCGAGTTCCTTTATATCTATTTTTAAATACTCATTTTCCTTGAGATTTATATACTCGTTTGTTCTTTTTTCAAAATCGTCAATATCAAATTCATCAGGGACATTATAATTCTTACTCTTATCAGAGCTTATGATAAAAGCATAGCCGGGCATTGGCAACTTACCAATATCCAGCATTTCTATAAGAGCCATATTCTCTGTCTTAGATAGTAAAGAAGCCTTTGTATTCATTCCTTCCAAAGTCACTTCCACACTTTCATCTTTTGATGTATCTTCAACATTATCTGTATTAACAGTAGTCACTACATCATTACTGCTGTTTTCAGTTGTCGTGACTTTCTCTAAAACTGCGTTTGTGTCTACCTTTGAAGATTGGCGATTGTTCTCAGTCTTTTCATTACTACAGGCACTGAATATACAGATAACGGCTACTACTGTAATAAAGCTGAATACTCTTTTTTTCATGATAATTACTCCTATAAAAGCTAATATGTCATAATTATATCACACCATAATAGGAAAGTCAATTGATTATACGTTGCTACTTGTAGCAACGATCTTTATTGAAAAGAAAATCAATCGCTGTCATTTACTATTTCCTTCACCTTTGATATATCAACACTTGAATTAGAATTGCCTATTTTTTTAGGAAAACACTCCAAAAAATAATTACATTCATCACACTGTATCTCTATATCATCATGTGTTCCATTGCCCAGGCATTCTTTTCCACCTAATGACGGTTTTAACGTAATATCCTCAAATTCCATAGTTACACTCCTAACTCTTTTACAATATTATAAAACCTATTTTTCTTTATATCGAGCTTTTTCATAGTAGCAACCGCAGTCTGTTCACCGCTACGCCACTTCTTACACTCAGCTCTGACTTTGACTTCATCGTAAGGAATAGGCTTCCGTCCTTTATACTTGCCTTGCTGCTTTGCAATAGCAATACCCTCACGTTGCCTTTGCAGGATAGTTTCCCTTTCAAGCTCTGCCAGAGCTGCGAATATAGTAAGGAAGAACTTTCCCATAGCTCCTGAGTTTGTGTCAACTGCTTCTTTGATACTAATTAAACCAACACCTTTGTCGGTCAGCTCCTGAACGATCTGCAACATATCTCTTGTACTTCTTGCGAGTCTGGAAAAATCTGATACAACTACTACATCACCTTCACGAACATAGTCGAGCATTTTCTTTAATTCAGGGCGATTGGTATCCTTTCCACTTACTTTATCTATGAATACCTTTTTTATTTTTTCAGGGAAGTCATCAAAAGACTTTATTTGTCGAGCTTCATTTTGTTCAAGTGTAGAAACACGAGCATATCCTATATATGTTTTATCACTCATATCTGCTGCTCCTTTCATATTGCTACTTGTAGCAACTTAAATTATTGTGTCCTAATAGGGTACACCCTATCAGGAAAATAAAAGAATGTCCTATTAAAATATACATTTGTATTTATAAACGTCCTATATTAAAAAGCCACCTTAAAAGGACTATTTTACACTATTATACCATAAAATAAGAGCCAGAGCAACCTCTTTTAAAAAGATTACTCTGGCTTTTGGCTTTATTGGAAAAGAAAAACTATTCTTCTAAGAATTTTTCGATAACGGACATGATTTCCTCTAATCGTTTACCACCAATGCCTTTTATTTTACTCAGCTCGACTTCCAGTGCAGGAAGATCTATCGTTTTTCCTTGTTCTCCGAGCAACTTATCTCCATACTGGAGAATAAACTTAGTCAGAGTTTCACGATCCATTTTCTTAATCTTTTTGTAGGTTTCTCTGTCAATTATTTCTCTATCTGCCATAATTTACTCCTTATCATTCCTATGAAGATATTTTATGTATGGTTCTTTATTAACTCCATACTTACTGAGCACTTCTACTATTTCCAAATAACTTACTTTACCTAAATTTCTAATTTTCGTGAGTTCCTCTGGAGAAATCACAGCTGCATCACGCAGAGTCATTAGCCCATATCTATGCAAACAATTATAAGCTCTGATAGTCAGAGGAAGATCTTCCAATAATATATGCGGCAGCTCATTGAGTTCCTTAAGGTCTGCTTCACCTTGTCTCAAGGAGAAGTTCTTTTCTTTGGCGAGCATACTGTGTCCGTCTTTGTAACCGTCATTATATCCTGTCTTATATCCTATTTCATAACCTTTTTCTTTCCCATTATCTAAGAGCTTATTTTCATAACCAGTAAATCCATGCTGAAGAATATAACTGAAAGAACTGTTCTCAAGCTTTGATAAAACACGCTTTCTAATAGTAGTAAACCGATTGATAGTGATATTATATTTTGCACAGATTTTATTAATAGCAAGATTATCACGGTAATAAAGGTGAAAAATCTCTGCTTCATCCCTTGCCAAATATTTATATACGAAATATTCAAACAAATATAATACATCTGGTCTATCATAGTAGACTGAAAGATTGTGGTCAAAATAATCTCTACTATACCCAAATTTAATAATGTCAGAAAAAGCGTTTATTGGATAGGATTTTAACATTTCATTATTAGTAACCATACATATCACACCAAATATTAAGCGTTGATATTTGTATCAACGAACTATTTGCCTATATTTCATACTTTTCAGTATTTATTCCTTTTTCCTTTAGAACCTGCACAATTTCCTTGTATCCCTTTTTTGAAAGCGAACTCGTTTGTCTAAGTTCATCAGGTGAAAGATTAACAATATCTTGAACTGTTTTTATACCGCTTCTAATTAAATTGTTATAAGTTCGTACAGTCAAATCCAATTCACTCAAATCTAACGACAGTATATCCTTGATAGCTTTCCTTTTGCTTTTGTTCGTTTTATTCTTTTTATGTTCAACTTTTCCTTTTTTCAAATAAGACTTATAATAGTAAGGATAATCAAATTCAGGAGCATCTCCAAGAGCCTTTCCCTCATGTTCAGGATAGATACAATAAATGTCATTAACATTCGGATCAGCTAACCATGCCATTATATCTTCTAAAGCCTCAATAGCACGCCATTCATTTGAGTATTCACCTATAATAAACTTATTTTGGTTTACGTCTGTTGCAACTATTGCAGCTTTTTCATTAATATATTCTTTTAAATCTCTTGGTAGATCGCAAGTATGCTCCCACGTAACAAAAGATATATTATCCATGATAACACCTTCGCTGTCATATGTTAGTAAGCATTTCATAATATCACTCCTTATTACTATATTGAAAAGAAAAAATTATTTCTTAGAGTTCTTCTGCATATCTGCATCAATCAGACTCATTATCAGCTCCGTCAGGCTCTGACCTTTGGACTGAGCATATTCCTTATATTCCTCTTTCTTACCCTTTGGCAAGTTCAGAGTGAGCTTATCACGGCTCTCTTTCATATACTTCATAGTCCTGTTCTTAGCATTTTCATTATACATATCTATCTCCGATCCCGTTGCTACTTGTAACAACGCAGTTAATTCAAGGTTGCAACATTGTGTGTAATAGAAAATTCTGCAATGTTGCAATGTTCTTTTGAATATTGACACCTACATTCTACCATATAGCCGTGTTATAGTCAAGCAAGAATAAAAAAACTGTATATCCGCACAAAAAATAAACGTATAGCCGTGTATATGTGTGCAACCATACAAAATTTGCCGTTTTCGGCTATAAATTGGCGAAAAGCCGTTGACGTATAGCCGTGTATATGCTATAATTATTACAGAGGTTAAGGAAAAACAAAGAAACTTGAAAATTGAATAAAAGGAAAGAAGGAGTTCAAATGGCTACATCAAAGGACTACAAATGGGGACTGTTCTCAGACTACGGTATGAGAATACTCAATGAAACATTCACGACAAAGCGTGATGCACAGAAAGCTTTCAGAGAATACGGCTACACCAAAGACTCAGAAGCTTGGATTGATAAAGTCCCACTCGATGCAAAAGGCAGATTTGACTAACAAAATATGCTGTCCTACCGGCATGACGGGGAGATAAGGAGTAAAACAATGGAACTTGGAACAAAAATTGTAACACCTCGCTTCTGTACTGTAACGATCAGTGCAATCTTTGAAAATCGAGAGGACGCAGTTAAATGCGGCTATACAGAACCTACTCACGCTGTACTTCCTGAATGGGATATAAAGGGCAAGTCAATTGATATGTACCACATGGAATTTGCAGCAATCAGGAAAGGAAAATAACAATGATAAAAACAATATATCAGGACAAATACAATCCTCAAAAGACATGGGAAGTAACATCAAACTCACATGGCTTTTATCTCAGGCAGTTCATTTGTAATAAGCAATTTGGCAGAGGTCTTAAAACTTCAAGGGAATATCTTAAAAGTATCGGAATATTAGATATGAAAGTAATAACCAGATGGGAAGAAAATAAAAAATAATTCAGGAGCTGACCTATCGGCTACACGGGGAGATCGGAGAATATTATGAACTACAAAGAAGCATCTAAGGTACTTATGAAAATGCAGCGCAGCAACGAAATCATATTCAGAATGGCTATAAGCCACCTAATGGACGTAGGTATAAGGCATCTTACCGATGAAAATGTCGAGTATACCTGTAAAGAAATAATGAAACAGGATGACAGCAATTCCTTTATGACAAACGAATTCCAGTGTGAGATAGTAAGAAATGCCGCAAAAATCGCAAAGATTGAGCACACACTTGTACTTGCTTACATTGCTAAGAATATCAAATATGACGTAGCATAAACTCAACTGCTGTCCTACCGGCATGACGGGGAGATAAGGAGTATACCATGAAAAATAAGAAGTATTTCATAGCTCACTATGACGGTTCAGCTACATACGAACCTGCCGAGGGCGGTTACTATGTTCCAGAGTTACTCCTCACTCATGTATCTGACAAGTCTTACAAGCAGAAACACGCAAGGAGAGAATTTCAGAGAACAGTAAATGAACTCACAGAGGAAT
>JAEEGL014511132.1_pt1 | contig 10390 bp, 8 predicted proteins | sample 9134231 | NCBI WGS metagenome assembly JAEEGL01 (sample SAMN16246548, study PRJNA631951) | gut metagenome | biome: gut microbiome; feature: rumen; material: fiber-attached | host: Bos | place: Iran: Karaj | collected 2018-10
ATGAATAATTCCCTCGCCTTTGCGCCGAAATTCTTTTTTATTCATATCGTACGAGCAATCGCCCATTTTCAGCACGGAAGCATTATCGGACTTAACTTCCGGCACCCGGCGCAGAATATTGTTTATGCGCAAAACCAGCTCTTTGGGTTCAAACGGCTTAGGCAAATAATCGTCGGCACCGGCTTCCAAACCGCTGATTCGGTCTTCGGTCGTTCCCATTGCCGTCAACACAATGGCCGGTATATCGCTGTCGCGGCGCAATTTTTGCAAAAACTCGATACCGCTCTCGTTCGGCATCATCACGTCAACAATCAAAAGATTAAACTGATATTGTTGCAAAAACATCCGCGCATTTTCGGCATCACAGGCACCGGTTACGATAAAACCGTTTTCCTGCAAATAGCGTTGCAACAAACTGCGCAAACGCAAGTCATCGTCAACCACCAAAATATGCGCACATTCTTTTTGCATATCTTTTGCCTGTTATTTTGCAGCTTTTGCCTTTGACGAAGCTGTTTTCTTTACGGTTTTGCCGGCGGTGCTTTTACGTGCCGGAGCCTTTTTGGCAGGCTTTTTCGGGGCTTTGGCCGGAGCCTGAGCCGGAACTTCTGCCATAGCGGCTGCGGAAGCCTTTTCCTTTTTAACCGCGGCAATTTTCTTGGCGGCGGTTTTCTTGCCGGCTGCAACCACGGCTTTGGAAGTGTTTACCACTTTTGCGGCTACCGCTTTCAGGGCTGCCATAACTTTTTGGGCTTCTTCAGCCTTAACATAATCCAAACTCTTTTGGAAGTATTGATAGCCGGTGATGAAGGTCAGCACGGCGGCCGCCCACAACAAAATTTCGCCCAGGTATCCCCAAAACAGCGAAAGTTCGCAGAACATCATCATCGAAAGAGCCGTCATTTGAAAGGCGGTTTTCCATTTTGCCAGCTTGGTAACCGGCAGGCCGACATTGACTTCGCGCAAAAATTCACGCAGGCCGGAAACCAAAATTTCGCGACACAAAATCACAAACGCGGCAAAGATGGTGCCGTTCCAAATGTAGTAATGATGCAAAATTCCGTCGTCATCATAATAGGTTTTGGTAATGATTACCACCAGCGCCGTTGCCACCAACAATTTATCGGCAATCGGGTCCAACAGACGGCCGAAAGATGACGTTTCGTTGCGGGCACGCGCCAAATAACCGTCGAGATAATCGGTTATGGATGCGGCGATAAACAAGGCGCCGGCAAACATGGCCCACAAAAACGAATGAATGTAAATCGAAACAAAAATCAGCGGAATAACCGCAATCCGCGATAAAGTTAAAATATTCGGTAAGTTATACACGAGAGTACCCCCATTGAAATATAAAAATTAACGTTAATATTATGGTTAACTATAAACAATTTTTTTAATTATGAAAGTATTTATATATGTTTTCCGCCGTTTTTTTGCTGATTCCGTCGACTTTTTGCAAATCGGTGACGGATGCGGCTTTGATTTGTTCGACCGAGCCGAAGAAATTGAGCAAATCGCGTTTGCGCTTGGCCCCTATTCCCTCGATCTCGTCTATGGCCGATTTAAACATTGATTTGGCGCGTTTTTTACGATGCGTTCCGATAGCAAAACGGTGTGCTTCGTCGCGAATATTTTGCATATAAAACGCAATCGGTGAGGCAAAAGGTAAATCAAAACTTTCGCGCCCCAAAATATGATAAAATTCCTTACCGGCGTTGCGTTCCGGCCCCTTAGAAATCGCAATAATCGTAATTCCCGTCAAGTCGTAGCCGCTTAAAGCCTCGTGCACGGCATGCAACTGTCCTAAACCGCCGTCGAGCAAAATCACGTCCGGACGATTTTCCGCGCTCATCCGCTCAAAGCGGCGCAACAAAACCTCCTTCATCATGGCAAAATCGTCATTGGTATTTTCGGTATATTTGATGTTAAAGGTGCGGTACGATTTTTTATCGAATCCTTCCGGAGTTGCCACAATCATTGCCCCCACCGCATAACTGCCCTGATTGTGCGAGTTGTCGTATACCTCAATACGTTGCGGAATCCGCGGCAAACCGAAATATTTTTGCATCTCCGTCAAATTAGCTTCAACAGTCGCACTCTCCGCCAACTTACGTTCGATTGCCGCCGTCGCGTTTTCGCGGGCACGTTCAATCAGCTTGGCTTTGTTGCCTTTTTGATAGCGATTGATTTTACAGCCGATGGCCTTTTCCAAAAACTCTTTATTTTCCAAATCGTGCGACACATAAATTTCTTTCGGTGGCAGATGTTCGGCATAAAAAGTGCTCAAAAATCCCTCCAAAATTTCTTCTTCGCTCAGCGGCATCGCCTGTTTCGGGAAATACGGAGTATTGCCGCAATTTTGCCCCGAGCGGATAAAGAAAACCTGGATGCAAACCATATTTTTATGCTTGACCGCCGCCACCGCATCGGCCGACATAATATCGGCATATTCCACATTATAGCCGCCCTGAATGTTGCTGAGAGTACGAATCCGATCGCGCAAAATCAGCGCGGTTTCAAAGTCCTCGGCATCGCTGGCCGCCTGCATTTGCGCCGACCATTTTTCCTTCAGTTCGATGTTGCGACCTTCCAAAAAAGCCACCACTTCGTCAACCGTTTTGTGGTATTCTTCGCGGCTGATTTTGCCGACGCACGGCGCACTGCAACGCTTGATTTGATACAGCATGCACGGCCGTTCGCGATTGTTGAAAACGCTGTCGCGACACGAACGCAGCCGAAAAGTTTTTTGAATGATGTCCATCACGTTATTAACCGCGGTTGCGCTGGCAAACGGCCCGAAATATTTACACTTGTCGCGACGAGTGCCGCGACTTTTGCGCAAGGCCGGAAAATCTTCCGCCGGATTTATCATCAGGTGCGGAAACGTTTTATCATCTTTAAGTAAAATATTATATTTCGGTTCCAAGCGCTTGATTAAATCGTTTTCCATCAACAAAGCTTTGGCTTCGTTTTCAACGATGATAAACTCCATTTTTTCGACTTCCGCCACCATGCGTTTAATGTGGTCGGGCAGCCGCTCGAAATGCGTATATGCCGTAATGCGTTTTTTGATATTTTTGGCCTTACCGACGTACAAAACCTTGTTGTCGGCATCGAGCATACGATAAACTCCGGGGTTGACCGGAGCGATTTTAACATAGTTTTTGATAACTTCGGTACCGTGTTTAATTCCCGCCATCTATGCACCTATCAAAACTTTGGCCGCGGCTCTTGCCTCGTCGCTGATTACTTCGCCGGAGAGCATGCGGGCGATTTCTTCGCGTTTTTCGGCGGCGGAAAGCAGACGAACGCTCGTTAAAGTTATTCCGTCAACGCTTGCTTTTTCTACCTTAAAGTGATTACTGCCGAATGCGGCCACCTGCGGCGAGTGAGTTACCACCAACACCTGTTTGTTTTGACCGAGTGCGGCCAGTTTTTCGCCGACCGCCTGCGCCGTAGCCCCGCCGATACCGGTATCAACCTCGTCGAAAATCATGGTTTCGACCGCACCGACCCGGCCCAGGTTAACCTTAAGTGCCAACATAAAACGCGCCAGTTCGCCGCCGGAAGCGATTTTGCTCAAATTACCGAGCGGCGTCCCCGCGTTGGTAGAAACCAAAAAGCACACCTCGTCGCCGCCGCTTTCGTTCCATTTGCTTTCTTCCTTAACCATAATCTGAGTTTTGAATTGCGCCTTTTCCATTTTGAGTGCCGGCAACTCCGCCATAACTCCGGCATCGAGTTTTTGTGCCGCCGCCATACGCAACTCGTGAAGCTCCCGCGAGATTCTCATATACGCATCCCGCGTTTGCATTTCGTTTTTGCGCAACACTTCCAAATCGTCGCGGCCATGTTCCAAATGCGCGATTTTTGCTTCCATATCCAGCCATACCGCCGGCAAATCGTCAACCGTAACATGATGTTTGCGGGCCAAATCTTTCAAGGTAAACAGGCGTTCTTCCAGTCTGTCGGCATCGTTTTGATTGACGTCGATTTCGTTCAAAGCCCCCTCGATTTCCGTATCGGCTTCCTCAACATTAACCAATGCCGTATCCAGCATTTCGTAAATGCCGCCGTATTTTTCGTCGGTTACGGCATTAACCCGCGCGATTGCCGCCTGTGCCTGTCGCAAGGCCTCGCGCACGCCGATATTCTGCTGATACAGCGAATTATGCGCCGTTTGCAAACCGTCGACGATTTTTTCGGCATTCATCATATAGCGCCGCTTTTGTTCCAACTCTGCCAACTCCCCGGCCTGCGGCTTTACTTGAGCAAATTCTTTGAGCCAATGCGTTAAATTTTCTTCTTCCGCCATTGTTGCCGCCAGTTCGTCTTCCGCCTGTTGTCGCAGATGTTGCGCGTTTTTGTAGGTGTTGTATGCCTGCCGCACCAAATCAAGCGTTTCGGCATAATTTCCGTATGCGTCCAACACGCTGAGGTGAGTTTCCGCATTGAGCAAGCCCTGATTATCGAATTGCCCGTGCACTTCAACCAGACAGTTACCTATTTCTCTGAGCAAGCGTTGCGTTATCGGATAATCGTTGAAAAATATTTTACCGCGTCCGTCGGCGGCAAGCGAGCGGCTGATTATTATTTCGCTATCATATTCCAAATCGTGTTCTTCGCATAATTTTTGCAAAGCCTCGTTAGGACCCCGGCATTCAAACACGGCGCTGACACTGAGTTTGTCGCAACCGTGTCTTATCATCGAAGCTTCGGCGCGGCGCCCCAAAACCAACCCCAGCGAATCCAACAAAATTGACTTACCGGCACCGGTTTCACCGCTCAAAACCGTAAAACCGGAAGATAAGTCCAAGTCTAACTTATCAATCAAAACAACATTTCTAATTGATAAGGATTTCAGCATTATTCGGCACCTTCCTCGCTGTCTACCAAAGTGCCGCCGCTAAACCAACCTTTGAACCAGCCTTTCTTTTCTTCGGCTTTTTCTTCGGTTTCAGCCACGACTTCCTCGACTTCTTCTTTAGTTTCGACTATTTCTTCCGGCTCGGCGGCTTTTTTATCGGAGCCGAACCAACCGCTGAACCAACCTTTCTTTTCTTCGGCTTTTTCTTCGGTCTCAGCCACGACTTCCTCGACTTTTTCTTCAGTCTCGACTACTTCTTCCGGCTCGGCGGCTTTTTTATCGGAGCCGAACCAACCGCTGAACCAGCCTTTCTTTTCTTCGGCTTTTTCCTCGGCTTTTTCTTCGGTCTTTTCAACCGCCTTTTCGGCTTTGATATCCGTTGCCAAAGAGGTCACACCCGGCTGTTTATCCTTGCCGATTTTTTCCATAATCTTAGCCGCTTTGGCCGTCCATTTGCCGTCCGGATAATTCTTTTGCAAAATTTTGTAATAACCGTCGGCGTAATTGTTAAGCCCCAGAATCGCATAAATTTCAACTTCGCGATACAGCGCTTCTTCAATTTGAATGGTGGTCTGATATTCTTCGAGGATCACGTTAAAACGGCTGAGTGCCGACAGATAGTTGCCCTCATTCAAATAATAGCGGGCAATAATCATTTCCTGTCCGGCCTTATAATCCTCGGTCAGGTTCATCTTACCCATGGCGTCTTTGGCATATTTGCTGTCCGGATACAGCGCGATTAAGCGTCCGAAAGTATCTGCAGCCATTGCGGTATCGCCCTGATCTTTATCTGCAGACGAAATCTGGTCATAATAGCACATACCCTTCAAATACAGCGCATACGGAACGTCTTTGTTGCCCGGGTGATATTTGATAAAGCGGTCAACAGCCATAATCGCGTCGTCATATTTTCCGTCCTTATAGTAAGCAAATGCCCCCATCAGCTTAGACTTTATTGCCCAACGCGAATACGGGTGATCCGTTTCTACTTTTTCGAATATTTCCGCAGCTTTGGCATATTTGGTTTTGCCCAAATTTTCATAAGCCATATTATACAAATCTTCGGCCGACATCGAATCCATATCTATATCCGAAGCGCAACCGCTCAACAACAGTATTCCGAGTAATATTCCGTATTTTTTTTGCATTTTAATCCTCAACTATTTCATAATTTTTTGCATCGGCAAATAATTTTTTCAAAACTTCGTTATTGTGGAAATGTCCGGTATGATAGGCTTCCACCCTTGCCGCAACGGCATAGCCGGAAGTAAACATATCGCCGATACAATCCAACGTTTTGTGGTTAACACATTCGTTATCAACCCTGAAACCGCCCTCATTCAAAATCGTTTCGCCATCCAAAACCACGGCATTATCCAGACTGCCGCCCTTAATCAAGCCGATTGATTGCAGATAATCCACCTGATATTTTTCGCAAAAGGTCCGCGCCGGAGCAATTTTGCGAGCAAAAACATCCGCGGTTATCCGGCCGTCAAACTCCTGGTGTCCGACTATTTTTGACGGGAAATCAATGGTAAAATGTACTTCAAAAGCATCCGCCGGACGCAAAACGATATAATTGCCTTTATCGTCTTTGAATTCCACCGTTTGCTTTACCCGCAAAGATTTTTTCGGTGCATTCTGCTCCCAAAGCGGCACTTTTTGTAATGCCTCATAAAAAACTTTCGCGCTGCCGTCCATAATCGGCACTTCCGGACCGCTGACTTCAATTTCGGCATTATCGATTTGCAAAATCGCCAGCGTTGCCATAATATGCTCGATGGTGCTGACAATTTGCTTGTCGGCGTTGCCCAAACAGGTGCAGTTACGCGTATCGACCACCTGCGAATATAGCGCCGGAAAACGATTGTTGTCGCTTAAATCCGTGCGCACAAACACAATGCCGGTATTTTCCGGTGCCGGTTTGAATTTAAGCTTGCTCTCACAACCGCTGTGCAGCCCGATTCCGGTAATTTCAACTTCACGCGATAATGTTTTTTGTGGCATTTCAATCTCCCATAAATCAATTTGAAGGCAATCTGTAAGCCGAGTTCTGTACACAATTTGCTTTGTCGTAAAGGCAAAGATTTCGTGCGATAGCTATTCATCTCCACCAAACGTCTCCGCTTGGCTGGTGCGACCTACCTCTGGAGCGGGGCGGAAACTCCCCGTGTAATTTAATGCGAACATTAAACCCTCCTAATTTGGTCTTACATCAGATAGGGCTTGCCTTGCCGCACGCATTACTGCATGCGCGGTGAGCTCTTACCTCGCCTTTTCAACCTTACCGCGATGTACGCGGCGGTAACTTTCTGCGGCGCTTTCCCGTGGATTGCTCCAGCCGGACGTTATCCGGTATCTTGTTTCCGTGAAGCCCGGACTTTCCTCATCTTCGGATTTTACTTTCCGAGACGCAGCTATCCGATTGCCTTCCTAAAAGAGATAACCCGATTTTATCTTAAAATCAACGTTTTTTAAGCGTTTTCACAACTTTTAATTAAATCTTAAGCATTATCGGTTAAATTTATGCACAGAATAACTGTATGAAAGGAGTTTTACTGATGAAAAAACTGTTATTGGCAACCTCGGCTTTGGTTTTAGGTATTTTTGCCGCTCAAGAAGCCATGGCTGATTGCAACGGCTTATATGTCGGCATTCGTGCCGGCGGCGTTAAGCACACTTATTCCAAAAAGAGCCACATGAATATGGACGGTTTGGATTCATGGTTGTACACGATGAGCGGTGCTTTGGGTTATCGTTATAACTACTATCGTACCGAACTCGAATATGTTTGGCGTGATAAAGACGAATGGTCGGTTAAAGACGGCGGTGTAACTTCCGAAGCCGATTTCCAAACTTATTCGGTTATGTGGAACCATTTTGTTGACTTCCTGCCGTATAACTGGTGGTCTCCGTATGTAGGCGCCGGTATCGGCTTTACCAAAATGAAGTACCACGATAAAATGATTTCGACCTACGGCGGACAAACAACCGTTGATAACTTGACCGACGGTTACAACAACACCCCGACTAAGTTTACTTGGTCTGTCGGCGGCGGTTTGACTTTGAAAGTTACCAACAAATTCAATATCGATGCCGGCTACCGTTATTATGATATGGGCTCCATCCACAAAATGGATGTTAAAGCACACGAAATTTATGGCGGCTTACGTTACGTATTCTAATATTATTTAGTCTTAAGAGAGCCGCCGCAAAGCGGCTCTTTTTGACTCAAAAAAAACAACAGGAGAGAATAATATGGCTGATAAACTTTTCGGAACCGACGGCATGCGCGGAGTGGCCAACACCTACCCGCTGACGATTGATTTTTGCTTAAAACTGGGTAATGTTTTGGGACAACATTTTTGTACCGACCACCGCCGTATTGCCATTGCGCGTGACACTCGTATTTCAAGCCCGATGATTTTCAGCGCTCTGGCCGCCGGTTGTGCCGCACAAGGTGTTGACGTACTTGATTTGGGAGTTATTCCAACCCCGTTATGTACCACTCTGACGCCGGAGTTTGAAGTTGATATGAGCATCATGATTACGGCTTCGCATAATCCTTATAAAGACAACGGCATTAAACTCATTAATCGCGACGGTGATAAATTTTCAGATACGGATACAGCCAAAGTGGAAGCGCTGATGCGAGAATCGGCAGCGCCGGATTACGACCCGCAAAAAATCGGCGATATTATTCCGGCCGAATGCGGAATCGATGATTATTTTGATGCTGTCAACTTTTTGGCCGGTGCCGATGCCCTGCACGGTATGAAAATCGCACTTGATTCGGCCAACGGCGCTTTTTCCGATATTTTGCCGTATGTATTCAAATACCTCGGTGCCGATGTCATCAGTTTATCCGATGCGCCGGACGGTTATAACATCAACGAAAATTGCGGCTCGCAGCATACCGAAAATCTGGCAAAAACCGTAACGGAAAACGGCTGTATGCTCGGCGTGGCGGTTGATGGCGACGGCGACAGAATCATTATCTGCGACGAAAACGGACAACGTTTGAACGGCGACCAAATCATCGCTTATTTAGCCAAATACTTAAAAGAACATAACTTATTGAAGGGCAACGCGGTTGTTTCCACCCTTTATTCCAACATGGGACTCGGCAAATACATCCGCTCGCTCGGTTTGGAACATTATGCTTCGGCCGTCGGCGAACGCTACGTAATTGAAAAAATGCGCGAAGTCGGCAGCAACCTCGGCGGCGAAGAATCCGGCCACATGGTCCTGAGTGATTATTCGCGCACCGGCGATGCCATGCTGGCGGCAATCGTGGTTTGTTTGGGAATCAAAGAAAGCGGCCAAAAAGTCAGCGAAATCTTTCCGGTGTTCCGTCCGTTCCCGACCGAAGCCCACAATCTGCGCTTTGATAACAAGGAAATCATCGGCAGAATTTTGGATAACGCCGAGGTTAAAAAATGTATTGATGAGGTCAATGCCAATTTGAACGGACACGGCTCGCTGATTATTCGCAAATCGGGCACGGAACCGGTGCTTCGCCTCAAAATCGAAGATGAAAATGCCGAAATTGCCGCGGCACAAGCAAAAATTATACTTGATTGTATCAATAAATGTGCTTAACATAACAAGTACCAATATTTAACGGAGAAATAAAATGGGAGCTTTTCTTAAACTTATTTTCAGTATATTGCTGAACCCGATTGTACTCATCGGTTTGGGTATCAGCGGATACATTGTCTTTTATTACGGATTGCAAAACTATCGCCAGTTGGCCGCCATTCCGTATGTTTATGTCGCGTTGTGGGGAATTTGCCTGCTTTATGCGCTGATTTTGAAGCACGAGTATATTCCGAACAGCAACAAAGTTGATTGGTGGGCAACCTTCAAGAGTTCGTTCGGACACTTGGTTGTTTTGATGCTGACGATTGTCGTTGCCTGCGGTGCTTTCTACGTATCGCAAGATAACTGGGGCGAAAAACTCGACCGTTATGCCCGCAACCAAAAAGTTCAAGACACTTTGCCGATTAATCAACAAAGAACGATAAATCAGCAAAGATATTAATTTGCAAAAGCAAAAAAGCGGCCGCTCTTTCACGGAGCGGCTGTTTTTATATTTGCATATTTTATTTTTTATCCGCGTATGGATTGCCGGCTTTACGTCATTAAGACATGGAATGTCATCCCTCGCACGGCACGGCGTGTTCGTGCGTCAAGGGATCTCGACTTTTTAGCACGCCAGTGCTACTTCCGAATCATTAAAATTTGCGCTTTGCAAAGATTAGATTCCTTGACGAGGTGACGCACCGCGCACCTCGAGGAATGACAGTTTTATTCTATTTCTTATCCGCGTACGGGTTATCCGCCTTACGTACGGTAATGCGAATCGGTATCCCGCCCATATTGAAGGTCTGACGCAAACTGTTGAGCAAATAGCGGAAATACGACTCCGGCAACCCCTCCGGATTGCTCGAAAAAATATAAAACGACGGCGGCCGGGTTTTGGCTTGGGTAATATACTTCAACTTAATACGGCGTTTA
>JAEEGL016591308.1_pt1 | contig 10390 bp, 10 predicted proteins | sample 9134231 | NCBI WGS metagenome assembly JAEEGL01 (sample SAMN16246548, study PRJNA631951) | gut metagenome | biome: gut microbiome; feature: rumen; material: fiber-attached | host: Bos | place: Iran: Karaj | collected 2018-10
ACCAAGTAAGTTTTGTCTAAATCTACCTTGTTTACCTTTTAACATACTAGCTAAAGATTTTAAAGGTCTATTACCAGCTCCTGTTATATTTCTTCCTCTTCTACCATTATCAAATAAAGCATCTACAGCTTCCTGTAACATACGTTTTTCATTTTGAATAATAATAGAAGGAGCACCTAATTCCATTAATTTCTTAAGACGATTATTTCTATTAATAACTCTTCTATATAAATCATTCAAATCAGATGTAGCAAATCTACCACCATCTAATTGAATCATAGGTCTTAATTCTGGAGGTATAACTGGAAGAACATCTAAAATCATCCATTCAGGACGATTTCCTGATTCTAAGAAAGCATTAAGTACATCTAAACGTTTAATTAATCTTACACGTTTTTGACTTGTTACATCCTTAATTTCATCAATTTCTTCTTTAATAGCATTAACCTCTTTTTCAAGATCAACTTCTGTTAATAATTCTTTAATAGCTTCAGCACCCATACCTACTCTGAAAGTATTACCATATTTTTCATAATATGTACGATATTCTCTATCAGAAATAGTTTGTTTTTTCTCTAATGGAGCTGAACCTGGATCTAATACTACGTATGATACGAAGTATAAAACTTCTTCCAAATCCCTTGGTGACATATCAAGTACTAAACCAATACGAGATGGTACACCTTTAAAGAACCAAATGTGAGATACTGGTGTTGCTAACTCAATATGACCCATACGTTCACGACGTACTTTACTTCTAGTTACTTCAACACCACATCTATCACATACGATATTTTTATATCTTAAACGTTTATATTTACCACAAGAACATTCAAAATCCTTAGTTGGACCAAATATTTTCTCGCAATATAAACCATCTCTTTCAGGTTTTAAAGTACGATAATTTATAGTTTCAGCTTTTTTAACCTCACCATATGACCAAGAACGGATTTTTTCAGGAGAAGCTATTGAAATTTTTAATCCTTCAAATTCGTTAATATTCATTATTCTTCTCCTCCTTCAAAATCATCTATATCACCGTCAAAATCTTCTGGAAAATCTTCAGGGAAATCTTCTTCCTCAAATTCATCTTCAGTATCAATATTATCATCTGGTACTTCAGAAGCTAAAGATTGTGGATCAACATTACTGTCAATTTCTTGTGTTTCAGTAAGTCCATCTTCTTCCATAGATTCTACTTCTTTCATATCTAAGAATTTACCTTCTTCATTTAGAACACTAATATCAAGTCCTAAAGCTTGGAATTCTTTAATTAATACTCTAAAGCTTTCTGGTACACCAGATTCTGGAAGTGGTAAACCTTTAACTAAAGATTCATAAACCTTAACACGTCCTACAACATCATCTGACTTAATAGTCATCATTTCTTGTAATACATGAGCAGCACCATAAGCATATAATGCCCAAACTTCCATTTCTCCAAATCTTTGACCACCAAATTGAGCTTTACCACCCAAAGGTTGTTGTGTAACTAAAGAGTATGGACCTGTTGAACGTGCATGCAATTTATCATCAACCATGTGGTGAAGTTTAATCATATACATAACACCAACAGAAATTCTATTATCAAATGGTTCACCAGTTCTACCATCATATAGAACCATCTTACCATCTTCAGATAATCCTGCTTCTTTTAAAGCATCGATAATTTCATCTCTTGTAGCACCATCGAAAGCTGGAGTTACAACATGAATATTTAATTTTTTAGCAGCTGCACCTAAATGCATTTCCAAAATCTGTCCAATATTCATACGAGATGGTACACCAAGTGGGTTAAGTAAAATATCAACAGGACGACCATCAGCCATATATGGCATATCTTCTTGAGGTAAAATAAGTGAAATAACACCTTTGTTACCATGACGACCAGACATTTTATCTCCGACTTGAATCTTACGTTTTTGAGCTATATAAACTCTTACTATCTTAGAAACACCTGCAGGAAGTTCATCAGAATCTTCTTTTGTATAGATTTTAACATCATGTACAATACCTTCAACACCATGAGGTACTCTTAATGAAGTATCTCTTACTTCCCTAGTCTTTTCACCAAAAATAGCATGTAATAATTTTTCTTCTGATGTAAGTTCAGCCATACCTTTTGGTGTAACTTTACCTACTAAAATGTCATCATCTTTAACTTCTGTACCAATTCTAACGATACCATTTTCATCCAAGTTTTTACGAGCATCTTCACCGATATTTGGAATATCTCTTGTAAACTCTTCAGGTCCTAATTTAGTATCACGACATTCAATTTGATAATCTTCAATATGAATAGATGTATATACATCATCAGATACTAATCTTTCATTTAAGATAACAGCATCCTCGTAGTTGTATCCATTAAAGTTCATGAAGGCTACAGTAACGTTTCTACCTAAAGCCATTTCACCTTTATTAGTAGAAGGTCCATCAGCAATAATTTGGCCTTTCTTAACTGTATCACCAGTTCTTACGATAGGAACTTGATGATAACATGTACCAGCATTACTTCTTTCAAAACCATTTAAGTAATATGTATCAGCATTACCTTTTGTTTTAACAATAATTTTATTAGCATCTACATAATCAACTACACCATCAGCGTTTGCTATAACAACAACACCTGAATCTTTAGCAGCTACATCTTCAATACCTGTACCAACTAAAGGAGCTTCTGTTTTAATTAGTGGGATAGCTTGACGTTGCATGTTAGCACCCATAAGAGCTCTTTTACCATCATCATGTTCCAAGAATGGAATACATTGTGTTGTAATAGAGATAACTTGTTGTGGTGAAACGTCCATATAATCTACTTTTGTAGATTCAACGATAATACTATCGCCTCTATAACGAACAGGAACTTTCTCATCTGCAAATTTATTATCTTTTAAATTAACAGCAGCTTGAGAAATATAATGATCTAATTCTTCATCAGCTGTTAAGTAAACAACTTCATCAGTTAATTCACCATTAACAACTTTACGATATGGAGTCATTAAGAAACCATAATCATTTACTTTAGCATAACTTGCTAAAGCTGTAATAAGTCCAATGTTTGGTCCTTCTGGAGATTCGATTGGACATAATCTACCATAGTGTGATGGGTTAACATCACGTACATCCATACCTGCTCTATCTCTTGATAAACCACCAGGTCCTAAACTAGATAGACGTCTTTTATTTGCCAACTCAGCAATTGGGTTTGTTTGATCCATGAATTGTGATAATTGAGATGAACCAAAGAACTCTTTAATAGCCGCTGTTAAAGGTCTAATATTAATTAAACTCTTTGGAGTGACCTCAGCTAATTCTTGTGTACTCATTCTATCTCTAATTACTCTTTCAATTCTTGAAATACCAATTCTGAATTGATTTTGTAATAATTCGCCAACTTGTCTTACACGTCTATTTGATAAGTGGTCAATTTCATCATATGAACCAATTTTATCAAATAAATTTAAGTAATATGATACTGATGCATAAATATCAGAAATAGTTAATCTCTTTTCTTCAATTGTTTGATCATTACCAATAACGTTAACTACTTTATTACTATCTACATTACTGTATACTTTAACTACTTGTACTTTATTGTAGCTATCTAATTCTTCGTTAATTAATACTTCTTTAACACCAAATCCTTGCGCTAAAGCTTCTTTAATTCTTTCTAAACCTTCTTTGTCTACAATAGAGTCTTTTTCAGCATAAACTTCATTACCAATTTTAATATCTTCAGCTAATTTACAACCTAGTAATCTATCAGCAACATTTAATTTTTTATTGAATTTATATCTACCAACTTTAGCTAGATCATATCTAAATGCGTCGAAAAATCTAGTTATCAATTGGTTCTTAGCTGAATCTAATGTACTTGGTTCACCTGGTCTCAACTTGCTATGAATGTCAATTAATGATTCATCGGTATTTTTATTAGTATCTTTTTCAATTGTTTTAACTAATAATTCTTCTTCACCAAATAAATCATAAATATCTTCATCACTATTAAGTCCTATAGCTCTTAATAATGTTGTGATAGGTACTTTTCTAGTTCTATCAATACGAACATAGATAACATCTCTTGAATCTATTTCATACTCTAACCATGTACCACGAGTTGGTATAATTTGTGAAGTAATAGTAACTCTTCCGTTTTTCTTATCAACTTCTTGTCCATAATAACAGCTTGGAGATCTAACTAATTGTGAAACGATAACACGTTCAGCTCCATTAATTACGAATGTTCCAGTTTCTGTCATAATAGGCATATCACCTAAGAAAATCTCTTGTTCCTTAACTTCACCTGTTTCACCATTAAATAATCTCGTTTGAACTTTTAAAGGTGCAGCATAAGTTGCGTATCTTTCCTTACATTCTTTGATTGAATATCTTGGTTTATCAAATGAATAGTCACCAAATTCTAATGATAAATTACCTGTAAAGCTTTCAACAGGAAAAATATCATCAAATACTTCTTTGATGCCTTCTGTCATAAACCAATCATATGATTTCTTTTGAATTTCCAATAAATTGTTTAATTCAATTGCATTTTTAGTTTTTGCATAACTTCTTCTTTCGCGATAATCGCCACTTTTTTTGATTGTATATGCCACTTTTTCACCCCATATATATACTATAATTACATGCCACAATAAGACATGTTACCAATTTATAATTTTATCAAATTTATATCAATATGTCAATTGATTTAGTTACTTTTCTATCTTAATTATATAAAAACCTTTATTTTTGTTTATTAAAGTAACTTTACCCATTTTATTAAAATCTTTCATTAATGTTTTTGCACCTTGATCTTTACTTACAACCAACCACAATGAACCATTATTATTCAAGTGTTTAATAGCATCAGATAATAAACTATATAACTTTTCTTTACCAACTCTTATTGGCGGATTTGTTACGATATAATCATACATACATGATATATTAGCAAAGCCATCACTTTCAATAACATTTACTTCTACTTTGTTTAAGGAAGCGTTCTTTAAAGCCAGATTAAGACTTCTTTTATTGATATCTACTAAATCTGGTACAATATTAAATTTCTTAGCTAAATATATACCAATAGGACCATATCCACACCCTAAATCTAATACTTTACCAGGTTTAATATCTACAACTTCTAAAAGACTTCTTGTACCAAAATCTAAACCCTTCTTTGAAAATACACCATTATCTGTATAAAAAGTAAAAGGAAGACCATTAATTATTACTTTATTTGTTCGAACTTCACTTTTTAAGTTTTCATCATTTGTAAAATAATAACTCATAATCTCCCTCTTCTTTATATAACACCGAAAGCCCATACATAAAAATGTATAGGCCTAAAATTTAATTTTTACAATTATTTTAATTCGATTGTAGCGCCAGCTTCTTCAAACTTAGCTTTTAATTCATTAGCTTCATCAGTAGCAACGTTTTCTTTGATAACTCCACCGTTATCAGCGATAGCTTTAGATTCACCTAAACCTAAACCTGTAGCATCTTTGATTAATTTAATTACAGCTAATTTGTTAGCACCAGCTGAAGCTAATACTACATTAACTGAACTTGGTCCTTCTTCAACTGCAGCAGCAGCTGGAGCAGCAGCAACAGCTACTGCAGATGGATCAACACCAAATGCCTCCTTCATTGCATCTACTAAATCTTTAACTTCTAAGATTGTCATTTCGCTAATTGAATCAATAATTTCTTTTGTACTTAATTTTGCCATTTTATATTCCTCCTTATAATTAATTTAATTTTTGACTATGTAAGTCTAAGCATATAGCGACATTCTTAACTTGTTCTAATAATCCTGCAGCGAACATAGTTAATAATTCGTCTCTTGATGGGATTGTAGCTAATTGAGCTAATGTTTTTTCATCAGCAACATTTCCGTCTACGTATCCGATTTTAACAACTAAAGCTGGATGTTCTTTAGCGAACTTTCCTAAAACTTTAATTGGAGCGATTGCGTCAGTACCAAAAGCAACTGCTTTAGGTCCATTTAATTCATCACCCATATCAATATTTAAGCTATCCATTGCTCTTTTTACTAAAGTGTTTTTATATACTTTGTAATCAGAACCAGATTCTCTTAATTTTCTTCTCAATTCCATTGTTTCAGTAACTGTTAAACCTTGGTATTCGAATAAAACTGTAGAAGCAGCTTCTTTAACTCTGTTAGTAATTTCTTCAACTACTTCTTTTTTCTTAGCAATAATGTTTTGATTTGCCATACTACACCTCCATTCATTTATAATACCGTTAAAAATGCTCTTACAAACCGTAAGAGCATTAGAAAACTTATTTTCTAAGTCCTCGGTAGGATAATTATTAAGCTTTATAGCTCCTACTGTCTACGGTACTTCATGTCAATAAAACAATTTTAACACATTATATATTATTTGTCAAATGAATTTGTATCGATTTTAATACCAGGACCCATTGTTGTAGAAACACTCATATTTTTAACATATGTTCCTTTAACAGTAGCTGGTTTTGATTTTAAAATCAATGAAACAAAAGCATTTAAATTTTCAACTAATTGTTGTTCTGTAAAACTAGCTTTACCAATAATTGTATGAACGTTACCAAATGAATCAGTACGGTATTCAATTCTACCTTGTTTAACTTCTTCAACTGCTTTTTTAACATCCATAGTTACTGTTCCAGTTTTTGGGTTTGGCATTAATCCTTTTGGACCTAAAACCTTACCTAATTTACCTAAAGCTGGCATCATGTCTGGAGTAGCAATTAATACATCGAAATCGAACCAATTTTCTTTTTCGATTTTTTCTAACATATCGTTATCTCCAACATAATCAGCTCCAGCAGCTTTAGCTTCTTCAGCTTTAGCAGCTTTAGCAATAACTAAAATCTTTTTAGTTTTACCTGTTCCATGTGGTAAACAAATTGTACCACGTAATTGTTGATCAGCTTTTTTAGTATCTAAATTTAAACACATAGCAAGTTCTACTGTTGCATCAAATTTAGTTGTACTAGTTTTCTTAACTAAGCTGATTGCTTCTTCTTTAGTATATAATTTGTTTCTTTCTACTAATTTAGCAGCTTCAACATATTTCTTACTTTTTTTCATTTTCTTACCTCCTTATGTGGTCTAGCGGATTATTCCTTCCACATAGGTTACCCTATGTTAATCTGTAATTTCAATTCCCATATTAAGTGCTGTACCTTCGATAATCTTTTCAGCTTCTTCTACAGTATAAGCATTTAAATCTGGCAATTTAGTTTCAGCGATTTCTCTTAAATCTTTTCTTGTAATTGATCCTACTTTTTCATTCTTACCTTTTGCAGAACCTGATTTAACTTTAGCAGCTTTCTTAATTAAGAATGCAGCTGGTGGAGTTTTAATTACGAAATCGAATGTTCTATCTTCATAGATAGAAATTGCAACTGGTAATACATCTCCCATCTTATCTCTTGTAGCATCATTGTATTTTGTACAAAATTCTTGCAAGTTAATTCCTGCTGGACCTAATACAGTACCAACTGGTGGCGCTGGAGTAGCTTTACCTGCTTCAATTTGTAATTTAATTTCCTTTACGACTTGCTTTGCCACGAAAAACACCTCCTAATATATTTTTTTCGCGTCGTGGTTTTAATGATATCCGCTTAAAATCAATCTCCCACTTGCTTGCTATATAAAAATACATAGCCAAATAATAATAACATAAATTTTTGTATTTGTAAATACTTTATGCTTTACTTATTTGAGATAATCCTAATTCAACGTTAGTTTCTTGTCCAAATAAGTCTAAAGCAACCTCTAATTGTTGTTTTTCTAAATCAATACTTGTGATTGTTCCAAACATGTTAGCAAAAGGTCCTTCGATTACTTTTACTTTATCACCAACAGCAAGTTCGTTAGCAATATCTAATCTACTCATACCCATACTAGCTAAAATTTTATCAACTTCTGCTGGCGCAAGTGGGAATGGTTTAGCTCCTTTACCACTTGATCCTATAAATCCTGTAACACCAGGAGTATTACGAACGATAAACCATGCTTCATCAGTCATAATCATTTCAACTAGAATATAACCTGGAAACATTTTTTTCATTCTTTCCTTTGTTTTACCATCTTTAATTTCTACTTCTTTTTGTTCTGGAACTACTACTCTGAAGATATAATCTTCTAATCCCATAGTAGATGCACGCATTTCTAATTTTTCTTTAACTTTACTTTCATGACCTGAATAGGTGTTAACAACATACCATTCTTTTTCCATTATGCCACCAACGTCTTAATTCCTGCTATTACTAAGTCAGTTAATGCAAAAAATAATGCAAAAAATACTATGAAAGATAAAGTTGCGATTGAATATTTAACCATTTCTTTTTTTAATGGCCAACGTACATGTTTCATTTCTTTTCTTACACCCGTAACAAAAGATTCTTTTTTTTCTTTACTCATATTCCACCTCTTAATTATATGAATTTTTCTAAAATAAAAACACTATTGCGTGTCTATATAAATAGTATCACAAAATAGTGTTTATGTCAATTACTTATTATACTCTTCAAAATAGAAATTATAAGCATTTGATAGATCTTGATCAATACCAGCATTTAAAGCCATAACTTCACCTGCTTGTAAAGAACGAATATAAGTAGCTATATTAGAAACTTTATTACCACTTCTATCAACTAAAATAATATTTACAAGAGCTCCTTCTACTTCTTGTGAACTTGTATTTTTAACATTAGCTGTAAAAGTAGTTCTTCCTTCTTTTGTCGTTTGAATCTTAGCATCTGATATTTCATATGTTTTGTATGTTTTTGTTTTATTGAATTCAGCACTATTATTTATTTTTGTGCCTTCTTCATTAGTAATAGTGTTATTTTCAGGTTGATTATTAGGTTTTAATTCTTTACCACAACCAGTTAATAGTGTTAGTAAACACATTAATACTAAAACTTTTTTCATTTAATTCCTCCTACAATTCTGTTACTTTAATGCTGTATCTATCAACAGTAGTATAGTCACCCATTATTTTTAATTCAAATGTTCTTGTTTCGTTAGGTTGAAAATTCTTAACTTCAATTTCAACCGCACCTAACATTCTATTTGTTTCCGTATTATACATCATCAATGATAGACGAATATTTCGTTCATTTGATGTTGTATTTTGAACCTTACCTGTAACTAGATTACTAGCGCCATATTCGCTAATTTTGATATCTGATAATTCGATACCATCTTGGGATAAATCAGTATCATTTTTTACTTGTTTTTCAATATCAGATAATTCTTTAGTTTCCTCAATAGGTTTAACTGGCTCCTTACTGCCACAAGCAGTGACAGTAAGTGTAGCCATTAAAGCCATTATAATTTTTAATGATTTCATTCTATACTCCTTTCATTATTGATTAAGATTTGATATATAGTTTTTACTATCTATCGTTAATCCTTGAAGATGTGGCAATGTGACGCCATCTTCAGTTTCCCAAACTGTATTAAAGTCAAAGCCTGCATAACTATTGGCTTTAGTACCATCCTCTAATGTGTCAATCTTTGTTGCATAGCCTGCTGATGTTCTTGAAGAAGTCTCAGCAATAAAATAAATATTTTTATGTGTTCCACCTGGCATAGTTCCATATATTTGATCAACATAAGAAGCACCAGTTACCTTACCGATTGTGTAAGCGTTAGTTACATTTGAAGGACGACTATTGCCTCCTATTAAACCACCAGCATAACCGCTCATAGTTACATTACCCAATGCATAAGCATCAGTAATATTGGCCCCATAATATGTGCGTCCTATTAAGCCACCACCATTATTACTAGTTCCTGTGATATTTCCAGATGAGTAAACTTGTGATATGTTGACACCATTACCATTTACATATGCAATTATGCCGCCTAATGTATCGTTTCCTTTGATATTTCCAGATGAATAACTTCGTGATATAGTAGCTCCTGAATTTAGATATCCGACTAAACCACCTAATGTATTACGTCCTGTTATATTTCCAGATGCATAACTTTCTGTTATCGTTATAACATTTGAAGCATATCCGACTAAACCACCAATACTATCTAATCCTGTAACATTTCCAGAGGCATAACTATTAGTAATACTTCCAACCATATGACCTGCTAAGCCTCCAACATTTCCAGAACTATTTGTATTACCAGATACGGCTGCCTTACTATAACTATTTTTAATTGTTACATTTGAACCAGTTCCTATGATACCACCGATATAACTTGCTGAGCCATTTACTCTCATTGTCTCAGGTATCTTAATATTATCAAATGTAATTGTATCAGCTCTTCCAATTAAGCCTCCAACATTATTGTTTCCGCTTATTGTTGTAGTTCCAACTATAGTTATATTTTCAATCTTAGTTGTTC
>JAEEGL010140108.1_pt1 | contig 10389 bp, 11 predicted proteins | sample 9134231 | NCBI WGS metagenome assembly JAEEGL01 (sample SAMN16246548, study PRJNA631951) | gut metagenome | biome: gut microbiome; feature: rumen; material: fiber-attached | host: Bos | place: Iran: Karaj | collected 2018-10
CGGTTCGAGTCCGCTCATCGGCTCTATATGGATGGCTTCCCGAGTGGCCAAAGGGGACAGACTGTAAATCTGCTGCAAATTGCTTCGGTGGTTCGAATCCACCGCCATCCATTTGTCTTATGACAATTTACATACAATTCGTACGAGGTACGGATTTATAATGACGCGGGGTGGAGCAGTCTGGAAGCTCGTCGGGCTCATAACCCGAAGGTCATAGGTTCAAATCCTGTCCCCGCTACTTCATGCCTAGATAGCTCAGTTGGTAGAGCAGAGGACTGAAAATCCTCGTGTCGTTGGTTCGATTCCGACTCTAGGCATCTTTTTTTGTCTAAACTTCTTTTTTTATTCCTATATAAATAATTAATTCATTTAGATTTTTCATCTTTTTTATTTACTAATAGCTGCTTTATGGTAATATAAAACAGTCAGAGAAGTATATTATGAGGGTTTTTTATGCATAGATTGACTAATGAGGATAGGGCGGCTATTAAGAAGGTCCTAGATATAAATGGATATGATCCGGATACATTTGATCCGGAAGTCTTAAATGAACTTGAGAAAAATGAAGAGTATAAGGAATTAATTAGAATACATGCCAGTGACATTCTTGTATCTGAGCATTTTAATTCTCTTAAGAATTATATCCAGCATGGTAATGTGACTGTTTATGAGCATTGTTTGCACGTAGCTTTATGTGCGATTAAGTTAGGTAGAGGACTTGGAGTAAAATGTAAGGAAAGGGAGCTTGTCAGGGGAGCTCTTTTGCATGATTATTTCCTATATGATTGGCATAATGCTGATGCACCAGGGAATACACATCCTAAGCTCCATGGCTTTTATCATCCGGGCATAGCACTTAGAAATGCCACAAGAGATTTCACGCTCACAGAACGTGAGAAAGATATTATTCGCAAGCATATGTGGCCGCTAACTGTTAATCCTCCAAGATGTAGAGAAGCATGGGTAGTATGTCTTGCAGATAAATACTCATCAACACTGGAAACTTTGAAATTACGAAAAGGAAAGATTAGAGTTAATTATGCCTGATTTATACCAGGAGTTAAGTAAGTTGGCAGACTCGGATTATTATCCGTTTCACATGCCTGGACATAAGAGAAATGTAGAGAGCACCCCGATGAAGGGTGCTTTTCGTTGTGATATAACTGAAATAGATGACTTTGATAATTTACATGATGCCAGTGGAATTATACAGGAAGCTCAGAATCGGGCAGGCAAATTGTATGGTTGTAAGGAAACTTTCTTTCTGGTGAATGGAAGTACCTGCGGAATATTAACAGCGTTATCTGCTGCATTTAAAGAGGGAGATACTATACTTGCAGCAAGGGGATGTCATAAGGCCTTTTATCATGGGGCTTATTTGAGACATATAAATATAGAGTATTTACCATATAAGCTAAATGAGAGGTATGGTATTCCGGAGTCTTATACAGGAGAAGATATTGAAAAGGCTTTATCTGACGGGATTAAGGGCGTGTTCATAACATCCCCTACGTATGAAGGCCGTTGTTCGGATATTGGGAAGATAGCTCAAATATGTCATAGGAGAAACATTCCTCTGATAGTGGATGCGGCGCATGGTGCTCATTTTGGTTTTGGTAATAATGTAGATGGAAGTGGTAGTGATTGTGAATACGAAAAACTTCCTGAAAATGCGATCAAATTAGGTGCGGATGTAGTTATACATAGTGTCCACAAGACATTACCATCGATGACTCAGACAGCTCTTTTGCATTGTCAGGGGAATACAGTTGATGTGGACAGGATTAGACGGTATTTAAGGATATATCAGTCTAGTAGTCCTTCATATGTGCTTATGGCTTCAATTGATCTTTGCATTAAGGAGATGGAGCAAGAGGGAACTGAGTTTGTCAGAACGCTCTTGGAATATAGAAATCACATACAAAATGCTGTGAGGAATTGTCAAAACCTTGAAGTACTAGGGAAAAATGTGGTAGATGATGCGGCGAAAGTCTGTATTTATGTCAAAAATGGCACAATGACAGGACAGAAGTTATATGATATACTTCGTGAGGAATACCATCTGCAATTGGAGATGGCTGGTGATCGTCATGTTCTTGCTATTATTTCCGGATGGGATACCTTGGAAGGTATCGATAGATTAATAAATGCGATTATAGATATAGATAGCAAAATTGGCATTGAAGGTGATGCTAGTGAGTGTATATCTGATAATACGAAAGATGGCGTTATTGAGTATCAATTACCCAAAAGGGTTATTGGGCTTAATGAAGCTTGGGATTCTGATAGAGAAGTGATTTCTTTTGATGAGGCATTAGGACATGTTTCAGGAGAATTTGTTAATCTTTATCCACCGGGAATTCCGCTTGTGGTGCCTGGTGAGGAGATTAATTCTGATATTGTCAGGAGTGTTGCTAAATATCTGGATGAAAACATGAATGTTCAGGGAATAGTTAATGGAGATAGAAAGGGATTTATATGCGTAAAACAAAAATAATCTGTACGATAGGACCTGCAAGTGAGAGTGAGGAAAAACTGCGTGAGATCATGCTTGCAGGAATGAATGTAGCACGATTTAATTTCTCTCATGGTTCACATGAAGAGCATAAGAGAAAATATGACAGGATTAAAAAGCTGAGAGATGAGCTTGAGTTACCGGTGGCTGTAATGCTTGACACTAAGGGACCGGAGATTCGTCTCAAGGATTTTGAAAATGGCAAAGAGGAACTGGTAACAGGTCAGAGATTTACACTGACATCAAGGGATATTTTGGGTACCAGAGAAGAAGTAGCCATTACATATAAAGAGCTCACAAATGATTGTAAAGAGGGCATGACAATTCTTTTGGATGATGGCCTTATTGAGCTTAGAGTTGATGAAGTAAGCGCAACTGATATTGTTTGTACCGTAATTAATGGTGGCCCTATTTCTGATAAAAAGGGTGTGAATGTTCCAGGTGCTGAGCTTACAATGCCATATTTAAGTGAACAGGATAGAAGTGATATCGAATTTGGTTGTGAGCAGGGCTTTGATTACGTTGCAGCTTCTTTTGTCAGAACAAAGGAAGATGTAATGGCAATAAGAGAAATCTTGAAGGCTAAGAACAGCCAGATGAAGATAATTGCTAAGATTGAGAGCACACAGGGTATCAATAATCTTAAGTCAATACTTCAGGAAGCAGATGGAATCATGGTTGCCAGAGGTGACATGGGTGTAGAGGTGCCTTTTGAAGAAGTTCCTGTAATACAGAAGGAGATGATCAAGCTTGCAGAGGCTGAGGGTAAGATTGTTATCACAGCGACTCAGATGCTTGATTCTATGATTCATCATCCGCGTCCAACACGTGCTGAGGTTACAGACGTTGCGAACGCTATCTATGACGGAACTACTGCAATTATGCTTTCCGGAGAGACTGCATCAGGTGATTACCCTGTTGAAGCTGTTAAGACAATGGCAAGAATTGCTGAAAGAACAGAGGCTGATATCGATTACGTTGGAAGACTTCGTAAGAGAGATTTTGCGCCAATGGATTCAACAACAGCTATTTCTCATGCTACTTGTAATATTGCTGCTGAGGTAAATGCTGATGCTATTTTAACAGTAACTATGTCCGGGTTTACAGCAAGAATGGTATCAAAATATAAGCCAAACTGCCAGATAATAGCATGTACTATAAATCCTACAGTTTGCAGACAGGCAAACCTCATGTGGGGTGTAGCTCCTCTTCATATCAGACAGGAGGATACTGCTGATGAGCTGTTTAAAGAGGCTATAAATGCTGCTAAGAGTGCAGGATACCTTAAGGCAGGGGATAAGGTTGTTTTGACAGCAGGGGTACCTCTTGGAATTCCAGGCAGGACCAATATGATTCGTGTAGAGGAATTATAATATATTCTGGAATTATATTTTATCCAGTCTGAATGAAATGAGTGTTTTGGCATTTTCATTCAAACATATATTATTATCTGACACGGGGAATTAGATGGTGATTTTTTATGGGGAAGATTTTTCTTTTGATGGGAAAGAGCACATCCGGTAAGGACACGATTTATAAGGTGCTTATTAAGGATGCAGCGTTGGGACTTAATAAGGTTGTGCCATACACAACCAGGCCGATGCGTGACGGAGAAACTGATGGAGTTCAGTATTTCTTTAAAAAAGAAGATGAATATCTGCAGCTGAAAGAGGCCAAAAAGATTATTGAAGAGAGAACGTATCACACTAAGTATGGGGAGTGGAGATATTTTACAGCGGACGATGGACAGATAGATCTTCTAAAAGGAGATTATCTTGTAATTGGAACGCTGGAATCTTTCTGCTATTTCAGAGATTACTTTGGAGAGGAAACGGTTTTACCTATTCTAATAGATGTTGATACCAAGATAAGGCTTCACAGAGCTTTGGACAGAGAAGATAAGCAGGAACATCCGAAGTATGATGAAATGTGTCGCAGATTCCTTGCTGATGAAGAGGATTTTAGCGAGGAAAAGATAAATGAAGCGGGTGTGAACAGACGATTTAACAACAACAGCCAGATAGAAGAATGTATTGATGAAATAAGATCTTTTATCGAGAAGAATAAACAATAATAAAATGTCTGTGGCTGCGTGATTTAGGTGAATGTGATAAACTATTAATGCAGTGATAGCAGTAGTATAAACTGTGTTGAGATGAATAATCAGATAGACTGCCTTTAAAGGATTGTTCATTATCTGGGACTATAGAACGCGAGATTATTTCGGGAGGCCCTTGTATGGATATTAAGGTTTCTAATATCACACAACCGCAACAGGCTCCGGCGCCAGAGCAGGTTCAGGAAGCTTCTGGTGATTTTAAGTTCGTGCTCACAAGTAAGCTGGAAGATACGGGACTTGCTGAACGTCTGAATTTGATGATGCAGGATATCATCCAGCAGGGGGAGCGTATTTCCAAGAAGAACGATATTAAAGATATGCAGCGCTATCGAATCCTGATTAAGGATTTTATGAACGAGGTAGTAAGCAGATCCCATGTTTTTTCCAGAGAGAACTTTCTTGATAGAAAGGGAAGACACCGGGTTTATGGTATTATCAGGCAGGTAGATGACGAGCTTGACGAACTTGCCAAAGAACTGGTAAAGGATGAGAAGGATAATATCGCGATCCTGGCTAAGATAGGGCAGATACAAGGTTTATTATTGGATATCTTTACATAAACGAGGGGAACGCAATGGCAGATTTTGCCGACATCATAGATCAGAATCAGATGAAAGAGCATATGCAGAATGCTCTTAGGACTGGCAAGGTTTCCCATGCATATATTATTTCGGGGGAGAATGGTTCCGGAAAAGAGTATATTGCAAGGATTTTTGCCAAGGCACTTGAGTGTGATCACAAAGAGAATAGGGATGGATATGAAGAAGCCTGTAACGAATGTCATTCATGCGTACAGGCTTTAAGTGATAATCACCCTGATATAATTACGATTACTCATGAGAAACCAAACAGCATAGGCGTAGATGATATAAGAGAGAAGCTGCGTGATGATGTTGTAATAAGGCCTTATGAGAGTAATTATAAGATTTATATTATTCCGGACGGTGAGAAGATGACTCCGGCAGCGCAGAATGCTCTGCTTAAAACGCTAGAGGAACCACCTGCGTATATTGTAATCATTATACTTACTAATAATCTAAATGCTTTTTTGCCTACTATTATAAGTAGGTGTATTGTCCTGCCCATGAAGCCGGTACAGGATGATTCTATTAGAAAGTTTCTGATGGAAGAGCGCCATGTGGTTGATTATAAAGCAGCATTGTGTGCATCTTTTGCCAGAGGAAATGTGGGAAAAGCACTGGAACTGGCTTCTAATGAGAAGTTTGAAGACCTTAAAAATGGAACTATTGATCTTGTTTCAAAGCTAAAGGGGCTGGAGATCCATGATATGATGGATCGTGTACATGATCTTCTTGCGCCAGCGGAGGATGATGATAAGAATAGCAAAAAAGGAATAGATGTTCATTCGCTTGAAGATTTCTTGGATATTTTGCTTTTTCTTTTCAGGGATATGTTGGTATATAAGGCAACGGATGAAGATAATCACTTGATTTTCACGGATAAATTATCGTATATTAGAAGTGTTACACAAAAGTGCACATATAAGGGAATTGACAAAGTTTTAAAAGACATGGATACAGCGAAAAATCGCATAAATTCCAATGTTAATATAGATTTGGCTTTGGAGCTGATGCTTCTTAGCATAAAGGAGAATATATGACAAAAGTTATCGGCGTAAGATTTAGATCAGCCGGAAAGATATATTATTTTTCACCGGGAAAGTACGAGGTAAAAAAGGGTGATCACGTTATCGTAGAGACTGCAAGAGGCGTGGAATATGGAACAGTGGTAGCTGCGCCAAGGGATATCGAAGACGAAGAGGTGATAAAGCCTTTAAAGACAGTTCTTAGAACCGCAAGCACCAAGGATGACGAGCAGGAAAAGGCGAATAGGGAAAAAGAGAAGGAAGCATTCAGAATCTGTCTTGAGAAGATCAGAAAACATGAATTGGACATGAAGCTTATCGACGCAGAATATACTTTTGATAACAATAAGATTCTGTTCTATTTTACTGCTGATGGAAGAATAGATTTTAGAGAGCTCGTAAAGGATCTGGCGGCTGTTTTTAAGACAAGGATAGAGCTTAGGCAGATTGGTGTAAGGGACGAGACCAAGATAATTGGAGGATATGGCATCTGTGGAAGACCACTTTGCTGTCATTCCTATCTGTCAGATTTTGTTCCGGTATCGATCAAGATGGCCAAGGAGCAGAGTCTTTCACTGAATCCTACTAAGATTTCAGGAGTTTGCGGAAGACTTATGTGCTGTCTTAAAAATGAGGAAGATGTATACGAGGAACTTAACAGAAAGATGCCTGGAGTAGGTGATTTCTGCAAGGCTAAGGATGGTCTTGAGGGTGAAGTTTCAAGTGTCAATATTCTTAGACAGACAGTCAAGATTCTTGTGGATGTTGATGACGAAAAAGAGGTTCACGAGTATAAGCTTGAGGAACTTGAATTTATAAAGAAGAAGCAGAAGAAAAAGAATAATAATGGCAAAAAGAACAATCAAGAGGATGAAGAAATAAAAGAATTGGAAGCTCTTGAGAAGATTGAAAAACAGGAAGGAAAGTCAAAACTTGGAAACAATTGACCTAAAGCCTGGTGAGAGGCTGGATGATTTACAGAGGAACGGATTTAAGATCATTCAGGATCCTGAGAAGTTTTGTTTTGGAATGGATGCAGTTCTTTTGTCCGGATTTGCAAGTGCTCCGGAAGGAGGGAGAGTTCTTGACCTGGGAACAGGGACAGGTATTATTCCTATACTGATGGCAGCCAAGACAAGTGCCAAGGAATTAATTGGGCTTGAGATTCAGGATGAAAGTGCTGAAATGGCGAATAGAAGCGTACTTCTTAATAATCTCCAGACCAGAGTGAAAATTGTAAGAGGTGATATTAAGGAGGCAGATCATTTATTTGAGGCTGCCTCTTTTGATGTTGTTACAAGCAATCCGCCGTACATGATAGGCGGCCATGGGCTTCAGAACCCGGATGCGCCTAAGGCAATTGCCAGACATGAGATAATGTGTGATCTTGAGGATGTAATCAGGGCAGCAGCCAGGTGTTTACGGCCGGGAGGGAAGTTTTACATGGTACACAGGCCCTTCAGGCTGACGGAGATTATGGTTCTAATGCATGAATATAAGGTAGAACCAAAGAGAATGAGGCTGGTATATCCGTTTGTAAACAAGGAACCCAGTATGGTGCTGATAGAAGGCACCAGAGGTGGAAAGTCGAGGATAACGGTGGAGGAGCCTCTGATCATATATGAGGAGCAGGGGAAGTATACCAGCGAAATATATGATATTTATGGATACTAATTAGATGAGATTACAGAAACACACATTTATTGCGGGTTTCGTGAGAATATGTTTCAAAACAGATAGTGAGATAGAAGATGGCAGGAAAACTATATTTATGTGCGACGCCGATAGGAAATCTTGATGATATGACATTCAGAGTACTGGAGACTCTTAAGAGTGTCGATCTTATTGCGGCTGAAGATACGAGAAATAGCATAAAGCTTCTTAATCATTTTGATATACATACGGAGATGACGAGTTACCACGAGTATAACAAATATGATAAAGCAGCGTGGCTTATAGATAAGATGCAGAGCGGAATAAACGTTGCGCTTATTACTGATGCAGGAACACCGGCGATTTCTGATCCTGGTGAGGTTCTTGTGGCAGAGTGCCATAAGGCTGGAATTACGGTGACATCTTTACCTGGACCAGCGGCATGCATCACAGCACTGACTTTGTCGGGATTATCAACCAGAAGATTTTGTTTTGAAGGTTTTTTGCCTTCACAGGATGATAAAAAAGCTCGGAAAAGAATACTGGATGATTTAAAGGATGAGAGTAGGACCATTATAGTATATGAGGCGCCTCATCACCTAAAGGCAGCGCTTGATGATTTATATGATGTACTTGGAGATAGAAGGATTTCCATCTGTAGGGAGCTTACCAAGAAATTTGAGGAGGTAAATTCTACTACAATAAAGGATGCTATTTCTTTTTATAAAGAAAATGAGCCTCGCGGTGAGTATGTGCTTGTAATCGAAGGAAAGAGCCTTGAAGAGCAGGAGGAAGAGAAGCGGCTCGCTTGGCAGGAAATGTCGATTGAAGAGCATATGAAGTTCTATGAAGAACAGGGGATTTCTCATAAGGATGCCATGAAGAAGGTGGCAGCTGACAGGGGTGTCGGAAAAAGAGAAATATATCAGGCTTTACTGGAAAAATCATAAGTGATAATAATAGAATTTGAGTTTTAAATTATATAAGGTTTTGGAGGAGCTATGAGCGAAGAGAAGGTATATGTTGCAAAAAGGCCGCCAATGGGGTGGAACAGCTGGGATTGTTATGGGGCAGCAGTCAATGAGGAACAGCTGCTGGGAAATGCCAGATACATGGCTGAAAATCTTAAAGATTATGGATGGGAATATGTTATCTGTGATATACAGTGGTATGAGCCGGTAGCGGATTCTCATGCTTATCATAAGTTCACGGATCTGGCTATGGATGAGTACTCAAGGCTTATCCCGGCAGTGGACAGGTTTCCGTCTTCAGCGGAAGGAAAGGGATTTAAACCTATAGCAGATCAGATTCATGAGATGGGCCTGAAGTTTGGCATTCATATTATGAGGGGAATTCCAAGGCAGGCTGTTCATAGGAACACGCCTATCCTAGGAACAAAGGCAACGGCAAGAGACGTTGCTCATCCAGCTTCAATTTGTCTTTGGAACACTGATATGTATGGCGTGGATGCAAATTGTGATGGAGCACAGGAGTACTATGATTCTCTTTTCAAGATGTATGCAGAATGGGGAATTGATTATGTAAAAGTGGATGATCTGGCAAGGATAGATTGCGGACCGGAGGCTCCGGGTGCAGGTTTTTCCGAGATTGCTATGATTAAAAAGGCAATAGCAAATTGCGGAAGGAGCATCGTTCTTTCCTTATCACCCGGACCAGCAAGAGTAGAACAGAAGGATTTTCTTCTGGAAAATGCCAATATGTGGCGCATGACGGATGACTTCTGGGACAGGTGGGATCTTCTTTACGGCATGTTCGAAAGATGCAAGGCGTGGGAAGGTATTGGTTGCAAGGACCATTGGCCGGACTGCGATATGCTTCCAATTGGGCATTTGCGAGTATGTGATGATGATAAAGAGCAGTACACGAAATTTACTCAGGAAGAGCAGAAGGTGATGATGACTCTTTGGTGTATTTTCAGGTCTCCTTTAATGATTGGTGCGGAGATGAGAGATAACGACGAGTTCACGCTTTCTCTTTTGACAAACAAGAAGCTTCTTAATATGCATAAGCATGGCAGGAAGGCAAGAGAAGTTTCGAGAAAAGATGACATGGTTATCTGGAAGAGCCAGACCAAGGACGGAAAGGTGTATGTTGCAGTCTTTAACATAGGAGAAAAAGATGCTGCGACCAAGATAAAGTTTAAGTATATTGGGCTGGATACAGATAAAGAATACACGGCAGTAGATATTTGGGAAAAAACCAGATACACTCTGAAGGACAAGAAAGAGGTTGAGTTAAAGCCACACAGTGTCAGATGCTTTGAAATTGAAGTTTAAAGAATTGACTGCAAATTTAGAGGAATTTAATAGAAAAATAGTTTAAAAAGATTGTTAAAAACTGGACTTTGTAGTATAAATGTAGTAGTGGGCGCAAGTTGCCCTCGAAATTTACATGTGTATCTGCGAATTATCTGTATATTATCGAGAATGATATCAGTATTTCGAAAAGAATATGTGAGCATGATTGTAATACCAG
>JAEEGL010491187.1_pt1 | contig 10389 bp, 9 predicted proteins | sample 9134231 | NCBI WGS metagenome assembly JAEEGL01 (sample SAMN16246548, study PRJNA631951) | gut metagenome | biome: gut microbiome; feature: rumen; material: fiber-attached | host: Bos | place: Iran: Karaj | collected 2018-10
ATTGCAGATCAGGCGCGCACGATCCGTATTCCTGTGCATATGGTCGAGACGATCACCCGCGTGAAGAAGGCTTCGAGCCAGCTTCTGCACTTAAACGGCAAGGATCCCTCCGAGGAGGAGATCGCGGATTTCCTCGATATGCCGCTGGAGAAGGTGCGCGAGGTCATGCGCATCGCACAGGAGCCTGTCTCGCTGGAAACGCCGATCGGTGAGGAGGAGGACAGCCATCTCGGCGACTTCATCCCGGATAATGCTGCGGAATCGCCGACCGATGCCGCATCGAATACGATGCTCAAGGAGCAGCTCAATGAGGTGCTCGCGACGCTCACACAGCGCGAAGCAGATGTTCTGCGCATGCGCTACGGGCTCGACAACGAGCCGCCGCGCACGCTTGAGGATGTCGGCAAGGCATTCAATGTCACCCGCGAGCGCATCCGCCAGATCGAAGCCAAGGCGCTCAGAAAGCTCCGCCATCCGAGCCGCAGCAAAAAGGTGCGCGATTACCTCGAGCACTGAGTCCCTGCACTGTCATCACTCTGCAACCGGACTGTCACAAAGATTTCACTTGACATTTTTTGCAGAATCTAGTATAATGATTGCAGTTTGAAGGAAGCCTAACGGCTCAGAAAGGAGCATTTCCCCAAAATGAAAACATGGAAAAAGATCGCGGCGGCTGTGATCGCCGGCGCAATGATGATTCCCGCATTTGCCTGCTCGCACGGCACTTCGACGACGGACAGCAAGAGCGAAAGCAGCTCTGCGGAGGGCAGCAGCGGCGCTGAGAGCGGTGCAGACAGCGGCGATACGCCGGATATCACCGTCCAGACCGACGAGCAGGGCATGATCCAGCAGCCGCTTGATTTCGCAGATGTTCCGCCCGAGAAGCAGAACGGCGACCAGGAGCAGCCCAGCGATAACTTCATCGTCACCACCCTGCGCGGCGAGGACGGCAAGGCATATGTCGCAAAGACCGACATCAACGGCACGACCGTCACCGAGGAGGGCGGCGCGGCTGTCACCGAGCTCTACACCGGCACCACGCTCGCAACGACCTACGCGGAGGCAAGCTACACCCCCGCTTACAAGAACCATCAGGCATTCTTCCTCGATATGTCCAAGAAGGCGGATTTCGTCTTTGACGGCGAGCTCCTCCAGTATCAGATCGAGATCCCGAAGGATGCGAAGGACGGCATCTATCCGATCCAGTTCTACTACTCCGATATCGCAAACTGGGCTGCGGATACCATCAAGGATGTTACGATGAATGTCGGCTATGTCTGCATCAACAAGGATGCTCCTGCGAACGATCAGCCGACCGGCAGCGGCATCACCATCAACCCGGGCACTGTCTCCGCAAAGCCCGGCGATACCGTCATTCTCCCGGTCAGTGTCGTCAATAACCCCGGCTTCGTCGGCTTCCGTCTCCGCATGCGCTATGACAGCAATGCGATGACGATTGTCAATGCGGGCGCAGGCAAGGATCTGCACTCCAACGCGGGTATGACTGCACGCGAGATGGGCGATGCGTAACGCCCGGAAAGGAGCGTATTCATGAAAGTTTCCGAGCTGATGAAGCTCCTGTCGATGTATGACGGGAACGCTGAGGTTGTCATCAATCCCGATGTGACAAAGGGACGCTATAAGTCTATGCCGGGCAACCGCCCCAAGCGCTTCTCCTATGAGCCGGAATACGAGCTCACGGAGCGCAAGGTCAAGCTCATGGGCACCGAGCAGGATGTGATCTGCATCGGCATGGGCGAGGAAGTCGGGCTCCTGAATCCCGTGAATATCTGAGAAAATGCGGATGCCTGCTGCGTGCGGGCGTCCGCTTTTGCTGAAATGGACAAAAATCCGCCGGAATTGCATGCGAAAATCTACGACGGAGAGGGCGCTTTTGCTTGCAAAACCTGCGAAAATATGGTATAATAGTAACGCACTTCGCACGGTCGGCGAAGCCGCAAGGTTCGGCGCAAGGCTTAAATCCTGCGCTGCTGCGGCATTCTTCCTTTGCCGTCCGGAGGCCAAAAACCAAATTTTTTATTTACAGGAGGAATCCAAAATGGGCGTTGTATCTATGAAACAGCTCCTCGAAGCCGGCGTACACTTCGGTCATCAGACCAGACGCTGGAACCCGAAAATGGCTCCGTACATCTTCACTGAGCGCAATGGTATCTATATCATTGACCTTCAGAAGACTGTGCGCAAGCTCGAAGAGGCTTACAACTTCGTGCGCGAGCTCTCCGCAGAGGGCAAGTCTGTGCTCTTCGTCGGCACAAAGAAGCAGGCGGCTGACTCCATCCGTGAGGAAGCAACCCGCTCCGGCTCCTACTACGTCAATGCTCGCTGGCTCGGCGGCATGATGACCAACTACAGAACCATCCAGCAGCGCATCAAGCGTCTGGAGCAGCTCCATGCAATGGAGGCAGACGGCACCTTCAACCTCCTCCCGAAGAAGGAAGTTGCAAAGCTCGGCCTCGAGATCGAGAAGCTCGAGAAGTTCCTCGGCGGTATCAAGGGCATGGATAAGCTCCCGGGCGCACTGTTCATCGTTGATCCGCGCAAGGAGAAGATCGCTGTTGCTGAGGCAAAGAAGCTCTGCATCCCGATCGTCGCAATCGTTGACACCAACTGCGATCCGGACGATGTGGACTATGTCATCCCGGGCAACGACGATGCAATCCGTGCGGTCAAGCTGATCGCAGGCACCATCGCAAACGCTGTCATCGAGGGCAGACAGGGCGCTGACGCACAGGCTGCGGAAGAGGCACAGGCTGCTGAGGAAGCTGCTGCTGAGTAATTCGATACGGAGGATACTGAAATGGCTAATTTTACCGCAAAGGATGTCAATGATCTCCGCAAGTCCACCGGCGTCGGCCTGATGGACTGCAAGAAGGCACTGACCGAGGCAGACGGCGATGTCGAGAAGGCAATCGTCATCCTCCGCGAGAAGGGTCTTGCAAACCAGGCAAAGAAGGCTGACAGAGTCGCTGCTGAGGGCGCTGTCATTGCTGTGACCAATGCAGATCACACCGCAGGTGCGATCGTTGAGGTCAATTCCGAGACCGACTTCGTTGCACAGAACGAGGAGTTCGTCGCATTCGTCGAGGGCGTCGCACAGACCGTTCTCGAGAGCGATCCGGCTGACCTTGATGCGCTGAAGGCTGCAAAGTTCATCGGCAAGGATATGACCGTCGAGGAGGCACTCCAGGAGATCTTCCTGAAGTTCCGCGAGAACCTCCAGATCCGCCGTTTTGCACGCCTCACCGGCATCGTCAAGGAGTATGTCCACTTCAACAAGAAGGAGGGCGTCATTGTCGCTGCTGAGACCGAGGCAGGTGCTGCGGACGCAGTTCTTGAGTGCCTGAACGATGTTGCACTCCAGGCTGATGCCATGAAGGCGACCTATCTGACCAAGGATGAGGTTCCGGCTGATGTCATCGCACAGGAGAAGGAAATCGTCATGGCACAGATGGCTGACGATCCCAAGATGGCAAACAAGCCTGAGAATGTCCGCGCGAAGATCGCAGAGGGCAAGCTCGGTGTGTACTACAAGGACAACTGCCTGCTCTGCCAGGAGTTTGTCAAGGGCGAGGGCGAGACTGTTGAGCAGTATGTGAACGCATGCGCAAAGAAGGCAGGCAGCCCGATCACCGTCAAGGCTTTTGTCCGCTTCATCTGCGGCGAGGGTATCGAAAAGCGTCAGGATGACCTTGCAAGCGAAGTTGCAAGCATGCTGAAATAAGATACAATTGTGCAATTATCACCTGCCGGCTCCGAAAAATGAGACGGCAGGTGTTGCGTTTTTGTGCAAGCCTACAAAGATGCTTGCAATTATCTTGCGAATTATCTATCTGTTGTGCAATATAATGCAAAACGAAGAAAAAGAATGTGCGATTTGTCATAAACATGATACAAAAAGTCATTGCTTTTTCTTTCAGATTCAGTTAAGATATAGATGGCATAATGTGAAGGTAGAAGGATGAAGGGGACATTCTGCTTCACACGCAGCACATTTTGTGCTCTTCGCCGTAAACAAAAAATTCTATCTTTGGAGGAGTATGAACATGAAATCTATGAAGCTCTTTTCCGGCATGCTGGCAGCTGTGATGGCTGCCGCAGCGATGGGCGCTACCCTCGTTGCTTCCGCTGCTGACTCTGTCGGCGTGAAGATCGGCTCTGAGACCGTTGAGGCTGGCAAGTCGTTCAGCGTCAATGTCGATCTCTCGGGCGTTCCGAGCTCCGGCCTTTCTACCATCGACTTCGCAATCAACTACGATGCAGCAGTGCTCGACATCACCGATGTGACGCTCGGTTCCATCGGCAGCACCGGCGCAAAGGAAGCTGAGGGCGATTTCGGCGAGACACTGTATGATTACAAGGTGAAGGACGGCCAGATCCTCGTGGTCTGGGGCACCGGTCTGACGGATTCCAGCAAGTGGATCAACAAGGACGGCACCTTCCTTACCATCAACGGCACCGTCAAGGCGGGCACCGCAAACGGCACTGTCGCAAAGCTCGAGGGCGCTGCAATCGCAAGACCTGAGTATCCGAAGGGCGGCGACAACACCGATATCCTGTTCTCCGCAATCGGCGAGACCGCGACTGTGGATTACACCGCAGCATTCACCAACGGCGCAATCACCGTCGGCAGCGGCACTGTGAAGTCCATTGTCTGGGGCGACGCTGATGTGAGCGGCACATTCGAGATGGCTGACCTCGTTATGCTGGCAAAGGCAATCGCTGGTGCTGACGGCGCAGGCCTCTCCACTGACGGCGCTGCAAACTGCAACCTGAATGCAAACACCGGCGTTGACGGCGGCGACCTCACCATCGCTCTGAAGCTGATGGCAGGTATCTACACCAACGACGATATGCCTGTTAAGTAATTCACCGCAGCTTTTAATCATCCGACAGATACATCTGCACCGTCTGAAGGGGACGGTGCAGATGTTTTTTGCCCTGAATTTGCAAAAAGGGCTTGCATATATAGAGAAACTGTGATATAATAAATATATCTGCCGTATGGCAAATTACGGAAAGGATCAGGATAACTATGTTTCAGGATTTGATGGATACGATCGGCTTTGTATCAAAGTATGACCCCGCAGTCGGGGAGGCCATGCAGAAGGAGCTCGCGCGTCAGAGACGCAATCTCGAGCTGATCGCGAGCGAGAATATCGTTTCGCCGGCTGTCATGGCAGCAATGGGCTCCGTGCTCACCAACAAGTATGCTGAGGGTTACAGCGGCAGACGCTACTACGGCGGCTGTGAGTGTGTCGATATCGTTGAGGATATCGCAATCGCACGCGCAAAGGAGCTCTTCGGCGCACAGTTTGCAAATGTGCAGGCACACTCCGGCGCACAGGCAAACACCGCAGTCTATTTCGCACTGCTCCAGCCGGGTGACACGGTGCTGGGCATGAGCCTTGCACACGGCGGTCATCTGACCCACGGCTCGCCGGTCAACCTCTCGGGCAAGTATTTCAACTTCATCTCCTACGGTCTCGGCGATGATGAGCGCATCGACTACGATAAGGTTGAGCAGCTCGCGAAGGAGAACCATCCGAAGCTGATCGTCGCAGGTGCTTCTGCATATCCGCGTGCAATCGACTTCAAGCGTCTCGCGGAGATCGCACATTCCGTCGGTGCACTGCTGATGGTCGATATGGCGCATATCGCGGGTCTCGTTGCAGCAGGTCTGCATCAGTCTCCGGTCGGTGTGGCAGATGTCGTCACCTCCACCACCCACAAGACCCTCCGCGGTCCGCGCGGCGGTCTGATTCTCACCAATGATGAGGAGATCGCAAAGAAGATCAACAAGGCTGTGTTCCCGGGCATCCAGGGCGGCCCGCTGATGCATGTCATCGCAGGCAAGGCTGTCTGCTTCGGCGAGGCACTGAAGCCGGAGTTCAAGGCTTATCAGAAGCAGGTCGTCGATAACGCACAGGCGCTTGCAAAGGGTCTGCTGAGCCGCGGCTTCGATCTCGTCTCCGGCGGCACGGACAACCACCTCATGCTCGTGGATCTGAGACCTGTGAACATCACCGGCAAGGAGCTTGAGCACCGTCTCGATGAGGTGTATATCACCGTCAACAAGAATGCGATTCCGAATGACCCGGAGAAGCCCTCCATCACGAGCGGCATCCGCGTCGGTACCCCGGCTGTCACGAGCAGAGGTCTCGTCACCGAGGATATGGACAAGATCGCAGAGTTCATGTATCTCGCAGCGACACAGTTTGACACGAAGGCGGATGAGATCCGTGAGGGCGTCAACGCTCTCTGCGCAAAGTATCCGCTGTACGAGTAATTGAGAGTACAAGAGCAGGGCAGATCATTGCCCTGCTTTTGATGTGTATGGACTTTATTATAGACAGGTGAAATCATGGAATTCAATGTGATGAATATTCTGCTGGACTGCGGCATCATCCTGTTTGCGACCAAGGCGCTCGGCATGGGACTGCGCAAGCTGGGGCTCCCGCAGGTCGTCGGCATGATCCTTGCGGGTCTGCTGATCGGTCCTGCGCTCTTTGTGCATACCGCCTTCCCGGGCCTGATCCACCCGACACCCGCTGAGATGGATGTCCTCAAGAGCTTTTCGCAGATCGGCGTGGTCTTTATCCTTTTCTCAAGCGGTCTGGAAACCGATTTCCGCGAGATGAAGAAGAGCGGTGTCGCAGCCACATGTATTGCGCTGGCGGGCGTGCTCGTGCCGATCGCATTCGGTACGGTCGTTGCGCTGCTGTTCATGGGCGGGCTCGGCGAAGCGGCAGATCACGCGAAGCTGATGAATGCGCTGTTCGTCGGATGTATCCTCTCTGCGACAAGCGTCGGCATCACCGTGGAGACGCTCAGAGAGCTCGGGCGTCTGAAAACGCGCATCGGCACAACGGTTCTGAGCGCGGCGATCATCGACGATGTGATCGGCATTGTGGCGCTGAGCATCCTGACAGGTCTTGCGGGTGACGGCGGCATCCTTGAAACGCTGCTGCATGTGGCGGGCTTCTTCGTCTTTACAGCGGTCGCGGGCTGGGTGCTGCGGCGGGCATTCCGTGCGCTGGTACGCATCTATCCGCACAAGCGCAGAACGAGTATTTTTGCCTTTGCTGCGTGCTTTTTCTTCGCCTATGCCGCGGAGGAATTCTTCGGCATCGCAGCGATCACCGGCGCGTATATGGCGGGTCTGATGCTCTCCGGGCTCGGCGACAGCCAGTTTGTAGACCGCAAGGTCATCGTTTCCGGCTATATGTTCTTCACGCCGATGTTCTTCGCCTATATCGGCATCAGCGCGGATTTCAGCGGCTTCACGCTTTCCAGCATGTGGTTTGTGCTGGCATTTGTCGGCGCGGGCATCCTCGGCAAGATTCTGGGCTGCGGCGCTGTGGCACGCTGCTTCAGGTATAACAAGCGCGATTCGGCGGCAGCAGGTGTCGGCATGATCGCGCGCGGTGAGGTCGCGCTTGCAGTCTACGCAACGGGCAGGGGACTGATCGCCCCGGCAGGCGGCATTGACCCGCTGGTCGCCACGATCTTCCTGATTCTGATGAGCTCCATTCTGTGCCCGATCGGTCTGAAAATGGTCTTCCGCCATCCTGACGCGGGCAAGGAGCCGAGCGACAACAGGCCGCATGCGGTCACGATCTCCTCTGAGGCGATCGACAATGTGCACCATGATCTGACGCTGGAGCCTGTCCCCGCAGAGGGGGAGCGCGTTGATCCGAACGATACAAAGGAGGAATGAGCCTTGAAGCTGATCCTTGCGTCCGCCTCCCCGCGCAGACGGGAGCTGCTGGAAAAGACCGGGCTGCCCTTCGAGGTGATTGTCTCTGCATGTGACGAGACACTGCCCGCGGGAACGCCTGCGTACCGTGCTGCGGAGCTGCTCAGCATCCGCAAGGCAGAGGCAGTCGCGAAGGAGCACCCCGAGGCGACGGTCATCGGCGCGGATACGACCGTGCTCTGTGATGACAGGGTGCTCGGGAAGCCCGCGGACCGCGCAGACTGCATCCGTATGATGCACATGCTCTCCGGGCGCACCCATCTGGTGCAGACAGGCTGCACGATCCTCAGCGGCGCACAGCGCGTGAGCTTCACGGCAGAGACCGAGGTGACCTTCTATCCGCTCACAGACGCGGAGATCGAAGCCTATGCCGACAGCGATGAGCCCTATGACAAGGCGGGCGGCTACGGCATTCAGGGGCAGGGCGGGCTGCTGATCGAGGGCATCCGCGGCGATTATTACAATGTGGTCGGGCTCCCGGTCGCAAGACTTCTGCGGGAATTGCGGAAAATCGGCGCAAACGCTTGACAGATCGCCGAAAATCCTGTAAAATAAACATATGCGTATCACGGAGGCAAATTAGATGACAGTTCAGGATGCGCCGCTTGCAAACTCCCTTGCAGAGCTGATCTGCACGCTGAACCCCTATCCGTATGAATAACCCCCAAGAAAGGATTGCAGTATGGTTTTACTCGACGATATCAAGAATGAGCTTGTGAACGCCCGTCCGGAGGTCAAGGAGCTCGGCGAGGTGCTCCAGATCGAACGCTGTGAGGCTGATCTCAGCGACATGAAGCGCCAGATGGAATATGACGGCTTCTGGGACGATCACGAGAAGGCGCAGCAGGTGACGCAGAAGTGTAATTCACTGGAGCGCAAGATCGAGAACTTCCGCAAGCTGGAGGCGCTGCTGGAGGATACGATCACGCTGATCGAGCTCTCCATCGAGGAGGGCGACGATTCCTCCTATGACGAGATTGTCGCAGATGCGGAGCAGTTCCGTCGGCAGCTTGACAAGGAAAAGCTCAATTCGCTGCTCACGGGCGAATATGACAATTCCAACGCGATCCTGACGCTGCATGCAGGTGCGGGCGGCACCGAGGCGCAGGACTGGTCGCAGATGCTTTACCGCATGTATAACAAGTATGCCGAGAGCCACGGCTTCAAGGTCGATCTGCTCGACTGGCTTGACGGCGATGAAGCGGGCATCAAGTCCGCATCGTTCATGGTGCAGGGCGAGAACGCATACGGCTTCCTGAAATCGGAGGCGGGTGTGCACCGTCTTGTGCGCGTGTCTCCGTTCGATGCATCCGGGCGCCGGCACACATCCTTTGCCGCGGTGGAGGTCATGCCGGAGCTTTCCGATGATGTGGAGGTCGAGATCAGACCCGAGGACATTGAAATGCAGGTGTACCGTTCGAGCGGCGCCGGCGGTCAGCACATCAACAAGACGAGCTCCGCAGTGCGCCTGAAGCATATCCCGACGGGCATTGTGGTCTCCTGCCAGACACAGCGCTCACAGTTCCAGAACAAGGATTACTGTATGAAGATGCTGCGCGCAAAGCTGGTGGAGATCAAGGAGCGCGAGCATCTGGAGAAGATCTCGGATATCAAGGGCGACCAGCTCAAGATCGAGTGGGGCAGCCAGATCCGCAGCTATGTCTTCATGCCCTATACGCTTGTGAAGGATCACCGCACCGGCTGTGAAAACGGCAATGTGCAGGCGGTCATGGACGGCGACCTCGACAGCTTCATCAACGCCTATCTGAAGGCGCTCTCGCACGGCACGCTGAAAGCGGGCGCGGCAGCGACCGAAGACTGATCTGCGTCCTGACGGATGCAGATGTGAGCATGATACAAAAATCCCGACAGACCGCAAAGTCTGCCGGGATTCTTCATTTTATGAGTATCTGCGCTGTTTTCGGATTACTTCATTGCTTCCTCAACAGCAACAGCACAAGCAACAGTCGCACCGACCATCGGGTTGTTGCCCATGCCGATGAGACCCATCATCTCAACATGTGCCGGAACGGAGGAGGAGCCTGCAAACTGTGCATCAGAGTGCATTCTGCCCATCGTGTCGGTCATGCCGTAGGATGCCGGACCTGCTGCCATGTTGTCCGGGTGCAGGGTTCTGCCCGTGCCGCCGCCGGATGCCACGGAGAAATACTTCTTGCCTGCATCGGTGCGCTCCTTCTTGTAGGTGCCTGCGACCGGGTGCTGGAAGCGGGTCGGGTTGGTGGAGTTGCCGGTGATGGAGACATCGACATTCTCCTTCCACATGATTGCAACGCCCTCGGTGACATCATTTGCGCCGTAGCAGTTGACCTTTGCGCGGAGACCGTCGGAGTATGCCTTGCGGAAGACTTCCTTGACCTCGCCGGTGTGATAATCCATCTCAGTCTCCACATAGGTGAAGCCGTTGATGCGGGCGATGATCTGTGCAGCGTCCTTGCAAAGACCGTTCAGGATGACTCTGAGCGGCTTCTTGCGGACCTTGTTTGCCTTCTCTGCGATGCCGATTGCACCCTCAGCAGCCGCGAAGGACTCGTGACCTGCGAGGAATGCGAAGCACTCGGTATCCTCTTCGAGCAGCATCTTGCCGAGGTTGC